>Ga0209243_100028_pt1 | contig 127053 bp, 118 predicted proteins | sample UppTromiDAQMD024_FD_185836 | JGI IMG/M metagenome (GOLD analysis project Ga0209243, IMG submission 185836) | Upper troposphere microbial communities from Maryland, USA - DAQMD-024 (SPAdes) (version 2) | ecosystem: Environmental > Air > Outdoor Air > Unclassified | place: USA: Maryland, Virginia...
GGTGGGTCCGGTTGCGGGAGTGTCCGCGGCATGGATGCCGCGGCCAAGCCCCCATGGACGGGTTTACGGCGTCTCCCGCAACCGGACCCACCCCGCCTCCCCACAGGAAACCAGCTTCTGCTGTTGCTGTTGCTGTTGCTGTTGCTGTTGCTCCAGCTCGTAGCGGGTGCAGGGCGCAGCCCTGCCGTACCCCTACCCCCTGGCCATTGACTGCCACCACTGTGACAGCAGCTCCGGCCTGCGCAGGCGCTCGCGCCACCAGCGCAGTGCGGCGCCATCTTCACCAGTGCGCCAGGCCAGCCAGAACGTCTCTTCCGGCTTGTGCTCCTCCACCTCACGGATCACCAGCTGGCCACGCGCCACTGCCGCACGCGCGCACGGCTCGGGCAGGAATCCGAAGCCCACACCCTCGCATTGCAGCTTCAATTTGCTGGCCATGTCGGGCACCGTCAGCATCTCCTGTCCCATCAACAGCCCCACCGTGCGCGGCAGCAGCCGCCGCGCGGAATCAGAGACCGCGATCGCGCAGTGCTCGACCAGCTGCTCGCGACCGAGCACGCCCGGCACCGCCGCCAAGGGATGATCAGGCGCGACCGCGAACACGAACTCCACCGTACCCAGCGGCTCGACCACGTAACCACCGCCACTGGGCCCCTCGCCCGGCGCACCGACCAGCAGGTCGGCACGGCGGTCCAGCAGGGCCTCCCAGGTGCCGGACAGGGCCTCGCCAATCAGCCGCAGCCGGGTCGGCGCCTCGGCCTCACGGAAAGCGGCGATGTCCGGGCCGAGCAGCCAGGTCGGGAACACCGAGTCCACCGCCAGCGTCAGCTCGGTCTCCCAGCCCGAGGCCACTCGCCGCACCCGCAGCTCCAGCTCGCGCGCGGCGCGCAGCAGGTGCCTGCCCTCTTCCAGCAGCGCGCGGCCGGCCTCGGTCGGTTCGGCACGCGGGCCGACCCGGTCGAACAGCTGCACGCCCAGATCCTCCTCCAGCTTGGCCACGGTGTAGGAGATGGTTGAGGGCACCTTGTGCAGGGCCTTGCCGGCGCCGGCGAACGAACCACGGCGGTCGATGGCATCCAGGATCTGCAGGGCATCGAGGCTGAGCTTGAGCATTCGATTTTTTCGATGATGGCTGTCAAAACTATCCGTTTTTCAAAGCCGGGGCGCAAGCGGATACTTCTCTCCAACGGGGAAACACAGCGGCCAGCGGCCCACCCCGCCCCATCGAAACCATCGAACAAGGAGATTCCATCATGCTGCAGATCCGCAAGAGCGCTACCCGTGGCCTGGCCGAGCATGGCTGGCTGTCCTCGCGCCATACCTTCTCCTTTGCCAACTACTACGACCCCCGCTACGTCAGCTTCGGCCCGCTGCGGGTGATCAACGAAGACAAGGTGATCGGCGGCCAGGGCTTCGGCACCCACAGCCACAGCAACATGGAGATCGTTTCCTATGTGCTGGGCGGCGCGCTGGAGCACAAGGACTCGATGGGCACCGGTTCGGTGCTGCGTTACGGCGACGTGCAGCGCATGAGTGCCGGCAGCGGTGTCAGCCACAGCGAGTTCAATCACTCCGCCGACGAGACCGTGCACTTCCTGCAGATCTGGATCTTCCCGGACGCGGAGAACATCACGCCGTCCTACGAAGAGACCCACTTCGCCCCGGAAACCAAGCGCGGCCAGCTGCGCCTGATCGCCTCGCCGGACGGTGCCGACGGTTCGCTGCGCATCCACCAGGATGCCCGCATCTTCGCCACCATCCTCGATGGCGGCCAGAAGCTGCACCACGCCCTCGGCAACGGTCGTGGCGCCTATGTGCAGGTGGCCCGAGGCCAGCTGCAGGTCAATGGCATCACACTGGAAGCCGGTGATGCACTGCAGATCAGCGACGAAGCGCAGCTGACCCTGGAAAACGGCAACGACGCCGAAGTGCTGGTGTTCGACCTGCCGCTGTAACGACAACGCCCGCGATGCCGAAAAGCATCGCGGGCGTATTTGTAGAGCCGAGCCCATGCTCGGCTGCGGTTTGACAGCCAGCCAAGCGTGGGCTCGGCGCTACAGCACCACCGGCGTCAGAACTTGTACGTCATCGCCAGGCGTACGTTGCGCGGCTCACCCCAGGTATAGGTGCTGTACCAGCTGAAGATCGTGTAGTAGCGCTTGTCCAGCAGGTTGTTGACGTTGAGCGTGGCCGAGAGGCGATCGTTGAACTGGTAGCGCGCCATCGCGTCCAGCAGCCAATACGGCTGGGTGCGATGCACCACCTTGGCGCCCGTGGCCGGATTGGTGATGTCACCGAACGTTGAATCCTGCCAGCGTGCGCCCCCGCCCAGTGTCAGCCCCTTCCAGTCGCCGCGCAGGCGGTAGCTGGTGTGCAGGCTGAACTGGTTCTCCGGCTCCAGCGTCGACACCTTGGTGCCGGCCTGGCGTGCGATCTTGTGGGCGAAACCGCCCTGCACCTGCCAACCCTCGGCCAGCTGGCCGGACAGCTCCAGCTCGTAGCCCTTGGTGCGCACGCCCATCAGCGCGCGGTAGGCAATGTCGCCGGTCGGCGTCTTGCCCCCGGAAGGCTGGGCGAAGTTGTCCTGGTCGAGCTGGAACAGCGCCGCACTGGCGTTGAAGCGGCCATCGAAGAATTCCGCCTTCAGGCCCATCTCGTAGCTGCGTCCTTCCAGCGGATCCAGCGCCTTGCCCTGTTCGTCGCGTTCGCCCTGCGGCTTGAAGATCGTGCTGTAGCTGGCATACACCGAATAGTGCTCACCGAGGTCGTAGACCACGCCGGCATACGGTACGAACACGCCGGTCTCACGCGTCTGCGGCGAGCGGTAGCTGGCCAGGCGGCTGCCGACGATCACCTTCAACGGATCGGCCACATCGAAGCGGCCGACCACATAGACGCCGTTCTCGCGGGTCACTTCATTGTTGTCGTAGCCCCGCTGCCATTGCGGCTCGGGAATGTCTCCCTGCCACGCGCGATAGTCCGGCACCGCCGTCGGATAGCCGGGCTGCGGTGAGTAACCGGTGTTGGTCCAGCGCTTGCGCGAGGCGCTGCCGCCTACCACCAGCTCATGCTCGCGCCCAAGCAGCCCGAAGCGCCCGCTGACGTAGAAGTCGGCGGCGTTGCTGACGGTCTTGCCGACATACTTGCCCAGCCACAGCGACACGCCTTCGCCGGTGACCGGATCGGGATTGCCACCGGCCGCGCCGGCCAGGGCCGCGTCATAGCCATTGACCTGATGGTTGAGCTGCAGCTTGGCAACCCAGTCATTGTTGAACGTGTGCTCCAACGTGGCGAAGCCGGTGCGCACGTACTGGCGCCAGCCGCTCCAATGGGTGCCATTGTTGAACGAACGCGGCATGTCGTTGAAGTTGCCCTGGCTGTCCAGCAGCGGGATGCCGCCCCACGTCGAGCCCTTCGGATCGCTCTCCAGTACGTCCCCGCCGACAGTCAGCAGGGTACGCTCGCCCACATCGGCCTCCAGCACCGCGTAGCCCACCTTGCTGGTGCGCTGGTAGAAGTCGAGATTGGAATGCTTGTCCTGCCACGCACCGACCGCGCGGCCGCGCACACGCCCATCGGCGGTCAACGGGCCACCCACATCGATCTCGGCGCGGTAGTCGTCCCAGCGGCCGACACCCAGCGTGGCACTGCCGGCGAACTCCTTGCCCGGCTTCTTGCGCACCAGGTTGATGGTCGCGCCCGGATCGCCCATGCCGGTGAGCAGGCCGGTCGCGCCCTTGAGCACTTCGATGCGGTCATAGATCGCGGTATCGCTGAGCGTGTTGCCCGCCGAATAGGCCGAGTCACGCGACATCGGGATGCCGTCGTACTGGAAGTTCTGCACGGCGAAGCCGCGCGCGTAGTACTCGGTGCGCTCGCTGTCGTAGGTCACGATGCTGATGCCCGGGGTCACCCGCATCACGTCATCGATGCCGTCCAGGCCGAAGTCGTCCATCTGTGCGCGGGTGATCACGCTGATGGTCTGCGGGGTCTGCCGCGGGGTCAGCACCAGCCGGGTGGCGGTGGCGATGGTGCCCGGCGTGTAGGCGCCGCTGCCTTCGGTGATGGTGCCGAGCTGGTTGGCGGTGACCTGTACGGTCTGCAGGGTCTGCGAGGCGGGCGCCGGCTTGGCCTTGTCCTCGTCCTGGGAGGACTGGGCGGCCGCGGTGCCGCCGCTCAGCGCAAGCAGCAGCAGGCCTTGGGCCAGCGCATGCGACAGCGGCAGGCGACGTGGAAACGGGAGCGGAAAACGGACAGGCACAGACGACACGACGGGACCTCCACGATCGGGTGGGATCCTCTGGCGGCGGCTGGAGGCGGGATGGGAATGGGGCCGGATGGCCGCAGGCGCAGGAGTTTACTCCCCTGTGCCCCGGCTGTCGTGCGGTGTGCCGTCGCGCGTCACGATGGCGTCGGATCAGCCGCCTACGGCGGCACAGGCCTCGAGGATCAGCGCGGTCACCTCGGCCGGCTTCGAGGCCAGCGAGGCATGGCTGGCATCCAGTTCCAGCAGGCGCTTGGGCTGCATCCGTCCGGCCATGACCTTCTGGTTCTCCGGCGCGATCATCCGGTCGTGGCGGGACAGCTGGTACCAGCTCGGCTTGTGCTTCCACGCCGGGTCGCTCACTGCATCACCGAAAGTGCTGGCCAGCGGCGCCTTCTGGGTCACCGCCATCACCCAGCCTTCGTCGTCGCTCAGGTCCTGGCAGAAGCTTTCATGGAACGTGTCGGCACGCAGCCACAGGTAACCATCGCTGTCTGGCGCCAGGTTCGGTGCCGCTTCCGGCAGATGCTGCTGGGTGATGCCACCGGGGCTCTCGCCGGCATCCGGGGCGAACGCCGCGATGTAGACCAGGCCCTTCACGTTGGCCTCGTTGCCGGCCTGGCTGATCACCGCACCACCGTAGGAGTGGCCGACCAGCAGCACCGGCCCGTCGATCTGCCGGATCATTTTCTGGGTACGGCCGGCATCATCGGCCAGCGAGGTGAGTGGCAATTCCACCGCCTGCACGCGGTCATGGCCGTTGCGATGCAGCTCCAGGATCACTTTGGCCCAGTGTGCGGCCCCGCCCCAGAAACCATGGACGAGGAGGATGGTCGGTGTAGTGCTCATGAACGGATCTCCGGCAGCGGCCGGCGGAATGCCGACCGTGTCGCCACTGTCCGCGTGAGGCGTTAATCACTGGTGACGCATTCGGGGCACTGCAATCGTATGCGTCGCTCGATGTCACGCATGGCACTTGCCGACCCCATCTGAAAACGTTTTCATGGATGATCCTTGGAGCTTCGCACCGCGCATGACGCCCTCATCCCCACGTGCCCAGCAGCACGCCACCCGTGCCGCCTTCTTCATTCCCGGATTCGCCACCGCCGCCTGGGCGCCGATGGTGCCCTATGCAAAAGCCAAGGCCGGGTTGTCCGATGCCAGCCTCGGCGCGGTACTGCTGTGCCTCGGCCTGGGCTCGTTGCTGGCGATGCCGTTGGCCGGTGCGCTGACCGGCCGCCTCGGCTGCCGGCGGCTGCTGATGGTGACCTGCGCGATGGTGCTGCTGGCATTGCCACTGCTGGCGCTTGCGCCCTCGCCTTTCGCGCTGGGCGCTGCTCTGTTCGTATTCGGTGCCGGCGTGGGCGCGATGGACTGCACGGTGAACATGCAGGCGGTGGCGGTCGAACGCGACGCCGGGCGCGCGATGATGTCAGGGTTCCACGCCTTCTACAGCATCGGTGGTTTTATCGGTGCCGGCTGCATGACCGGCCTGCTGATCCTGGGTACGCCGCTGTGGCTGGCCGCGCTGGTTTCGGTGGCGGCACTGCTGCTGGTCGCGGCGCTGTCGGCGCCTCACTGGCGCCCACAGCGGATCCTGCACGAAGGGCCGCTGCTGGCACTGCCACATGGTGTGGTGCTGTTCATCGGCGTGCTGGCCTTCGTGGTGTTCCTCGGCGAAGGTTCGATGCTGGACTGGAGCGCGGTGTTCCTGGCCGAAGTACGGCAGGTGCCACGCGACCAGGCTGGCGCCGGCTTCGCGCTGTTCACCCTGGCGATGACCGCGATGCGCCTGTTCGGCGACGGTATCGTCGAACGCCTCGGCCGCACCCGCACCATGGTGTTCGGCGGCATCACCGCTGCGGCCGGTTTCACCCTGGCCACGCTGGTGCCGTCATTCCCGGTGGCGCTGGCCGGCTACGTGCTGGTCGGGCTGGGCTGCGCCAACATCGTGCCAGCGCTGTTTTCCATGGCGGGCCAGCAGCGGGTGATGCCGGAGAGCATCGCCATTACTGCGGTCACCACGCTGGGGTACGCCGGCATCCTCGCCGGCCCGGCAGCGATCGGTGCACTGGCACACGCCACCAGCCTCGGCTTCGCCTTCCTCTGCGTGGCCGCGCTGCTGCTGGGCGTAGCCGCGTCGGCGCGCTCACTGGCACGGCGCCTGCCCTGACAGAAAAAGGGGACGGAGGGGATTAAGTCGTTTCTGCCCTGGGTGTGCGGGAAACGACTTAATCCCCTCCGTCCCCTTTTTTCAGCTGCGCGTCAGCCACTCGGCCTGGGCCGGCAGCTGGGGAGCCGGGCAGGCACTCTGCGGATGGTGCTCGTCGCGCGCCATCCAGTCGTCGACCACACCGGCCAGCAGGTCCAGCCGCAACGGCAGGGTAATGTGGTCCTCGCCGCGCATCTCGATGTAGTGCGCGCGCGGATTGGCCTGCGCCAGTTCGCGGCCCTGGCTGACCGGGATGTGCTGGTCGCCCTGCCCGTGCAGCAGCAGTACGCAGGCGCGGGTATCGGCCAGCGCGCGCGCCACATCCACACGGTCGAGATCGACGTCGATGCGGCGGCTTGCCGCGGCGACCACCTGGTCGATGTCCTGGCCACCGTAACGCCAGCGCGCGTAGGAGGCTACCGCCTGCGCCTTCAACCCTTCCGGCTGCAGTCCCATCAGGTGCGGGATCATCGTGCGGATGGCCACGCCGGCATTGGCGAACGACTCCATCGCTACCACGCCTTCCACCTGGTCGCCGAGCTTGTCGGCGGTGAATACCGCTGTGGCGGCGCCATAGGACACGCCGAACAGGTACAGCGGGCCGGTCACTTCACCACGTGCACGCAGCTCGCTGATCACATCGACCACGTCATCCGATTCATAGGTGCCATAGCCGGACGGACCGGCACCGGACTGGCCGTGGTTGCGCAGGTCGAGGGTGACCACGCGGTAGCCGGACTCGGCCAGCTGCAGCGACCACGGCAGCATCGAATCACCATTCATCATCCAGCCGTGCAGCAGCACCACGGTGCCGCGCGGTGCCTGCGCGTGGAAGGGCTGTGGCACGGCCAGGCTCAAGCCGGTATCCAGCGGCAGGCCATTCTCGTGGCGCTGCGGCAGGTAGTGATAGCGCGCACCATAGTTGCCCGGATCGAACACGCGCCAGAAGATCGGCACGCCATCGCGCCCCGCAGCGAAACCATGGCGGTTCGGCAGTTCGGCGATGGCCGCGGCTATGCGCGGGCGATCAAGCAGGGTCGACACGCCACCCGGCGCGATCAGCCGATCGGCAAGCGAGGTGGACGAGGCATTGATCGAGGATGAGCATGCAGCCAGCCACAGGCCGGCGCACGCCAGCAGCAACAGCAGCAGGCGCTTCATATCACGTCGTAGGGGTGAATCAGACAAGTTGTGACGTTAACGCCCCAATAGACCGGCCATCTATCGCGCGCGGATGACGGCTTGATGACAACGCAGGAACGATTCAGCTTGGTGTACAAGCTGTATCCGTTCAGTCATTGATCCGGATCAATGAACGCGCGTGCGCGATTGCCCACAGTGCCGCCATGCGCACCTCGTTCAAGCTCGCCATTGCCCTGGCCGCCACCGTGGCCGCCGCCTACGGCATCGCCCGCACCACGCCCTACTGGTTCGCACCGCGACAGGCGGCGCAGGTCGACATCCACGACCCGGCGCTGATCGCGCAGGGGCAATACCTGTCGCGTGCTGCCGACTGCGCGGCCTGCCACACCGCGCCGGGCGGCAAGCCGTTCGCCGGTGGCCTGGGCATGCAGACGCCGATGGGCACGATCTACTCGACCAACATCACGCCCGATGCGGACACCGGCATCGGTGCCTACGATTACGCCGACTTCGAACGCGCGGTGCGCCGGGGCATCCGCCACGATGGCCAGTCGCTGTATCCGGCGATGCCATACGCCTCGTACGTGATCGCCAGCGACGCCGAGATCAAGGCGCTGTACGCCTATTTCATGGGCTCGGTGCAGCCGGTGAAGCAGGACAACGCCGACAGCACGATTCCGTGGCCGGCCAACATGCGCTGGCCACTGGCCTGGTGGCAGCTGCTGTTCGCACGCCCGCGTACGTTCAACCCGGATCCGTCGCTGGATGCCAGCCAGCAGCGCGGCGCCGAACTGGTGGAAGGCCTGGCCCACTGCGGCGCCTGCCACACGCCACGCGGCCTGGCGTTCCAGGAAAAGGCGATGGCCGATGATGGCAGCCGGCAGTACTTGTCCGGCTCGGTGCTGGAGGGCTGGTATGCGAAGAACCTGCGCAACGAATCGACCGGTCTGGCCAGTTGGAGCGAGGGCGAGATCGTCGACTTCCTGCGCACCGGCCGCACTGATCGCTCGGCGGCCTTCGGTGGCATGGCCGATGTGGTCGAGCACAGCACCCAGTACCTGTCCGACGCCGACCTGTTGGCGATGGCCCGCTACCTGAAACAGCTGCCGGCGCGCGAGGGCCGCAGCGCACAGTGGTCGCCGGGTACCGACACCACCACCGCCGCGCTGCGCAGTGGTGACTATCGCGTGGCCGGCTCGCTGGCCTATGCCGAGCATTGCCAGGCCTGCCATCGCGCCGACGGCCGCGGCATGCCACGGGTCTACCCGGCGCTGGCCGGCAACTCGATCGTGTTCGCCGATGATCCCAGTTCGCTGGTGCAGGTGACCCTGATCGGGGGCCGCACCCCGCATACCCCGCACGACCGCATGGCGTTCACCATGCCCGGTTTCGAGCAGCTGCCGAATGCACAGCTGGCACAGATCCTGACCTTCATCCGCAGCAGCTGGGGCAACCGGGCCAGCGCGGTCAGCGAGGTCGACGTGGCGAGGATGCGCCGGGTGGTGCGCGACAAGCCGGTGCATTACGTTCCGCAGGAGGCTGCACGATGAAGCGTTCGCGCAAACGTTCCCGCCTGCTGCTCGGCAGTGCGATCGTTGTCGTGCTGCTGGCCGGTGCCGGCACCCTCGCCTATCGCCATCTGTACCCGGACCTGGATGCCGCCGTGGCCAGCACGATCGACATTCTCGATGCGCAGGGCACGGTGGTCGGCCAGTACCACGCCCCCAGTGCCGAAGAAATTGCCGGGCTGGGCAATGCCGGGTCGGTGATGCTCGGCCGCCGCCTCCTCAACGAGACCGCGCGGCTGCTGCCGGACAACGTCGGCAACGATCTGAACTGCAATTCGTGCCACATGGCCGAGGGCAAGCGGCCGTTCGGCAACCACTACTTCAACACGGGTGGTGGTGCCTATCCACGCTACATGCCACGGCCGGGCAAGGTGATCGGGCTGACCGAGCGCATCAACGGCTGCCTGCAGCGCTCGATGAACGGCAAGCCGCTGGCCAAGGACGCGCCGGAAATGCGCGCCATGCTGGAATACATGACCTGGTTGAACCGCCCCGTTCCCGAAGGCGCGCGCGTGGCGGCACCCAGCGGAGGGCCGATCGACAGCTCACTGACACCTGATCCGATCCGCGGCCAGGCGCTGTACGCCGCGCAATGCGCCGCCTGTCATGGTGACAACGGCGAAGGCCGACGTGATGCCAGCGGTGATATCGCCTTCCCGCCGCTGTGGGGTGACCACAGCTTCAACATCGGCGCCGGCATGGCGCGCCTGTACAAGGCCGCCGGTTTCGTCAAGCACAACATGCCACCGGCGGTGACCCGCGAGCCCCCGCTGGGGCAGCAGGTGATGCCCGACCAGGATGCGGTGGACATCGCCAGCTACTTCATCAACCAGCCGCGGCCGGACTTCGCCAACAAGGCCAAGGACTGGCCGCGTGACCCGAAACCGAAGGACGCGCGCTACTGAGGCAGGCAGCCTCGGGTACCGGCCGTCACACAACACGGTTCCTGCATCTGCGCGTCATGCCGATGTCATTGGCGCTGCCGACACTCCGGGGCTTCCCTCCCCTCAAGGTCCGGTCTCGATGCGAACGATTGCGCGCTTTCCCCGTGTCTCCCTGCTTGCCCTGCTGATCGCCCCCGCACTGGATGCCCTGGCCGAAGCACCGCAGGGCGACGCGGCTGAAGCACGCAGTAGCGATGCCCGTACCCTGGACCAGGTGCAGGTGATCGGCCAGGCCACCAGTTACGCCAAGACATCGGTACGTGCGGAAACGTTGAACCGGCAGACCGTGATGAGCAGCGTCAACGACGCACTCAATGAAGTACCCGGGGTGGTGGTCAGTGAAGCCGACGCCACCGGTTCGTCGGTGTGGGGCACGCAGATCAGCATGCGCGGTTTCGTCACCAACCGCGATACGCAGCAGATCGGCACCACCATCGATGGCCTGCCCAATGGCGGCTCGGGCTACGGCGGCGGCTCGCTGGCCAACCGCTACATCGACACCCTCGATCTGGAAACGGTGGAAGTCAGCCAGGGCACCGCTGATATCTCCTCGCGCTCGAACGAGGCCCTCGGCGGCACCCTGAACTTCCTCACCAGCGATCCGCTGCAGGACAGCCGTCTGCGCTTCGTGGTCGGCGCCGGTGACAACGAGGCCCGCAAGTACTACGTGCGCTACGACACCGGCCTGCTTGGCGGCCACACCCGCGCCTGGGTCAGCGCTTCCTCCGCGCGCGTGCACGACTGGATCGACGGCAGCGGCAAGACCAGCAACGACCACATCGCCGGCAAGTTCATCACCGAGCTGGATCGCTGGACGCTGACCGGCTACCTGTCCTACAACGATGCCGACGAGCCGGAGTACACCAGCGTCTCGCCGAAGGGCTTCGCCACCAACCCGGACCGCGACAACCTGGTCGGCACCCTCACCGGCATTCCGTACCTGGACCAGAACTTCCGTTCCGGCTCGCGTGCGCTGCGCGAGAACACCTTCGGCTACCTGCGCGCGGCCTTTGACGGCGGCAACGGTTTCAAGGCCTCGGTGGCCGCTTATGGGCACCGAATGGAAGGCCGCGGTGACTGGCTGCCACCCTACCTGGCCCAGGTCAGCGATGATGGTGCCGGTCGCCCGGAGTCGGAGTACATCGGTGGAAAGACCGTGTACGGCGGCAGCAACCGCGGCCAGATCTTCTTCGTCAATCCCGATGGCAGCGCCGCACAGCGCCTGGCCAGCTGCACCCCACGGCTGGGCTTCACTGCCGAGTACGACCCGAACTGCTACGCCGGCAACGTGCTGGGCGCGCAGTCCTACCGCCACACCCACTACGACAACGACCGCATGGGCGTGACCGCCGACGTCGAATGGCGGCAGACCTTCGGTGGGATCGACAACACGATCCGCGGCGGTCTGTGGGTGGAAAAGCTGGACCGCTCGGCGCGCCGCGACTGGCATCGCCTGCTCAACGTAGGCCAGGACATCGCCTTCGACCATCAGCCGTACTGGGTGCAGTTCGAGGACAAGTACAAGGTTGACGAGCAGATGTACTACGTCGAGGACGTGGCCCGCTTCGGCCCGTTCAGCGCGCGCCTGGGCGTGAAGCAGTTCTTCGTCGACCAGTCGCGCCGCCGCGTGATCGGTGCCAATGAGCACGTGAAATCCGATTCCAAGTCCGATCCGCTGCTGTCCACCGGCTTCACCTGGGCACCGGGCGTGGAAGGCATGGAGTTGTTTGCCGGCTTCTCGCAGAACTTCGCCGCCATTCCTTCCGGCGTGCTCGGCGAGACCGATCCGCAGCGCTTCCGCAATGTGGAACCGGAAACCGCCGACAACATCGAAGTCGGCATGCGCATCAGCCGCTGGCCGCTGACCGCGTCGGTCACCCTGTACAACATCAAGTTCGACAATCGCATCGTCTACCTGCCGGCCGGCTTTGTCAGCGGCATCGACTACCTGGGCGAGACCGACGGCGTCTACGAGAACTTCGGCGGCGTTGAGAGCAACGGCCTGGAAGCCGCCTTCGGCTACGGCTGGGACAATGGCTGGCGACTCAACGCTGCCTACACATACAACCGCTCCAAGTACCTGGGCAGCGGCGATGCCGCGCGCGATACCCAACTGGGCATCGTCGACGGCGCCAAGGTGATCGGACAGCCCGAACAGACCCTGGTGCTGTCGGCCGACTGGCAGGGCGAAAACTGGAACTTCGGCCTGTCCGGTCGCTACCTGGGCACGCGCTACCTCGATGCCGCCAACGTCAACAAGCTGCCCTCGGCCACCGTGTTCAACGCCAATATCGGCTTCGACCTGCAGGGCCTGTCGCCGCGCCTGAAGGGCATGGGTGCCAACCTGGTGGTGAGCAACCTCACCGACAAGCGGTATCTTGCAGGGGTGGATGGCCGCGACAACGCCTTCATCGGCGCACCGCGTACCGTCGGCATCTCCTTCCGTGTGGACCTGTGAGTGAACCCGTGACCGATATCGGCCGACGCCGGTTGTTGCAGGCCGGCGCTGCCGCCGGCCTTTCCCCGCTGCTTCCCAGCATCGCCCGGGCCGCTGCGATCGCACCTGCCGCGCAGACACGCAGCCTGGAAGACCTGCAGCACATCGTGGTGTTCATGCAGGAGAACCGTTCGTTCGACCACTACTTCGGCACGCTGCCGGGGGTACGTGGCTTCGGCGACCGCTTCGTGGCCCCGGCCGCTGCGCTGCAGGCCGGTGGCCGCGCGCGCAGCCTGTGGCTGCAGCCCGATGCCAGCGGCCAGCGCGCGATCGCACCGTTCCCGCTGGATACCGCTGCGCACTTCGGCTACATGCGGGTGGAGGGCACGCCGCATACCTGGCCCGATGCACAGCGCGCCTGGGACCATGGACGCATGGGGCAATGGCCGAAAGCCAAGCAGAACCACTCGATGGGCTACTTCCAGCGCAGCGACCTGCCCTTCCAGTTTGCCCTGGCCGATGCCTTCACGATCTGCGACGCCTACCACTGCGCGATGCAGGCCGGGACCAACCCGAACCGGGTGTTCCTGTGGACCGGCCACAACGATGCGGCCGCGCGCGCCGGTGGCCCGGTGATCGCCAACTCGCACGACAACTTCCCGGAACATGGCGGGCATCCGGCGTCGTACCGATGGAGCAGCTATGTCGAACGCCTGCAGAAGGCCGGGGTGTCCTGGCAGATCTACCAGGACATGGCTGACAACTTCACCGACAACCCACTGGCCGGCTTCGAGTCTTTCCGCCAGGCCTACCGTGCTGCGCCGGGGCATGACCCGCAGCTGCGCGCGCGTGGGGTCAGCACGCGTGGGCTGGCACACCTGCGCCAGGACGTGGTCGATGGGCGCCTGCCGCAGGTCAGCTTCATCATCGCCGACGCGGCCGGCAGCGAGCATCCCGGCCCTTCCAGCCCGGCCCAGGGCGCGGCCTATACCGCTCGCGTGCTGGATGCACTGACCGCCGATCCGGAGGTCTGGAGCCGCACCGCCCTGCTGCTGATGTTCGACGAGAACGACGGCTTCTTCGACCACATGCCGCCACCGGCACCGCCTTCACCGGAAAACGGTGGCTGGGCGGGTGTGTCTTCGGCCAGTACCGAAGGCGAGTATCACCGTCATCCGGCACCGGGGGATGAGAAGTACGACGCCGCAGAACTGCGCGGTCGCCCGTATGGGCTGGGGCCGCGCGTGCCGCTGTACGTGATCTCGCCCTGGAGCCGCGGTGGCTGGGTCGATTCGCAGGTGTACGACCACACCTCGGTCATACGCCTGATCGAACGCCGCTTCGGCGTGGCCGCCGCGGACATCTCGCCATGGCGCCGCGCGGTCTGCGGTGACCTCAGCAATGCCTTCGACTTCGCCCAGCGTGATACCCGCCCGTTCGTACGCGGCCTGCCCGACGTGAGCGCCGTTGCCGCACGTGCTGCCGCCCTGCCTGGACGCACCGTGCCGGCATTGCCGGAGGGACTGAAGCCGGCGAAACAGGAAAGCGGCGTACGCCCGGCGCGTGCCCTGCCCTATCGGCCGCAGGCATCGATCGCCGCCCTCGACCCATCGGGCCTGGATCTGACGTTGTCCTGCGAAGGTGCAGCGGCGGTGCTGCATGTGTACGACCGACTGCGGCTGGGTGCGGTGCCACGCCGCTATACGCTGGTACCGGGCACGCCGCTGCGCGAACGCTGGGCGCTGGATGCACAGGGGCGTTACGACCTGTGGCTGCTTGGCCCGAACGGCTTCCACCGTCACTTCCAGGGTGCTGCCAAAGGGCCCGTCGTGCAGGCGTCGGTCGAGCGCGCCGACGGCCAGCTGCGGCTGCACCTGCGCAATCTCAGCGATGCCGCACAGCAGCTGCGTGTGCATGCCGGCGCCTATGCCGGGCACATGCCGGAACAGACGCTGGCGCTGCCGGCGCATGCAGAGACCGCACTGGCGTGGGATGCAGCGCCTACCGCGGGCTGGTATGACCTGCAGGTCGGCGCGGGTGAGAGCATGCTGCGTCTGGCCGGGCGTGCCGAGGACGGACGCCCAGGCACCAGCGACCCGGCGATGGGCAGCGAGCCATTGCGGTTCGAGCACGATTGAACCATCGCGCTGTTGTAGAGTCGAGCCATGCTCGACTGCTTTTCGATCATTTACCGGAAAAAGCAGTCGAGCATGGCTCGACTCTACAGTGGTGCTGGCTGATCAGGCCTCCTGCAACCCCGGCCTGCCGTGCTCCACCGCGTAGCGCTTCCAGCTCTGCACCGTTCCGTTCGGCTGCATCACGGTATCCAGCGTCTTCATGTCGCCGATCCACGCATCACGGGTGACATCGCACAGCACATAGCCGCGCTTGTCTGTGGTCGCCTTCAAGTAAGGGCTGTGCGCAAGCTGGTTCTCGGCATATGCATCCACGCCCTGGCCGTCGGCACCGGAGGTGATCGAGGTGGCGAGGAATTCGCTGGAGACCACGCCTGAATCACGATGGTCCTGCACCAGGTCGCTGGCGTAGTGCCGATGCGCGTCGCCGCAGGCGGTCACTACATTGCCGAAGCCAACCTTCTGGATGTGGTCAAGCAGGCACCGGCGGCTGTCCAGATAGCCCGACCACTGGTCGTCGGACGACTGCACCACACCATCCTTCTCGCGCATGTAGTTGCCCAGTGCCACTTGGTGGGCGATGGTGTGCCAACGTGGCGTGGCATCGGCCAGTCCGTCGAACAGCCAGCGCTCCTGCTTCGCACCGACGATGCTGCGCGCCGGTGATTCCACTTCCTCACGCAGCGCCATGTTCACCTGCTTGCTGCGGTACTGGCGGGTGTCGAGCAGGTGCAGGTCCATCAGCGTGCCATAGCGGGCACGCCGATACATCTGCATGTGGCCGTTGCGGGGAAGCGCCGATCGGCGCAGCGGCATGTTCTCGTAGTAAGCCTGGAAGGCCTGTGCGCGGCGCAGCAGGAACACCTCGCTGGGGGTATCGTCCTGGTCCTCGGCACCGGCCCAGTTGTTGTCCACTTCATGGTCATCGAAGGTGACGAACCACGGCGCCGATGCATGCGCGGCCTGCAGGTCGGAATCGCTCTTGTACTGGGCGTAGCGGCGACGGTAATCGTCCAGCGTATAGATCTGCGGGCCCACATGGTTGCGCAGGTTGGTGAACGGCTGGCCGTTCATCCGGCGCGCGCCCGGTTGGCTTGCGCCCTCGTAGATGTAGTCGCCGTAGTGGAAGACAAAGTCCAGCGGCTCCTCGGCGATGCGCCGCCACGCGGTGTAATGGCCCTCTTCATAGTGCTGGCAACCGGCCACGGCGAAACGGACACGATCAACCGCAGCGTTGGCTGCCGGCAGCGTGCGGGTGTGGCCCACGGCACTGGCGTGGCCGCCCACGCTGAAGCGATACCAGTACGGACGGCCCGGTGCCAGCCCTTCCAGCTCCACGTGCACGGCATGGCCAAGCTCGGGGTGGGCCATCGCCGAACCCTGGCGCACCACCTTGCGCATGCCATTGTCGGCCGCCAGCTGCCACTGGACTGCCATCGGTTGTGTCGGCATGCCACCACCGAACACCAGCGGCTCCGTTGCCAGGCGTGTCCACAGCACCATGCCATCGGCCGAGGGATCACCCGAGGCCACGCCCAGGGTGAACGGTGTACTGGCGAACCGCGGCGATGCCAGCAGGTTACGCGGGTTCAGCGCGGTGGCATCGGTCTGCGCGGCCAGCGCCCGTGCCGTGCCCATCCAGGCGCCGGCGGCGGACAGACCGGCCAGGGCCAGGAACCGCCTGCGATTGATCGTATCCACGGGTGCGCCCTCAGTTGTAGATGATGTGGAAGTAGAAGAAGCGGCCGTAGTCGTCGATCTCGGTGCGGAATCGACCATTGGGACCGGTGCTGTAGGTCGGCTGCGTGTTGAACAGGTTCTTGGCCTCGTACTTCAGCGTCACGTGCTTGCTGACCTTGTGGCTGAAGGCCAAGTTGAAGGTCATGTACGGGTCGTAGTACGAGTCCAGCCACTGGGTATCACCGAAGTCGACCAGCATCCGGCTGCGGTAGGTGCCGGACATGCGCAGCTGTGCGCTCTTCCACGGCATGCGCCAGATCACCGACCCATTGAGCGACCAGTCCGGCTGGTACAGCAGGCGGTCCAGGCGGCGCTCGCTGCCATCACTGATGCGGTAGTTGGTCTGGCCTTCCAGCCGCGTGGCGTTGAAATACATATCAAAGCGCTGGCGGCCCCACTGCAGGTTGCGGTTGGCCACCGCGAACTCGACGCCGCGCAGTTTGGACGCGTCGGTGTTCATCGGCTGGGTGACCCGGTAGCGGGTATCACCCACGTTCTCGAACGTGGTCAGGGTGTAGATGTCGTCCTTGATCACTTTGTCGAACAGCGCGACCGAGACCAGGCCGTTGTTGTCGTTGAAATACAGGTCCCAGGCCAGGTCGATGTTGGTGGAGCGGCGCGGCTGCAGGTTGGCGTTGCCCTGTTTGATCGTGCAGAAGCCCCTGCCCGCCTCGTCATCGCCACAGCTGGTGCTGGTGGCCTGGGCGATATTGCTTGGCGTCGGCCGGCCCAGGGTGCGGCTGGCGGAGAAGCGCAGGCGCTGGTCGTCGGTCAGCTTGAAGGTTGCGTTCAACGACGGCAGCAGGTTGTTGTAGCCACCACTGGTCCTGCGGAACGCGGAGGTATAGGTGGTACCGCCATCATCACTGAACGGGCTGAATGCATCGAAGGTGGTGTGGTCGTAGCGCAGGCCACCGATCAGCAACAGCCGATCCCAGGCATAGTGCGCGGAGACATAGGCATTGGTGATGTCCTCAACGTACTTGTAATCACTGGTGAAATCGGCATTCGGATAGGCCGCGTCGTTGCCGCCAAGCGTGGGCGCGAGTTCGTCATTCCATTTGCGATTGTCGATCAGCGGAAAGCCCGGCACGCTGCCCAGCAGGGTCGAGCCGGGGTACAGATAGTCGTTCAGCGTCGCGCTGCTCTTGAAGTAGTCGAAGTCGATGTCCTGCCAGATCTTCAGGTGGCGGTATTCGGCACCGGCAGCCAGGCCGAAGCCGCGCGCATCGGCATCAATGTTGTAGCTGAAGTCGGCGCGCAGGTTGTCGATGCTCTCCTTGGCATCACGCGGCGAGACATAGGCCTGTGCCGGGTTGAGCTTGAAGGCCGAGCTGGTCAACAGGCTGGAATCGGACACCGCCACCGCGTTGGGGAAGCCGTGACTGTCGTTCTCGTAGTCGACGAACAGGTTGCTCGGATAAGCGCGCACACCCCAGTAGACCTGGCTGTTGTGGAAAGTTTCTTCGGTGTGGCCGCCACGCAGGGTCAACCGCGAACGGTCACCAATGTCCCAGTTGAAGCTGGCGATGGCGCCGCGATTGCTGCGATCCCAACGATCATGCCGGTTCTTGATGTAGATGCTGTTGATCTGGGTGGTGCCGCTGTCATCGGTCTGGTTGCGGACCGGAAACTTGGCGTTGCCGTACAGATCGGTCTTGTTCATCGTCGAGTTCTCGTAGAACCGGTACGAGTACAGCAGCAGCGACGCGTAGAACGGATCGTCCGACGGTTTCCATTCCAGCTTGGCCGAGCCACCGAAGTTGGTGATGAAGTTGGTGTAGGTGCCGGTGCTGAAATTTCCGGGCGCACGCAGCCCATTCCAGCCCTTGGCCTCGTCCGGCCCAGTAGTGCCGTCGGTGAGGTACTTGCCGGCGTCGTTGTAGTAGTAGTTCGACTCCACCCAGCGCTTGACGCTGTTGCGCGAACGCTGCTCATAGCGGGCCACCGCAACGATGCCGAATTCCTGGTCGGCACCGAACTGGTTGGAGAACACCACCTTGGCGCTCTTGCCGAAGTGACCCAGGGTCTGGTGGTTGCCACCGGCGCTGCGCTCAACGTTGGTCTCGGCAGTGGAGTAGATACCGGCCACATCGGCGAACACATACTTGCCGGACCGGTCGAACGCACTGCGGCTGATGATGTCGATCACGCCGCCGATGGCATCCGGCGCCTGCTCGGCACTGAAGCTCTTGTAGATATCGGTGCGGGTACCGATGTCGCTGGGAATCAGCTGCAGGTTGTTCATGCGCTCACCCGAACCACTGCCACCGACACTGGCAATCGCGATGCCATCGATGGTCGTGTAGTTGAGGTTGGCCTGCACGCCACGCACCGTCACGTAACGCGGCTCGCCAGCGTCTTCCACCGCGCTCAGCCCCGGCGCGGCCATCAGGCTCTCGGCCAGGGTTTCGTCGCCGTAGCTGTCCATCTCGTCGTAGACCACCGAATCCTTGATCACCGGCGAGGTCTTCTTCTGGTCGATCACCTCGTGCGCGGCAATCACCTTCACCGTGTCCAGGGTCGGGGCCACCGCCGCCTCGGCCTCGCGCGGCTTCGGCGCGGCCGGCTTCGGTTCGTTGCGTGCGGGCGCCGGATCAATGGCGATGACGTTGCCGTCCACCACGGTGTAGCCCAGGCCGGTCCCTGCAAGCAACGCGTCCAGTGCCTGCTTGACGGTCGCACCACGCGGCACCGCCCCGGCCATGCGCGCTTCACCGCTGCCCGAATACAGAAACTGCACGCCCGAACTGCGCGACAACTGCTCCAGCGCACGCGCCAGCGGCTGCGCCGCGATCGGCGCCGACACACGGGCCTCGAGGCCATCTGCAGTGGCCGCAGCCGCCACCGGCACGCTGCAGGGAGACAGGGCGAGGATGATCGACAGGTAGAGCGTGTTGCGCATCACGGGTCCTTGGAAGAGAGAAGGCAGCAGGTGCCGCTGAGCGATTCGACAGCGGCTTCTCCCAAGTAAGAGCCCGCTTCCACCGAAGTGGAGAACGCGGATTCGATGAATCTTTTTTGACAGTGCACGGCCACGTCGCCTTCAGCGACTGCCGACCCGCACCGTATCGCCTTCGCGACGGACGACAAAGCGCGGATCGCGTTCGAGGAATGCCTGCAGCGCCCCAATGCGATGCGCATCCAGGCTGCCGGAAAGCCGTGCCGATGCCGCGCCCTCGTCCAGCACCCGCACCTGCACCTGGTTGTGGCGATTGAAAGACGCCGCTACCTCGTCCAGTCGCTCATCGAGGAAGGACACCTTGCGCTGCTGCCAGTCCAGCAGCATCGACAGCGGCACATCCAGCGACTCCACCGCATGGCTGCGCGCGTCGACCTGCACCACCCGGCCTTCGCCCAGCTGCGCAAGACGCGTTGCATCCCTGCCCTGGCTCCACACCTCCACTTCGCCGGAGACCACGCCGATGCGCGTGCCCTGCAGGCGTCGCGAGACGTCGAATACGGTGCCGATGTCACGGATCTGCAGCCCGTTCACCTGCACTTCGAACGGACGGCGGTCGCGGGCGATGTCGAACGTGGCCTCGCCCTGCAGCAGCTCCACTTTGCGGCTGAACCAGCTCATGCGTACCCGCAGGCGGCTGTCCGCGTTGAGCCGCACCTGGGTCTGGTCAGGCAGCACCAGGTCGCGCAGTTCACCATGGTCGGCGCTGTACAGCTGTTCGGTGGGCATCAACTGCGGAACCAGGCCCACGCCGAGCAGGGCGACACAGGCTGCGGCAGCCACCGCCCACCAGCGCGCGCGGCCGCGACGCGGTGCAGCGCGCGACGCGGCGGGTGCGCTACCGAACAGCGGCACCACCTTGGCGGCCGCCTGCCGTGGCGGCGCCTGCGCCTCTTCAGGCAATGGCGATTGCAGCGCTGCACCGACCTGCCGGTGCAGCGTGAGAGCGTGCATATAGGCGCGCACGTGTTCGCGCGAACGCTTCATCCACTGCAGGAACGCAGCGCGCTCGGCCTCGCCCATACTCCCCTCTCGATTGCGCAGGAACCAGTCCTCGGCCTCACGGGCGATCTCATCGTCGGCCGCACGCAATGGATGCCAGTTCATCTGATCTCCCTGGCGCCCAGCGCCTTCCTGCAGGCCTCCAGCCCCTTGCCGATATGCTTGCGCACCATATGCACCGACACCTGCAGCTGCTGGCTGATTGCCGGGCAGTCCAGCCCGTCGCGGTAATGCAGCTCCATCACCCGCCGCGTCGTCGCAGGCAGCCGAGCGATGGTGCTGCGGATACCGTTCCAGCGCTGCGCGCGCTCGAACTCGCCTTCGATGTCTTCTTCGCTTTTCAGCACTTCCGCCAGTAGATCAACGTCTTCCAGCGGCGGCAGCGACGAACGTGAGCGTGCATGCTCGCGCGCCAGGTTGGCCGCGACGGCGAACAGGTAGGCTTCCGGATTCTCGATCGCTGCGGCATTCTCGCCGGTGCTGCGCAGCAGGCGCAGGTAGACCTCCTGCGCCAGGTCTTCGGCATCCTCGCTGGCCGAACCGCGACGCAGGAAGAAGCCACGCAGCAGCCGTCGCCGCAGCGCATAGCCCTTCTCCCAGATCCTCACGCTGTTCACGGCCGACCAACCACCCCGAGGCTGGAAAGCCCCGCAGGGTGACGGCCATCGATGACAGTGGCGTTTCAACTGCCGGCACGCAGCCGCTAGAATGCCGCCCCTGCAATTTCCGGCAGCCGGCACAAGGAGCCCCCCGCGATGAACGCCCGCACCGCCATCAACACCCTCAGCAGCCTGCTGTTCCTGCTGCTGGTCGCACACACCACCGCGTACCAGCAGCAGATGTGGCCGCCCAGCCGGGTCGTCCACGTGCATCCGGTAGTCGTCGCCCTCGCCTACGCGCTCGGCCTGCTCACCCTGCTGCTGTGGATCGGTGGGCGCCGGATGCCGGAACGTTGCCAGCAGCTCGCAGGTTGGCTGCCGATCGTGGCCTGGTGCCTGCTGGGCATCGGCGTGGCGGTCATCCCGATGTTCTTCCCGGGCCTGTCCCCGGCCTGATCAGCGGCCGCACCCAGCGCCCGCGCCCATGATACGGCGCGCCGCGCCAACCCCAGCTTGCCAGAGACCCAAGCCCTGCCCGCCTATCGAAGCCCGGGGGCCCGGCCTACGCTTGTCTTCTCGGTGACCGCCACGGTCGCCCTTCGCGTCACGGCCCCGCCGTTGCGACCCCGCTCCAGTGCTGTGCGCCCTGCCGGTGTTGTCGCCCAGGCAGTAGTCCGACCGGCGCCTTCTGGAGACAGCCATGAATCAAGCCCTCATTCCCTTCGATACCGACCCGCTGGAAACGCAGGAGTGGCGTGAATCGCTGGAGGCGGTGATGCAGGCCGGCGGCCGGCCCCGCGCGCACTACCTGATCGACCAGCTGAGCGAACTGGATGCGCAGCAGCACGGCGACCTGCATACCCGCGCGTGGACCGCCTATGTCAACACCATTCCGCCCGAGCGCCAGCCGGCCTATCCAGGTGACCTGGCCATCGAGCGCCGCCTGAACGCGATGATCCGCTGGAATGCGATGGTGATGGTGCTGCGTGCCGGCAAGCATTCCAACGTCGGCGGCCACATCGCCACCTACCAGTCGGCGGCAGTGCTGTACGACGTGGGTTTCGATCATTTCTTCCGAGGCCGCACCGACACCTTCGACGGCGACATGATCTACATCCAGGGTCATTCAGCGCCAGGCATCTACGGACGCGCCTATGTGGAAGGCCGCATCGATCCGGCGCGGATGGACAACTTCCGCCGCGAAGCGGGCCGCGAAGGCCTGTCCTCGTATCCGCACCCGCGCCTGATGCCGGAGTTCTGGCAGTTCCCCACCGTATCGATGGGGCTGGGCCCGCTGACCGCCGCCTACCAGGCACGCTACATGCGTTACCTCGAGTACCGCGGCCTGAAGGAGCACCAGGGCCGCAAGGTCTGGGCCTTCCTCGGCGACGGCGAGATGGACCAGCCCGAATCGCTGGCAGCGATCTCGCTGGCCGGCCGCGAGCGGCTGGACAACATCGTGTTCGTGGTGAACTGCAACCTGCAGCGCCTGGACGGACCGGTACGCGGCAACGCCAAGGTGATCCAGGAACTGGAAGGCACCTTCCGCGCGGCCGGCTGGAACGTGATCAAGCTGATCTGGGGGAGTGGCTGGGATGAGCTGCTGGCCCGCGACCACAGCGGCCTGCTGCGCCAGCGCATGATGGAATGCGTGGACGGCGACTACCAGACCTTCAAGTCACAGAACGGTGCCTACGTGCGCGAGCATTTCTTCGGCCGCTATCCCGAGCTGCTGGAGCTGGTCGCGCACATGAGCGACGACGACATCTGGGCGCTGGCACGTGGTGGCCATGATCCGCAGAAGGTGTTCGCCGCCTACCAGCAGGCCGTGAATACCAGCGGCCGGCCGACCGTGATCCTGGCCAAGACGGTCAAGGGTTTCGGCATGGGCGAAGCCGGCGAAGGCCAGAACATCAACCACCAGCTGAAGAAGATGAGCGCCGACGCGGTGCGTGCGTTCCGCGACCGTTTCAACCTGCCGGTCAGCGATGAGCAGCTGGAGGAAATGCCGTACCTGCGTCCGCAGCCGGGCAGCGCCGAGGCGACCTACTTCGCCGAACGCCGCCGCATCCAGGGCGGGCAGCTGCCGGCGCGCCTGGCCAAGGTCGATCCACTGCCGCTGCCGCCGCTGTCGATCTTCAACACCCAGCTGCAGGGCAGCGGCGATCGCGGCCAGTCCACCACCATGGGCTTCGTGCGCATCCTCACCAGCCTGCTGAAGGACCCGGAACTGGGCAAGCTGGTGATTCCGATCGTGCCCGATGAATCGCGCACCTTCGGCATGGAAGGCCTGTTCCGCCAGATCGGCATCCATTCGTACCTGGGCCAGCTGTACACCCCGCAGGATGCCGGCCAGCTGAGCTACTACAAGGAAGCCAAGGACGGCCAGATCCTGCAGGAAGGCATCAACGAATCCGGTGCGATCTGTTCGTGGATCGCCGCCGGTACCGCCTACAGCAACCACGGGCTGGCGACGATTCCGTTCTACATCTTCTACTCGATGTTCGGCCTGCAGCGCGTCGGCGACCTGGCCTGGGCCGCCGCCGATGCGCGCACCCGCGGCTTCCTGCTCGGCGCCACCTCCGGCCGTACCACGCTGATGGGCGAAGGCCTGCAGCACGATGACGGCCACAGCCACGTGCTGTCGTCGGTGATCCCGAGCTGCGTGTCCTACGACCCGACCTACAACTACGAGCTCGCGGTGATCATCCACGACGGCCTGCGCCGCATGTACGTCGAGCAGGAAGACATCTACTACTACATCACCGTACTCAACGAGAACTACCCGCAACCGGCACTGCCCGAGGGCGCCGAGGCTGGGATCCTGAAGGGCCTCTACCTGCTGCGCCCGGCAGCCGCCGATGCCGCCTCGCAGCCACACGTGCAGCTGATGGGCAGCGGCTCGATCCTGCGCGAAGTGGAAGCCGCGGCGGAACTGCTGCAGCAGGACTTCGGCGTCGCCAGCGATGTGTGGAGCGCGACCAGCCTGACCGAACTGCGCCGCGACGGCCTGGCCGCCGAACGCTGGAACCTGCTGCATCCGGCCGAGGCGCCACGCGTACCCTACGTGCAGCAGTGCCTGCAGGGCCATGAAGGCCCGGTGGTGGTGACCACCGACTACATGAAGATCGTCGGCGACCAGATCCGTCCCTTCATCAACGACCGCCGCTTCACCGCGTTGGGCACCGATGGTTTCGGCCGCTCCGACACGCGTGAGTCGCTGCGCACGTTCTTCGAAGTGGATCGCCACTTCATCGTACTGGCGGCCTTGAAATCACTGGCCGATGAGGGCCGCATCGAGCGTTCGCGGATGCAGGAGGCGATCGAAAAGTACGGCATCGACACCGGCAAGCGCGATCCGGCGGCGGTGTAAGACTGCTGCATTCACCACGCCCGTTCTGCGGGCGTGGTGCCGGCGGCAACGCTAGGGCATCCGCTTGAACAGGTTGGTCTGCAGGATCGGCGTACCGTCGTGGCCGTAGAACGCCTTGGTCTCGGTCATCGTCGAGCGATCGGCCGCCACGGTGTAGATGCGGGTGGAGGCCGGCGTACCGTGGTCCACCAGCTGCATCACCAGGGTGTTCGGTGCCGGCAGCTTCAGGTTGGCCTTGTCCGCACCGTAGGTGCCGGACAGGGGACCTGGCGTGCCATCCAGCGCCAGCGTGCCATCGGACTTCATGGTATTGCCATCGTGCAGCACGATGTCCACGTGCGAACTCCAGCGGCCGCCACCGGCATCCTTGAATTCGAGTACTACCTGCTTTGGACGCTGCGCCTGCGGCAGCGCCGAGGTAGCGATATCCAGCGACCAGCGCCCCAACAGCGGCGAAGGAGATGCCTCCATTGCCAGCGCCGGAACGGCGGGGAGTGAAAGCGCAGACAACAACACAGCGGACAACAGCTTCATACGTTGCTCCATTCGGCGAAGAAGGCTCTGCGTGAGGCGTTGCGGGGCGCAGCACGGTCAATGCTGCTCGCCCACGGCGTGCGCTGCAAGCCACTCGCTGAATGGCCGACCTCGCGCCATGTCAGGCCGCTGTCACACAGGGGTAGTAGAACGATCCCGGATCTCCGGCTTCCTCCCCCCCAAAACAGCGTTGAACGCGCAGCCATCGCCGCGGCAGCTCTATGCCGCCGGCCACTTCGCCCGCACTCTGTCCTGGTCGTTCGTGGACCTGGCGCTGGGCTACTACCTGCACGTCCGGCTGGGACTGTCGGCTGCCCACACCGGCCAGCTGCTGGCGATCTCCCTGGCCTACAGCAGCGTTCTCGACCTGCTGCTGGCCGCCGTATTCACCCGCCTTCGCAACCAGCAGCGCCTCGCCCTGCGCCTGCAGCTCATCGGCGGGCTCGGCACCGCCGCCAGCGCCTGCCTGCTGTTCAGCCCGAGCAGCGCGACCGAGCCCGCCTTCCTGCCGCTGCTGGCCGCCTCGCTGTTGTTCCGTACCTGCTACGCGGTTTACGACGTAGCCCAGAATGCACTGACTTCGCTGTTGCCCCGCGACGAGAACGAGGCCATGCGCTACGTTTCCGCCCGCGCTGTGGTGGTACCGATCTCCAAGCTGTGCATCGCTGCAGCACTGTTCGGCGTGGTCGGTTCACCTGCATCCGCAGGCAGTGGCAGCGCGCTGCTGATCTGCATGATCATCGGCATCCTGATCGTGGCCGCCGCGCTTCCCCTGGCCTGCGTCGCCACGCCCGCACAGCCGGCCACAGCCATCAGGCCCGTTGCCGGCGCCCTGCCGCTGCCGGCACTGCTGCCGGTTCTGCTGGCTGCAGCGGCAGAAACGGCGCTGGTGGGCCTGGCCGGGCGCTTGTTTCCCTTTGCCGACCAGGGTGCAGCGCTGACCTTCGCCATGGTCGCGGGCATGGTGGTCGCGCCTTGGCTCCATCTGCGCCTGCGCCCCCCACTGTGCAGCGATACAGGCCTCATTGCGCTGATGTCGGTGCTGGCCATCGCTGCCGTCTGCGTTTACCAGGCCAAGCCCTCCCTGCCTGTAGCGATTGCGTGTGCCGCTGTCCATGGGGCGGCGGTGGCCAGTGTCGGCCTGGTCCTGTGGCGGCGCACCGCGCTGATCGCCCGTCGCCATGCCGCCCGCAGCGGACGTGAGGATGACCTGAGCTGTTTTGCCCTGCTCACTGGAACCATGAAACTGTCCATTGCCGCCTCCTCGTTGCTGCTGGGCCAGCTGCTGCCCGGCATACAGGCCGGTGATCCGGTCACCTCTGCCGCACTGGTCTCGCTGGTTGCCGTCGGCAGCCTGCTGTCGCTGGCCGCATTGGCCTGGCCGGTCGCGCTGCCACGTACCGAGGGCCTGCACCCATGAACCTGGCTCCCACATCGCGGCTGCGCCGCAAACCGCTGATCGCGCTGGATGCCGACCACAAGCGCATCATCTGGCTGTTGCGCACGATGGGCGCCGTTCCCCGCATCACCATTGCCCACCAGCTGGGCATGCACAACGGCGCGTTGACCCGCCTGGCGCGTGAACTGCTGATGCTGGAGGTGATCGAGGAACAGGGGCAACTGTCCGATGGCCAGCGCGGCCGACCCTCGGTGCCACTAGCGCTGTCCGGGCGGGGCGGCTATGCCGCCGGTGCCACGGTACATCCCGGTTGGCTGGAGATCGCGCTGGTGGATTTTGCCGGCCAGGTCATCGCCCGCGATGCAACCGCATTCGACAGCGCAGATCCCTACGACTTCGTGCACGCAGTGGACCAGCGCCTGCGCAGCCTTACCAGCCGCACTGGGCTCATGCGCGCGCGCTTCCTGGGCCTCGGCGTGGCGGTTCCCGGGCCCGTGGTCGAAACCGGGCCGGCACGCAGGCACGCGGTGGACTGGCTGCACGGTTGGCGCGATATCGACAACGACCAGTTCTTCGAAGACTACTTCGGTTTCCCGGTCTGGGTGGAGAACGATGCGACCCTGGCGGCGCTGGCGGAGTACTACGACAGCGGACTGATCCGGGACTGCGCCTCGGCGCTGCTGCTGTATGTCGGCCACGGCGTGGGCGGCGGCGTGATCCATCGGCGCGACGTGATGCGCGGTGAGTTCGGCAATGCCGGGGATATCGGTCGCTTGTTCCGCATGGACGCACCGCGTCCCTCGGGCATCGACCTGCTGGCCACGTTGCGCGAGGCCGGCGCCGGCATTCCCTCACTGTTCGAACTGGAGTCCTGCCTGGAAACCCATGCCGGCATCATCAGCGCCTGGGCCGAACGCGCGGGGAACCAGTTGGGCGCGGCCGCCAATACCGGTGTGGCGTGGCTCGATCCTGGCGCCGTGATCCTGTCCGGCTCACTGCCGAGGCAGGTGCTGGAAGTGTTGGGGCAACACCTGCAGCAGCCTGCACGCTGGAGCAGTGCGCTGGACAGCCTGCGCCTGCCGCAGGTGCATGTGTCGCGGCTGGGAGGGTCTGCGGTATCGGTGGGCGCGGCCCTGCTGCCGATCCACCAGCTGGGTGCCGATGCCGCCGCTTAATTGTTTATTTCCGCCGAAGTAAACAATTCCGTCATCGCCCGGACCTACCGTGCAGCGGTCCCCCTTCCCTGCATGGCCGCCCTACGATGAACATCAGCCCCCTGGTCCTGGGCATCTCCCTGGTCCTGATATCCCTGCACGGCACTGCAACGGCGCAGGACACGCCGGTGCAGAAGCAAGACACGGCCGACGCAGCAACACTGGATGCGGTGGTGGTTACCGGTGCAGCACGCACCCAGCGTCGCTTCGATGCATCCTTCGCGGTCAATTCACTCAGCCGCGAAGACGTGCAGAAGCTCGCACCGAAAAGCTACGCCGACCTGCTTGGGTCGGTGCCCGGCATCCATGTCGAGGCCACCGGTGGTGAAGTGCAGAACATCACCCGGCTGCGTGGCATTCCCACTGACCGCGGCTTCATTGCCTTCCAGCAGGACGGCCTGCCGCTCTACCAGGAGCTGGACGGCCACTTCTTCAATTCCGGCGACGGCATGAACCGGTTCGACGTGATGAACCAGCGGGTAGAGATCGTACGTGGTGGCCCCGCACCGATCTATGCGAGCAGCGGTGGTGCCATCGTCAACAACATCCTGGCCGAGGGTTCCGAAGACACCCACGGCAAGGCGCAGCTGACCATCGGCGATACCGGCCTGTACCGCGGTGAGATGTACCAGTCGGGCGCGCTGGGCAAGGACACCTTCTATGCGGTCGGTGGATTCCTGCGTCAGCACGATGGCTACCGCGACAACGGCTTCCCCAATGACAAGGGCGGGCAGATCAGGGGCAACATCAAGCACTACTTCGACGACACCAGCTGGTTCAAGGTCAGCGGTACCTTCGTTGATGACCACAATACGTTCTACCTGCCGATCCCGGTCGCCGATCCGCGCAATCCCAGCGTTCCGCTGGACCCGTACATCGACTACTTCGACGGCACCCTGAACTCGCCCTCGCTGCGCAGTGTCAACCTGAAGTACCTCGATGGCGGCGGTGTCCTGCAGGGCATGAACCGCGATCTGGCCGATGGACGCCACATGCGCTTCGGCAACATCGGCTTCCAATACGAGAACACCGCCAGCGATTGGACGATCTCGCTGAAATCCGGCTACACCAAGGGCCGCAATACCTTCGACGCGCTGTACTCGACCACCAATCCGGTCGACGCACGCAGCTTCGCCAACGGCTATCTGGGCGCGGCCCGTACCGCCTTCGGTGCCGGTGTCGCGCGGATGGGCTACGCGCTGGCCGGCAGCAACGGCGCCACTGCCTACGATCCCTACGCCGACTCCGGCCTGGTGATCTCGGCCCAGTACCGTGCTGCTGATTCGGACTTCTACTCCGGTCAGGCCGATTTCAGTGCGACGCGGCTGTTTGAAACGGCCTGGGGCAATCACGATCTGAACATCGGCGCTTACACCGCCTTCTTCGGCACCACGTCCTTCAGCCTGTACCAGGACATGCTGATGGAGATGCGCGGCAAGCCACGCCTGCTTGATCTGGTGGCCTACGGTAACGATGGCGCCCCACTGGGCTATGTCACCGACAAGGGCACGCTGCGTTACACCACCACTCTCAATCGCGGCAAGGTCGATGCCCGCATGTTCGCGGTGTATGCCAATGACACCTGGGCACTGTCGGACCGCTTCAAGCTTGATGCCGGCATCCGCCATGAGCGCTACCGCTACGAGGGCTATGCCGAGCAGACTGCTCAGGTCGACCTCGGCGACCGCAACACACTGGCCGACAACACCACGCGCCGGTTCACCGGCGTCGTCCAGAACCATCGCCTGAATCCGTCCGCGACCAACTGGACCGTGGGTGCGAACTTCGATTTCACCACTTCAGTGGGTGCTTACGCCCGCGTCTCGCACATGGAGATCGTTCCCAATTCGTCGGTGGCGCGCTCGATCGACCCCACCATCGTGCAGACCCAGCTGGACCAGTACGAGCTGGGCTTGAAGGCCGGGTTCGGCCGGTCCTATCTCTACCTGACCGCGTTCTACACCAAGTTCGATCCACTCAATGCGTCCTTCGTCGCCTTCAATCCGACGACCGGCCGCAATGACCAGTCGGTGCCCTTCATCGGCACCGCCGTCTCCAAGGGCATCGAGCTGGATGGCATGTTCCGGCCACTGGACTGGTTCAGCATCGCCGGCTCGATCACGGTCAGCGATCCGCAGTACGACAGCCTGCAGAACGATTCCGGCGCCGATCCGGCCGCGGTCAACGGCAAGCAGATCGTCCGCGAACCCAAGCTCTACGGCAACCTGCGGCCGACCTTCAGCTTCCAGCACGGCCAGGACCAGTTCGAGACCTGGCTGCGCTATGACGTGGTCGGCAAATCGTATGTCGATCTGTTCAACCAGACCGCGTTGCCGGCCTACCAGACCCTGGGCCTGGGCATTTCATGGAAGCGCGGCAACTGGGGCGCACAGCTGGTGGGCGACAACCTGACCAATGAAAAGGGGCTCACCGAGGGCAACACCCGTACCGATGCACTGGCTGGCCAGGGTTCGGCCGAGGCAATCTATGGACGGCCGCTGTTCGGCCGCAACGTCCGCCTGATGGTGAGCAGGAGCTGGTGATGCACCGACGATTGAGCTTGTCCCTCGCCCTGCTGGCCACGGCTGTGCTGCCGCTTGCGGCAGCCGCCGACGACCGCGACAGCGCGGCCCTCGCCTCGCGCTTGTTTCCGACCCTCGTGCAGCTGAATCACGATACGTTGCCCGATCGTGCGCGCGCCGCCCTGGCCGAACGCATGCAGCAGCTGGCGGCCTGCCGGACCACTGCCTGCACACTCGAGGCCGCACGCTGGACGCCCGCGCAGGCGGGCGTGTTGAGCGCCGCGGTTCCGGCGCGCGCTGCAGCCATCGAAAGGGAGCTGGCGGGCCTCAACAACATCCTCTCCGTCTACGGCCACGGTCAGCCGCCCCGCTACGACGCCATCGACGGCCCGGTCGGCGCGGCGGGCAGCACGCGCCTGGCTGGCGATGCTGCCATTGCCATGCAGATGAGCGAGGTGGACGCCGCCGCGGCCTACACCGCATTCGATCGCAGCATCGCGGTGGCGGTGGGCCTGCTTGATGCCAATGACCGCCTCGATGCGATCCGCTTCGAGCCCATCAGCGCGGGAATGAACGCCGCGCCATTCGCACGCGCGCGGCAGCTGGATTGGACCGCGCATCCATACACATCGATCATCGTGCTTGGGCAGGGCCCAGACGAGCTGACCACCCCGCTCAGCGCCGGCAGCAAGCTGCGCCTGAAAGCCGCTGCGCAGCGCTATGCAGCGGGCGATGCGCCTTTCATCATCGTCTCCGGCGGCGCCGTGCATCCGCGCGGCACCCGCAGCGTCGAAGCCGTGCAGATGCGCGAAGCGCTGATCGCGCGCTTCGGCATTCCCGCAGAGGCGATCCTCATCGAGCCCTATGCCCGCCACACCACCACCAACCTGCGCAACGCAGCCCGGTTGCTGGCGGCCCTGCAGGCACCGCCACGACAACCGGCACTGGTGGTCAGCAGCCCATCGCATATCGATTCGGTCGCCAGCAGCGGCTTCAGCGAGCGCAACCGCCGTGAGCTGGGCTACGTTCCAGGCAAGGTCGGTTCACGCATTTCGCCGTACGCGATCACCTTCGTGCCAGCGCCCGAATCGCTGCGCATCGATCCGATGGATCCATTGGATCCCTGAAGGGCGCGACGTCATCCTCAGTAGCCGACCTTCAGCGTGAACATCACGTTTCGCGGTGCACCGTACCAGCCCTGGTTGTAGAAACCGATCTGCGAGTAATAGTGGCGGTCGAACAGATTGTTGATGTTGACCGCCGCCGACACGTTGGAACTGAACTGGTAGCGCGCCATCAGGTTCACCAGTGCGTAGCTGGGCTGCTCCACGGGCACCCGGCGATTTCCGGGCGCGGTGGCGGTCTGGTACATGCGGTTCTGCCAGTCCACGCCACCGCCGATCGTCAGCTGGTCCCAGGCACCTGGCAGGCGCCAGGTGGTGAACAGCTTGAACAGGCTGCGCGGCTTGGCGGTATTGATCGCCCGGCCCTGCGCGTCCTGCGCGATGAAGGTGGTGAAGCTGGTGCCCAGGCTCCAGCCCGGCAGCGGCTCGCCGGCCAGTTCCAGTTCCAGACCGTCCACGGTTGCGCCCTTCACCGCGCGGTAGGCCGCCTGCGTGCTGCCTTCGACCAGCCCGCCGGTGGCTTCGGCCAGGTTGTCCTGCTGGGTGCGGAACAACGCCGCTGAGGCGTTCAAACGCTCCTGCAGCCAGCTGCCCTTGAGGCCCAGCTCGTAGCTGCGGCCGCGGACCGGATCGAGGATCTGCCCGGATTCATTGCGGTTGTTCTGCGGCTTGAAGATACCGGTGTAGCTGGCGTACACGCTGCTGTAGCCGTTGAGGTCCCAGACCAGGCCTGCATAGGGTACGAACTCGTTGCGGTAGCGGTACTTGCGCTTGGCTCCGAAGTACACCTGGTCGGTTTCCCAGTTGCTCAGGCGGCCACCGACGATCACGTGCAGCGGATCGGCCAACGACAGCCGCGCGACGGCATAGGCACCGCTCTGCTGGTTGTCCAGGTCATCGGCCTGGGTCTTGCTGCTGGCCCAGATCGGCTCCGGCGTGCCCGGCCCGTGCCAGTCCAGATAGCTGGCCAACGGCGGCAGCGGTGCCAGTGCGCGGTACTGCCCCAGCGCGATTTCATCGCGTGAGCGCGACCAGCCGATGGACGCAGTGTGCTGGCGACCGAACAGCTGGAACGGACCGGACAGGCTGGCACTGATCGCTTCGCGGCGCACCGGACCGTCGTAGCGGGTGAAGCTGTTGCCATTGGGCATGGCGCCGGTAGCCGGATCGGGGTAGCCACCGCGATAGAGATGCTTCATTTCCATGTCGGTATGCGAGCGGCTGTAGGACACGCGCGCTTGCCAGTCGTTGCTGAAACGATGGTTGAAGTCGAAGAAGCCGTTGCGGGTGTCGGTGGTCATCCGTGCCCACGGCGCGGTGGCTGATACCGAGCGGTCGAAACGGGTACGCGTGCCATCGGCGTTGAACAGCGCGAAGCCGCTGCCGAAGCCACGGTTGTCGTTGCCCTGGTAGGAGATACCGGCGATCAATCCGGTGTCCTCGCCCAGGTCCACGCTGACCACGCCGTAGAGCGTCTTCGCGGTGCTGTCCAGGCCAGCGGTGTAGCTGTCGCCCTCTGCCTGCGCAGCAACCACGCGCCCGCGCACACGTCCTTCCCGGCTCAACGGACTGGACACATCCACCCAGGCACGGCGCGCGTCCCAGCTGCCGAGGCTGATGCCACCACTGGCAGCGAATTCACGCAGCGGGCGCTTGCGCACGTAGTTCACCGCCGCCGAGGGATTACCGGCACCGGTCATCAGGCCGTTGGCACCGCGCACGATCTCGATACGGTCGTACACCACCATGTCCAGATTGTTCTCGCCGAAATTCCATGGCGACAGCACCGGCATCACCACGCCATCGAACTGGTAGTTGTCGATGTCGAAGCCGCGCGCCGAGAACGAATAGCGGTTGGCATCGCTGCGTGTGACCGAGATGCCCGGGGCGGTCGACAAGGCGTCGGCGGTGCTCAGCAGCCCGCGGTCCTCGATCTGTTGGCGGGTGACCACGCTGACCGACTGCGGCGTCTGTCGCGAGGTCAGCGACAGCCCTGTCGCCGTGCCCATGGAATCGGTGGTGTAGGAGCGCGAGCTTTCGGTGCTGCCATCGAGGTCGGCCGTGACCTGCACGGTTGGGAGCTGGGAAGGCGTTACGGAGGGAATGCGTTCGGCGGCGTGGGCAGCGTTGAACAGCGCCAGGGTCGTGCCGATGGCGGTGGCCAGGGCACACGGGCGGAAACAGGCAGGCATGGGAGATCCAGCGGGAGGGAAAGGCTGGATGAGAATTATTGTCATTTGAGCGTGAGCGCACGTATGCGCCCACGCAGCACGCGTATGCGCACTGCCAGCCGCGATCCGGACTCAGCGGATCTGGCTGGGGGCGATGCCGTAGCGCGTCCGGAACGCAGTCGCGAAATTGGTGGCATGCCGGTAGCCGACGAAATGCGCGGCCTGCTGCACGCTGCAGCCCTGCCGCAGTTGCTCGCAGGCCAACTGCAGGCGTCGCTCGCGCAACCACGCGAATACCGAACAGTGGTGCACCTGCTGGAATTTCAGGCGCAAGCTGCTCGGGCTCATGCAGGCCACGCGGGCCAGATCCTCCAGCCGGTGGTCGGCCGCAGGCGATGCCTGCAGGCAGTCGATCACCCGTTGCAGCATGCGGCGGTCGCGCGGTGAAACACGCAGATCCGGCAGCGCGTCCTGTGCAGACGCACCCAACGCCATCGCCAGCATCTGCAGTCCCACACCCTCGCACAGCAGCGCATGCATCGCGCCTTGCCAGGTCCCCGACAGCAACTGTTCGGCGGCGTGTTCAAGATGCGCGGGTACCTGCCAACTGTGCAGCCGCCGCCGACCATGGCGACGAGCCTGCAACAACAGATCGCTGATCACCGGATCATCCATCTCGGCCGGTGCATCCAGCGAGACATTCAGACTGCGCATCCGTTGGCCGGCCGGATGGATCGCAGTCATCGGCGCGGCATCGGCCAACACCATCGCGCCGGCGCCGCGGTTCATGCCGATCACGGCCTGCCCTGCCAGGCGTGCTCCGGCACGACCTTCCAGCATCACGATCGCAGCGAACGGCGGGGGGGCCTCCGAAGTCGCCTCGAACGGCTGGTGCGCGACCACGTCCGACAGCGCCAGGCTGATGCCAGGGCGCAAGCAGCGCTGTTCCACCCTGCCCTCGACCACGCACAGCGCGCCCGAATCGGCGGCGGACGCGAGTGCTGGCAGCCGATAGCGGAAACCACTGCTGCGGCCCAAGCGGTCCAGGTCGGCAAGGGTAAGGGTGTGCATGGGGCGCCTGAGGGAAATCCAGTGCCATTGTCATATGAGAACCGCTCTCATCTCCAGCCTTCGTGGCAAGGCCCGATCTGCCCTTGCCGATACAAATAGTTACGTTATAACATTTCACATCTTTTTCACGGAGCGTTCCATGCGTCGCCACCTGCTTGCTGCCGCCATTCTGTTCGTCGTTCACAACGCCCAGGCTGCGGACGAACCTACCCTTCCCACCCTCCAGGTGCAGGCCTCGCAGCCCTCCCGCATCGACAGCCGGGTCACCGTGGACAACCCGCAGGCGCAGAACCGCACCCTCGGCGGCCTGCTCGAACACGTCTCCGGTGTGCAGAGCAGCGCCTTCGGGCCGAATGCGGGCGCCCCGGTCATCCGCAGCCTCAGCGGCAACCGCGTGCAGATCCTGCAGGACGGCCAGTCCATCCTGGGCATGAACGCGATCAGCGGTGACATCAACATCCCGTTCGATCCGCTGTTCGTGCGAAGCGTCACCGTCAACAAGTCCTCCGACACCGTGCGCTATGGCGGCAATGCGATCGGTGGCAGCGTGGAGATCGACTCGGGCCTGATCTCGCGCAGCATGGAAGACAAGGATCAGTCGATGGAACTGGTCCTGCGCAAGGGCTTCAACGCGGCCGACGCGCAGGGCTTCCGCATGAACTTCAACAACCAGCGCAACATCTCCACCAATCTGCAGGTGTCGCGGCAGCGCATCTCGCACTACGACATCCCCGGCAACAGCAAGGCCAGCGTCTGCAACACCGGGCTGTTCCCGGCAGGCGGGGGCGTCAACTCGGCGCTGGCCGACGCCTGCCAGAAAGAGGCGCGCGTCCAGCAGATCTACAACAAGGCCTCGCAACCCTACATCGACCAGTTCATGACCGAGAACCCGGACTGGGCCGATGGTGATTTCTCCTTCTACACCAACAATCCGACATCGGTCTGGCAGCGCCGCACCTACGTCAATCCGGTCAACCCGGCCTACGTCGCAGGCACGCCTTCATACGTGCAGAAGCAGATCAACAACGATGTGACTCCCGACTACCACCACCGGCTGGGCAACAGCTATGCACGCAATTCTCAGGTAGCCTTCGGTTCGACGCTGTTCTTCGACCGCGGCTACATCGGTGTCAGCATCGATGCAAAGGACAGCGAGTACGGCGTGCCGGGCTTTTCGATGCAGAACCTGTCGTTCGGCTCCAACTATGCCGACGGCCTGCCGGTGGGCGTGGTGATCAAGCAGCAGCGCTACGCACTGGAAGCCCTGCTGCGCGATCCGCTGCCCTACGTTGAACGCGCCGAGCTGCGGGTCTCGAAGCTGGACAACACCTCCGGTGAGCGGCTGGGCGCAAAAAAAGCCAACGACTACGACTTCGAGAGCACCCAGGCCGAGCTGCTGCTGAGCCACCAGCGGGTCGGCCCGCTCAGCGGCCTGCTCGGTTTCAGCCATCAGTCGCGTGATGTCACCGGCAGCGGCTCGCTGCGCTACCTGCCTGACGTCGACACCCGCAGTAACGCGGTGTTCCTGAAGGAAACGCTGGACTTCGGCTGGGCCAGCTTCGACGCAGGCGTGCGCCACGAACGCGTGGATCACGAGCTGCAGCCCAGCCGCTTCAAGACAGCGCGCAATGCTTCCAACACGAAACTGCAGGACCGCGCCTACCGGCTCAACAGCTACAGCCTGGGTTCGTATGTCGAGCTGGGGCCGATGTTCGCGGCCAAGGTGCGTTACTCGTCTTCACAGCGTGCTCCGGAGATCAACGAACTGTATGCCAGCAACGCACACTACTCGGTGATGACCCAGGAAGAAGGCAACCAGAACCTGGAACCGGAACGCGCGAAGAACCTGGAGCTGACCGGCCTGTTCCACCTCGGTGGTTTCGAACTGTCGGCAACCGCGTACCGGATGAAGTACGAGAACTATCTCTACCTCGGCTACTCCGGCCTGCAGACCGCCAACCGCCTGCCACTGAAGTACTGGAAGCAGACCGACACCACGGTGAAGGGCTTCGAGATCGACGTGTCGCAGGCCGTGGACCTGGGCCGCTATGGTTCGTTGAATGTCTCCGCCTTCGCCGACCTGGTGAAGAACAAGGCCGACCATCCCGATTCGCTGCGCGCCCACAATGACGGCGAGTATCTGCCGAACATGCCGACCAACCGCTACGGCGCCAACCTGCAGTGGCAGCGCGAGGGCTGGAAGGCGCAGCTGTCCAGCACCTACTACGACACTCAGAAGTACCTCGGCCGCAATGTCAGCGAGGAAGTGCCACTGGATGCGTTCAACATGGTCGACCTGCAGGTCAGCCGCGAACTGCCGGTGCGCAACAGCTACATCGCCGGCATGGAGGTGTTCGTCAACGGCAGCAATCTGCTCAATGAAGAAGCACGTCCGCACAACTCGCCGTTGAAGTACATCGCACCGTTGCCCGGGCGTGGCTTCCAGGTGGGGGTGACGGTGAGGCTCTGAGCGGACAATGGATCCGCCACCATCCACTGATCCATGATCGGTGGATGGTGCTTCAGGGATGAGTATTGGAGCAAAGAAAAACGCCTGCAGATCGAGGATCTGCAGGCGCTTCTTTGTATCTGGCGGAGTGAGAGGGATTCGAACCCTCGATAGAGCTTTTGACCCTATACTCCCTTAGCAGGGGAGCCCCTTCAGCCGCTCGGGCATCACTCCGGGGTTTTCTCCGCGTCTGGTGCGTTGCACCTCAGCGGGGCGTGAATCATAACGTTAATCGAGTGCGAAGGTAAAGCGTTATTCGGCAGAATTTTCACTGCCGGTGCCACCGGCTTCGTCACCACGCTGGATGCGCTGGTAGATCTCTTCGCGATGCACAGCGACGTCCTTCGGCGCAGTGATGCCGATACGCACCTGGTTACCCTTGACGCCAAGCACGGTGACGCTCACCGAGTCACCGATCATCAGGGTTTCGCCGACGCGGCGAGTCAGGATCAACATTTTTGTAAGTCTCCATGGAACCGTGTGGAAGGGTATCCCCCACCGGCTTGACGCTCCGTCAAGAAGCGCTACCACGACAAAGGGAAAAGATTCGCAATGGTACCGTCAGCCGTCCCGCTCCTACAAGGAGGGGGACGGCGCGGTTCATCACAGGCGGGGGCTGACCCATTCGACGACGGCAGCCAGCGCGGTGGCAAGGGCGGGCCCGTCCTCGCCACCACCCTGGGCGAGGTCCGGGCGTCCGCCGCCCTTGCCCCCGATCTGACCGGCGATATGGGACAACAGTTCCCCGGCCTTGACCTTGCCCATTGCGCTGCCGTTCACACCCGCGACCAGGGCGGCCTTGCCGTCCTGGGCACCGGCCAGCACGATCACCGCGTCGCCCAGCTGCTGCTTCAGGCGGTCCATGGCGTCACGCAGGGCCTTGGCGTCGAAGCCTTCCAGGCGCGCCGCCAGCACCTTCACACCGGCAACCTCGACGGCCTGGCCGGACAGGTCGGCGGTGGCGCCAGCGGCAACCTTGGCCTTCACGGACTCCAGCTCGCGTTCCAGCTGCTTCTGGCGCTGGCCAAGGGCGCGGATCTTCTCGACCACGTCGGCAGCGCTGCCGCCAAGCAGGTCGGCGGCCTCGGCCAGGCGGGCCTCTTCGGCATCCACGTAGTCCAGGGCACCCTGGCCGGTGACCGCCTCGATGCGGCGCACGCCGGCGGAGACGCCGCCCTCGGAGGTGATCTTGAACAGGCCGATGTCGCCGGTACGGTTGACGTGGGTACCGCCGCACAGCTCGGTGGAGTAGTCACCCATCTTCAGCACGCGCACGTGCTCACCGTACTTCTCGCCGAACAGGGCCATCGCGCCGAAGTCCAGCGCTTCCTGCATGCCCATGTTGTGCACTTCGGCAGCGTTGTTGGCACGCACCTGCTGGTTGACCTTGCGCTCGATCACGGCCAGCTCTTCCGCGCTGATCGGCTGGAAGTGCGAGAAGTCGAAGCGCAGGCGATCCGGCGCCACCAGCGAGCCCTTCTGCTGCACGTGGGTACCCAGCACTTCGCGCAGGGCGGCATGCAGCAGGTGGGTGGCGGAGTGGTTGAGGATGGTGGCGCCACGGCGCTCGCCATCGACCTGGCCGGACAGCACGTCACCAACCTTCAGGCCGCCTTCGGACAGGATGCCGACGTGGCCATGGAACTGGCCGGCGAACTTCTGGGTGTCGTCCACCGCCAGGCGCACGCCGTTGCCGGTCAGCACGCCGGTGTCACCGACCTGGCCGCCGGACTCGGCGTAGAACGGGGTCTGGTTGGTGATCACGATGACCGCATCACCGGCATTGGCCGACTGCACCGGACGGCCGTCCTTGAGCACGGCCAGCACGGTCAGGTCATCGGCCTGCAGGCGGTCGTAGCCGAGGAAGCGGGTCGGGCTGAGGGTCGCCACCAGCTCGGCCGGCAGGGTCACGCCACCGCCGAACTTGCCGGCCGCGCGCGCGGTTTCGCGCTGCTGCTCCATCGCCGCATCGAAGCCGGCGATGTCGACGGTCAGGTCGCGCTCGCGGGCGATGTCCTGGGTCAGGTCGAGCGGGAAGCCATAGGTGTCGTACAGGCGGAACGCATCAACGCCGGGAATCACGCCATCGCTGGCCTTGCCGGCAACGTCTTCGAAGATCTTCATGCCGGCGTCGAGGGTTTCAGCGAAACGCTCTTCTTCGACCTGCAGCGCACGGGTGACGGTATCGACCGCCGCCGGCAGTTCCGGATAGGCCTCGCCCATCTGCTCGACCAAAGTCGGCACCAGCTTGCTGAAGAACGGCTGGCGCACACCCAGCATCCAGCCGTGGCGCAGGGCGCGGCGGATGATACGGCGCAGCACGTAGCCGCGGCCTTCGTTGGACGGCAGCACGCCGTCGACGATCAGGAACGAGCAGGCACGGATGTGATCGGCGATCACCCGCAGCGACTTGTTCTCCAGATCGGCGGTGCCGGTCAGTTCGGACGCCTTGCGGATCAGCGCCTGGAACAGGTCGATCTCGTAATTGGTGTGCACGTGCTGCAGGATCGCCGCCAGGCGCTCCAGGCCCATGCCGGTATCCACGCACGGTGCCGGCAGCGGCACCAGGGTGCCGTCGGGCTGGCGATCGAACTGCATGAACACCAGGTTCCAGATTTCGATGAAGCGGTCGCCGTCTTCATCCGGGGAACCCGGGGGGCCACCGGCGATGTGGTCGCCGTGGTCGTAGAAGATCTCGGTGCACGGGCCGCACGGGCCGGTATCGGCCATCTGCCAGAAATTGTCCGAGGCGAACGGCGCACCCTTGTTGTCACCGATGCGCACGATGCGCTCCTCGGGGATGCCGACCATGTCGCGCCACAGCGCATACGCTTCGTCGTCGGTCTGGTAGACGGTGACCAGCAGGCGTTCGGCCGGCAGTTTCCAGACCTGGGTCAGCAGCTCCCATGCCCAGGCGATCGCGTCCTTCTTGAAGTAGTCGCCGAAGGACCAGTTGCCCAGCATTTCGAAGAAAGTATGGTGACGTGCGGTGTAGCCGACCTGGTCAAGGTCGTTGTGCTTGCCGCCGGCGCGCAGGCAGCGCTGGACGTCGGCCGCGCGCACGTAGCTGCGCTTCTCCGCGCCAAGGAACACGTCCTTGAACTGCACCATGCCGGAATTGGTGAACAGCAGGGTCGGATCATTGCCCGGCACCAGCGGCGCCGACGGCACGATGGTGTGGCCTTTGCCCTTGAAGAATTCAAGGAAGTCGCTGCGGATCTGGGAAGTCGTGAATTTGGCGGATGCGTTCATTGGGGGCTGGCAGTCGGCGGGCCGGCGGACCCGGACCACCGGCCGCAATGGCCAGGGTCGCGCGGGACCGCCGAAAACCTAAAGGGTATCAGGCCCGGCGCCGCCAGTCTCAGTCATCCGGCTCGTAGCGGGTCGCGCGGCGGATACTGTCACCGTCGAAGCCCCGTCGGGCCAGCAGGTCCGCAGCCTTGCGACGCTGCGCCAGGTCCTGCGGGCCGGTTTCGCCGAAGCGGCGGCGGACCAGGTCGCGGGCGTTCTCCTGCCAGTCGCCTTCATAGCTGTCCATCGCCGCGGCGATCGCCTCGCTGTCCAGGCCATGGGTGCCGAGCTCGGCGCGCACGTGGATCGGCCCGTAGCCGGTATTGGCACGCATCCGCACCAGGTTCTCGGCAAAGCGGGTGTCATCCTGCCAGCCCGCCTCGGTCAGCTTGGCAACAGCGGCCTGCGCGGCCTCATCCTCGATGCCACGGGCGGTCAGCTTGCGGGTCAGCTCTTTGCGCGAGTGTTCGCGGCGGACCAGCAGACCCAGCGCCCGTTGTACGGGGGTCTGCTCACGCGGCCGGCGCTTGCGGCCGGTGGGAATGTCTTCGGCGTCGGACATCGGTGCTCCAGGGGTGGCGCCATCCGTGGCGCCCTGCCCGTCCATGGGCGATTCGAACCTGCGGAGCAGGGCGACGTCACTGACGGCGCCACCCTGCCCCACAGCAAGCCTTATTCGTCGTCGCCTTCGTCATCGCCTTCTTCGCGGGCAGCTTCAGACGGCTGGAACTTCTCGCGCAGCTCGGCTTCGAGCTTGGCGGCGACGGTCGGGTTGTCGCGCAGGTAGCCACGGGCATTGTCCTTGCCCTGGCCGATACGCTCTTCGCCGTAGCTGTACCAGGCGCCGGCCTTTTCGACCAGCTTGGCATCCACGCCCATGTCGATCAGTTCGCCTTCGCGGCTGATGCCTTCGCCGTACAGGATCTCGGTGATGACCTGCTTGAACGGCGGCGCCAGCTTGTTCTTGACGACCTTGATCTTGGTCTGGTTACCGATGATCTCGTCGCCCTTCTTGATCGCGCCGATACGACGGATATCCAGGCGCACCGAGGCATAGAACTTCAACGCGTTGCCACCGGTGGTCACTTCCGGACTCTGGCCCGGCATCATCACGCCGATCTTCATGCGCAGCTGGTTGATGAACACCACCAGGGTGTTGGAGCGCTTGATGTTGCCGGTCAGCTTGCGCAGCGCCTGGCTCATCAGGCGGGCCTGCAGACCCGGCAGCTGGTCGCCCATCTCGCCTTCGATTTCGGCCTTCGGGGTCAGCGCGGCAACCGAGTCGACCACCAGGATGTCCACCGAGCCCGAACGGACCAGCATGTCGGCGATTTCCAGCGCCTGCTCGCCGGTGTCCGGCTGCGACAGCAGCAGGTCGTCCACGTTGACGCCCAGCTTGGCGGCGTAGATCGGATCCAGCGCATGCTCGGCATCGATGAAGGCTGCGGTGCCGCCCAGCTTCTGGCACTCGGCGATGGCCTGCAGGGTCAAAGTGGTCTTGCCCGACGACTCCGGACCATAGATCTCAACGACACGGCCCTTCGGCAGACCACCAATGCCGAGCGCAATGTCGAGCATCAGCGAACCGGTTGGGATGGCTTCGACGGGTTCGACCACGCGGTCGCCCATGCGCATCACCGAGCCCTTGCCGAACTGCTTTTCGATCTGGCCCAGAGCTGCAGCGAGGGCGCGCTTCTTGTTCTCGTCCATCGGATTGGTCCTTGCAGAGGTCGTGTCGTTGGAGGTGCTGTCTTTGGGGGTCTTCTTTGCCATGGGCTCACTTTAATTCGGACGTATCGCACAGGCTGAGATTCTGCCCGGCGCTCTGAAAAGAATTATCGGACATCCGTACCAACCTCAGTGGAACCAGAGAATCGCCACAAAAGACCGCGGGGTAATGCGCTATGGAACAGGTCAACGGTTGGGCCGCAGCAGGCCGCAATAGAGGCCTTCGATCGAGAAGTCCTGGTCCGGCAGCACCTCGATCGGCTTGTAGTCGGGGTTGCGTGGCAGCAGGCGGATACGGTCCTTGGCGATCTTCAGCAGCTTGACGGTGATCTCGTCATCGATGCGGGCCACTACGATCTGCCCGGAATGGGCGTCGCGGGTGCGATGCACGCCGATCAGGTCACCGTCGAAGATGCCCTCGTCGATCATCGAATCGCCCTGCACCTTGAGCAGGTAATCCGGCGCCGGCGAGAAGAACACCCGGTCCAGCACCACGAAATCATCCGAGCCGATGTCCGCACCGATCGGCAGGCCCGCTGCGACCCGACCGAGCACCGGCAGGCGCAGGACGTTGTCGGGCAGGCCCGGCTCGGCCAGCTTCTCCAGTGGTGGCGCCTGCACCAGGCGGATGCCACGGGCCTGGCCCGGAATGCGACGGATCGCACCGGCCTGCTCCAGGGCTTCCAGGTGGTACTGGGCCGCGCGGACGCCCTTGAAGCCGAATGCACGCGCGATTTCAGTCTGCGACGGCGGTGCGCCTTCGCTCTCGATACGCTCGGCGATCAACTGCAGGATCGCCTGCTGGGTGTCGGTCAGGTCCATGGTTAGTAGTATTACTACTAACACACGGGACTGCAAGTGCCGTGGGCGACACGGCGGCATCTGTGGTGTCGAGCCATGCTCGGCGATCGTCGCCGGGCTTGGCCTGGCTGGCAGAGGCAGAGGCAAAGGCTAGAGCAAAAGCAGCCGACCAGCGGTCGGCTACAGGAATCGCTGGGCGATTCCGCGGTTCCCGACGGGAACCGCTGCGGCAAGCACACTATGTGTGCTTGCCGCTTCTCCAGATCGAAAACAGGATCCAGACGCCGCAGAAGCCGGCGCCGATGAAGCCGCACACGCCCAGCGCCAGCAGCCAGCGGCTGGAGACGCCACCTACACTGTGCATCACGATGGATGAGCCGATGATCAGAGCGGCGGTAACGATGCCCATCACCAGCCGGTTGGCGGCGCGGTTGACCTGTTCGCCGAAGCCCTGCAACGCCGTGGTTTCCACCTTCAGCTGCAGGCGCCCACGGCGCGCGGCCTGGACCAGCTTGCGCAGGTCGCGCGGCAGTTCGCCGGCGAAATCGACCAGGCCCAGCAGGCTGCGCCGGCCACGCTTGAGCAGCGCCTTGGGCGCATAACGCTGCAGCACCACCCGCTCCAGGAACGGGCGCGCGGCGCTGGCCATGTCGAAATCCGGGTCCAACTGCCGGCCCATGCCTTCCAGGGTCAGGAACGCCTTGATCATCAGCGCCAGATCGGCCGGCAGGGTCAGGCTGTAGCTGCGCAGCAACTGGGTGATGTCGCCCAGCATCAGGCCGATGCGCAGGTCCTTCAACGGCACGCCGCGGTACTGGTCGACGAATTGGCTGATGTCGTGCTGCAGCCGGTTCTCGTCAACTTCCACGCCGCCGGCCCAGTCCAGCAGCACGTCGGCCACGCCCTGCGGGTCCTGCTCGACCAACCCGTGCAGCAGCTGCGCAACCTGGAAACGACGCACTTCGGACAGCGCACCGACCATGCCGAAATCGATCACGCCGATACGGCCGTCGCGCAGGTAGATGATGTTGCCCGGATGCGGATCGGCGTGGAAGCTGCCGTCCTCCAGCACCATCTTCAGCACGATGTCAGCACCACGCCGCGCCAGTTCGCGCCGATCCAGCCCCGCCGCATCGACGCCGGCCAGGTCGCGCCCGGGAATGCCATCAACGAAGTCCTGCACGTTCAGGCTTTCACAGGTCCACTGCCAGTGCACGCTGGGGATCAGGATGTCGTCGCGTCCTTTGAAGTTGCGCGCGATGCGTTCGGCGTTGCGGCACTCGGCGGCGAAATCCAGCTCGCGGCGCAATGAAACGGTGAACTGCTGCACGACCTCGGCCGGACGATAGCGGCGCAGGTCCGGCAGGCGGGCTTCAACGATCTCGGCAAGGCGGGCAAGCAGACGCAGATCGGCCTCGACCACATCGCGGATGCCGGGGCGACGCACCTTCAGCACCACCTCCCGGCCGTCCTGCAGTCGCGCGCGATGGGCTTGCGCCAGCGAAGCCGCAGCCATGGGCGTTTCATCAAGGAAGGCGAACACCTCCTGCGGCGACGCACCGAGGTCGGACTCGAGCTGCTCGCGGATGTCCGCGTACGGCAACGCCGGCACTGCGTTCTGCAGTTCGGACAGCTCGGCGATCCATTCCGGCGGCAGCAGGTCGACGCGCGTCGCCAGCACCTGGCCAAGCTTGACGAAGGTCGGGCCGAGATCCTGCATTGCGCTGCGCACGCGCACCGGTGCGGTCATCCGCAGCAGTTCCTGGCGCTCTTCGTTCCAGTGCAGCAGGCGCCCTGCCCGTTCCAGCACCGTGGCCAGGCCGATGCGCCGCACCACGTCGCCGAAGCCATAGCGGATCAGGACGACGGCGATTTCCTGCAGTCGGCCCAGGTCACGGACCGTGCCCAGCGTTTCCCACATCATGCGTGCTCCGGACGATTACCGGAGCAGCATGTCACAGCTGGGCGTCGATACCGCGCAATGCCGCGGCCACGGTTTGCCGGCGGATGGCTTCGCGGTCGCCATCGAACTGGAACAATTCGGCGCGGGCGTAACCACCACGGCGCTTCCAGCCGATCCAGACGCTGCCGACCGGCTTGTCAGGGCTGCCGCCACCAGGGCCAGCGATACCGGTCACCGCCACGGCAATGCCGGCGCCAGAGTTGACCAGCGCACCGGACACCATCTCCAGCACGGTTTCGCGGCTGACCGCACCAAACTGCTCCAGCGTCTGCGCGCGCACGCCGAGCAGGCGCTGCTTGGCCTCGTAGCTGTAGACCACCATGCCGCAGTCGAAGAACGCCGAGGAACCGGCGATGTCGGTCATGCACTTGGCGATCCAGCCGCCACTGCAGCTCTCGGCGGTCACCAGCTGCAGCGAGGCCTGCTGCAGGCGCTGCCCGAGCGCGGCGGACTGGGCATTGAGTTCAGCGTCGGTGGGAATGGACATCGGCATGACGGTGGGGTGAAGAACCTGCACGTTGTACCGCAGATGACAGCCGGATGTCGCGGGCCACCGCAATGGCAGCAGCCGGGCCTGGCCCGGCGCTACCTCACCACTCCGGCAGTTTCTCCGGCAGCAGCGCCCGGATCGGCGCGCCGTCGACACTGGCGGCCAGCTTTTCGGCTTCGGCGATCGGCAGGTCGACCTGCAGCAGCCAGCCGTCTTCATCGGCCTGCTCGCTGCGGATCACTTCCAGCTGGTGCAGGCGCGCACGCAGGCGGCCGGCATCCGGCGGCAGGCGCAGCTCACCGGTCACGTGCTGCAGGCCCAGGCGCTTGCCCAGCACGCTCTGCAGCAGCTCCAGGCCCTGCCCATCGCGTGCGGAAATCCACACCCGCTCGCGGCGCGACTCGTCCGGGATACCGTCCTGGCCATCGTGGCGGACGTCGGCGCCCTCGATCCGGTCGATCTTGTTGAACACCAGCAACTGCGGCAGGTCACCGGCACCGACTGCGGTCAGCACCTCGTCCACCTGGGCGATGCGCTCCTCGCGGTGCGGATCGGCGGCGTCAACCACGTGCAGCAGGAAGTCGGCCTCGCGCGCCTCGGACAAGGTCGAGCGGAACGCGGCGACCAGGTCATGCGGCAGGTCGCGGACGAAGCCGACGGTGTCGGCCAGCACCACGTTGCCGCCCGGCACCGCGATGCGGCGCACGGTCGGGTCCAGCGTGGCAAACAGCTGGTCGGCGGCATAAGCCTCGGCGCCAGTCATGGCGTTGAACAGCGTCGACTTGCCGGCGTTGGTGTAGCCGACCAGGGCCACGCGCGGCAGCTCGCTGCGCACGCGTGCACGGCGCATCTGGGTGCGCTGCACCTCGACCTTTTCCAGCCGCTTCTGCAGCTGCTCGACCCGCTTCTGCAACAGGCGGCGGTCGGTTTCCAGCTGGGTTTCACCCGGACCACGCAGGCCGATCGAACCGCCGCGCTGGCGCTCCAGATGGGTCCAGCCGCGCACCAGCCGCGTGGCCAGGTGACGCAGCTGCGCCAGCTCGACCTGCAGCTTGCCTTCGTGGCTGTGCGCACGCTGGGCGAAGATGTCCAGGATCAGGCCGGTACGGTCGATCACCCGGCGCTCGAGGAAGCGTTCCAGGTTGCGCTCCTGGCCCGGGCTCAACGCATGGTTGACCAGGATCAGGTCGGCACCGCTGGCATCGGCCGCAGCCTTGATCTCGTCCAGCTTGCCGCTGCCGATCAGGGTCGACGGATTCGGACGATCCAGGCGCGCGGTGATCGTCGCGGCGATGCTGGCCCCAGCCGAGCGGGCCAGATCACCGAATTCTTCCAGCACATCGTCTTCCAGCTTGCCGAAATGGGGCTGGATCAACAGGGCGTGTTCGCCCTTCTTCGAGCGGTCAAACATTCACCGCTCCGGTATTACTCGTCTGCTTCATCACCTGCCTGACCACCTTCACCCGACTGCACGTAACCACCGCCCGGACCGACCTTCACGTTGCGTGCTGGAACGACCGTGGAAATGGCGTGCTTGTAGACCATCTGACTGACCGTGTTGCGCAGCAGGACCACGAACTGGTCGAACGACTCGATCGTGCCCTGCAGCTTGATGCCGTTCACCAGGTACACCGAAACCGGCACGCGTTCGCGCCGCAGTGCGTTCAAGAAAGGATCCTGCAGCGATTGCCCCTTGGACATTGCACACTCCTGATTATTGTTCTTATTGGGTTGCCGACGATTGCCACGGCCCCCGAGCCGCCCGCCGACCGATGATGTTACACGGCTGGCGGGGGTTCAGCGTGCGACGAAGGTCGACACCGCGCCGGCCAGGCGCTCCTGGTCGATATGGGGGTCGAACCAGCGCGCATCAAGCTCGCCGCGCAGCCAGGTCAGCTGGCGCTTGGCCAGCTGGCGCGTGGCGAAGATCGCCTTGTCACGGAAGCGGGCGGCATCGCCCTCCCCGTCCAGGTACTCCCAGGCCTGCCGATAGCCGACCGCGCGCACCGCCGGCAGGTCCAGTGGCGCCTCCACGGCGGCCATTTCCGGCATCGCGCGCAATGCCCGCACCTCATCCAGAAAGCCCTGCGCCAGCATGGCGTCGAAGCGCGCCTCGATACGCTGGTGCAGCACCGCGCGATCATGCGGCGCCAGGATCAACTTGAGGGTGCGCACCGGCAACGGCGCTACGCCCGGCCGACGCTGCCATTCAGTGATGGGCGTGCCGGTCAGGCGATAGACCTCCAGTGCGCGCTGGATACGTTGCGGGTCGGTCGCGTGGATACGCGTAGCGGCGGCGGGGTCGATCTGTGCCAGTTCAGCATGCAGCGCCGCCCAACCACGTTCGGCGGCTTCGGCAGCCAGTGCCGCACGCATGGCCGGGTCGGCTTCGGGCATCGGCGAGAGGCCCTGCAGCAGGGCGCGGAAATAAAGGCCCGTGCCACCGGCCAGGATCGGCATTTTGCCGCGCGCCACGATGTCGACCACGACGCGACTGGCATCGGCCGCGAACTCGGCCGCCGAATAGGTCTGCCAGGGATCGCGCAGGTCCAGCAGGTGGTGGGGTGCCTGTGCGCGCTCAGCCGCGTCGGGCTTGGCCGAGCCGATGTCCAGGTGGCGATAGACCAGTGCCGAATCGACGCTCACGATCTCGCCATCCAGCTGCCGGGCCAGGGCGATCGCAGTCGCGGTCTTGCCACTGGCGGTCGGTCCCATCACGGCGATCGCCAGCGGCCGCTGGTCGATCCCCATCAGTCTTCGTCCGGCCAGCGGATCGTCGGCGTGGCGTCGGCGCGCGGCGTCGGTACGACCTCCACTGCCTGCCAGATCTTCAGTGCGTCGACCGTGGCGGCCACGTCATGCACGCGCACGATGCGCGCGCCACGCTGGACCGCAATCAGGTGCGCGGCTACCGACGCCGCCACCCGTTCGGAGGGCGTATCGCGGCCGGTGAGTTCTCCCAGGCTGCGCTTGCGGGACAGGCCAGCCAGCATCGGCACACCCAGTTCCAGAAAGCGCTCCGAACGCGCCAGCAGGGTCATGTTGTGGGCAGTGGTCTTGCCGAAGCCGAAACCGAGGTCGATCAGCAGGTTCTTCTTTGCGATGCCGGCCATTTCCGCGGCGAACAGGCGCTGCACCAGGAAGCCATGCACCTCGCCGACCACGTCGTCGTAGTGCGGATCGGCCTGCATGCGGCCCGGCTCGCCCTGCATGTGCATCAGCACCACCGGCACGCCTGCCTCGGCAGCCGCGTCCAACGCACCTTCCTGGCGCAGGCCAAAGATGTCGTTGATCATGCCGGCGCCGGCGGCCACTGCCGCCCGCATCACGTCGGGCTTGAAGGTGTCGATGCTGATCGGCACCTGGGTTCGGGCGGCCAACTGCTCGATCACCGGGATCACGCGGCGCAGTTCTTCTTCAATCGAGACCGGAGCGGCGCCCGGGCGCGTGGATTCGCCGCCGATGTCGAGCAGGTCAGCGCCCTCCTCGACCAGCCTCAGGCCATGCGAGACCGCCGCTTCGGTGGTGTCGTGTGCGCCGCCATCGGAGAACGAGTCCGGGGTGACGTTGACGATGCCCATGACCCGGGCACGGTCGAGGCGCAGGATGCGGCCGGCGCAATCGAGCTGGGGCGAGGTATCGAACATGGGCAATCCTGCAGGGACAACGGCGGGTAGTTTAGTTCGGCAGGGCGGCGCCCTGCACCCGCAGAGGCAACGGCCACAGCAAGAGCCCAAGCAACAGCAGAAGCTGGTTTCCTGAGGGTAGCCGGGGTGGGTCCGGTTGCGGGAGACGCCGTAAACCCATCCATGGGGGCTTGGCCGCGGCATCCATGCCGCGGACACTCCCGCAACCGGACCCACCCCGCCTTCGACAGATTTCTGCGATCTTTCGGAGCAGCTCTTGGGGTCAGATCCGTTTTCCTGCGGAAAACGGATCTGACCCCATTCTTGTACATCGATATCTGACAGATGTGTCGACCAAGGTCGACACCTACCAACAGCTGCCGGAATCTGTCAGAGGTGGGGCGGTGTGGGTTGGCAGGACCGTTGGTGCCATGGATGGCGCCATCGAGCCCCCAGGGACGGGTTTACGGCGTGTCCTGCCAACCCACACCGCCCCGCCATCCCCAGAAACCTGATGTTGCTGTTGCTGTTGCTCCGGCTCGTAGCAGGTGCAGGGCGCAGCCCTGCCGACACCCTCAACGGCGGCGGCGCTTGCGGTCCACGTACAGGGTCTTGGCAATGCTCAGCACGATGCCGACACCGATACCCACCACACAGCCCAGCAACAGGTTGTCGGCACCCAGGCCTACACCCACGCCGACCACGGTGGCGATGACCATTTCGACAGTGTGGGAAATCGGTTCGGGCTTCGGGGTGGACATGCGGGCTCCAGCGTCAGATCGGGTCTTCGGGATGGGCCAGTGGCCCGGAAACGACGAAGCCGGGTTGCCCCGGCCTCGTCTGGTGTTACCTGCAGCGGGCCGTCAGTGCGATTCGGCCGGGCCTGCGATCGGCGGCAGCGGACGGGCGTCGCCGCCCTTGTCGTTGCCGCCGTCCTTGTTCGACTTGTTCCAGCCGGCCGGCGGCGGCGGATCGCGGCCTTCCATGATGGCGTCGATCTGCGGCGCGTCGATGGTCTCGTACTGCAGCAGCAGCTGGGACATCGCGTGCAGCTTGTCCAGGTTGGCCGTCATCAGCTCGGTGGTGCGTGCGTAAGCCTCGTCGAGGATGTTGCGCACTTCCTCGTCAATGCGGCGCGCGGTGTCGTTGGACACGCTCTTGTGCTGGGTGACCGAACGGCCCAGGAACACCTCGTCGTCCTCCTCGCCATAGGCGATCGGGCCGAGCTGGTCGGACAGGCCCCACTTGGTGACCATGTTGCGAGCCATCTTGGTGGCGCGCTCGATGTCGTTGGAGGCGCCGGTGGTGACCTTGTCGGCACCGAAGATCAGCTCCTCGGCCACGCGGCCACCGTACAGCGAGCACAGCTGCGACTTGATCGCCACGCGGTTCATCGAGTACTTGTCGCCTTCCGGCAGGTACATGGTCACACCCAGCGCACGGCCGCGCGGGATGATGGTGACCTTGTAGACCGGGTCATGCTCGGGCACCAGGCGGCCGACGATGGCATGACCGGCTTCGTGGTAGGCGGTGAGTGTCTTCTCTTCTTCGCTCATGGCCATCGAGCGGCGCTCGGCACCCATCAGGATCTTGTCGCGGGCACGGTCGAAGTGGTCCATGCGGACTTCCTTCTCGTTGCCACGCGCGGCGAACAGGGCGGCCTCGTTGCAGAGGTTGGCCAGGTCGGCGCCGGAGAAGCCCGGGGTACCACGCGCGATCACCATCGGCTCGACATCGTCGGCCAGCGGCAGCTTGCGCATGTGCACCTTCAGGATGTGCTCGCGGCCCTTCACGTCCGGCAGGCCGACCACCACCTGGCGGTCGAAACGGCCGGGACGCAGCAGCGCCGGGTCCAGCACGTCCGGACGGTTGGTCGCGGCGATCACGATCACGCCTTCGCCGCCTTCGAAACCGTCCATCTCGACCAGCAGCTGGTTCAGGGTCTGCTCGCGCTCGTCATGACCGCCGCCAAGGCCGGCGCCACGGTGACGGCCGACAGCGTCGATTTCGTCGATGAAGATGATGCACGGCGCGTGCTTCTTGGCCTGCTCGAACATGTCGCGCACGCGGCTGGCGCCGACGCCGACGAACATTTCCACGAAGTCCGAACCGGAGATCGAGAAGAACGGCACCTTGGCTTCGCCGGCGATGGCCTTGGCCAGCAGCGTCTTGCCGGTACCCGGCGGGCCCACCATCAGCACGCCGCGCGGAATCTTGCCGCCCAGCTTGGTGAACTTGGACGGGTCGCGCAGGAAGTCGACCAGCTCGCCCACTTCTTCCTTGGCCTCGTCGCAGCCAGCGACGTCGGCGAAGGTGACCTTGATCTGGTCCTCGCCCTGCAGCTTGGCGCGCGACTTGCCGAAGGACATCGCGCCCTTGGCGCCGCCGCCACCGCCCTGCATCTGGCGCATGATGAACAGCCAGAAGCCGATGATCAGGATGACCGGCAGGAAATTCATCAGGATCGCGCCGAGGGAGATGCCACTGGACGGCTCTTCCTGCACGATTTCAACGTTCTTGGTACGCAGCACGTTGATCAGGTCACGATCGAACGGTGCGGTGATGGTGGCCGACTGGCCGCCGCGGGTGGTGTAGGTGAGCTGGCTGGTGCCGCCGCGCATGTCGCCGCCGAAGGCGACCTTCTGCACGTTGCCGCTGTCCACCTGGTCCAGGAACTGCGAATACGACGCGCCCTGCGCCCCGGCCCCGGAGGTCTTGGGCGAGAAGCTCTGGAAGACCACCATCAGCACGACGGCGACGACCACCCATAGCAGGAGGTTCTTGGTCAAGTCGTTCATCCTCATTGGCTCCGGTGTTCCTCTCAGTGCTGGCGTTGCGTTGGGGTCGAACTTGCGTACGTTGCGAGCTTACTTCATGTGGGCGCGTTTTCCCTGACCCAAGGCATACACCTCGGGGGAGCGCTTGCGCGACGCTTCCGGCTTGCGGATGGAGACCTTGTCGTACCGGCGGCGCATGTCACGCACGTAGTCGTCAAAGCCTTCACCCTGGAACAGCTTGATCAGGAACGCCCCACCGGTCTTCAGGTGGTTGTCGGCAAAATCCAGGGCCAGCTCCGCCAGGTGCATCATCCGCGGCTGGTCGACCGCGCCCACACCACTCTTATTGGGGGCCATGTCCGACAGCACAAGGTCTACCGGCTGATCCCCGAGCATGGCTTCAAACTGCGATAGAACGGTTTCTTCCCTGAAGTCACCATGAAGGAACTCCACGCCGGCCAGCGGCGGCATGTCCAGGATGTCCAAGGCCAGTACTCGGCCGGTGTCGCCGATCTGTCTCCGAACCTGCTGAGACCAGCCGCCCGGGGCTGCGCCGAGGTCGACCACCACCATGTGCGGCTTCAGCAACCGGTCACGTTCCAGCAGCTCTTCGAGCTTGTAGGCGGCGCGTGAGCGCATGCCTTCGGCCTGGGCCTTCTTCACGAAGGGGTCGGAGAAGTGTTCCTTGAGCCAGCGCTGGCTGCTTTTGCTGCGGGTAGCCATTGAAAATAGGGGCTGATGGGGTCCTCATGATACCCTGATCGCCCCATTCAACCGTGTTTTCCTGCATGTCCATCGCCCTGACCGCTTCCCAGACCCGTTTCCTGCGCGGCCAAGCCCACGACCTGAAGGCGCTGCTGCAGACCGGCGGCAAGGGCGTGACCCCGGCCTTCATCGCTGAGCTGAACGAAGTGCTGGATCGCCACGAGCTGGTCAAGGTGAAGGTCGCTGCCGAAGACCGCGACGCCCGTGACGTGATGATCGGCGAGATCGTCGAAGCCACCGAGAGCGCATTGGTGCAGCGCATCGGCCATGTCGCCGTGCTGTATCGCCCGAGCAAGGAACAGCGCCAGATCGTGCTGCCGCGCGGCTGATCGCCTTACTGCCATGCAGCTGAACCACGAACCGCCCGATTACGCCTACAGCCTGCGTGCCGCCGATGGCCGCTCGGCCAAGGTGAATGACCAGGTGCTGGGCAGCAGTTTCTTCCTGACCCCGGACCAGCTGGTCACGCAATGGCCGGTAGTGAGCGCCGCCGCGCTGCAGCTGGCTGACCTGGAGCCGATCCTGGCACTGAACCCGGCGCTGATCGTGCTCGGCACCGGTGACCGCCAGGTGTTCCCGCCGCCGGTGGTGATGGCCGCCTGCCTGTCACGCGGCATCGGCCTGGAAGTGATGAACAATCCGGCCGCCGCGCGCACCTTCAACATCCTGGCCGGCGAAGGCCGCAAGGTCGCGGCCGCTTTCATTCTGGAAGGCTGAGGTCGAGTCGCCGGGTGCACCCCGGCGCTAGCCGCCAGAAGCGGTGCAGCGGAAGGCGGAGAACTGCTTCAGCCGCCCGATCAGGTTACCGCCCTGGCCCCAGCGGATGTCCATGACCCTCCAGTCCTGGCCCAGCCTTTGCAGCAGGACCCGGTCGGTCCAGCGATAGTCGCCCACGGCCATGTCGACCTGGACCCACGTGGCGCTGCCAATCGGCCCTGGCCTTCCCACCCTCACCGTCTCCGGTCGATCTGGGGCCATCAGGTAGGGACTCTGGTCGAGCATATGCGGCTTCTCGTCGTGCGCGGCCAGCACGGTGCAAGCCCTCTCGTATGCGCGTTGCGCATTGATGGCCGCGCTCAGGGCATCGCCGAGCAACGGTCTGATGACCTCTTCACTCGAAGCGGGGGCCTGGACTGTGGCGTAGAGGCGGGTGACCACGTCACGCGGATCACTGGCTGCGGCAGCCAGCGGCACGACGATGAGCAGCAGCAGAGTGGAGGCAAGACGACTCATACGCGGCAACGGGCTCGGTTGGGGTACGCAGAAGCATGCCGCGTCCCCGGCTCGCCGGGAAGGTTGAAACGCGACACCCAGCGCCCGAGCCCATGCTCGGGCGGCGCCGCATGGCGACGACAGGCAGCCGAGCCTAGGCTCGGCTCTACAGTGAATGCGGCAACTCGTAGCGCGCTGATCAGCGCGCCGGCAGGTACTGCTGCGGGTCGACCGGCTTGCCGTTGTAGCGGATCTCGAAGTGGACCATGTCGCGGTTCGCGCCGGTACGGCCCATCTCCGCGATCTGCTCACCGGCCTTCACGCTCTGGCCTTCATTCACCAGTCGCTTGCGGTTATGACCGTAGGCCGACAACCACTGATCGCTGTGCTTGATGATGATCAGCTCGCCGTAGCCGACCAGGCCGGCACCGGAATACACCACCACGCCATTGGCAGTGGCCTTGACCGCCTGGCCGCTGGTGCCCGCGATATCCACGCCCTGCTTGGTCGCATCACCCGCCACATAGCGGCCCACGACGGCGCCATCGGCCGGCCAGCGCCATGCGATGTTGCTCTTCACCGGACCGGCCGGCGCCGTGGTCGGTGCAGTACTGCCTGCGGTGCTGCCGCCGGAACGTGGCGGGGTCACCACCGTGGTCGGTGCGCGGCCACCGCTTGCACCCGCCGGATACAGCCGGATCACCTGCCCCGGATGGATCGACGAGGGGTTGTCCAGGCTGTTCCAGGCAATCAGGTCGGCCGGGGTGATGTCGTGGATGCGGGCCAGCGCATAGATGGTGTCACCCTTGCGCACGACCACGGTCTGCCCCGGCTTGGGCACCGAGGTCTTCGGCGTGCTCACGCCGCCACCGGTGCTGCCACCACCAGGACGAACCACGGTAGCGGTGCCGCAGGCGGCCAGGGTGGAAACCAGCAACGCCAGCGCGCCGATGCGCACTCCCTTGCTCAGACGATCAGGATTCATGCGAACTTCGACCTCCATACAAGCCAGGCGATCAGCACCACCACCAACGCGGTGGCGATCCAGCCCAGCGGTTCAATCCAGCGGCGCAGCGCCGCTTCGGCACGCGCACCACCGATACGGATGACCGCGGCCAGCACAAACACGCGCTTGCCACGACCGATCAGCATGCTCAACAGGTACTGCGGCATCGGTACGCCGACGATACCCGATGCCCACGTGAAGACCTTCATCGGGATGGGCATGAAGCCGCCCAGCACCAGGAAGGTGAACACCGCCCATGGCGACTCGGCCATCTTGGCCTGCACGGTGGTGATGCCCTGCTCGATCGCCGGCAGCATGCCCAGTGCCTCGAACAGTGGCTTGATCGCCTCGAAGGCGAAATGACCCAACGCATAGCCGACCACCGCACCAACCATTGAACCGGCCAGGCTGAGAGTCGCGAACCACCAGCCGCGCTTGGGCTGGGCCACGCACATCGGCGCCAGCATCACTTCCGGCATCACCGGGAAAATGATCGCCTCGAAGAAACTCAATACCGTCAGGTAGGTCGGCGCGCGTTCGTGCGCCGCCCACTTCATCGCCCGCTCGTACAGCGGCCCGAAAATCTTCATGCAACCCTGCTCCGTGGATTAGTCCAGCATGCCAGACAGCAGCGGTACGAAGGTGACCGGCGCCAGCACGTGTTGTTCGATGCTGCCGTCGGCCCTGCGGTCCAGCTGCACCAGCGACTGCGCACTGGGGCCGCCGACCGGGGCCACCAGGCGGCCGCCTTCAGCGAGCTGCTCGATCAGAACATCGACCAGCGCCGGCGCCGCTGCAGTGACCACGATGGCATCGAACGGACCGTGCTCGGCCCAACCGACGCGGCCGTCATCATGCTTGGTACGGATGTTCATGCCCAGCGCACGAAAGCGCTTGCGCGCCTGGCGCAGCAGGTCGCCGATGCGCTCGACGGTGTAGACCTCCAGGCCCAGTGCACCGAGCACGGCGGCCTGGTAGCCCGAACCGGTACCCACTTCCAGCACCCGCTTGGGTGCCACCTGCAGCACGGCCTCGGTCATCCGCGCCACCACCCAGGGTTGCGAAATGGTCTGGCCATGGCCGATCGGCAGTGCGGTGTCTTCGTAAGCCCGTGACGCCAGCGCCTCATCGATGAACAGATGGCGCGGCACCACCCGGATCGCATTCAAGGTTGATTCGTCGACGATGCCTGCTTCACGCAGGCGGTCGACCAGACGGTCGCGCACACGTTGCGAGGTCATGCCGATACCGACGGCTTCCGGTTGCAGGCGCAGGCGCGGGCTCATGCCGGCTGGTCCAGCGCAGCACTGAGGCCGCCGACCCAGCTGGCCACCTTCTCCAGCGCCTGGTAGCGGGTCAGGTCAACCTGGATCGGCGTGATCGAGATGTGGCCGGTGCGCACCGCATGGAAATCGGTGCCGGGGCCGGAGTCCTGCTCGCGGCCAGCCGGACCGATCCAGTACACCTCATTGCCGCGCGGGTCTTTCTGCGCGATGCAGCCTTCGGCGCGATGGCGGTTGCCGAGGCGGGTGACCTCGAAGCCCTTGACCTCGTTCCACGGCAGATCCGGCACGTTGACGTTGAGGATGGTGTCGGCAGGCAGCGGGTCGGCCTTGAGCCGGGCAACGATCTCGACTGCGGCACGCGCGGCGGTCTCGAAGTGCTTCGGATCGTGATTGCGGCTGACCAGTGAGACCGCTACTGCCGGCAGGCCGAGGAAGCGGCCTTCCATCGCTGCAGAGACGGTTCCGGAATAGATCACGTCGTCGCCGAGGTTGGCGGCGTTATTGATGCCGGACACGACAATGTCGGGTTCGAATTCAAGCAGTCCGGTCAGCGCCAGATGCACGCAATCGGTCGGCGTGCCGGCTACCGAGACGGTGTAGTGGTCGATGCGCTTGAGGCGGATCGGCAGGTCCAGGGTCAGCGAGTTGCTGGCGCCGGAACGGTCGCGGTCGGGTGCGACCACCGTCACTTCGTGGCCGGCTTCGCGCAGGACCGAGGCAAGCATCCGGATGCCTGCGGCGTCGACACCATCGTCATTGCTGACCAGGATTCGCATCTTCGATTTAACCGCTTGATTTTCCAAGAATTCGATTCCATCACCGTGCAGTGTGGGCGGGACCGTCGCGCTTCCCTGCGGAAGCGGTCGACCCTGCAAGGGCATCGTCTATTGTGCCGCATGCGAGCCGCCGGTCCTACCCTGCCGGCGGTCACGGCCGACATCGAATCGTCATAGGCAGGCTCGCGCCGGCGGTTTACCCTGTGCGCATGTCGCACCCTGAAGACGAAGATCCGGCCGCATTGTTCCGTGCGGCCATCGGCGAAGTGACGCCGCTGCGCAAGGAAGTCGAGCCGGCGCCCGCCGCGCCGCGGCCGAAACCGCGCGCGCGCATGGCAGAGCGCGACGAGGCGGAAGCCGCCGGCGAGTTCGCCCGGCTGCTGCGCGACAGTACACCACTGGAAGCCGGCGACGTGGCCAGCTATCGACGCGACAACCTGCCACCGCGGGTGTTCCAGCGCCTCAAGCGTGGCCAGTACTCGGTGCAGGACGAGCTGGACCTGCATGGCGCCACTGCGTCGCAGGCAGAGGCGTTGCTGCGCCAGTTCCTGCTGGAAGCGCATGCGCACGAATACGGCTGCGTGCGCATCATCCATGGCAAGGGCCTGCAGTCCGATGGCGGCGCCCCGGTATTGAAAAACCTGGTCGATCGCCTGCTGCGGCTGCGCAACGACGTGCTGGCATTCCATTCGGCGCCGACCGGACAAGGCGGCACCGGCGCAGTGCTGGTGCTGCTGGCGCGTAGATGAAAAAGGGGACGGAGGGAATTAAGTCGTTTGTGGCACAAACGACTTAATTCCCTCCGTCCCCTTTTTCTGTCAGGCCTGCGAGGCGTCTTCGACGGGGCCGAGTTCGTGCAGCACGGCGGTGGCGTAGCAGCCCGGCGGCAGCGCGAACGATAGTTCCAGCACGTCGTCGGCCAGCCACTGGTGCTGCAGCAACGCTGGACGCAGGCGCAGTGCGCGGCGCTCCTGCTTCAGGCGCGCGTCTTCCAGACCTGCACGCAGCGCCCTGGATTCGTCGTCATCCAGCGCCGCCAGCTCCAGCGCGTGTGCCGCTTCGGTGCTGCGCAGTTCACCCTCGCCCCACAGCGGTGCGCTAGGGTGGATGTCGAAGCGCGCCAGGCGCTCGGCCAGTACGTCGGTATACGGCTCGGGGCCGAACACGCTGCGGCTGCCATCGAGCATCCACACTTCGCCATCCAGCGGCTGGTCCCAGTTGCCCTGCTCCACGCGCGCGGCCAGCACGCGGTTGAACAGCGCCGAGCGGGCCGCCGACAGCAGCAGTGAACGCTGGTCCTTGCGCATGCGGCGGCCACCGAACATCGCCAGCGCCGCCGGCACGTTGCCACCGTCGCGGCCAAAACGCTGCTCGCCGAACCAGTTCGGCAGGCCCCGCTCTGCGATCTGCTGCAGGCGCTCGCTGATCGCCGCGGCATCACCCTGCACGTCGCGCAGCACCAGCTTGAAGCGGTTGCCGGCCAGCGCGCCACGCTGCAGCTTGCGGTTGTGCCAGGTGGATTCGATCACTTCGATTTCATCACTGGCCAGCGTGGCCAGGTCAGGTGCCACGCGCTTGGGCAGGTGCACGCTGAAGCGCTGGGTGGTGACCGCGTGCCGATCCTTCATGCCGGCATAGCTCACCGCCATTTCCGGCAGGCCGGCCCATGTGGCCAGCAACTTGGCCACGTGCACGGTGTTGGCTCCACGCTTGCGGATGTGCAGCAGCAGGTGCTCGCCTTCGCCGGTGGCCTCGAAGGCCGGCAGTTCGTCAACCTGGAAATCTTCCGGCGTGGTGCGGATGCGTGCGCTCAGCAGCGGCGCGCCGAACGCGAGCGGCAGCGGAATCATGCCGCCACCAGCAGCACTACCGCCTGCGCGGCGATGCCTTCGCCACGGCCAGTGAAGCCCAGCTTCTCCGAGGTGGTGGCCTTGACGCTGACCGCGTCGAGCGGCAGCTGCAGCAGCTCGCCGATACGTTCGCGCATGGCCAACGCGTGCGGGCCGACCTTCGGCCGCTCGCAGATCACGGTGATGTCGGTGTTGCCGACGCGCCAGCCGCGCCCGCGCAGCAGGCTGTCGCAGTGGCGCACGAAATCGCTGCTGTCGGCGCCCTTCCAGCGATCATCGCTGGGCGGGAAATGCTGGCCGATGTCACCCAGCGCGATCGCACCCAGCATGGCATCGCACAGCGCATGCAGGATCACGTCGCCATCGCTGTGTGCGAGCACGCCGCAGCTGTGCGGCACGTTCACTCCGCCGAGCATGATGTGGTCGCCTTCACCGAAGGCATGGACGTCGTAGCCCTGGCCGATGCGGACGGGCGGGAACGGTGCGGTGCTCATGGATACAGCCCTTGCAGCAGGGCCGCGCGGGCGATCAGCCGGCGCGGCGGGAAAGTACGAATTCAAACCGGTCCAGATCGGCCGGGGTGGTGACCTTGAAGTTGTCCTCGCTGCCTTCGACCAGCAGCGGGCGCTGGCCCTGGCGCTCCATGGCCATGGCCTCGTCGGTGACTTCCACACCGGCGGTGGCGGCTTCGGACAGCGCGCGGCTGAGCTGATGGCGGCGGAACAGTTGCGGCGTCAATGCGCGCCACAGGCGCTCGCGCGGCTCGGTACCATCGATGCCACCATCGTCGCCAGCGCGCTTGAGGGTGTCACGCACCGGTGCGGCGAGAATCGCGCCGACCGGGTCGGCACGACCAACTTCGAGCAGGCGGCCGAGATCGGCCGGCGACAGGTTCGGGCGCGCCGCGTCGTGGACCAGCACGAATTCATCGGCGCGCACCGTCTCCGGCAGCGCCTGCAACCCGGCCAGCACCGAGGCCGCACGGGTAGCGCCACCGATACAGGTCAGCACCGGCTTGCCGGCCCATTCGCTCCAGCCCGGCCAGTCGGCATCGTCCGGGCCGATCACCACCATCGCTCCGGCCACCGCCGGATGTGCCAGCAGTGCGTCCAGGGTATGGGCGAGCAGGATCTGCCCACCCGCCTGCAGGTACTGCTTGGGCATCGGCGCACCGAAACGGGCGCCACGACCGGCGGCCGGAACCACCACCCAGATCGCCGCGCTCATGGCACGTCCGCCGGGTGTTCGCCCACCTGCGCGCTGACCCCAGCCGCAGGCTGCACCGGATGCACCGGTGCATCCTCGACCACGCGGTAGAACTTCTCGCCAGGCTTGATCATGCCCAGCTCGCTGCGTGCGCGCTCTTCGATGGCGGACTGGCCTTCCTTGAGGTCCTTCACTTCGGCAGCCAGCGCATCATTGCGCTGCTGCAGGCCCTCATTGTCGCGCTCCTGGTTGGTGACCTGGGCTTCGAGCATCATCACTTCACCCGAATTGCCCGGACCAAACCAGAAGCGATACTGCAGCCAGCCCAGCAACAGGGCCAGCACCAGCAGCATCCAGCGCCAGTCGCGCATCGGATCAGCGCTTCAGCGAAACGAACGCGTCACGACCGGCGTAACGCGCGCCGGCGCCGAGAGCTTCCTCGATGCGCAGCAGCTGGTTGTACTTGGCCACGCGATCGCTGCGGCACAGCGAGCCGGTCTTGATCTGGGTGGCGGTGGTGGCCACCGAGATATCGGCAATGGTGGTGTCTTCGGTTTCGCCCGAGCGGTGCGAGACGACGGCGGCATAGCCGGCGCGGTCGGCCATCGCGATGGCTTCCAGGGTCTCGCTGAGCGTGCCGATCTGGTTGACCTTGATCAGGATCGCGTTGGCGGTGCCCGAGTCGATGCCTTCCTGGAAGATCTTCGGGTTGGTCACGAACAGGTCGTCACCCACCAGCTGCACCTTCTTGCCGATGCGGTCGGTCAGCAGCTTCCAGCCGGCCCAGTCGTTCTCGGCCAGGCCGTCTTCGATGGTGATGATCGGGTACTGCGCGGCCCAGTCGGCGAGGAAGTCGACGAACTGCTCGGAGGTCAGGCGCTTGTTCTCGCCGACCAGGTTGTACTTGCCGTTCTCGAAGAATTCGCTGGAGGCCACGTCCAGGCCCAGCAGCACATCTTCACCGGCGGTGTAGCCGGCCTTGCCGATCGCTTCGAGGATGGTGTCCAGCGCCTCGACGTTGCTGCGGAAGTCCGGCGCGAAGCCGCCTTCGTCGCCAACCGCCGTGCTCAGGCCGTGGCCCTTCAGCACCGACTTCAGCGAGTGGAAGATCTCGGTACCGGCACGCAGCGCTTCGGAGAACGAGGTGAAGCCGACCGGCAGCACCATGAACTCCTGGAAGTCGACGTTGTTGTCGGCATGTGCGCCGCCGTTGATGATGTTCATCATCGGCACCGGCAGCGACGGGGTCACGCCGGTCTTGGCGGCCAGGTACTGCCACAGCGCCTGCTTGCTCGATGCAGCGGCGGCATGCGCGGCGGCCATCGAAACACCCAGCAGCGCGTTGGCGCCGAGGCGGCCCTTGTTCTCGGTGCCGTCGAGGTCGATCAGGCGACGGTCGAGGCCTTCCTGGTCGGAGGCTTCAACGCCCTTCAGCGCGTTGGCGATGGTGGTGTTGACGTTGTCGACCGCCTTGCGCACGCCCTTGCCCAGGTAACGGGTCTTGTCGCCGTCGCGCAGCTCCACCGCTTCCTTGGTGCCGGTGGAGGCACCGGAGGGAACTGCGGCGCGACCGAACGAACCGTCCTCCAGGGTGACTTCGGCTTCCAGCGTGGGGTTGCCACGGCTGTCGAGGATTTCACGGGCATGGATGCTGCGGATCGTACTCATGGTCGGGCCGGTTACCTGTATGGAGAGGGGGCGACAAAAACGAATGCCGCGTGATTATCCCCGGCTACCCGCCGCTTGCCAAATGGCCTGATCGGCGTCAGCCCCAGCTGGACCCGATCACGATCAGCACCAGCGACACCAGCATCACCAGCAGGGCACCGGCAATCGCCGCCCAGATGGGTCCTCGCTGCCGCCGCCAGGCCAGCACCATCGCCACCAGACTGCCCAGAAAGGACAGTACCAGCGTGACCAGCGCGCCCAGCACCCACCACTGCATCGCCTGCACGCCGTTGTCGCCGTCCCCCGGGGGACGGAAGCTGGCCGCAAAGGCCACTACGGCGGTAAACAGGCTGCTCCAGGCAAGCACCGACAATCCCAGGGCAACCAGACCCCAGGGCCAGCTTCGTGGCGGCGGCGTCGTATTCATCAGAGCAGGTCGTGCAGCAGGACGCCGAGCCACAGCGAGAGCAGGACCATCGCCAGTGCCGCAGCCGCCCTGCCCCGGTTCAGTCGCCAGCCCAGCACCGACGCAACGATGCCGGCGCAAACAGTGAACAGTTCGGCCACGGCGAGGGTGATGACATAGGGCTTCAGGTTGACGCCCGCGCCGTCACCGGGCGGGCGCATCGCCGCGCCCACCAGCATGAAGATGAAGAACGCACCCGACAGCGACAGCAATGCCAGGCCAAGTGCGATCAGGCCCCACGGCCACTGCTTCCAGTGCCGGCGACGACGCTGGGTTGCCAGCGCCGCCCACGGGTCACGACTCACGCGAAGCGCGAGAAGCCGTGCTTCTTGGTCACCGCATCGAGCTCCATCAGAGTCTCGAGCAGGGCTTCCATCTGGTCCAGCGGCCATGCATTGGGGCCATCGGACAGCGCCTTGGACGGGTCCGGATGGGTTTCGGCGAACAGGCCGGAGATGCCCACCGCCACGGCGGCACGCGCCAGCACCGGCACATGCTCACGCTGGCCACCGGAACTGGTGCCCTGCCCGCCCGGCAGCTGCACGGAGTGGGTGGCGTCGAACACCACCGGGCAACCGGTATCGCGCATCACCGCCAGCGAACGCATGTCGCTGACCAGGTTGTTGTAGCCGAAGCTGGCACCGCGCTCGCAGACCATGATCTGCTCGTTGCCGGTGGCCTTGGCCTTTTCCACGACCGGCTTCATGTCCCACGGCGCCAGGAACTGGCCCTTCTTGATGTTGACCGGCTTGCCGGCCGAGCACACCTTGCGGATGAAGTCGGTCTGGCGGACCAGGAACGCCGGGGTCTGCAGCACGTCCACCACCGAGGCCACTTCATCCATCGGGGTGTATTCGTGGACGTCGGTCAGCACCGGCACGCCGATCTGCTTCTTGACCTCGGCCAGGACCTTCAGGCCCTCTTCCATGCCCGGGCCGCGGAACGCGGTGCCCGAGGTGCGGTTGGCCTTGTCGAAGCTGGACTTGAAGATGAAGTTGACACCGAGCCTGTCGGTGACTTCCTTCAACTTGCCGGCGGTATCGAGCTGCAGCTGCATCGACTCGATCACGCAGGGGCCGGCGATCAGGAACAGGGGCTGATCCAGCCCGACCTCGAATCCACACAGTTTCATGGCATTTCCTTGGTTGTCCACGGCATCGGCCGGGCCGATGCACTGGGGTTGAAGCGAGCAAGATGGGGGCTCACGGCCCCCATCACAAGTCAGGCGCGGACTTCCTGCAGCAGCTTGCCGCCGGCCTTGCGCTCGCGCGCGGCACGGATGAAGCCGATGAACAGCGGGTGGCCATCACGCGGCGTGGACAGGAATTCCGGGTGCGCCTGGCAGGCCAGGAACCAGGGGTGCGCATCGCGCGGCAGCTCGACCACTTCCACCAGGGTGTCGTCCATCGACTTGCCGGCGATCACCAGGCCCGCATCTTCCAGCTGGGTACGGTAGCGGTTGTTGAACTCGTAGCGATGACGATGGCGCTCGGCCACCACATCCTTGCCATACAGCTCACGCGCCAGCGTGCCCGGCTTCAGGCGCTGTTCCTGCAGGCCCAGGCGCATGGTGCCGCCCAGGTCGCTCTTGTCGTCACGCTTCTCGACGTCGCCGGTGGCGGTGCGCCATTCGGTGATCAGGCCGATCACCGGGTTCGGCGACTGGCGGTCGTTTTCGGTGCTGTTGGCGCCTTCCAGGCCAACCACGTTGCGGGCGTAATCAACGACCGCCGCCTGCATGCCGTAGCAGATGCCGAAGTACGGCACCTGCTGCTCGCGGGCGAACTTCGAGGTCAGCACCTTGCCTTCGAAACCACGGTCGCCGAAACCACCCGGCACCAGGATGCCATCGACATCGGCCAGCGCGGCCATGTCGGTGCCTTCCAGATCCTGCGCTTCCAGCCACTTAAGGTTGACCTTGGTGCGCTGGCGCAGGCCGCCGTGCTTGAGTGCCTCGCCGACCGACTTGTAGGCGTCCTGGTGGTCGACGTACTTGCCGACCACGGCGATGGTCACTTCATCCAGCGGGTGCAGGGTCGCGTCGACCGCGTCTTCCCACATCGACAGGTCGACCGGACCGACCTTGTCGGCCAGCTTCAGCTGGTTGACGACGATCTCATCCAGGCCCTGCGCATGCAGGCCCGACGGAATGCGGTACAGCACGTCCACGTCCGGCACGCTGATCACCGCGCGCTCGGAAACGTTGGTGAACTGGGCGATCTTGCGGCGCTCCGAATCCGGCACGGCCTGCTCGGAGCGGCACAGCAGCACGTCCGGCTGGATGCCGATCGAGCGCAGCTCCTTCACCGAGTGCTGGGTCGGCTTGGTCTTCAGCTCACCGGCGGCGCCGATGTACGGCACCAGGGTGAGGTGCATGAACAGCGCCTTCTCCGGACCGCGCTCGGTGCGCACCTGGCGGATCGCTTCCAGGAACGGCAGCGATTCAATGTCGCCGACGGTGCCGCCGATCTCGACCAGGGCAACGTCGTAGCCTTCGGTGGCTTCATCGATGCAGCGACGGATCTCGTCGGTGATGTGCGGGATGACCTGCACGGTCGCACCCAGATAGTCGCCGCGGCGTTCCTTGCGGATCACGTTCTCGTAGATGCGACCGGTGGTAACCGAGTTCTTGCGGCTCAGGCGGGTGCGCACGAAGCGCTCGTAGTGGCCCAGGTCGAGGTCGGTCTCGGCGCCATCGTCGGTGACATAGACCTCACCGTGCTGGAACGGGCTCATGGTGCCCGGGTCGACGTTGATGTACGGGTCGAGCTTCATCATCGTGACCTTGAGGCCACGGGCTTCGAGAATGGCGGCCAGCGACGCGGCGGCAATGCCTTTGCCGAGCGAGGACACCACGCCGCCGGTTACGAAAATCAAGGGAGTCATGGCTGCAAGCATCCTGTCTGGAAATGGAAAACGGCAGCACCACGCGCACCCGGAGGGCGGGCATGGTGCTCAGAGGGGGTTTTCCGGTTCGCTGGGACAGCGAGGGAGGTGCTGATCCGTGCGGCGGCAGGCGCCGGACGGGGACCACCGTGCGAGGTCGGGGTGGCCGTGCCGGTCAAATCGACCGTCACCTGCGACCCGCCATGCTGGAAGCCACGCTTGGCCGCTCCAGCCCATTCGCAAATGGTGGACACGCACTTACTCCCGGAAAGCCATAGTTTACAGATTGATGGCCGCCAACCCAAGGGGCTTGTGCGTCCCATCCAACAAAAAACGCCCCGCTGGGCGGGGCGTTCTGGAGCGCAACCCTTGTCGCAAGGGCGCCTGGCAGGTTGCGGGATCAGCGCTTCTTCCGCGCTTCTTCCTCTTCTTCCTGCTGCGGGACCGGCTGGCCCTTGGCCTTCATCTCGGCATTGGCCTGGGCGCGGCGCTTGGCCTTGGCGTCGGCCTCGGACTGCGCCTTGTCGGCCTGGTCGCCCTGCTGCGGGGCCGGCTGGCCGGCGTTCTGCGCCAGCACCAGCGGCACTGCAACGGCAGCGGCGGCCAGGATCGCAATGGTCAGCAACTTCTTCATGGAGTCCTCCTCGCGGTATGGCTTGGACATATCGGTCCAACTAGGGGCGCCGGCGTTCAGATTCCAGCGGCTGCCATTTTACCCCCTTGCGCGCTCCGAGGCTGAACCGCAGGCGTGCAAAATCACGGGCCAGACCGCACACTTGCGCGTCGCTCCAAGCTTTCGAAGACAGATGAACGCCCGCTATAACGCCGCCGATATTGAAGTCCTGTCCGGCCTTGACCCGGTCAAGCGCCGCCCCGGCATGTATACCGACACCGCGCGCCCGAACCACCTGGCGCAGGAAGTGATCGACAACTCGGTGGACGAGGCCCTCGCCGGCCACGCCCGTTCGATCGAGATCACCCTGTTCAAGGACGGCAGCGTAGAGGTCAGCGATGACGGCCGCGGCATGCCGGTGGACATCCATCCGGAAGAGAAGATCCCGGGCGTCGAGCTGATCCTCACCCGCCTGCATGCCGGCGGCAAGTTCAACAACAACAACTACACCTTCTCCGGCGGCCTGCATGGCGTCGGCGTCAGCGTGGTCAACGCGCTGTCCACCCTGGTCGAAATCCACATCAAGCGCGAAGGTGCCGAGCACCGCATCACCTTCCGCAACGGCGACCGCGCCTCGCCGCTGGAAGTGGTTGGCAGCGTTGGCAAGAAGAACACCGGCACCCGCCTGCGCTTCTGGCCCGACCCCAAGTATTTCGACACGCCCAAGTTCGCGGTGCGTGCGCTCAAGCACCTGCTGCGTGCCAAGGCCGTGCTGTGCCCGGGCCTGACCGTCAAGCTGACCGACGAAGCCACGGGCGACGTCGACACCTGGTACTACGAAGACGGCCTGCGCGATTATCTGAAGCTGGAGCTCGGCGATCGTGAGTCGCTGCCGGCCGATCTGTTCGTCGGCAACCTGAAGAAGGATACCGAGATCGTCGACTGGGCCGTGGCGTGGCTGCCGGAAGGCGAGCTGGTGCAGGAAAGCTACGTCAACCTGATCCCGACCGCACAGCACGGCACCCATGCCAATGGCCTGCGCACCGGCCTGACCGAAGCGCTGCGCGAGTTCTGCGACTTCCGCAACCTGCTCCCGCGCGGCGTCAAGCTGGCCCCGGAAGACGTCTGGGACCGCGTGTCGTTCGTGCTGTCGCTGAAGATGACCGACCCGCAGTTCAGCGGCCAGACCAAGGAACGCCTGTCCTCGCGCCAGGCCGCCGGCTTCGTCGAAGGCGCCGCGCACGATGCGTTCAGCCTGCTGTTGAACCAGAACGTGGAACTGGGCGAGAAGATCGCGCAGATCGCCATCGAGCGCGCCAGCGCGCGCCTGAAGACCGAAAAGCTGGTCGTCCGCAAGAAGGTCACCCAGGGCCCTGCCCTGCCAGGCAAGCTGGCCGACTGCATCAGCCAGGATCTTTCCCGTACCGAGCTGTTCCTGGTGGAGGGTGACTCCGCAGGTGGCAGCGCCAAGCAGGCCCGCGACAAGGATTTCCAGGCGATCCTGCCGTTGCGCGGCAAGATCCTGAACACCTGGGAAGTGTCCTCCAACAGCGTGCTGGCCTCGGAAGAAGTGCACAACCTGGCCGTCGCCATCGGTTGCGACCCGGGCAAGGATGACATCAGCGGCCTGCGCTACGGCAAGGTGATCATCCTGGCCGACGCCGACTCGGACGGCCTGCATATCGCCACCCTGCTGACCGCATTGTTCCTGAAGCACTTCCCGGCGCTGGTCGATGCCGGCCACGTGTTCGTGGCAATGCCGCCGCTGTTCCGCATCGACGTGGGCAAGCAGGTGTTCTACGCCCTGGACGAGGAAGAAAAGCGCTCGATGCTGGACAAGATCGAACGCGAAAAGATCAAGGGCGCGGTCAACGTGACCCGCTTCAAGGGCCTGGGCGAAATGAACCCGCCGCAGCTGCGTGAGTCCACCATCCACCCGGATACCCGCCGGCTGGTGCAGCTGACCGTGGACGATCGCGAGCAGACCAGTTCCTTGATGGACATGCTGCTGGCCAAGAAGCGGGCGTCTGACCGCAAGGGCTGGCTGGAGACCAAGGGCGACCTCGCTTCGCTGGAAGCCTGATCCCTGACCGGGGTCGGATCCGTTTCCCAGCGGGAAAGGGCTCTGACCCCATCGCCCGGTAGTGCCGGCCGCTGGCCGGCACCCTCGACATCAGCGTGATTCAGGCAGATCTGCCGGCCAGCGGCCGGCACTACCGGTTCATGTGCCCTTGGCATTACACCCCCATTGGCATTACACCCCCATCGGCAAACCCTGCGGGTCCATAATGCGCGCCTACCCGCGCGGACCACCGCATTGCCCAGCCACTCGCTGCTGTTCCCCGGCCTGCCGCTGCACAGCGCGCGCCTGGTCCTGAGCCCGATCCGCCGTGATGACGCGGCTGCGTTGTTCACGCTGCAATCCAATCCGGCGGTGATGCGCTGGTGGAACCATCCGGCGTGGAAACGACCGGCCGACGCCCGCGAACAGATCGACGACGACCTCGCCGCGCACGCCATCGGCACCCAGCTCAAGCTGGCCGTGCGCGAGTCGCTGGAGGGGCCGCTGCTGGGCATCTGCGTGGTGTTTGCCGTCGACCGTGACGCTGCCCGTGCCGAGATCGGCTACCTGCTGGCACCTGACCTGCAGGGCCAGGGTTACATGCACGAAGCGTTGCAGCAGGTGCTGGCCTACCTGTTCCGCACCTTGCGCCTGCATCGCGTGGAAGCCGAGATCGATCCGCGCAACGCGGCCTCCGCGCACGTGCTTGAACGCCTCGGCTTCCATCGTGAGGGCCTGCTGCGCCAGCGCTGGCGCATCCAGGGTGAACTGGCCGACTCGGCGGTGTACGGTCTGCTGGCCGACGACGAAGCCGCCGCTGCCCTGCCCGCTTGACCCAATCTGGCTGCAACGGGCGACAACGCCTGTCCATGGCTTTGGACACATACGGTGCGGCACCGTAGCGGCCTAGCATCGGAACCCCCTTCCGCTGCCGATCCGGTGCCATGAAGTCCCTGCTGCACACTGCCGCGCTCTGCGTCGGCCTGCTCATTGCTCCTGCCAGCGTACTGGCCGCGCCCGCCGCCGAATCCAAGTCCGATGCCAAGGACGACAAGACCGAAGCACCTGCGCTGCCGGCCGATGCGTCCGCCCGCCAGAGCATCCGCCTGGCCGGCCGCACCCTCGACTACACCGCCACCGTCGGCACCCTGCCGGTGCGCGATGAGAAGGGCAAGGTGATCGCCGACGTGGTGTTCACCGCCTACACGATGCCCGGCAAGGACCGGCCGGTGACCTTCGCGCTCAATGGCGGCCCCGGCGCTTCGTCGGTCTACCTCAACATGGGCGCGATCGGTCCCAAGGTGGTGACCTTCGGTTCGGAAGGCGACAGCGCCTCGGCGCCGGCCACCCTGCACGACAACCCGGGCACCTGGCTGGACTTCACTGACCTGGTATTCATCGATCCGGTCGGCACCGGCTTCAGCCGCGCGCGCATCGGCGATGACGAGGCCAAGAAGCAGCTGTACAACCCCAACGTCGACATCGAGTACCTGTCACGTTCGATCTACGACTGGTTGCTGCGCAACCAGCGCATGGCCTCGCGAAAGTACCTGACCGGCGAAAGCTACGGTGGCTACCGCGGCCCGCGCATCACCCACTACCTGCAGACCCGGCTGGGCGTGGCGATGAACGGCCTGGTGCTGGTGTCGCCGTACCTGAGCCCGACCCTGGAAGACAACGCCGATGTCTCGCCGATGGCGTGGATGCAGACGCTGCCCTCCATCGCCGCCGCGCACCTGGAGCGCCAGGGCAAGCTGACCGACGCGGCGATGCGTGACGTGGTCGAGTACACCCGCGGCGACTACGCCACCGCGCTGATGAAGGGCCGCAGCGATCCGCAGGCCACCGAGGCGATGCTGCGCCGGGTGACCGAGCTGACCGGCCTGGATCCGCAGTTCGTGCGTCGTGCCGGTGGTCGTCTGGAAACCCAGGCGTACCTGCGCGAGGTGTTCCGCGACAAGGGCACGCTGGGCAGCCGCTACGATTCCAACGTGACCGCGTTCGATCCGTTCCCGAACGATCCGGAGCAGCGCGCCAACGATCCGCTGCTGGACAGCATCATCGCGCCGACCACCACGGCGATGGTCGACTTCGTCACGCGCGTGGTCGGCTGGAAGGTGGATTCCCGCTACCAGGCGCTGAACTACGAGGTGAACCGGTTGTGGGACCGCAACAGTGATCTGCGCCAGGGAGCGGTGACCCAGCTGCGCCAGGCGGTGGCGATCGATCCGCACCTTCAGGTCTTGATCGTGCATGGCTGGAACGACCTGTCGTGCCCGTTCATGGGGTCGATCCTGACGGTGGACCAGATGCCGGCGATGGGCAGCAATCCGGACCGGGTGCAGGTACGCAGTTATCCGGGCGGGCACATGTTCTACAGCCGGGCGGACAGCCAGGCGGCGTTCCGCAAGGACGTGCAGGCGTTGTTCCAGCGTAACTGAGGGGTGGTGGTTGCCGGGCCTGCGGCCCGGCACCCGCCGGATCAACGGCAACGGCAACTGCAAAAGCTGGCTTCCTGAGGGCTGGCGAGGTGGGATGGGGTTGCAGGACACGCCGTAAACCCATCCCTGGGGGCTCGATGGCGCCATCCATGGCGCCAACGGTCCTGCAACCCCACCCCACCCCGCCGCTGACAGGTCCCTGCGGCTGTTGGTGGGTGCCGACCGTTGGTCGGCACGGGGGCGGATCCCATTGCTTGGCAACGGGCTCTGACCCTGGTTCTGCTCTGGTAGGTGTCGACCTTGGTCGACACGATGTGTCCGGAAGAATGCTCTGCCCATGAAAAAAGCCCGCCGGTATCCGGCGGGCTTTTTCGTGTGCACCTTGGCGCGGCGATCAGGCCCAGCCGAACAGTTCGAACAGCTTCAGGATCAGGTACGCACAACCACCGGCAGCCGGGATGGTCAGGATCCAGGCCCAGACGATGCGCTCGATCACGCCCAGGCGCAGCGAACGCGGGTTCTTGGCAAAGCCCACACCCATGATCGCGGTGGAGATGCTGTGCGTGGTCGAGACCGGCATGCCGAAGTGGGCGGCCACGGTCAGCACGGTGGCCGAGCTGGTCTCGGCGGCAAAACCATGGATCGGGTGCAGCTTGACCATCTTGTGGCCCAGGGTCTTGATGATCTTCCAGCCGCCCGAGGCGGTACCGGCCGCCATCACCACCGCGCAGGTCAGCACGATCCACATGGCGATGCCGTCGCCGGCATGCGCGTCCGGATGCATGAAGGCCAGCCACGACGGCAGGTCGTTCAGTGCGCCGGTCGCTTCGGCACCGATCAGGGTCATCGCGATGATGCCCATGGTCTTCTGCGCATCGTTATGACCGTGCGCGAAGCCCATGTAGGCCGCCGAGGCGATCTGTGCCTTGCCGAAGAACGCGTTGACGATGCGCGGACGGGCGAGGCGGCCGATGGCACCACCAATCTTGGCCAGGCCGGCGATCAGGCCCCACAGCAGCACCATCACCACGATGCCGAGCAGGAAGCCGGCGATCGGCGAGGTGATCATCGGCACGAACACCTTCCACAGCAGGCCCTTGTTCTGCGCCCAGCTGCCCAGGCGCTCGGACCAGATCAGCGCGTCCCAGTTGTTGTGGGCCGCCGCGAGGCCGGCGCCGCAGAGGCCGCCGATCAGCGCGTGCGAGGACGAGGACGGCAGCCCCTTCCACCAGGTGATCAGGTTCCAGATGATGCCGCCCAGCAGCGCGCACAGGATCACCTGCGGGGTCACATCGACCACGTTGGTGTTGAGCAGGCCCGAGGCGATGGTGAGTGCGACCGCAGTACCGGTCAGGGCACCAAGAAGGTTCATGAAGGCGGCCAGCATCACCGCCCAGCCGGGCGAGAGCACTTTGGTCGCCACCACGGTGGCAATGGAGTTGGCGGTGTCGTGGAAGCCGTTGATGAACTCGAAGACGAGTGCGGCCAGGATCACCACCAGGACAAGGGTCAACATGCGGCGGCGTCCGTCAGCTGTTCTTCAACACGATCTGGTATGCCACGACGCCGGCCTCGCGGCAGCGGTCGATGGCCTTTTCCAGGATCTCGAAGAATTCCTTCAGCAGGAACATCTGCAGGTTGTCCAGGCGGCCCGAATAGATGTCGCGGTACAGCTCGAGCATCAGGCGGTCGGCCTCGTTCTCCAGCGAGCGCAGCTTCTCATTGAGCGCGGTCATCCGGTCCAGGTTCATGTGGCGCAGGTCGGCCACCATCTCCACCACCACGCCGGCAGCCTGCTCCAGCATCGCCGCGCGCGGCGCGAAGTCGATGTGCTCCAGGTGGGTCGTGGCCAGCGAATAGCGATCGGCGAACTTCTCGATCTGCTTGGGAATCTTGTACAGCGCCGAGCCCAGCGCCTCGATGTCCTCGCGCTCGATCGGGGTCATGAAGCTGTCCACCAGCGCCTGGCTGATCTTGTCCGAGGCCGCGCGTTCGCGCAGGCGGGCCAGCTTGAAAGCGTCCAGCGCGGGCTGGCGGTCGGCCTCGCGCAGCATGGAGTGCAGCGCCTTGGCGGCGTCGGACGCCGCGACGGCAGCCTCATCGAGCAGGGTGTAGAACTGTTTGCCGGAACCGAAAATGGTCTGCAGAGAGAACATTGAGAAACCTGTCAGCCGTCGCGGGAAGGACGGCACCAGACGGAATTATGACGGCTAGATGACCATCTCGGGTATCCCTGCCTCCTTTCCAGGGCTGGGGGCCCCCAACCTGAACAGGCAGTTGCCACCCTGCCACGGCCCTTTGCTAAGATGCCAGCGCGCCCTCGGGCGCACCTTATGGACGACGACCCTTATCCCCCTGCGCCGCGCCGGACCCTGTTCCTGAGCGCCTGCCGCCATCGCAAGCACCCGCCCTCCCTGCCACCAACCGGGGACGATGCCCGTGTTTGAAATGATCCTGATTGTCTTCGCGCTGGTTCTGTTGAACGGCTTCTTCGCCATGTCCGAGATGTCGGTCATGACCTCGCGCAAGAGCCGCCTGAAGCAGATGGCCGGCACCTCCAAGCGCGCCGCGAAGGCACTGGAGCTGTCGGAGAAGCCGGAAAGCTTCCTGTCCACCGTGCAGATCGGCATCACCGTGATCGGTGTGCTGACCGGCTACCTCGGCGGTGAAGCGCTGGGCGAGGCCTTCGCCGGCTGGATCCAGGGCCTGATGCCCGGCTTTGCCTACGCCGGCAATGTCGGTACCGCGCTGGCGGTCAGCCTGATCACCTTCATCACGCTGATCTTCGGCGAACTGGTGCCCAAGCGACTGGCGCTGACCCGTTCGGAGGCCATTGCCAGCCTGGTGGCGATGCCGATGAGCTGGCTGGCCAAACTGGCCCTGCCTTTCGTCTGGCTGCTGTCCAAGACCACCCAGCTGGTGCTGCGCCTGTTCGGCCTGGGCAAGGATGAAGTCGCCTCGGTAACTGAAGAAGAGATCCGCATGCTGGTGGCCGAAAGCCACGAGGCCGGCGTGATCGACGCCCACGAGCGCGACATGATGAACCGCGTCATGCGCCTGGGCGATCGTACCGCCGACAGTCTGATGACCCCGCGCAACCGGATTGCCTGGCTGGACACGCAGGGCGGTCTGGACAAGAACCTGGAGATCATGGCCGAGCATGAGTTTTCGCGGTACCCGGTGTACCGCGACAACGACATGGACGTGGTCGGCGTGCTTGAACTGAAGTCGTTGGCCACACGTATGGCGCGCGGCGACAACGCGCTGTTCCAGACCCTGCGCGAGCCGCTGTACGTGTCTGAATCCACCCACGCGATGAAGCTGCTGGAGATCTTCCGCGAGGAACAGCAGTCGATGGCGCTGGTGGTGGACGAGTACGGCGAGATCCAGGGCCTGGTGACCATCAGCGATCTGATGGGCGCGGTGGTTGGCCGTCTGCAGGCCACCGAAAATGCCGACGAAGATGCGCTGGTGGTGACCCGCGAAGATGGTTCGCTGTTGGTGGATGGTTCGTTGCCGATCGAAGACCTGCGCGAGCTGATCGGCAGCAACGACCTGCCCGATGCCGAGGATGGCGACTACTACACCCTGGCCGGCATGTGCATCCACTACTTCGGCCGCATCCCGCATGCGGGCGAATACTTCGACTGGGCTGGCTGGCGCTTCGAGGTGGTCGACCTGGACGGTGCCCGCGTGGACAAGCTGCTGCTGCGCACGCTGTCGGACGAGCAGGCCGATGAGCTCACCGCCTGAGGCCGGCCAGGGACCGGGCCCTGAGCGCCCGGCCTACCGCAACGAGGGCATCCGCACCCTGCTGGAGATGTTCGCCTCCGGCGACCCGGCCGAGCACATGCCGCTCGGCCAGATCCTGTGCAACCTGCAGCAAAGCGCGTTCGGCGTGTTCCTGTTCGTGGCGATCCTGCCGTCGTTCATCCCGATCCCGGGCATGGGCGGCGCGGTCAGCGGCCCGCTGGTGATCCTGATCGGCCTGCAGATGCTGTTCTGCCTGCGCCGACCGTGGCTGCCCGGCTTCATCGCCCGTCGCGGGCCCAAGCGCGGCACCATGCACCGTTTCCTGGACCGCATCGATCGCCCGCTGCGGCGCCTGGACAAGATGCTGAAACCGCGCCTGCCGCAGCTGCTGACACCGCTGCCGGCGCACGCCTTCAGCGGCCTGCTGCTGGTGTTGCTGGGCCTGCTGCTGTCGTTGCCGATCCCCTTCACCAACTTCCTGTTCGGCTTCCAGCTGCTGCTGTTCGCGCTGGCGCTGCTGGAACGCGATGGCGCACTGATGCTGTTCAACTGGATCGCGGCATTGGCGGCGATCACCTTCTTCGGTTTCAGTTCGGGGCAGCTGGTGGGCTATACGGTGGAGTTGTTCCAGCGCTGGTTCTGAGCGCGCGCTGCTGCGCTCGCCGGGCATGGCCCGGCGCTACCCCCACGAGCCACGCCCGGTAGCGCCGGGCCATGCCCGGCGGGTTACTGCCATCACCGAAGGTCAATGAATCCGTTGTCGGCCAACTGCCCGGGCTCGTCCTGCACTGCCGACAACACGAACGTCAACGCCTTGCCCAGCAACGTACCCGGGCCATCCCAGTACTCGGCCGAATCGGCACGCACATGGATCAGGCGCAGGTTGGGATCATCCTTGCCACCGGGGAAGAACAGCTTCATCGCCGGCGACCACAGTTCATCGACCTTCGCGCGGTCGTCGACCACGCGCGCACGCCCCGCCACCGACACGTAGGTGTTCTTCGACGGCGAGGCATAGGCCACGTTGACGTGCGGATCGAGCGCGATTTCAGCCACCTTCGGACTGTCGGCGGTAATGACGAACCACAGGTCACCATCGAAGGCGACCTGCTGGGTGGCCAGCGGCCGGCTGTAGAGGCGACCATCGACACCGGTGGTGGTGAACATCGCCACCTCCACGTCCCTGATCAATTCAGCCAGCTGGGCGATGTGTTCAGTGCGGGCGTTGGACATGTGGGGCTCCGTGAGTGGGAGCCCCATCAGACCGTGCATCGCTGCAACAGCTCGTGACGCAATTGTTCAGCCGGCGTGGCGGGCGTGCCAGGCCTGCATCGCCAGTTCGAACGAGCGCAGGCGCGCGCGGTGGTCGTACAGGTTGGCGGTGAGCATCAGCTCGTCTGGCTTGTGCCGTTCAACGAAAGCGGCGATGCCCTCCGCCACCTGCTGCGGATCGCCGAGGACGGTGCAGGCCAGTGCCCGTTCCACGCCCAGTTTTTCGTGCGGCTCCCAGAAGGTTTCGATGTCGTCGATCGGGGCCGGAATCTTGCCCGGTCGGCCGCGGCGCAGGTTCACGAAACTCTGCTGCTGGCTGGTGAACAGGCGCCGCGATTCGGCTTCGCTGTCGCTGGCAACGACGTTCAGGGCCAGCATCGCGTGCGGCTGCTTCAGCGTGGCCGAGGGGCGGAATTCGCGGCGGTACACCGCCAGCGCTTCGTCCATCACATCCGGTGCGAAGTGCGAGGCAAACGCGTATGGCAGGCCCATCGACGCGGCCATGCGCGCACCGAACAGACTGGAACCGAGGATCCAGGTCGGCACCCGCAGGCCACCACCCGGAACGGCCTGCACCGCCTGCCCGGGCTGCACCGGCTCGAAGTAGTGCAGCAGCTCGCGCACGTCCTGCGGGAACTGGTCGGCACTGTCGAAGTAGCGGCGCAGTGCTCGCGCGGTCGGCTGATCGGTGCCCGGCGCACGGCCCAGGCCGAGATCGATGCGGTCCGGATACAGCGAGGCCAGCGTGCCGAACTGCTCGGCCACCTGCAGCGGCGCATGATTGGGCAGCATTATGCCGCCAGCACCGACGCGGATGCGCTTTGTTCCGCCGGCGACATGGCCGATCAGCACCGCGGTGGCGGCGCTGGCGATGCCGGGCATGTTGTGGTGTTCGGCCAGCCAATAGCGGCGGTAGCCCAGCGCATCGGCATGCTGGGCCAGCTCCAGCATGTTGGCGAAGGCGGCGGTGGTGTCACTGCCCTCGCAGACCGGGGCCAGGTCGAGAATCGACAACGGGATCATCAGGCGGTTTTCCGTCACAGGATTCCCCATGCATGGGGTCGGCCAGGCGCGGCGGCCAGTGACGGTAGCGGGATGCTGATTCCCGTGGGGCGGGTTCAGGGCCGCCGGGCATGGCCCGGGGTGCCATGCGTATTGGGTAGTGCCGGCCGCTGGCCGGCAGACGGAGAGCCCTTGCAGCCGGCCAGCGGCAGGCTCTACCAAGGAAGCGTCAGAACGCGCTGGGGCGCGGCTCCGGCAGCGGCTGGTCGACCATCGGCTTCAGTTCGGCATCCAGCGCCACGCGCTCGTCGAACACGAAACAGCGGCCTTCATAGCCTTCGCCCCCCACCTCCTCGAAATAGCCGAGGATGCCGCCGTCGAGCTGCAGCACGTTGTCCATGCCGTCGTTGACCATCCACAGCGCCGCCTTCTCGCAGCGGATGCCGCCGGTGCAGAAACTGACCACCGTGCTGTCCTTCAACGCTTCGCGGTGCGGCGCCAACGCCTCGGGCAGGTCGGTGAACTTGTCGATGGGCAAGACCAGCGCATCCTTGAAGGTGCCGTACTCCACTTCCTGCAGATTGCGCGTATCGAGCATCACCACCGGCTTACCGGCGTCGTCATGACCCTGGCGCAACCAGCGCTGCACGGTGGCCGGGTCGACCGCAGGTGCGCGCGGGTAATCCAGCGGCTGGCCGTCATCGCGACGGAAGCTGATGATCTCGTTCTTCACCTTGGCCTTCAGCCGCACGAACGGCTGGTGCTCGCTGAAACTGGTCTTGACCCGCAGATCGGCAAAGCGCGCATCGGTACGCAGCACCGCATAGAAACTTTCGACCGCCTCCGGCGCACCGGCCAGGAACAGGTTCAGCCCCTCGCCCGCCACCAGGATCGTGCCACGCAGCTGCGCCGCCTCGGCGCGCGCCAGCAATTGGTCGCACAAGGCCTGGGGGGCGTCGATGACGGCGAAATGGTAGGCAGCGGTATTGGCGATCATCCTGCCATTTTAGCGCCTCCCGCCCGCACGGACAGATTCAGGGGGTCAGAGCCCTCTGCGCGGCAGAGGGATCCGCCCCCGGCAGGCACCCGGAATCTGTCAGAGGCGGGGCGGTGTGGGCAGGCGGGACCGTTGGCGCCATGGATGGCGCCATCGAGCCCCCATGGACGGGTTTACGGCGTGTCCCGCCTGCCCACACCGCCCTGCCCACCACGGCTTGCCTGCTGTTGCTGTTGCTGTTGCTGTTGTAGTTGCCCTGGCATCGGCGGGTGCCGGGTGCAACCCGGCCAGAAGCCCCCCTTACCCCCGCAACAGCACGAACGGCAGCAGCACCAGCGCCGCCGCACCGGCCATCGCCAGCAGCACCAGCACAACATACACAGGCCGCCGCCGGAACAGGCTGCCGAAGGTCTCCGCCGTGCCCTCGCGCAACGCCTGCTCGCGCTCGGCACGGATGCGCGGCCCGCGTTCGGCCTGGTACTCGGCCATCAGCGCCTTGGCGCGGGGATGATCGGCGTCCTCGCGCAGCCACAGGCCACCGTTGGAGATGCCCCACGGGCTGGGTTCGGTGCGATACCAGGCGATGCCGTGCTGGTCGAGCAGCGTGCAGACATCGGCATATTCGTCGTTGCCGACATTGCGCAGATTGAGCAGGAGTTTTGCCATGCCCCCATGATACCCGGCGCCGATGCGCTACCCTTGCCGCCCTCGCCCTGCGCCCTTCCGGAGACGCCCGATGCGCCGCCTGCTGCTTCCCCTGCTGCTGTCCCTCGCCGCCGTTGGCTGCTCGACAGAACCGTCCGGCCCACCGCCGGGTGGCACCCTGACCACCTTCGAGCGCATCGATACCGTCCCGGGCACCGGCACCGAAGCCGTTGCCGGCAACAAGGTCACCGTGCACTACACCGGCTGGATCTACGACAACCGCACCGAAACCAAGCACGGCAAAACCTTCGACAGCTCGGTCAGCCGTGGCGAACCGTTCACCTTCGCGCTCGGCGCCGGCCAGGTCATCCGCGGCTGGGATGAGGGCGTGGCCGGCATGAAGGTCGGTGGCAAGCGCACCCTGATGATTCCGCCGGACTACGGCTACGGCGACCGTCGCGTCGGCCCGATCCCGGCTGGCTCGTCGCTGGTGTTCGATGTCGAGCTGCTCGATGTCAAACCGTAATACCGCAATGCCACCCCGGGTCGCCGTCGTCGGCGGTGGTCCGGCCGGCCTGTTCGCCGCCGAGCGCCTGCGCGCGGCCGGGCTGCAGGTCGACCTGTACGAGGCCAAGGGTTCGCCCGGCCGCAAGTTCCTGATCGCCGGCAAGGGTGGGCTCAACCTCACCCACTCCGAGCCGCGCCCGTTGTTCGACAGCCGCTACCGCGAGCAGGCGGCCACGGTCGGTCGATGGCTGGACAGCTTCGATGCGCAGGCGCTGCGCGATTGGGCCGCCGATTTCGGCGTGGAAACCTACGTCGGCAGCTCCGGGCGCGTGTTCCCGGTCGACCGCAAGGCGGCACCGCTGCTGCGCGGCTGGGTACGCCGATTGAAGGAACAGGGCGTGCGCCTGCATGCCAACCATCTCTGGATCGGCTGGAGTGACGACGGCGCCCTGTGCTTCACAACGGAAGAGGGTGAGATCGAGGTCCACGCCGATGCCACCGTGCTGGCCGTCGGTGGTGGCAGCTGGCCGCAGCTGGGCAGTGATGGCGCCTGGGTCGCCCCCCTGCAGGCACGAGGCGTGGACATTGCGCCGCTGCAATCGGCCAACTGCGGCTTCGACATCGACTGGACGCCGTTCTTTGCCCAGCGCAACGCCGGCGCGCCGCTGAAGCCGGTCGTTGCGCACTGGATCGACCTGGCCGGCCAGCCGCGGTCGCTGCAGGGCGAATGCGTGGCCAGCGAGTACGGCATCGAAGGCAGCCTGGTCTACGCGTTGGCGGCTGATCTGCGCGAGACCATCAACCGCGATGGCCACGCCATGCTGTGGCTGGACCTTGTGCCGGGACGCGACGAGGCACGCCTGCTGGCCGACCTGTCGCGCCCGCGCAAGGGTCGCAGTTTCGGCGAACACCTGCGCCGTCAGGCCGGTCTGGATGCGGTGAAGGCCGCGCTGGTGTTCGAGCTCCTCGGCAAAGAAGCGGGCAACGATCTGACCGCCGTGGTTGCCACGCTCAAGCGTCTGCCGCTGCGGCTGCTGCGCCCGCGGCCGATGGCCGAAGTGATCAGCACCGCCGGTGGCGTGCGCCTGGATGCGATGGATGAGGGCTTGATGCTGCGGGCAGTGCCCGGCGTGTTCTGTGCCGGCGAAATGCTGGACTGGGAGGCGCCCACCGGGGGTTATCTGCTGACCGCGTGCTACGCCAGTGGCCTGCGCGCCGCCGAGGGCGTGATCGGGTGGCTGGCCGGGCGGTGACACCTGCGTTGTAGAGTCGAGCCATGCTCGACTGCACTGCGTTGTAGAGCCGAGCCCATGCTCGGATTGAATCAAAAGCAGTCGAGCATGGCTCGACTCTACAAAAGCAGCCGAGCGTGGGCTCGGCTCTACACGCTGGTCACCACGACCGGCGCATGCTCACCGAGGCCAGCGCCACACCGCTGGGATGCGGGTAGGCCTCTTCGCGCACGCTGACGAAACCCTGCCGCTGGTAGAACGGCACGGCATTGAGCGAGGCCGACAGCACGACCTCACGATCACGATCGGCCATCGCCAGCAGGCGCTGCATCAGCGCCTGGCCGATGCCCTTGCCGCCGCGATCCGGATCGACGAACAACGCATCGACCTCGTTGGCATCGGTATCAAACACGCCGAACCCGAGCAGGACACCCTGCCCGTCCTCGGCTACCACGCACCCACCCTGCCCCAGCAACCGCGCGTACTGCGACGGTGGCGGCGAGGCAGACCAGGGCGCGATGACCTCGGGTGGGTAATGGCTGCTGCAGGTCTCGCGCACGCAGCGCGTACGCAGGGCCCACAGCCTGGCCACATCATCCATGGTGCCGGTCCTGAACTGCATGACATCTCCTTGTAGAGCCAAGCCCATGCTCGGCTGTTCTTCGTTCCAACATCGCGATGCCTGATCGAAAGGCAGTCGAGCATGGCTCGACTCTACCGAAGCGTTACCGCGACTTGCTGGCGCGCAACGCCTGGATCTTCGGCGGTGGCTGGAACGAGTCGCTGCGTGCATCAGCCCAGAACGCATGGAACACCGCGTGGTCCGGCACCTTGTGCAGCAGCTCGCCCGGTTCCAGATAACGGTACAGCGACGCCAGCGAACGGATCTCAACCGGCGAAACTCGACGCAGGATGTGCTCCGGGCCCAGCTCCGCCGGGTCATTCAAGCCTGCAGCGCAGAGCAGCTCTTTCAAGGCGTGCAACGTGTGCTCGTGGTAGCTGTACACACGCGTTGCCTTGTCCGGCGCATCAAGGTGCTTCCAGCGTGCCGGGTCCTGCGTGGCGATGCCGGTCGGGCACTTGTCGGTGTGGCAGCTCAACGACTGGATGCAGCCCAGCGCGAACATGAAGCCACGGCCGGCATTGCACCAGTCGGCCCCGAGCGCGATGGTGCGCGCGATGTCGAAGGCACTGGTGATCTTGCCCGCCGCGCCGATGCGGATGCGGTCACGCAGGTCCAGGCCGACCAGAGTGTTGTGCACCAGCAACAGGGCTTCATGCATCGGCACGCCGACATGGTCGACGAACTCGGCCGGGGCTGCGCCGGTACCACCCTCGGCACCATCGACCACGATGAAGTCCGGCAGCAGGCCGGTCTCCTGCATCGCCTTGGCGATGCCGAACCACTCCCACGGATGGCCAATGGCCAGCTTGAAGCCGACCGGCTTTCCGCCTGACAACTCGCGCAGGCGGGCGACGAACTGCAGCAGCTCGACCGGCGTGGAGAATGCCGAGTGACGCGACGGCGACACGCAATCCACGCCCATCGGGACGCCACGGGTCACCGAAATCTCGGCGGTCACCTTCGGCGCCGGCAGCACGCCGCCGTGGCCGGGCTTGGCACCCTGCGACAGCTTGATCTCGATCATCTTGACCTGGTCATGGGTGGCGTTGGCAACGAAGCGCTCTTCGCTGAAACCGCCCTTCTCGTCGCGGCAACCGAAGTAGCCCGAGCCGATCTCCCACACCAGGTCACCCCCCATTTCGCGGTGATAGGGTGAAATCGAGCCTTCGCCGGTGTCGTGGTAGAAGCCGCCGCGGCGCGCGCCTTCGTTCAGCGCACGGATCGCATTGGCCGACAACGAGCCAAAGCTCATCGCCGAGATATTGAACACGCTGGCCGAATAGGGCTTGGCGCAGCCAGCACCGATCAGTACTCGGAAATCATGCTTGGCGATGGCGGTCGGCGCCAGCGAATGGTTGATCCACTCGTAGTCCACAGCGTACGTACTGCGCAGGGTACCGAACGGCACCGTGTCCATCTCGTTCTTGGCGCGCTGGTAGATCAGTGCACGCTGCTGGCGCGAGAACGGCACGTCCTCCAGGTCGCTCTGCACGAAGTACTGGCGGATCTCCGGGCCGATCGATTCCAGGCCGTAGCGGAAGTGCGCCATCACCGGATAATTGCGGCGCAGCGTGCTGCGCTTCTGCAGCAGGTCCCAGGTCCCCAGCGCCACCATCGCGGCAGTCAGGCCGACGCCCCAGTACCAGGCCGGCCATATCACGGCCAGCCACAGGCAGATCGGGAACATCAGGATGGCGAGCAGGTAGACGATATACCGGTGCATGGCTTTCCTCGGTTGCAACTGCCCCCGAGTCTACCGCGCCGCCTGCCCGCAGGGTTTACAGTCGATCATCAACCACGTTGCGCGGCCAGGCCGATTTCACGTCGTAGACCAGGCCACCGGGCGCCAGCAGGCTGCGGATCCGTGCTTCATCCATCGCCTTGAAGTGGGCATGGGCCACGGCCAGCACCACCGCGTCGTAGCAGCCTGCTGCCGGCTCGGCCAGCCACTGCACGCCTTCGCCGGCCAATGCGGCGGGGCCCACCCATGGGTCGCTGACCTCGACCTGGGCACCGGCATCGCGCAGGCGCTGCGCCAGTTCCAGCGCGCGGCTGTTGCGCAGGTCCGGGCAGTCTTCCTTGAAGGTCACGCCCAGCACCAGGATGCGCGCCTGCGCCGGTGCGCGGTCGCGTTCGGCCAGCATTGCCAGCACCCGCGTCGCCACGTGTTCACCCACGCGGTTGTTGACCTGCCGCGCGGTATGGATCAGGTCCGGGTGGAAACCCACGCTCTCGGACTTGTGCAGCAGGTAATACGGATCCACGCCGATGCAATGGCCACCGACCAGGCCCGGGCGGAACGGCAGGAAGTTCCACTTGCTGCCGGCCGCGTCGAGCACGTCCTGGGTATCGATGCCGAGCCGGTCGAAGATCAGTGCCAGCTCGTTGACCAGCGCGATGTTGACGTCACGCTGGATGTTCTCGACCACCTTGGCCGCTTCGGCCACGCGCATCGACGGCGCCGGGAACGTACCGGCAGCGATGATGCGCTGGTACAGGCCGTCGATCACCGCAGCGACGCCCGGGGTCGAGCCGGAGGTGATCTTGCGGATGTCGGCCAGGCGTCGCTGGCGATCACCGGGGCTGACCCGTTCCGGGCTGTAGCCGCAATAGAAATCTTCGTTGAAGCGCAGGCCGGAGCCCTGCTCCAGCAGCGGCACGCACACTTCTTCGGTGGTGCCTGGATACACCGTGGATTCGTAGATCACCAGGTCGCCGGCACGCAGGTGGCTGGCGATCAACCGCGTAGCCGAGCGCAGCGGCTCCAGGTCGGGCTGCTCGTAGGCATCGATCGGCGTCGGCACGGTCACGACATAGACGTTGCACGCGTCAAGCAGATCCGGATCACTGCCGTACTCCAGCAGCTGCGCAGTGGCCAGCTCGTCGGCTTCCATTTCCAGCGTGTGATCCACGCCGTTGCGCAGCTCGGCGATGCGCCCGGCATCGATGTCGAAACCCAGCGTCGGCCAGTGCCGGCCGAAGGCCACCGCCAGCGGCAGGCCGACATAGCCCAGGCCGATCACCGCAAAACGGGGTGCGTCGGCCGCTGCAACAGGCACACTCATCGGCACGCCCTGTGCAACAGGCAAGGCTTCACGTTCGCAGCCATGGCTTCGGCCAATACGCTCATTCGCTGTACCACTCGGAGGAACCCACGCCGGAAAGGCTACAGCGTAACGGCCTCGCCCCCCCGCCGCCAAGGCGGTTCAGGACCCCAGTGCCACCGCTGCCGGTTCGAGCTCGCCATCGGCACCGGTCCAGGCCTGGCGCAGGCGTTCGAAGCCACCGCTGCCCAGCAGGAAGCCCGGCCAGGCGGCGTCGATGATCTGCGCCAGCAGGTCCGCTTCGATCCGGCGCGTGCCCATCGACCAGCGCGGGAACGCACGCTGCGCAACCGGGGCGCGGCACAACACCTTCAGCTGCCCATGACTGCGCGCGTTGAGGATGCGCGGGAACACCGAATCGATGCCATCTTCCGGACCCTCCAGGTACTGCAGGAAGCGCGTGCCGTCGAACATCAGCACGCCGGTGACGCCGGCTACACGATTGAATGCCGTGGCATCGGCCAGCAGGCGGTCAAGATCGGTTGTCTGCAGATCGGCGCGGGCCTCACTGGCATAGGCAATCGCGTGCAGCGACATCAGGTGGCTCCCCCCCTGGGAACGATGGTTGGGACTATGACATGAACAGGCACAACAGTTAAGCACGTCCCCGCAGGTCACTGCTCCGGTGCAATCCAGCCGTCGTGCGGCAGGTGGGCTACAATCGGCGCCGCGCTGCAGGCCCGGATGGCGAAACTGGTAGACGCATCGGACTTAAAATCCGCCGGGGGCAACCCCATGCCGGTTCGATTCCGGCTCCGGGCACCACACACGCACAGCGCAGCGAGCCGTCAGATCGCGCGCGAATAACGCGGCTGCTCATGCGCCGCGCGCAGGTACGGATCGAAGCACATTGCCAGCAGCCGCAGCAGCGGCCGTCCCGGTTCACTGGCGCGCACCACACCCTCACGGTACTCGGCCAGACCGTCGTCCTGCAGGCGTTGCACCGAACGCAGGTCTTCGGCGAAGTACTGCTCGAAGTCGACACCATGGCGCTGGCCCAGCACGGCACCATCCACCTCGCCCTGGCACATCAGCTGCTGGATCAGTTCCGCGCGCAGTTGATCGTCGGCACTCAGTGCCACGCCACGCCAGACTGGCAGTTGGCCGTGATCCACCGCATCCTCCCAGGACGGCAGGTCACGCGGATTCTGGCTGTAAGTGGCCCCGATGTGGCTGATCGCACTCACGCCCAGGCCGAGCAGATCGGTATCGGCGTGGGTGGTGTAGCCCATGAAATTGCGATGCAGCTGGCCGGCACGCTGCGCGCGTGACAGGTCCTCTTCCGGCAACGCGAAGTGATCCATGCCGATGTACTGGTAGCCGGCCGCGGAGAGCCTCTCCACCGCCAGGCCCAGCAGCGCCAGCTTGTCTTCCGGCGACGGCAACCGGCTTTCGTCGATCTGCTTCTGCGCGCGGAACAGATGCGGCAGGTGCGCATATCCGTAGACCGCCAAACGATCCGGGCGCAGCGCCAGCACCAGTTCCAATGTGCGCCCGAAGCCCTCCAGGCTTTGCCCCGGCAGGCCATAGATCAGGTCGACGTTGACCGAGCGCATGCCGCTGTCGCGGCAGGCGCGCAGGATGTCCAGCGTCTGCTGCACGCCCTGCACGCGGTTGATCGATTCCTGCACCTGCGGGTCGAAATCCTGCACGCCCAGGCTTGCGCGGTTGAACCCCAGCCGGGCCAGCATCGCTACGTCGCGGGTATCGATGAAGCGCGGATCGAGCTCGATGGAGAAATCGCGCTGTGACGAATCGCTGAAGTCGAAACGCCGGCGCAGCCCTTCGATCAGCGTGGTCATCGCCTCGGCATCGAGGAAGTTCGGCGTGCCGCCGCCCAGATGCAGCTGGATGACTTCACGACCATCCTCGAACTGCGGCGCCAGCAGGTCGGCCTCGGCCAACACGCGCGAGACATAGCTGTGGCCGCGGCCGCGATCGCGGCTGATCACCCGGTTGCAGCCGCAGTAGAAGCACGGGCTGGAACAGAACGGCACGTGCACGTACAGCGACAGCGCGCGGGCCAGCTGGTTGCTGTCAGCGATTGCCTGGCGCAACGCCGGTGCGTCGAAGCCATCATGGAAATGCGGCGCGGTCGGATACGAGGTGTAGCGCGGCCCCGGGCGGTCATGCCGGCGCAGCAGGTCGGGGTCGAAATTCCAGGCCAGGCCGCCAGCGGCGGGAGAGAACGTGTCCATGGCGCCAGCATCGCGCCGGGCGGCCTGCGCCGCCTTGACCCAGATCAATCCTTGGCGGGGATCCCCAGCACCGGCAAGCCGACCTGCGGCCAGCGCAGCATCTGGTAGCGCTTCCAGAAGGTGTCACCGATGCGTGCGGCCACATCGTTGGCCAGTTCCTGCATCGGCGGGTTGTTGCATTCGGCAGTGGTGATCCGGAACAGCACCAGCCAGCGGTCGAACAAGTCCTTGTCCAGTTCGATGGCCATGTGCTTGGACATCGGCGAGCCCTTGAAGCGGCGGGTGCCACGCAGCATCGCCGACCAGAAGTCGACCAGCTGCGCCAGATGCTCCGGCCAATCATGGACGTGCGCGCCGAACACCGGCCCCAGCCGTTCTTCCTCGCGCACGCGGGCATAGAAGTCGTGGACCAGGCGGGTCACTTCCTGCTCGGTGCACAACTCGGGCGAGGCGACGGGAAGGGCTGGCGGAGGTATTGCGGTCATCGGGGTACCCAAAGCTTGCCGGCAGTGTGCCGCAGCCGGCCATCACCACCGTTGATCCAGATCAATGTCGGCGCAGTCCGCTGCACCTAGGCTGGCACGCTTGCAGGAAGCATGCCCTGCGGATGCTGCGCCAGCCCGGCGGAGTATACGCGCCGCCCACTTTTCGAACCGGGACAGCATGAACAGACCCTCACCCAGCCGTCGCCAACGGTTGATCCAGCATTGGGGCGCCATCCTCTGGCCGAGCTTCATCGCCGCCGGCGTGGCCAGCGTGGTGTTCTTCGCCTTCGTCGACCCGCTGCGCCTGCAGGCAATCAGTTTCCCCGGCAGGGCGATCAGCCGCGAGCTGGGCTACAGCGCTGGCTTCTTCATGTTCTGGGCGGTGACGGCCCTGTCCAGTGCAGTCACCTGGTACCTGCAACGACCGATGCCGAGCGACGATGACGACGAGCTGCCGCTGGGATGAGCACGACCTGCACCACGACACCCGGACCGTGGCACTGGCGCGGCACGCTCAGCGCCGCCCTGCTGGTGCTGTTCTACGCACTGCCGTGGCTGCGCTGGGACGGTCGCCAGGCCCTGCTGCTGGACATCAATGCGCGACGCTTCGACCTGTTCGGCTGGACGCTGTGGCCTGGCGACGTCGGCGTCCTGATCGGACTACTGGCCGCACTGGCGGTGGGCCTTGCGCTGCTCACCCATCTTGCCGGGCGCATCTGGTGCGGCCACGCCTGCCCGCAGACGCTGTGGCGCCGTGCCTTCGACTGGATCGCACGCGCCGTGGCCCGCGTGCTGCCGGCATCAATGGCGCGCCCCGTCACACAGGTGGCCTGGGGATTGTTGTCACTGTGGACCGGCATGACCGTCGTCGGACTGTTCAGTCCAATCGGCGAACTGGTGTCGGCGCTGCCGCACGCGGGCTGGAGCCGTTGGGAAACATTCTGGGTGCTGTTCTATGCGGCCGCTACCTGGGGCAATGCCGGCTTCCTGCGCGAGCAGGTCTGCCGCTCGCTGTGCCCGTTCGCACGCATGCAGCCGCTGCTGACAGATCCACACACGCCGCGCATGATGTACGACGCGCGTCGGGGTGAACCACGCGGGTCGCGTCCCTCCGGCCTGGGCGGCGTGCTCGGCCGCGGTCGTGGCCTGCTCGATCCAACAACTGCGCAGGACTACGTGTTCCGTGCTGCGCATCCGTTGCTGGCCGGGCCGATGCCCGTCTTCAGCGCCAACCGCCTGGGCGACTGTACCGACTGCGCTGCCTGCGTCAGCGCCTGCCCGATGCAACTGGACATCCGCCACGGGCCGCAGGCCGATTGTCTGGCCTGCGGCGCCTGCCTGGAAGCCTGCGCACAGCAACAGCACCGGGCCGGCTTCGGTCCGGGGCTGGTGCGCTACTGCAGTCCACAGTCGATGGCCGGGCAACCGCGGCGCTGGTGGCGACCGCGGACCCTGGGCCTGCTTTCAATGCTGCTGGCGCTGCTTGCCTGCGGCGCCTGGCGCCTGCTCTGAATCAACGCGGCCCGCTGGCGTTCGGCGGGACCAGCTGCGCTCGTCGGACGATGCCCAGCTGCTCGATGATCAGCGCCATTTCATTGGTGACTTCAGTACGCTCGGTCCCCTGCGGGACCAGGCGGTCCAGCACCTGCTGGTAGGTATCCCAGAACGCCGGACCGCATCCGTGTTTGTGATAGCTGGCTTCCAGTTCGCGGCGTACCCGTTCAGCCAAGCCATGCATGCCGTATTCCATACGACCTCCGTTGGACTTGTTCTGCATTGTTGACGGTCTACCGACTCACTTGCGTGCTACTGAAAGACTCCCGGGCTTCACGCCCAGTTGATGCCAATTAGTCATAGATTTCACGACAGGTCAATTACATGCGGCGACATTCGTGATCGAAATTATTAATCGTTCACGAAACTGCATACGGGCCCACGGGGTCGCCGGATGGTCCGAAGCCGACACGCGACCTGCCTCGACCGCTCCGCTCGCCAGTAGACATCACTGATCGGCAAACCCGGATTGATCGAATCTGCCTATGTTGCTAAGCATACTTAACAAAAAGTGCTTAGAGTGCTAGATGCGACAGAATGCGGCGCAGATCAGATGGATTTACCTTCCGCCGCCTCAGTTGCAGGGAACAGATTCGGATAGCGCTGGTGCAGGATGTATTGCCGCAATGCCGGGATTGGAAAGTCCCTGGGCCATTGCGACACTGCGGATCGGCTTATGCCGAAGAAACGCGCCAGTTCGGCGTCGGTCCGGAAGCCCAACCGGGTACGCACCTGCCCCTTGCTCCAGAATTCGGTCATGGCCGGTCCTTCTGTTAACCAGCCTTATTCTTGCGACAAGGATTCTTCGCATTCCACGCGTTAAGCTGGCTTGCATAGATGAATACTCTCGGCCAACGACTCGCCACCGCCATGAAGAAAGCCGGGCACCCACGCCCGGCAGATCTGGCCCGCGCCGCGCACTCGACGACGGCAACCATCAGCAACTGGCTCAACGACCATGTCAGCCCCTCACATGTGAAGGCCGAACAGCTGTTCCGCATCGCCGATGCGGCCAAGCTGGACGCGCGCGAACTGCTATACGGCATCAGCGGGCTCGGCGTCGGTGAGCCCGGCAATGCCTACATCCCCAGCCAGGCCCACCTGGACGTCTGGCAGGACGCCTACGAACTGGTCAGTCACCTGGTTGCCGAGAACGGGCTGGAGATCGATCACCGCCGTCACGCGGCGCTGGACCTGCTCGCATTCGAGCTGTTGATGGATGGCTTCAGCCGCAGCAAGGTCGCCCGCGTGCTGATGACCTCGATGACGTGAACGCACCGCCGCTGGTAGCATGGGCGGTGATGGGGATGGGGCTCCCCCGATAACCGCCTGAGAAGGCTGATGGCTCCTGCCAGGACGAACCCGGCGTTCGTCGACGGCAGGTCGTGCCTGCCCTCGCCGTTCGCCGTCGAACCAGCGAATCCGCACTCGAGGCACGCCATGCAAGCTCTGAACAATTACTTCCTGGTCTTCGTTGGCGGTGGTCTCGGCGCCTGCCTGCGCCATGCCTGCAACCTGATCGGCGCACGGGTGGCGGTCGGCAGCCCCTGGCCGTGGTCGACCTTCCTCATCAACATCAGCGGCGCACTGCTGATGGGCGTGGTGGTGGAGGTCTTCGCGATGCGCAATGGCGCCTCGCCGCAGCTGCGCCTGCTACTGGCCACCGGCATCCTCGGCGGCTACACCACGTTTTCCACCTACGCGCTGGAAATCGGCCTGCTGCTGCAGCGCGGCCAGCACGGGCTGGCGGCGTTGTATGCCGGCGGCTCGGTGGCACTGGGCTTGGCTGGCCTGTTCGGCGGGATGAAGCTGGCCAGGCTGGTGCTGGGCTGAGGCTCAGGCCGCAGTGGCACGGGCCTGCCCGCGCCACTGCCGTGGCGACTGCCCGGTGTGCGCCTTGAACGCGCGCGACAACGCCGCTTCGCTGCCATAGCCCACGTCGTCGGCAATCCGCTTCAGCGGCCTGCCCTGGCGCAGTGCCTGCTGCGCCAGGCCCACCCGCCAGCCCTGCAGGTACTGGCCCGGAGTGGTTCCCATGGCCTCGCGGAAACTGGCCGCGAACACGCTGCGCGACATGCCGGCGACATCGGCCAGATCTTCCAGCGTCCACGCCTGTGCCGGTGCTTCGTGCATGGCCACCAGCGCCAGCCGCAGCCGCGGATGGCCGAGCCCGGCAAACAGGCCACCACGCATCTCGCCACCTTCCATCAGCTGGCGCAGCACCTGGATCATCACCACCTCGAACAGGCGGTTGACCATGGCCGCACGGCCACAACGCTGCTCGAAGGCCTCGTCGAACAGCAGTTCCAGCGCCGCGTGGCCGCCATACAGATCCGCCAAGGGCAGGCAGATGAAATCGGGCAGCGCAGCGCTGATCGGATTCAGCCGGCCCCCTTCGAAATGCAGATTGGCACAGGCCATGTCGGCGCCATGCTGTGGATCGGTGCTGAAGCGGTGCGGCGTCGGTCGCGGATACAGCAGCAGGCTGGGCACCTCGATCTGCACGGTCTGCTGGCCGTGGCTGACCTGCACCGGCCCGCGCCGCACCAGGTGCAGCTGGCCGGCCTCATCTTCGCTCTCCAGGCTGTTGATGCCGCACAGCGCGCCCGCATGGAACACCGAAGCGGTGACCGAAAAGCGCTCAAGCAGAATGGCGAGACGGTCGACCATGACGGCACTCCGGATCAAGCAGAAAGGGTTCAATACGTCAGATCGTATCGGAATCGTCACTGTGATGGACAATTCAGCGCTGTCCGCCCCTGACTCTCACCCATCCTGCAAATGGCGGATCACCACGAAGCCCTCCATCGCCGCAGGCGCCACGAAGTGGCGGGTGATCTGCTCGAACGCCTCGTCGCTGGCCTGGAATGGGTGTTCACCGCGTGCGTTGCGTGCGCGCAGCCGCGCCTTGCAGATGGGGTCGGGAACGTCGAGAAAATGGAGCTGATGGGCAACGCCGGCCGAGTCGAATAATTCGCGGCCCCATTCACGGCTGGCCGGCGTATTGAACGGAAAATCGAGCACGACCGAAACACCTGCCTTCAGGATCGCGCGTACATGCTGCGTCAGCACGTCGCGCAGGGCTGCCGCGCACTGCAGGTAATCGGCGATGGAATGGATCTGGTCGGGATACAGCGCCGCCAGCCACGCGTCTTCGCTGATCAGCACGCTGCGTGGCTGTGCAGCCAACTGCTGCGACAAGGTGGATTTGCCGGCGCCGATCTTGCCGCACATCAGGTGCAGGATCGGGGCATCGCCGATCGATGAAGGATGGTGCATCTACGCTCTCCAGGCTGGTTTCCAATATCCGGGAGAGAGAGCTGTGCGCAGCCCGCCTTCCCGGGCGGGTTGCATGGCCGTGACGACCGCGCGCTATCCCGCCTTCCCGAGGGGAATGCGGATAATCGACGCGGAAGTGTGCAGGACCATGTCGCCAGCGTAGAGCGCAGCACGGTCGACCGGCAATGCCTGCGGCAGTGCAGCGCGCGCAACGTTTCGCTGGCATCTATGCTCGGCGCCATTCCTGCATGGAACGACCCCGATGCGCCCCTTGCTTCGATGTGCCCTCGCCCTCGGCCTGCTGTTGCCATCGACGGTCTTGCTGGGTGCACCGCCCACGGCGGCACGCACGCTCAGTGGCGAGCTGCAGGGCGCGCCCTGGCGGCTGGATGTGCCGGCAGCCTGGAACGGCGACCTGGTGATGCTGGCCCATGGCTACGAACCGGTGGGTGTGCCTCGCACTACGCCGATGGCCGCCAATGACAGCACCGCGCCACTGTTGGCTGCGGGCTACGCGGTCGCGCAGAGTGCCTATGCAAGCCAGGGCTGGGCGGTGGCCGATGCGATCACCGACATGGAACACCTGCGCCAACATGCCCTGATTGAACTCAAGCATGTACGCCACACCTGGATGCTCGGATTCTCGATGGGGGGTACTGTCGCCATCAGTACCCTTGAACGCTTCCCGCAGCACTACACGGGCGGTGTTTCGCTCTGCGGCGCCAATCTCAGTGGCGAACAGATCGCGACCGAACTGCTGACTACACTGGTCGCGTTCGATTACTTCTTTCCCAAGGCCGAGGGCCTGCAGGGCGCAGGACTGGTATCGCGCGAGGCGGCGGCGCTGCCGCAGGGCGAGTTGTACCAGGGCATTGCCACTGCACTGCAGCACGATCCGTCGCACGCCGCATTGCTGGCGCGGCGGCTGCAGGTCTCCCCTGATGCACTGGCCGGCACGATCAGCCTGCACGCGCTGGTCCTGCACGAACTGGTCACGCGCAGCGACGGCATGCCGGTCGGCAACGTCGACGTGATCTACAGCGGCTTCGGCGACGACGCCGCGTTCAACGCCGGCGTGCAGCGTATCGCTGCCGCGCCTGCGGCGCAGGCGCACGTTCGCAACACGCTGGCATTGACCGGCGCATTGAAGCGACCGCTGGTGATCCAGTTCAACCACAATGACCCGACCATCGTGCCGCACATGCAGGCGGTGTACCCGCAGTTGGCGGCACGGGCCGGCGCACGGCCACGGCCACGGGTGTTGCAGCCGGCGGGCGAAGGTCACTGTGGCTTCTCTGAAGCACAGGTGGTCGAGGCCTTGAAGGTGGTGCAGCACTGAGCCCATCGCGTGCCGCAGCGCATCAGGGGCGTGCCATGAGGACTGCTATGGTGGCCGGGCCCAATGAAGGGCGAACAAAGGACTGACGTGATGATCAAGACGACCTTGAAGACCGTGATGTTCCTTGGCATGACCGTGACCGGCCTGGCCTTCGCAGCAGGATCCTGCGAGTTCTGCACGCTGAAGTACGAGCAGTGCCTGCGCACGTCACATGGACCGCTGGGCAAGACCTCTGAGCAGTGTCTGGCCGAGTACAAGATGTGCCGCGAAATGGACTGCCCGTCTCCCTGACCGGTGTCCGGCCGGCTCCTGCGGGAGCCGGCTCAGCCCGCCACGTTGCCAAACGCTTACGATGCAAGGACCGGTGCAGCACCTGCCGTCTCCCTTCCTGCTGAAGCAACGCGCACGATGGCCTTCTTCGAACGACTCAGCGACACCCGCTACCTGCCGACCGAACATACCGGCGGCGCCTGGAACATCCGCGAACAACATATCGCGCCTGCGATCGGCCTGTTGGCGCATCATCTGGAGCGCGATGCCACCGCACGTGGCCACGGCTTCCTGATCGCGCGCCTGTCCTACGACATTCTTGGCACCATCCCTATCGAAGCGATGGAAGCCGTCGTGCAGGTACTGCGCAGCGGTCGCACCATCGAGCTGGTCGAAGCCACGCTGCAGCATGGCGGCCGGCCGGCACTGCGCGTGCGCGCCTGGCTGATGCGTCCGAACGATACCGAGACCATCGCCGGCACACCGCTAGCAACCATTGCACCACCGGAGTCGATGCCGGCGTGGGATCCGGGCACGGTCTGGCCAGGGGGATTCATCCAAAGCGTAGAGATCCGCCGACACGACCAAGGGCCTGGACGCGCCAGCTACTGGGCGCGCGCAAAGCACGCACTGCTGGACGGCGAACCGGTCAGTCCGCTGGCCCGTGCAGCCACCCTGTTCGATCTGTCCAATGGCATGGCCGTGCGCGCCGATCCCAAGGAAATCGCCTTCCCCAACCTCGACCTGACCGCGCACCTGTTCGGCATGCCCGAAGGCGAGTGGCTGGGTTTTGACACCTCGGTGTCGTTCGGCCGCCAGGGCCTGGGCCTGACCAGCACGGTGCTGCACGATGCGCGCGGCCCGATCGGGACGCTCGCCCAGGCATTGACGGTACGTCCGTGACCACGATGACGGGCGGCGTCAGCCGCCCAGCGTGCCCATGGTGAAGGTGTAGCCGGAGCTCATCAGAAACTCGCGCATGCGCATTTCCGCGCGTCGCGGTGAGGCCAGGTTGGCAGGCCCATACAGCGCATAGACCATGCCCGCGCCTTCAATGGACTCGCGACGCACACCACAATGGCGGGTTTCCGAAGCGGTCACCCAGCCATCCTTCAGTTGATCCGGCCCGATCGACTGGCCGTTCATCAACCGGAACGTCAGCCAGCGGACTTCCGCAGTAGATTTGTTCATTGTCGGCCTGCTGCCTGCATGCCGCGATCCATCTTGTCCCTGCTCGACATTGCTGCTCCCTGAGGCTTGGACCTCGACCATAGCGCCTTGCCATGTCGCGGGCGGATGAGATTGATCGCGCGACTCAGGTCACCAGACCGAACAACCTCCAGAAGGCCTCGCGCCCGGGCGGTGTCAGCTGCAGCTCTCGCCGTGCCTCGACGCGCCGCAGCCAATCGTTCTTCACGAAGCTGTCCAGCATCGCCTCGCCGACCACGCCCGCCAGGTGTGGGCGCCGCTCGGTGCAGTCCAGGCATCCCCGGCAGTAGCGGGCCGGCTTGACCGCCAGCGGCTGCTGAAACACATCGGCCAGCGGCTGGCCAAGCCCTCGCAGGAAGTCGGCACCACCCGCGCTCACCTGCCAATGCCCCTCGCACGGAAGCACATGCCCCACCTGCAACAGATGATCGGCGATGGCCACCGCATGCACGCCGGCCAGATGCCGGTAGCAGGAGCGCGCCTTGCGCAGCGCCGGCATGCTGCGTGATGCCGCAGCGGTGCAGGACGGCGTGAGGTCGGCAACGCGCAGGATGCCCTCCAGCATGTCGGCAACCTCGTGCGAGGCCAGCCGATGGTAGCGATGGCGCCCCTGCGCGACGGCCACCAGCAGATCGCCCTCGACCAACCTGCGCAGGTGTGAGCTCGCCGTCTGCGGCGTCACTCCTGCCACGCGGGCCAGCTCCATCGCCGTGTAGGCCCGCCCATCCATCAGCTGCAGCAGCATGGCCGCGCGTGCCTGGTCGCCAACCAGGGCACCGACGCTGACAAGGGAACCGGAGGTATGGACCATGCCGGCATTGTGGCATGCAGTGGCACGCGGACAGTTCGATGCGGGCCGAAGCATCCACCGGCAGCTACCCCGCACAGTGGCCGTCCCGCAATCGTGAGACCCGCAGTGACGATCCCTTCCTTCCCGCGCCGGCGCATCGCCCCGACCGTCATGTACCCGGGCACCCCGGTGGTGCTGATGACCACGCTCAATCCCGATGGCAGCAGCAACATCAGCCCGTTGTCTTCGTTCTGGGCACTAGGCAACCGGGTCGTGCTGGGCCTGGGAACGCAGGGCCAGGGCTACCGCAACCTGCAGCTGCGCAACGAGTGCGTGCTGAATTTCCCAGCAGCCACACAAGCCGAGCAGGTGGAAGCCATCGCGCGCGCGACCGGGCGCGATCCGGTGCCCGAGGCCAAGCGGGCCATGGGCTATGTGCATGTGCGCGACAAGTTCGCGCTGGCCGGGTTCAGTGCCATGCCCTCAGCGCAGGTGGCACCGGCAACGATTGCCGAATGCCCGCTGCAGGTGGAAGTCACGATGATGGCGATGCATGCACCCAGCGATGACGATGGCCAGGGCTTCGTGATTGCCGAAGGCCGCATCCGCTGCGTGCATGCACACGAGGACATCACCATTGCGGGCAGCCAGCACATCGACGTGACCCGCTGGAAGCCGCTGATCTACCTGTTCCGCCACTACACCGGCGTGGGCGAACCGGTCGCGCGCAACTTCCGTGCGGAGACGCCAGCGCTGGCGGCCACCTCAAGCAGTGTTGAATGCGGCCCGATTGCGCGCGTATAGCGCGTCGGCCAGCACCTCGATCTGTGGGGTGGCTGGCGATGCGTTACCGCGGCCGCTCACCCGGGCCAAGGCAAGGCCAGGCGCACAGCCCCCTACTCCGGCTTGAGGTACGGCTTCAGCAGCGACTCCCAGGCATCGACCAGCTGCCCATATTCGTGCTCGCAGTTCTCCGCACGCTCCTCGGGCAGCGTGCCGTCCTTCACCAGATAACCGAAGGTGCCCGCGTCCGAGCCGTACAGGTAGCACAGGAAATTCACGGCGCGCTGGAAGTCCAGCGAATGGGTGCCCGCCGTGGGCAGATCCTCGATACGGGTCTGCTCCTGCGCGGACAGCACATAAGTATCAGCAACCGTGACCAGGAACGCCCTGGATTCATCGTCTGCGGTCAGTACGTAGGCGGCCAACTGATCCGCAACGTCTTCCTCGCGGCCGGTGATCTTCAGCTCCAGTTCGCTGATCAGCGCATGGCCCAGCTCGTGGTAGAGCGTACCCACCGCGCTCTGGTACAGCGCGTTGTCGATATCTTCAGCAGAATCGCCCGCCGCCTCAAAGCGCGCACGCTCCTCCGCGGACATCTCGTAGCACATCTCGATGCTGCTGGTTTCCGGATCGAAGTAGGCATTGGACTCTCCGCACTCCTTCGCGATGACCTTGATGTCACGCGGGATGCGGATGTAGCTGTTCATCGCGTCAACGAAGTCCTCTAGCAGTTTCCGTTCCTTCCACAGCCGGGCCTCTGCCTGATTTTCCCTGGTGGATGCCTTCTCATGGATGGCGATGAAGCGGCCTTCCGCCGGAGCTGCTTCCATTGCAAGACCTGCGTTGGATCCAGACGCGCATGCGGCCAGAGACAGCAGTGAACAGGTGCTCAGAACGAGGGCCAGAAGGCGGCGATGGGCAGGATGCATGGCGGCGGGATGCAAGGAGTGGGGGAAGTACGGCTGCCGTGCCAGGCGACACGGACGTGCCGGCCGCCAGCACGGGCAGGGAAGAAGTTGGCGGATTCTAGTGACATGCGGATGAATGGGAGGGTTCGACCGGAACCGGCCAGAAAGCGCCCAAAGAAAAAGCCCTGACCGGAGTCAGGGCTTTTCAATTTGGAGGCCTCAAGCGGAATCGAACCGCTGTAAACGGATTTGCAATCCGCATATAAGGAATACATTTCAACAACTTAGAACGATTGCCACCCAATTCGCCATCTTTTGGACACGAGAGCCGTTACAACATGGCGGCATCTGCCATCAGACGAAGCTCGCGTATCCAACCCCTCAAGATTGTTTCGCCTCCGGCGCCGAGCTCGTTAAGGTTGAACACGGAAGGAACGGAGAGGGCGGGAAAAATGCCGGTAGACATCGCTTTGACCACAGTGTCCCCGGTCCGGTGCGCGTAGTAGTTACGGACTTTTCTCATTGCCTCTGCTGGCGAGTTGGACGATGAAAGAGCGGCCACAACTGCTACGCGGTTCGTGATACCGATTCTTTGAGCAGCGTCAATGGCATCCCTCGCTGAGTGCCATTTAGGCTCCTGTGGCGTACGGCCACGTCGAATAGTAAGAGTCGCGAAGTACTTTGCCAGTGCTTCGGCCTCATTGGTCACGCCCGCTGCTGCCTGCACCCTCGCCCCACCGAGTGTCCTGCATCCACAGGCAGAGCGGAGGACAATATCTCTGCAGCATCGCGCCCAAGAATCATGCAGCCGAACGATGGCCATCTCACACGCCAACTGAGACTCTCGATCGACGCCAGGGGCTCGACCGACGCGAGAGGCTCGATCGACGCGAGAGGCTGCAGCTCTTTCGTACTCTCGCGCAAGCCATTCCGTTTCTAACTTGAACGATCGGAGAAAAAAAATGGTCGCCATGACTCAAATCAAAGCATTCCCAAGAGCCTTGACGAATATCGGGAACCTCACCCTTCTGGATGAGATTCGCTGAGTCGACGAAGCCGATGCAAGGTGGAATGCCTCAAATGGTCCCGGGTAATTATCCCCTTCAATGTATGCACCCAACATCTGGAGATTGGCACGCACGACATCGAGATTTGTCAGCGCCCCGACCGGCGCAGCGGGCATTTGGCCAATGTCGCCGTCCGGAATACCCCCCCGAACGTGAGCCAAGGCAGCGAACAGCATCAGGAAATGCGGTGCGCGCATCACAGGACTCCCCACAAGGTAATCCGCTAGATGGCCAACAAAGTAGGATATTACGTCATCCAGCTTAGCCACAAGATTATCGTTTACCAGTGCATCACTATCGTACTTCTTGTACAGCGCATCGATTTTGGGTTGACCGCCATCCCTCACACCTTCAAGAAGGATTCCGAACATTTCTGCCATCAACGAATCATCCAGCATCCGAACACGATCCCGGACTGAAATAACCCCATAGCGCTCCCACAAAATGGACCATCTATGAGACGCGTCACGCACTGCCCACTTAAACTCGCCTTGGAAATAGGCGTGTCTCTTCTCAGCAGGATTAAGTGCAACGCTGTAAGAATTTAAGCGGGCAAAGACTTCAAGAACCGCCTCATCATTAGCATTGACCAGCTGATCCACTGCAATTGAGTACCCGAGGAATTTCTCTTTATCATCGTCCCCTAGGTCAGAGTACTTCAGGCCGGCGTACTCGCCAGCACGTTTCGACAACGCGAACTTGTCATTAGCGAAATCGAGTATCGCTCTAAGTCTCTGCTGACCATCAACGACTTCGCGGATGGAGTTTCGTGTCGCCACATCGATACGGGTCCGCAGGAAGACCTTCGGAATTGGGAGCTGCCGCAGCACCGTGTCGATCAGGAATGATTTTGCAGGCGGCGTCCAGACGGAACCCCGTTGAAAGTTTGGATTTAGCTCCAACCTTCGCTGTTCGTGCCACTCGATAAAGTCGGCTACGCGATACTGTTCAAGAACTGATGGCATGACTGAAATCCCTTCGAGCAGGCCCCGATTGTAGTAGAGCCGTAGCGTTTTTCCACAGCACCCCAGTCGGCGATTTCGCTTATAAGGCTTGCGTGCTGTGCACTGCGATCAACTCAGGACGCCGGAGGAGAGCCTCTACCCCCGCAACGGACAGCCACTGTGGGTGCGGGAACCTTCTCCGCTCACCAGCCGCGTAGATCGCGGAGCCCTGCCCTCACCCACGCCTTGCGTGCATCCCTCGGACGGGGTTTCGTCTCCGATGGCGGCTTACGAGGCTCCAGCGCCGCCTTGATCCGCTCGACCTCCTTCGCTCCGGCCTCAGCCAACCGCCGAGCCTGTTGCTGCTGCTCGCGGGTCGGCGGCAGACCCGGCAGTGGCGGCGGCGGCTGGATCGGGGTGCTGTCGGTCAGCCGGGCCACGGCCTCACGAAGGGGCAGATCGGGATAGAGCCTGGCCGCGCACCAGCGCTCCGCGTAGCGCTTCGCCTGTCGGACGTTGGCGGCGCGCGCTTCCTTGGTGTGCCACATCTTCTGGCCTTCCATCCAGAGCCGGACGCCGGGACCGCCATCGAGCGTGACGTTCGCCGTTTCCCGGCCGTTGTACCAGAGCGCCCAGCGCTCACCGGCCTGGACCCAGCCAGAGGGGATCGGTGCGGTGCGGAAGCCGTGGGAGTGCTGCATGGGCGGAAGGATACGGCTGACGGTCGCAAAGGCTGCGACAAGGGATAGTTCACCGGCTGAACCGTTCGGGATCACGCGCCGGCCACGGCCAGCAGCGCTACCCTCCGGCCATGTGCGGCCGATTCGTCCAGCTTCCCGTTATCGACTTCGGCCAGCCGGGGCTGGCTGACCTCGCCCCCGGCCTGGCCGAGATCCAACCCAGCTACAACCTGGCGCCGACACAGCGCGCCTCGGTGATTCTGGATCGGGGCGAAGGCCGGCAGGTTACCCGCCTGGCGTGGGGCCTGCTCCCTTTCTGGGCGAAGGCCAAGGGCCTGCAGGGCTCGACCATCAACGCCCGCATCGAGACGGTGGCCACCAAGCCCGCCTTCCGGTCGGCGTTCAAGAAGCGGCGTTGCGTGATCCCCATGGCAGGCTATTACGAGTGGTCGGTGAGCCCCGAGGACGGAAAGAAGGACCCGTGGTTCATTCATGCAACCGGGCCGCTGCTGGCCGCCGGCCTCTGGGAGGACACCAGCCCCCTACTGCCCGATGGCAACCTGGGCACCTTCACCATCATCACCGGCGACAGCAGCGGCGTCTCAGCCGACATCCACGACCGCATGCCGGTGTGGCTGCAGGCCGGCCAGATCGATGAATGGATGGTCGCTAGCGCCGACGATGCAATGGCGATGCTACTGGCAAGCTCGCCTCCGTCCATGGAGGCGTACAGGGTCAGTCGCGCGGTCAACACGCCACGCAACAATCGCGAGGACCTACTCCAGCAAGTTGCGTGATGCCTACAGCAGGGTGGCCTGGCTGTCGTCCCAGCTCTTGATGATCAACTCTCCGAACTTCTTCCCTCTCCCCTGCCCGCCGCCGATGGTGTAGTCGAGCTGCAGCGGCACCAGGTCGAAGCCAGAGAAGACCTCGCGGATCTCAGGATGGTCGTTGATCGAGACCACGAAGCGGCCGGCCGAGGTGCGCATCAGCTCGGCCATCGCCTCGTACTCAGCAAACGGGAACTCAACGCCATAACCCTCCGTCTCCCAGTACGGAGGGTCCAGGTAGAACAGTGTCCCCGGGCGATCGTAGCGCCGCACGCACTCCTGCCATGGCAGGCACTCGATCACCGTGTTCGCCAGGCGGAGATGCACGGCGCTCAGCTCCTCCTCGATGCGCAGAAGGTTCAACCGTGGACCGCCGGCAGTCACCACACCGAACGACTGCCCCTGCACTTTGCCGCCGAAGGCGAGCTTCTGCAGGTAGTAGAAGCGCGCTGCGCGCTGAATGTCGGTCAAGGTCTCCGGCCGCTCCATCTGTGCCCATTCGAACATCTGCCGCGACACCAATGACCAGCGGAACATGCGCACGAATTCGTCCAGGTGATGGCGCACGCAGCGGTACAGGGACACCAGCTCGCCGTTGATGTCGTTGAGTACTTCCATCTGGGCCGGGTATGGCCGCATCAGCAGCGATGCAGCGCCGCCGGCGAAAGCCTCGACATAGCAGTCGTGGATTGGGAAGTGCGGATAGAGGTGCTTCAGTAGGCGGCGCTTGCCGCCCGGCCAGGAAATGATGGGCTTGGGCATGGGTTCTCAGTATTTGCGATAGAGGAAGCCGACAATCCCGCCGCTCTCGCGAGGGCGACGGGGCCACGGCCAATGCCAGGTGCTGAGATCACCTGTGTTGCGGCGCCGCTCGGATGCTTGCCGGCACCCGGGCGGCGCCCTGTCTTGCTAGACGGTCACTTCGATGAGCGGCAGGTTGGGCGCAGCTTCCACCAAGCGCCCAGCCCGAACCCACACGTTGTAAGGGATGGGCAATTGGAGCTGACCAAAAGCCCGCATCTGCACTCCGTCATAAGTGGTCAGCGTGCTGGTTCCGTCACCGTTGTGCGCAGTGACGGTCGCCAGCAATCGGGGGCTGCTGGTCACCAGCTCGCCGAATTGGTCCCAGAGGTCAGTCCGCATCGGTGTAGTGCCTTTCCAGGGTAGCGGTCTGTTCAATCACAACGGCCTGCTGATCGATCACAACCTCGATGCGCAAGGACTCGCATTGCCCGTGCCAGGTGCCCTCAGCAGCAACGACCTCCACCAAATCCAAAGGCATGATGGCACCCACTTCCCCTGCCTTCAGCGGCTTCGGGAAGAGGGGAACCGTCAGGTCCACGGCTGCCTGCTCACCGCGATCGCTCAGAACGTTGCGTCCTCGTTCAGCACCCGCCGCAGCGACGCTGATCAGCGGGCTGCTCACTTGCTGAGCGTAGAGCTGCCCTGCCTCACCAGCTTTACGCACCTTGCAGGTGACTCCTTTCCCCGAAATCTCGCCAGTCACCACGACGGCGTCATACAGTGGCGCGCTCCGCATCTGCAGGCTCTCAGTCAGCACGATGTCTTCTTGCATAACATGGGCTGGCTGAGTGTCGCGCCATAGCCATGGGCTGACTGGGTAGCTCGCGCGGACGTGAAGCGAGAGGTCTTGCGGATGAGATTGAACAACCGCCCCGCTCGCCTCGGCCAGTGCACTGATCGCATCGAGGGGCGTGCTGGCGTCATAGAACCAAGCACCAGCGGGCACCGTCCAATCAACCGTCTCGTACTGGCTGGTGAATCCGGTATCGGCCAGCTCTTCGGCCACCAGCTGGGCCATGCTCCTGTCCTCGTTGGCGACCTTGACCCTTGCCGGCGCGTACGGCGCCGCAAGCAGCGCTGTCCGCGACCTGCCGCTGAGCCGGACTCCCCCATCGGCAAACTCTCGCTGCTTCTGGAAGCTCTCGATGATGCCAGTCCACACATGTCCATTGAGAGATACCTCAAACTGGCGCGGGCCAGCCGCCGTTGGCGTCAGCAGCGATAGTTGCGTTGGGTCGGCCAGCTCAACGTCGAAGGTCCAACCCCAGGCGCTCCTGCTCGCACTGAGCGAGATCCTCGACACCTCGATGGGCGTCCGATCAGGGAGCCGTACAAACGAAACTTCATTGATCACGACATACGTCCTGCGTTGCGGTCGCACCACGTAGCACGCGGTGGTTCCAAGGTTGAGGGGCGCAAGACCCGGGACGCCCACCACTGAGCAACCCAAGTTCAGCGAAACGGAATGACCTGGCGGAACGCCGGGCTCTGGATCTGGATCGGGGTCGGGCTTTACCGGAGGGCGGATGACCCAAGGCAACGGCCTCGCAGAGCCCCAAGGCAAACGACCATGACGCCTGGTTGCGCCGAGGTGCTTCCAGCTGTCGGACCAGCTATCGCTTGCCGTGCTGGGGGCTCCCTGCCACGGCAGCCCCCGCTTCGCGCGGACAGGCAAGCCTCGCATCCACGCGATACGGGCCGCGATCCCGGCAACGTCGAGCCTGCCTCGCCAACCAGCCAGCAGGAATCGCGACGCCTGCGGCAACCCACCCCACGGCAACCCAACGCTCTCGCCAACGAGAGCCGCGTTCCGCCAACGAAAACCCGCCTGGCCAACAATGTGGGGGGCGACGCCCCACGCAACTGACGTGGAACCATCCACCCGTGACGCGCCCTCCCATGGCACTAAGCGCGAGCAACCGAGCGAACTCGACGTGCCCCAGCCAACCCTGGTGGAACACCTCGCCTGACCAGCCTCTCTCCAGGCGATGGAGACGGCAAGCGACAGGCCCCGCACCACGGGCTCAACAGGATTCTCATCCCAGTCGACACCGAGATTCAGTGGCGTGAACCCGCCCGTACCACTGAATCGCGGACCAAGGTTCAGCCGAACGAATGCACCGCCCCCTGGCATCACGGCTCCATCTTTGCCGGGACCACCCAGTCTTGGATGGCCGAGTTGACCCCTGCAGCCAAGTCCGTACCAATCACGCGGTACTTCAACGTTCGGTCGATGCCCTGGAGGCGCCACACACCGTCTTGACCGCTCAGCACTGAAGCGACGTACTGGACGTCTACAGCGTCGCGCATCACATAGACTTGGATATACACACGACGCGGCACATTCATGATCTTCGCCCGGCCGTCGTTATCCCCGTCAGGGGCATTCCCTCCGAGGAAGCCATCCCCGCCTCGCGGGCCCCAACTACGGTAGAAGGTGCCGACGATCATCGCCAGGGCGCATCCAAACGGAAGAGCACCTGTCCATTGCGATCGGCAACGTCTGGCTCTACCACGTTGTAGTTGACTGCCAGCCATTGACCTAGGCCGATACCTTCAATGAAAGGCACCACGCTACCCTCCGCGTGCGGCCGCGCGTGTAGCGGCACCAAGACACCAGGCAAGTGACCGCGCAAGGCGAACGGCGCTTCGCGTACCGCAGCCCGCATGTAGTTGTACCCCCCATGCGCACGGTCTGGGCCCACTGGGTACGATCCGGACCCATAGGAACGGTTATTCGAATTGCCGGCGGCAGGGTCGATGCCAGTGGTGGCAACGCGACCAGGCGCATTTTCCCCACCGCTAAAGCTGCGCATTACAAACCCACCAGGCACATACGACCCGTCGCGCTTAGTTACGCCATCAACCGCAGCTCCTAAAGCCGATGCAAAGAACAACGAGCACGCATCGGTGCTCCACGCACCGGAAAAAGAGGTCAGATCATTGGAACCAAACATCACGAATGGAAAAACGTCGCCCGAGACAACAGTATCAATGTCGCCGTAGTAGTATGCCCCGAGTCCGTTGTTGAAATTGCTCCACGCAGTGAAAAGGTAGAAGCCAATCTCTGTAGCAATCGCCATCCAACTACGAGCGTCCGCAGTTTCGGTTGGCGCCTTCGCGATGAAAGAACCACGCGCCTGGAGCGCGGTACCAGGTGTCTGGTTTGCGCCAGTGTCGATATCGGTCATCGAACTGTACCCCAGCGCCTGAGCCACGCGCCCCGTGCTGAGAGTTGCGGACGAAGCATCGTCGCGCACTCGCAGATACGCGCCCGTCCCGCTTGTGGCGCTATTCCGGAACACCTGCACAGAAGAACTGGCGTAGGGGCGAGTCCAGCCCGCACCAGGCTTCGCCGATGTTCCATCCCCATAACCTGTCACCAGGATTGCGTTGAGCAAGGCAAGCAGAGAGCCCGCCTGCCCATTAAGAACAGGCGCGCCCGGATCTGTGCTGCGGTAGACGATCGGCACCAACGTCACTGGGCACCTCCAGCGACGTTGCCCACGACCATAAGCCGGGTCGAGTCGGTCGCGCCTGTCGGCGTACCAGGTAGCGTAGTCCGCGCCATCCACACCGGCGCCAGGCCGCCCACAGTATTGAAGCGCACGACATTGTTCACCGACCAACCACCACCCCAGCCAGCAGCCCGCATGCTGAAGTACGCCTTGTTGGTGCGAGGGTTGATGGGCGCAAGGTCTGTTGTGGTACTCCCCGTCGCGATCACGCCCACCGTCTCCCCCATGATTTCAAAGTTCGTCGAACTGGTGAACCGAACAGCCCATCGCTCCGTTATGGCGTCGCTGTTGGTCACTTCGAGAGGGAAGTCCGTGTCGTTGTAGGTGCCAGGCGCCGGGCTGCCAATCGGAATGTTGCTCCAGGCTCCGGTCCACGCGGCCTGATCGAACAGGCTCTCGACCCGCGCCTGCAGGTCCAGTGATCCATTCGCCTCGCCAAGCCGCAGAGCCGTACTGATGAGGGATTCGCCAGCTGGGTAGTCGTGGGTCAGGCCGGTGTTGATTTCAATTTCTCCTGTGATCTGCGGCTGGACCACCAAACGACGGTCCTCTACACGCTCGCTCACTACGATTGGCAGCGTGTATGCGGAAAGGTTGAGCGGATCGCTGAAGGTCAAGCTCCCTGCATCAAGGTCAGCGGTGTACCAGGCACTATCCACGGGCTTCCCAGCCGCGTCCCTGACTTCAAGCCCTGCGATACGCGTCCGGCCAAAACTCAGCACCTGATTCGCCTGGGGCGCCGCAACGCTGTGCTTTGCCGTGTGGTGAATCAGGACCGTCTGCCCAGGCTTGAACGCTGGAACACGACCGTCACTGGGAAGGCGTACAGATGAGAGACCGATCACCACCTCAGACAGAGGGATTGACCGGTAGACCACGGCTCCCATGTAGATCGAGCCAGGCAGGACCAGAGCCGGCCGCCAGACGCGGTCACCTTCCACCAATGCGGGATCGAACCAGGGCATTCCCTCATTGCCGGCAACGGGAACCAGCTCGCCGAACTGCACCTTGACGACACCGCTCTCCCAATCGACCGTCCCCCGCATCTTGGAGGTGGCGATATCACCATTGATATCCGCCGTCGCGGTCAGCAGCTCACCGTCGAGGCGGCTGGCCCTCAACGTGAACATTCCAGGTCGCAGAGGGGAGCCCGGCGCGCGGAAGAAGATGAACGCAACGCCCGGGTCAGCGATGCGGGTCAGCAGGGAGAGGATCTGGACCTGATTGCTTCCGCCTGGCACCCACTGCGACAGATTCACCACTCCCGACGTGTAGTCGATCGTGCCTGCGTAAACACCCGCGCCAGTGGCAGGGTCGATGCTGTGATACAGGCCGCCGCTGCGGTCCACGTATGTCCGCCCACGGAAGCTGAAGCGCACACTACCAGGAACGACGCTATCGCTGATGGTGGGCGTCAGCTGCAGCTGCATCGAGGGCAGCGGCAAGCTCTCCTCCGCTTGCTGCGAGGAGTCGCCCGAGAGCAGCCAAGCGACCGAGATGATGGTGCCCGCAGAAAACTCAGCCAGCACATCCAAGCGGCCGTACCCCACCACCTTCAGCCGCCCGGACTGAAGCTCGTACTGCGGGTAGGACACCTGACGGACCATGAACTTTCCAGCCTGCAGGCTTACCGCCCCCGTCGCATAGTTCACCGAACCCAACACCGTGTCGGCACTGGCATCGCCCACAGAGACGGCCCGGAGGTTTCCGTTGCCATCGTCCTTGGCGATGGCGCGCATTGGCTGCGGCGCCGACGAGATGTCGTCGCGATCACGGCGCACGCTGATCACCCAATCGAGGAGCACCGACCCCGGTCGCACCGGCCCCTGCGGCAGCACAAAGGAGACGATCCCGGAGCCGTCCGGCGCCGGTTGTGGCGCCGCATTGAGCTGCTGGCCCCAGTCATATGTGACCGCCACCTGGCTATCGGCATCCGGCAGGGTGGCCGGCCGCAACGTTACCTCACCGGTGGCATACGCGATCGAGCCGCGCAGCTGCCCCCCAACAAGCAGACCACCGACGCCGTTATCGGTCACCTCGACATCAGCCCCGCCGACGCGCAGCTTCATGTGGACACTGCCCGGGATCGCGGCCCCCTCGCCCAACGTGAAGTGCAGCGCGGGCGGCAAAATGGCCGTATCGCCCGTACGAGGCTCTGCAACAACTGCCGTGCCCCACGCGCCAATGATGCTGCTCTTCAGGTCCGGCAAAGCACCCGCCGTCAGGACGACCGAGCCGGTCATGTAGTTGATCGTGCCACCGCCCTGACCAGGCTTGCCGACCAGCTGCCCCTTCCCGTTGTCGCTCAACCTCACCCAGCGCCCCAGAGCCCGATAGTCGACGGTAACCGTCCCCGGTGCCGGAAGAGGAGTCAGCTGCAGCAACCAGACCATTCCCTGATTGTTTTGGGTCACCGTGATCTCATCGGTGTATCCCTGAACGGAGATAGAGCCGGCAGGGGTCGCGGAGATGCTCAGGCTGGTCAATCCAGCGCCCGTCGCGTGCGAGATCGATATCACGCCGGATTGATAGTCGACGCTGCCCCCCCAGGGAGTCACGGCCGCAGATACCAGGCCACCGCTGCCGTCATCTACCAGCTCGACGCTCCCAGCCATGACCTTGACGCTGCCAACGGCCATTCCGGTGCCCAGGTAGCGGTTGACTGGCACGCCTGCGTTGAAGCTTGCTGAGAACGTTTGGCTCAAGCTCCCGACCGGGCCGGACTGCACGTGACTGATGGTGCCCATACCAGCCAGAACGTCGCTCACCGGCGTCTCGGCCGTGGAGGTGGGGACAATCGGAACGTACGGCGTATCGACCACCACCGAGAGGTCGCCAGGCTTGGCAGTCGCAGAGAGGCGCTTGACGCTGTGATAGCTCGTCGCGTCAACCACATTTGTCTCATACACGCGGGTGGCCGGCTTTGTTGCGCTGTAACGCACGACTTCCTGTCCGAAGAAGTTTCGCAGCAGCGGGTTGATCAACTCGATCACGAGAACATCGCGCTCGAATGCGCCCTGATCGTCCGTGAAGGTGCGAGTGGTCCTGGAGAGGACAGTTTTCACGCGAACGTACTGCTCCGCCTCATCATGCCCGGAGCCGGCGAGGGTCAACAGGCTGAAGTTGTCATTGATGTCGGGGCTAGGCGCATCTGACGTGGTATAGACCAGCATCGTCATCTGGCCGCTGAAATGGTTGCCCATCAGGATGAACCTGGACTCGGTGCCGCGCGTGATGTAGCTCTCGACGCGGTTCTTGGCGTCCAGCCGAACATCGCTGTACGACCCGGTCGCGAACATGCTCACGGTCACACGAGGGTCGCTCGGCGGATCGATCAGCACGCCGATCGCATCCTTCAGCACGTCCGGCGCAGCCGTATCCAGGTGCACGAACAGCTTGCGCAGAGTCGTTCGCCCCGTTGTACGTTCTTCATCGCCGATATCGGGGAAAAGATTGTTCATGGCGCCGTCGATGATCTCGGCTTGCACCATTCGGCCACCACCGTCCGGGTTGTCGGTGAGTCGCTGCGACTGGCGCAGCTTGATATCGATAGCGGAGATCGTCATGTGTTACACCGTCATAAGGCGAAGAGTGATAGAGAAGAGGTCGGCATCCAGTGCCGGTACTGCGAAGCGAGTCGGCTCAACTTCGATCGCTGGGCCATCGGTTCGGCGCCAGCGGACCTGAAACTGGCGGTCCCCGCCGTTGTGCGCGGGCATGATGAGATTGATGGGCGCCAGGCGCGCTTCGCTTTCGCTTTCCTGAAGGGCTCTGAGGGTCGGGAGGCCCACCACGCCAACGTACGCAGTCCCGTCACGGGATGTCTTCAAGGTGATCGGGCGTCCAGCCTGTCGCGCCGACTCCTGAACGATCAACGCACCGGTCAAGCTCGTGCGCGCTTGCTGGCCGATACGCCAGGCGGTGAATTCATCGGCCCACTGGAGATCGGCAGGAAGGTCGATGCCCCCCAGAATGATGCGCGTCATCAGCGCCTCCCTCGCACAGACACGGATCGGCTCTGCTGGACCTTACGAAGCACCAGCGGCGCAACCATGTTCGCGATGCGTTCGGCTTGTTGCTGCTCGGCTGCGGTCGCCCCGGCGACGACCTCTTTGTTTGGGGACTTCCAGTCAATCACCAGGACCTGCTCGTTCTTGCCCCGCTCGCCAATGCGCTCAGCGTCGAGCTTGGCCTGGGCTTCAGCCGCCGCCTCAATCGACCGGCGACGCTCAGCCATCGCGTCTGCAGCCGCTCGATCCTCTTCCGCGCGCTTCCGCGCCACCTGGGCTTCGAGAGCAGCAACCTCTGCGATTTCCTGCTTTCCAAGGTAGTCGTACTGCCCCTCCAATCGACTGGCTGCGGCAGACGAGAATTCATCCTGCGCGTTAGCCAGTCCCTCCAGCTCTTTCTTGTATTCGGCCAGCTGCTTCCTTTGGCTTGTGACCTTGTTCAGCGCATTCGCGAACTGCTGCAGTGGATTCGGCCCGCTAAGGTTGCGCATGGCGCTTAGTGCGGCCTCGGACACCTCGCCGATGCTGAATGCCATGCCCTGTGCTGCCTGGCCCGCCTTCTGAAGCTGCTGGCCGCTGCGCTCGGCGCTCTTGCCAAGGCCATCCATCTCGCCACCAGCCTCGGCGGTTTTCTGCGTCAACTGCCCCATAGCTTGGGTGCCGGCCTGAGCGCCAGACTGGACCTGCTGCATTGCGGTTTGCCCACTGGCGCCCAACCCCTTCATGTGCTGTCCGGTCTGCAGAACGGAACCCTGCACCTCTAGCTGGGAGTCGACCTGCTTTCGCTTCCACTCGTCACTATCGGCGACCGCAGCCCGCGCGGCGTTGGCGTATGCATCGAACGCCCTTCGGACGTCCTCGATACTTGCTTTGCCTTGGGAGGCACCGCGCTGAATAGCTTCGAACGCCGCCTTCGCGGAATCCCGTGCCGCGTTCAGCGACTGCTGCGACTGAATGCCAAGTCTGGCGAACTCGTCCGCCAAGGGGTCCAGTGAGACCTGGATGTCACGAAGCCGCGCATTCAATGCCGCTGCGGATCGCTCTGCGGCGTCGAATCCGATCTTGCCTTGTCTGCCCGCAGCTTCAAGCAACGCGCCGAGCGTGCGCGCCTCATCCAGCGTTGCAACTTTTCCGAGGGCGGCTTTGAATGCATCTTCAATCTGGGAGCTGGTAGACACCGCGCTCTCAGCAACTGCACCGAATGCCGCGATCGCATCCCTACCCACACCAGTAAATGCCACCCCCAGCCTGGATGCCGAGATCCCCAGCTTCTCCATCGCAGACAGCAGCGTGGTTTCCAATACTGCGGCCGAGTTGGCAGCACCTTGCGGAAGCGATTCAAATGCCGCTTGAGCCGCAGCCTGGAATCGCGCCAGCTCCTCGCCAGAAAGACGCTGAAGTGACTCTAGCAATCCGTCGCGAACGTTTCGCTCGGCTGCCGCGCCCTGCGAAGCAATGAACCCGAGAGCTGTGCCTACGGCTTCCAGGCTTCCCGTTTCCGCATAGTTCAGACCCTGCAGGATCTTACCTATCGACTCGGTTGCGAGGCGTGCATTGCGGTCTATGCCTTGCAGTTGGTCGACCACCAGCTGAGCAGCCCCGCCAATGCCGTTGCGTATGGCATCGGCCGCCAGACCTACGCCACGGGATAGCGCCGCGTAGCCAGTCGATACGTTGAGCAACTGCTGCGTGACAAGACCCAACTCTTGCAGCTGTGCGGCGGTTGCCACGCCAGCCTTCTGCTGCATCAACAAGAACCCTTCCTGCGCGGTCAGGTACTGCTCAAGGCCGGCCAGGCGGGCAGCGTAGACTTCGCGCTCAGCCGCACCCATTCGGGTAACCTCCTCCGCAGTCTTAACTACGACCTCGCGATAGGAGACGAATGAGAGTGCCTGGCGTCGAAGCTCTAGCGCCGAATCCCGCACCTGGCTGATGTACGCACGCTGGGCCTCGCCGGCCTTCTTTAGTGCTGGGTCGTGCTGCTTCCAAATGTCTTGCGCAACGGTCTTCAGTACGTCCAGGCCACCAATCGCAGCCTCCAGACCTAGCAGTGTCACTGCAATCGGCACTGCCTTCGGCAGACCGCGCAGAAGTGCTCCGAAGCGGCCGAGTCCCGTGCTCCCTGCGGCCACTGCAGCGTTGTTCGCCAACTGAGCACGTGTCGTGGCGAGAAGCGCCACACGCCACGCGTTCAGCTGCAAGAGCGCGCCGACCAGCTTGAACTGGGCGTACGCGGCGGCCATGAGACCAATCACCCGCGCGTGCTCCACCACCCACTGGGTAGTGCCCTTCACCGCCTCGGCCATCGTAATGATGGCCTGGGCTGTCTGCTTGGCCCAGCGCGAGAGGCTGCCATCGGCGGCCAATCTGTCCAGCGTGGCAAGGAGGTCGGACAGCTGCCCCTTGAAGTAGGTCAGAACGCCCTGGTCTGCGACTTCCTGCTTCCAATCCTTGAAGCGATCAGTGGCTGTCTTCCACAGGCCAGCGATCGTGCCTACCTTCGCCGCTGCGGCCGCGCCGCCATAGGATTCGGCCAGAATATCGAGGATGATGGCCTGCGCCTTTGCCACCTGGCCGGTGGCTTCCAGGCTCTTGATAAGCGACTTCTGGCTGTCATCTAGTGTGAAGCCCTGCTTGCTCAGGCTCTCCATTGCCTTCGACGGCGTCTGCAGAGCCTTGCCAACGACCTCGGCAGACTGCTCCAGCGACATGCCCAACCGCTGGGCCTGATCGATGGTGATCTGCATCGCTGCCGGGAACTGCTCGCCCACAATATTGGTGTAGGACAGCAGGCGCACCTGGGCGGCGCTGATCTGCCCATCGTCAAACAGTCCACTCTGCAGCTGCTGGCGCATGGCGGCCAGGCTCTGCGCGGTGAACTCACTAGTGCGCCCCGTGGCGTGCAAGGCCGCTTCCAGCTGCGCCAGCTCCTGCTCGGCGTCGCTGCCTTCCTTCACGATGGCCTTGATGCCATCGACCACTCGGTTCAGTCCGACAAACGCGATCGCGCCAGCGGCCACCGCCTTGAGCCTGCCGAACCAGCTGACAGTGCTCTCGGTGGCAGAGGCAAGGTCACCGCTGCCGGCGGCGGCGTCATCGGCGCGCTCGCGGTAATCGGCCAGCGACTTCGCCGCCACCCTGCTGGTGTTGGCCTGCTTGCGGAAGGCAGCCTCGCCTTCCTCGATCTGCTGCTTGCGCCGCCGCCCCGCCTCGGCCTCTGCTGCGGCAGCCCTGGCCTGCTCAGTGAGTGCTGCCGCACTACGGGTGGCCTCGACGCGCAGACGCTGCTGGTGGTCGGCCAGGTTGGCGGTATTGACCCCCAGCGAGGACAGCTCGCTATCGGCCTTGGCGACCGCGTCCCACTGCTCATGGAGTGCCTTCTGCAGGCGCTCGCCCTCCTTGCGCAACTCGCGCTGGGAAGCCAACACCTCACGCGAGGGCTTGTCCATCTCGCCAATGCTGAGGCTGAGCGCCAGCGCGGCCTTCTGGTTGTCGCCAAACTGCCGCTCCAGCTCGGCAAGGTCAGTCAGCATGCCGTCGAAGGCATCCGCCTTCGCTGCTGCTGCATTCAACCCCGTCAGGGAGTCGAGTAGCTTCGAGGCCTTACCGGCCGTTTCGACCGACACATCGCCAAGGTCGCCGAACGCCGCGCGCAGTTCGTCCACACCCTCGCGGCCCTGCGTCTCGATGACAACTCGAATTGCTTCTTCCAGCCGATCAGCCATTGGTGCTTCCGTTGACGCGCCACTGACGGCGCAGCTCAGTCAGATAGGTGGTGTGGAATCGATCGATCAGGCGACGACGGACTGCCAAGGCGCGGCTGTTGCCATCGGCGCCGGACAGCATCTCGAACGGACTGGGCCCCCGCAGGATGCGCACCGGGCCGCGCCCGTGGCGCTTCTGCTGGGCGCGATCCCAGCTGCGCACCCGGATGGCCCTGCGGCCCTGGATCGTGGCGATGAAGGCACCCTCGTAGGTCTTCGACTCCCCCAGGCCGATGCTGGCCGTAGCGCCCTTGGATTTACGGCCGGCCCAGCGGCCACTGAAATCAATCAACGAGATCTGCCGCGTGCTCGCCCAGATGGAGAGGAAATCATCCTTGCCGCGCTTGCCCGTGCTGTAGCCACGCTCGCCAGTCTCCACGCGGTACTTCCCCCGCAGAGCAGACGCCCGGATGTTGTAGGAGGCGCGGACCTCCTGTGCCGTGGCCGGCCCGGCCCGGCGCTGCAGCCCAACGAAGGCACGCTGCACTGACAGGTCGTACCGGTTCAGCACGTCGCCAGCCAGGTCGGTGAGGCCGTGGAAGCCCTTTGCCCGCCGACCGCTGACGTAGTACTTGAGCAGGTTGTTGTTGCGATTGGACGCCACTGAACCTTCCTGATTCATGCTTGGAGGGCGCCGTTCGGGCGCCCTCCCTTTGCCGAAGTCAACGGCTCGTTCAGCCCGCCGACTGCGCTGCGATCTTGAACGTGTAGAGATCGGCCTCGCCGGCCTGGAAGATCACCGGGCCGGTCAGGGTCACCTGGATCGGCTCATCGCTGAACCAGTCCACGTCGCCATCTACGGTCAGGTCGACGTTCGGGATGGTCAGCAGGCCCTCGTCGCCGCTGATGCGGTCCTGCATGTCGCCCAGGATCTGGAAGGACTTGCTCGGCGTGGTGCCGCCGCTGATGGCGGTTTCCAGATATGCGTCGTACTTGTAGTTCGCCACGACGGTATCGCCCGCCTGCAGCTGGCCGCCGGACTTCGGAATCAGCAGGCCATGCGCCGAGTCGAGGGTGTAATCCGTGCCCTTGACCAAGTCGACCGCACCCTTCTTGAACGTCGGCTCCGGGTCGGCCAGAAGGAAGTTGTGCGGCAGTTTCACTGGCGTGTCCGCGCTACCCACGGTCACGGAAACGTCGGTTGCGGTGCCGGCGGCGACCTGGGTGGCCACCAGCGTGCCGTACAGCATGCGGGCCAGGATGGCCGGCGGTACTTCGAGCGCGGTGATCGAGACGCTGGTGACACCAGGGTTGGAATCCTTGTGGATGATCTGCTGATAGCGCGCATCGCGGCGCTTGCTCTTGATCTCCACCGAGTCGCCAGCTTCGTAGCTGAACGTCAGCGACGACTGTTCCAGCGGCTGGTTGCCGAACTTGTCGGCCGGCTCCGGGATGACGGGAATGCGGGCGCCGTTCGCGCCATGCTCCCAGAAACGCAGATCGCCTGCGAACTTGCGGACTTTGGGCTGTGCCATGGTGGTGCTGCTCCTACAGGTTGGGGACGGGCTCAAAGGTCTCGGTCAGACCAGCCCGCGCGGTGATCTGAGCGACGACGGCGGAATGCCCTGCGTCGTCTTCCAGGGTTGCCATCTGGCTTTGAAGCAACTCAAACGTGGTGATGCCCTTGGGCAGCAGCTTGTCGTTGAAGGTCAACACGCGAATCAGGTCGTACCTGGCGCGGTGCACGAGCAGTCGAGGGTTCACCGCACCGCTCTCTCGCGGCACCTCAAACTCAATCGTGACCGAGGCGTCGGAGTTGACCTGGGCAGACCCACCACCGACGCGCGACAGCTGCTGGACCGAAATGAGCGTGGCTGGTCCCGACTGATCCTCATCCAGCTCGGCATCGTCGACAACGATCAGCCCCGCACCTATGTCGGTCAGGAATCCGGCGCTGGCTCGGATCATCTGCACTCGACCGCGCAAGAACTCGACCAGCTGCCAGGAAAGGGGTTCGGGTCGCTCAGCCACGACGCACCAGCCAGACGCTGCGCGAGCCGTCGTCACTGAGCTTCTTTGAGGTCACGAACACCTCGCCGCCAATCTCTACATGGTCACCCTGGTCAGGTTCGACATCTGCACGCAGAAATGACACTTCGACACGGCCGGCGACGAACTGCCGAAGCTCGCCGATGGTCTCTACGTCGCGATCGATGTAGACCCTCACGCCCTCAGTGACAGTCCCATTCTTCACCGCCGTCACCTTGGCCGTGGAGGCCATCCCGGCAAGGGCCATCGAAGCGTGGATCGTCGCGTCCATGTCACGCAGGAACTCCAGCTCGCTCACCGCGCACCTCCCGAACACAGCATCGCGTAAGCCTGCAGCGCCCTCACCTGGGCGTCGCACTGGGCGGCGGCGCCAATAGCTCGGCCCGCACTTTCAATTCGGTCGTCGGCTCGACCATCAGGCTGGCTGCCGGCAGCGGCGGCCGCGGACAGCTCTGCGGTGGCGACGGACGCTTGCCAACGCTGGTGCAGGCGCTGGTTGCCAGCGCGAAGATCAGCGACGAGGAGATCAGATGCCTTCTGTGCATCGTTCTTTTCCTTTTCGTACTTGGACGCCAGGTTGTTCGCTGCTGCGGCGGTGCCACGCTCTACCTTCAGGGTTTCGTAGGCGGCATCGGCCTCAGCTCGGGCAGCGTCACGCTCACCCTGCATGGCGTCACGGCTCGCCACAGCCTTGTCGGCCGCACGGTGAGCGATGGACACCGAACCACGCTGCCAGACAATGACACCCAGCAGCAGAAGGACGGCGGTGATGAGGGCGCGGATCATGCCGACACCACCGGACTTTCGGGAGGGATGATCGCGCCCACGCTTCGCATCGCCGCTTCCAGGGACATGATGCGCAGACGTAGCCTGTGCGCTTCCTCCTGAGCAGCCATGCGCAGCTTGATCTCTTCCATGAGCTTTTCTGTGGTTGCGGTGAGGCTGCTCTCCAGCGAGTCCACACGCCGGACAAGCCCGTTCAGGAGTTCAACGTTGGCGTCCGTCTCGGTGCGCTCCTTCCTACGCGAAAGCAGCACCGTCCAGGTCTCACGCAGGAGCCAGAGGGCCACTACACTGCCAGCCGCCCACCAAGGTGCATGCGCATTGACCTCGCCCCCGACCATTACGAGAGCGCCTCAACGATGCCGGCCGCGATCACCTCGCGTCGCCAGAACAGTCCGCCGTTCTCGTGCTTGGCGATCGCGGTGGCGAGCCTTTCCAAGGTCACGGCGTTGTCCAACCTGATGACCTCGCTCGGGCTTACGCCGACCGCCTTGGCGACCTCCTGCACGTATGCCGAAGTGTCGTTCTCCACCGGAGGCGCCCAGCGCCCGATGATCTCCTTCACCGTACGCAAGCCGTGCTTGCGCTGGTAGGTGATCAGCGTCTTTGCCAGGGCGCGGAAGCCGGCCTGCGGGGTCAGGAACACGCAGAACCGGCCCTCGCGGGCGATGGCAGCGGCGGAACGATCCTCGCCCTGCCACGGCGTGCTGGTGCGATCGATGTTGCCAGGATTGTTGTTGCGTACGCCGCGCGGCGTGCTGGTGGCGCTCATGCGATCCCCCGTTGTCGCTTTGGAAGAACCGGCACCGCTCACGCCACCCGGGCGTATGTGAGCGGTGCCGGCCAAGACTTACGCCGACTTCACCGCACCCGAGCCCGGGGTCAGCTTTGCCAGCACGGTTGCACTGCCATTGCCAGCGGCAGCGATAGCCACGGCGCAGTTCTCCAGGTCGCCAGTATCTGCACCGGCGACGATCAGCTGCCCGCCCTGGGCGTCCCAGGTCAGCCCAGCACCCGCAGCAATGTTGGCGCTGGCGAGCTTCGGCAGTTCGAACACACCCTCGATCTGGGCACTGCCCTTGGCGCCGGCGGGGATGTCCACCAATGCGACGGCCAACAGCTGGCCGACAATGGATGCCTGTCCACTGACCAGGGCGGATGCCGCGATGATGTCGATCACCGCACCCGGAAACTTGTAGTTCTTCGCCATGATGATGGTCCTCAGTTGGCGTCTTGCGTGGATGAAATAGGTGAACCCGGCTGCGGCAGGAGCGCCGCAGCCGAGTGGCCGGTTACTCGCCCGGGTTGAAGGCAGCGCCGCGCCAGCCCACCGCGCCCACGCCGTACTTGTGAACGACCTTCCAGCTGAGGCCATCAGTGCGGAAGTTGGTCTCCTGCTCCAGCACTGGCGTCTGCACGCCATTGAGGAAAGCGACTTCGATCACCGGCTCCACATTCGGATCGGCGAAGCCGTACCAGCCCTTGCCGGTCCCCAGGCGCGGGGAGGTGATGATGTCGCTGAAGGTAGCGCGCGAGGTGTTGTTGACCTGGAACTTGCCGGTCACGTCCGGGTCGTATTCGCTGTTGTTCACCAGGTTCGCGCGGCCGTGCATGGCGACCGTACCCAGGAACCGCGACAGCGAGATATCAAGGTAGTCATTGCCGGCCGGGTCCATCTGCAGCGCCATCATCTGGCGCATCGCGTCGAAAGAATCGACTGACACGGCAGCGCCAGTTGCGATGTTGCCGTGCTCCGCATGGAACAGCGTGTTGCCGTCATTCATGACCGGCCCCAGACCGCCGTTCTGCTTAAGCACGTCGTAGACGTCCTTTTCGATCGTGCGGCCTGCGGCCTGGCCCAGCGCCGTGGTGATGCGCACGAACGCGCCCAGGTCGTCGTTCACCAGCACTTCCGGGGTGATCTGCAGGATGCGCCCCTTGCGAGCGCCCTTGATGGTCTCGACCTCGCCATCGCCCAGCACGCCGTTCTCGTACTCGCCCGCTTCATTGACCGGCTTCAGGTCGGAGAACGAGGAAAGATGGTAGCGGCTGTGCGGACGGTAGTCGGACAGCGTGCCGGTTGCGCAGAATCGGGTCCAGGTGAACTGCTGCAGGTTGTAGGCCCCGACCAGAACCCGGTGCAGCACGTTCTCAAGCAGAACCGGGAAGTCGCTGGTGGTCTGCACAGCCAGAACACGGCGCGCAATTTGCTCGCGATCCATGCCACGCGTGTGCACACCGGCCTGGATCAGCGAGCGCTCGGCGAGCGCCAGCAGGGTGGTGTGCGCGTAGGGGTTGCCATTGCGTGCGGATTCGGCGTCTGCACCGGTCAACACGCCGGCACGAGCCAGAAGCGCATTGACCTGGGCGCGACGCTGGTTGTCCTCCTCCGGCACCACGTCCGTGATGCTGAAGCCGCCAGCCAGCGGCTGACCGCTTGCCGCCAGCTTAGCCAGCAGCTTGCCGCGCGCCACGTCTTCGGTGATCGCAGCATCAGCCAGGCACTCGGCCTCCAGCGCCTGGACGCCGCTGACCTCACGGAATCCGGCGAAGACGGTGCGAATGGCCGCGTTGCGGGCCGAGATTGCCGCCATCACCTGCTCGACCGTTGCAGCCGGCGCCGAGGCCGCGGGCGCGACAGCAGCGGCTGCGACCGGCGGAGCCGGAGTGGCGGGTACGGGCGATGCCGGGACGGCGGGGGTCGGTGCAGCCGGAGCGGTGCCCGCCTGCGCCATGATCAGTTGGCACTGCTGTTTCATGCTGGTTTCCTCAAGGTGGGCCACAACGGCCCGCTGGTGAACCTCGCGGAGCGAGGCGAAGGCTGAAGCGGTGGTGGTTGCCTGGATGTGCTTGCGCAGCAGGGCATGCACAGCGCCCTCGGTACCGGAGATCGCGCTCACATAGGACAGCAGCGCTGCTGCCGCGACGGAGTCCGCAGGCTCGGGCTGCACGTCGGGAATGACTTCGCTGATCAGGCCCAGTGCCAGCGCCTCGGCTGCGGTCAGCCAGTGGTCCTTGCGATCGGTCAGCATCGTCTCGATGTCGGCCGGGTCCTTGGCGCGACCCGAGTACGTCACCAGCATCTGACGCCCATAGACGTCGATCTGATCGGCCCGCTCGCGCAGGTCGCCAGCGAAGCCCCAGCCACCGCCCTGCGGGCCGTGCAGCATCAGCATCGTGTTCTCGTGCATGCGACGGGTGCTGCCGGCCATGGCGATCAGGCTGGCGATGCTGGCGGCGACACCGTCCACGGTGACGTTGATCGTCGCCGGATGCTGCTTCAGTGCGTTGTAGATCGCCAAGCCATCGGTGACCACGCCGCCATCGGAGTTGATCCGTACGTTGATCACGCTCGCGGTGGTCCCGGCCAGCTGCTCGACTACGCTGGCAGCAGTGACGCCTTCACCCCAGAAGTAGTCACCGATTGGACCGTAGATCAGCAGCTCGGCCTCACCGCCGCTGGTGGTGTTCAACGCGAGGACCGACTTACCCTTTGCCTCCGGCTGCAGCGCCTCGATGTCGCTTGCGTCGAATGCAAATGTCGCTGCCAATACAGCGCCAAGCGCCGCTGCCATGGCGTTACGGGTGAGGTGATTCATTGCAGATCCTCGGAAGGGGTTGGAATGGAACTGGCATCAGCGCTGGCCTGGGCCACGCCTGCGTCACTCACCTGGCCCGGATCGCTGTCCAGGGTGATCCCCAGGTCACGCGCCCACTTACGTTCGTTGCGGATCTCTTCCAGCGTGTCGTACATGCGCCCGCCGCGTTCGCTGATGACTGAAGTGAGCGAGCGGATGCCGGCGCGGATCATCATGCGAAGGCCGGTCGCCTCATGGACCGGGTTGATCCACGGCATCACCGGTGGCATGTACATCGCATCAGTCACCGTTGTCATCGAAACGCCGCGCGGAACGATCAGCTCGCCGGAGGCAATCGCAGCCTGGATGAAGCGCTCATAGATCGGCCGGACAATCTGCGAGATCACCTCATAGGCCAGAACGCCGTATGCGCCGTACTGCTCAACCAGCTCTTGCCGCTGAGCGGAATAGGTACCGTTGTAGTTCTTCGACAGCGACGAGAACGACACCCGCATACCACCGGCCACCGCTCGCAGCTGCCCGTTGCGGTAGGTCTCCAGGTTGGGGTTGGGGCGATTGGTATCGACGGTACCAACGCTCTCGCCCTTCACCAGGTCATCGAACACCATGCCTGGCTGGAACCGCATGCTGCGCCGCTCGGGAACTGTCTCGTTCTCGCCATAGCTCTGCGGATCACCCTTGATGATGAACGCCGCCATGCTTGCTGCGATCTTGGCGGCCACACGCTCGGATTCCTCGTAGTCCTTAAGGTCATCCAGGCGAGTGAGGACAGACGCCAGCAGGCTGACGCCGCGCACCTGCCCGATCCGATCAACCATCTTTGCGTGATGAACGAAGTCTGCGCTCACGCGTTTCACTTCCGGCATGACCGCATTCGGGTCGCCCGGATGCTGTTTGTACAGGTGATAGGCGATGGGGCGGTTCCATGCGCTCCGCTCCACGCCCTGCATGATGTTCCGACCGGGATCGTTCAGATCCATTGGCAGAAGGTCGGGCTCAATCATCTCGATGCTGTAAGGCACAACAGTGCCATGGTCGAGGTACGGCACCGGCCCGATCAGATCCTGGTACAGGCACTCGCCGTCTCGGAACAGGGTCCGGGTCATCAGCCGCTGTGCCGCACCGAAGTCATGGCACCAGGTGACTTCCGGACGCTTCCAGAAATCCCGCAGCAGCGGGGTGATCTGATCGACCAGGGACTCCACGATGTTCCCGTTCTCGTCGCGCGGCTGCGGCTCGATGCCGATGCCATCTCGGCCGATCACGTTCTGGACCATCTGGTTGAAGCCGTTCACCACGATGTCGTGGTTCCGGTCCAGGTGCCTCGCCTGGGTACGGATTCGGGTCGCGCCACTGGCAACTGCCGTGTTGCCCGAACCAAACTCGCGCGCAGCCTCCCGCAGGCGGCTAGGCGTGGCGCCGTCGTACGCGCTGCTGTAGGCGGCGATACGCGCGCGCGCCATTGCACGCTTTGCGCCCCAGCCGGGGGCCACAGCGGCGATGGCGCGATCAAGGCGGTTCACTCGCCCCCCCGGAAATCGGCAAGAGCCACGGACAGGCGGCTACCGCCTCGCGCCTGCGCGTTCACTTTGGCTTCCCACTCGCGCCGACCCGCACGAATCTCCGCCAAGTCAGCACGGTTCAGCTGCCGCTCCCCCATGCGGAAGGACTGACCCTGCAGTACCGCAGCCTCGGCGGCCAGGTACGTCTGCAGCATGATTTGAGCGGGACTCGGCATGGAGATAGTTTGGAGACGAGGTCGTCTCAACCGTTACCAGCCGCGTGAGACGATCAAGAATCCACCCCACGCAGAATCAGTCACTTACAAGGCAGCCGTCTCAATCTTTGTCAGAGGGTGAGACGGACCTTGAATTCTCAGCTCGCTTTCGTTGGTTTAGGCAATCCGCCAGGGAACAAGCGATAGAGAGCGGCTCTCGATATCCCATGCCTGCGGCAGACCAATCGCCAGCTCTGTCCCTCAGTTAGTTCGGCGCGGATCACCTCCACGCGTGCACACGGCTTGTCCTGCACAGCCGCCTTGGGAATGTGTAGACGCTCACCGCCATACTCGGTTTGCAGAACGGTCAGTACCGCCGTCGCATAGGGCATCGCGTGCTCCTCGTTCAAGCCGGTTTGCTCGACGATGCCTCGAATCACCAGGCGACGCAGCTGCTCGGCAGCATCGATGTCGCGCGAGTTGCTCATAGGCGGCTACTCCAACCGCTCGACCCAAACTCATCGCGTGACGTTTCACGGGAATCGCGCGCGACCCGCACCTGGGGCGGCGGGGGCCTTTTCACGACCTGGGTCACCGACGGCGCAGGCAATGCAACGTCCGCCGCCGGCAATGCAGCGGCCGGCGGGAGGCTGAATAGATCGTTCTCCGGTTGCACCTGCTCCTCCAACTGATCCCACCACTTCGCCTTCTTGGGCCCCCACAGGTCGAGCCGTTCCTCCAGCCATATTTCGTAGGTCAGGCAGTCCTTGACCTCGATTCGCTTGCGCGTCGCGGTCCACCTGGACTCCGACCCACCCTTCATCCTCCGCGTAGCGCGAATCTCGCCCGCCAGCTGTTTGAACCATTCGGGCGAGAGCTGATCTGACAGATGCACGTAGCCCGGGCCCGGAACGGCAACGTCCAGCCGCGACTGGAACCGATCCTTCGCGAGGTTCGTGCCCACGTGCCAGAGCACCGGGCCGTGCTTCTCGATACGCCCATTGAAGCGGTAGCTGACGCGGCTGTTGCCGTTCTCGATGGACCGCTCCTGGCCGCTCGCGCCCTTCACCGCATGCACACGCAGCGCCTTCAGTTTGTGTGCGAAGGCGTACACAGCGTCGGCATGGTGACCGCCCGAGTCGATCGCGGTGGCATAAATACGTTGCGCCCTGCCGCTGGCGTGTGTGTATTCCTGCTCACGCAGGAACGCCTCAGCCTCGTTCCAGACCTCCATCTGCGCAGGGTTACCGAAGAACACGCGGTGGTCGATCGTCCACATTTGCCCCCCTCGCCCGACGCCCCAGACGCCAGCCTCTAGCCGGTTGTCCTGGGTATCCATACCGCACAGGAGCAGCAAGCAGTCGCGGGGCATCGTCTTGAGCGGGAATGGCTCAGCCCTGTTCACCAGCTCATCAGCGTCCGTGCGTTCGACCTCTCCCTCCCAGGTCTCACCCAGAGTCGTGTTGGTCCACGCCTTCAGCTTGCTGTCGTCGCCTTCTTGGTGCTTGGTGTACGCCTCCAGGAACTCCCGGACAATCTGCTGCCACGCAACAGCCGGGCTGTAGGCGGTCCAAATATGAAGCGCCACATGTCGCGGAGCCTGGACCACATGGCCCTCCGGCGTGGTGAAACGGCCATCGGAGCGCAGCCAGAGGTCTCCGCGCGAGTTCACCCATTCGCCCTGCTCAGCGGTCAGCAGATACTCGGCCTGCGTCATGGGATAGGTACAGTGCGGACAAAGGTGGTAGACCTGGACAACGCCACCAGTCGCGTCTCGCTCGAATTTGAAGCCGTGCGATTCGTCCTTGCCACCCCACGTCAGCGCATGGAAGGCATCGCATTGTGGGCAGCGCACCTGGTAGGTGAATCGCTCATCCGCCTGCGAGTAGCGCGTATCCACCAGGCTGAAGCCCTTGAGCTTCGGAGTGCTGCCAGCAACAAGCTTGGGAAAGGTCGCGCCTTCCAGGCGCTTGGCAGCCAGCGAGTCCGGTGCGCCTTCCTTTTCGATGTCGTTGTCAAAGGCGTCCAGCTCGTCCAGCAGGGCAACGTCCACGGAGATTCGACGGTAGTTCTTCGCGGCCTTGCCGCCGCGCACGCGCAGAAGCGAACCGATGAACTTCTTCTGCTGCAGGGTGTTGTCTTTGTGCCGGGCCAGGTAGGCCGGGAACACCGCCCGCATGCACTCCACGTCACGCAGCATGGGCTCCAGCTCCGACTTGACGAAGTCGTCTGAGTCGTCGTCAGTCGGCTGCCAGATGCATTGGTTCCGGCGTCGGTGCTCTGCGTTGTAGCCAAGGAAGGCCAGGAGGATCTTGGTGTAGCCCACGCGCGCCGACTTCTTTACCGAGACCTCGGCCACGTCGTCGTTGCTGATCACTGCCATTAGGCCGCGCTGGAACGGCCAGGGTGTCCACTTCTGCTCAACGTAGCTTGACTCAGCAGACAGGTAGAAATGCTCCCGAGCCCACGCCTCAAGCGTGATGGGCTCCTGCACCGCCCATGATGCTAGTCCGCGCTGCAGATGCCGTTCTACGGCCTGCAGCTGGCTGGCTTCGATTCCTCGCAGCAAGGTCACTGGTCATCATCCTCAGTAGTGACGGGCATAGCCGCGCCGGCGTCCGCATCTGCATCGTCGTCGGCATCCACGTCAGCCAGACGCATGGATGCGGCGAGATTCCGGGCCTTGGCGACAATCTGCGTGACCACATCGAGGTCGGAAGCTGCGAGCTGCGGCAAACGACGGCGCAGCGTCCCTGGGATGGTTTCAAGAATGCGACCCGCCCGCGCGCCGACCTTCGACAGCACCTGTTCCATGAGGTGCGCTGGCGCCAGCTCGCCCCGGGTCACAGCGTTCTGCATTGCCAAGCGGTCAGCCTGCTCTCGCGCCAGCCGGGCGCGTTCGGCGGTCAGGTCTTTCCCAGCCTCACCGCCACGGCCGGCAGCGACTTCGCGGAGATGGTCGCAATAGGCGAGCAGCCATTCATCGCCAGCCGCTCCGTCAGCCAGCACGCCGCGACGCACCAGGTCGCTGACTGCCTGCTGGGAAATACCCACCAGATCGCCGAATGCACCCTGCTTCATCGGACTGCTCAGATCAGAAACCACTACAACCCCCTTGGAAATGCGTCATGACTAGCGAAAAACTGCGCGACCGAATACCCGTGGAATCTGAGGCCGGGGAGGACCCATTGGCCTGCCCTCTCCCCCCTGCCCCTCCCGCCCGACCAACCGCACGATGATTCGCGTGGAACATGCCAGCCGTCCGAACCGTCCAAACCATCAAGGCAAGGTCTGGACGCCCGGAACCCGCACCGTTTCTAAGCTGTCCACACTGTCCATACCGTCCACACCTATTTTTTTGATTTGAGTAGTTGAGGGCCGGGGCGATGTGTTGGTACATGTACGCGCGCGAGAAATGGTGTGGACGGTCAGGACAGCGCTGTCGCAGTAGGCGGCAGGTCTGGTCAGTGGTTCGGACGGGTGTGGACGAAGCTGGAGAGGTCTGGTCAGAAGTCAGGTCCACTGGGGCCCTCCCGCCTTGATCGCTGTACGGTTGCCAGCCAGTCATCGATTGCGAGGCCAGGCCTGAACCACCGGGGCTCCCGACTACCGTCATCGGGCCAACGCCTGCGCTGCTGCTCCCAGCCCAGAGTCTTCATGATCGAGGCGACCCGCATCTGCTCGGGCTTGCCGTGCTTGCCAGGCTCCAAGCCGATGGCGTACGTCAGGAGGTTGTCGGTAGTCGCCCAGTCGATCTGCGGCGCCATCGCCAGTCGTGTCGGGTACTTGCTCGGCTCCATCCGAAGGTCGAGCCACTGCTCGACTCGTCCTTCCCAGCTGTCGCCCACGTACCTGCTGGCCTGCTCTTCCTTCGCGTCTGCCGGCAGCTCCCACCACTCGAACCCAGCGTTGAACATGGTCACAGCCTCGGCCCACAGCTGGTCGCGCAACGTCGCGATCTCTGCGATCTGCACGTCGCCGTCTGTTCGCACGGGGAGGAAGCGCCGCCCACCGGTCGGGTCGCGTAGGTACTGATGCTCGTTCGTGGTGCCGGCGAACACGCATTCGCGGCGGTAGGAGCGAGGCACGCGCTCGTACGGCGCTCGGAACTTGTCCACGCGCCTGGTGATGGCGGTCTTTACGCTGGTCACATCGGCCTTCGAGAACGAGTCCATCTCGCCGATCTCGACGCCCCACGCACCTTGGATGACCTGGTAGAAGTCCTTTCCGCTCGGAGATTCGCTGGTCTCGACAAACCATTCGCTGCCGAAGATCGCGCGCAGGGCGCTCGATTTCCGCTTGCCCTGCTCACCTTCCAGCACCAGCATAAAGTCCACCTGTGCGCCCACGCTGGGCTGCTTGGCGTCTACCCATAGGATGCGAGCCACGGCACTTACCATGAAGCACTGCGCTGCGCGCAGGCTGTAGGCATTGTCCGCCGCACCAAATAGCTCAACGAGCATGCGCTCGACGCGGGGCACTCCATCCCATTTCAAGGCACCGAGGTAGTCCTTGATGGGATGACGGCGGTGCCGGCGCGCGACAGCGATGACGGCCTTCAACACCAGGTCATCGCTGCACTTCATCCAGTAGCGCTCCGGATGCTGCAGCCAAGCCGCCAGCTCGTAGGCATCCGAGTCGATGAACTCATCCCTGCTTCCACCTGTCCACGGTGGATCTCGGTGCAGCTTTACCTGATTACTGGAGTCGTTGAGCCACCACAGCCCCTTAAGCCGATCATCGTTCTCCATGATCAGAATCAGGTTGTGCAGCGTGCCCTCGACATTGCCATCGCGATTTCTAGTGAGGTGCTCCTTCCAGGCGTTGGGGTCTACCCCGCCACCGCCTGGCGGTGGCGCACCGCCACCATCGATCACTGTCATCCTGCGCCTTGTCCCCACGCTCATTGCCGCATTGCCTTTTCGTAGCCCCGCGCCAGGCGCAGGTATTCTCTTGCCCGCTCCCGGCGCAAGCGCCGAGAGTGCTCATATGGGTTGTCCAGGGCGGCCTGCGCCGCAGTTCGGTAGGCGCGAGCAAGCTTCGCGTTGGAGTGCAGCAGACGTTCCTCCAGCCTCCTGTCATGCGCCATTGGCAGCCACCACGTCGACCTCAACGACCCGATTCGCCGCCCAAGCGGCGAGCTGCCGAGGCGTCCAGCCATCGCGTTCCAGTGCATCCGCAATGTCCCAACCATCTGGCTGGCCCGTCACATCCACAAAGCGGATGGATCTGGCGCCTGCCCGCTTCAGCAGCTGGGCGACTCCCGGCTTGAACTGATTGGCATCGTTCCTCCACCCCAACATTGCCTGCTGCCCAGGAACGTCGGCATCGGGCCAGAGCACGCAATCCCGGCCGGCCAGTGGCGACCAGTCCGCTTTCGTGACGGCCTTTCCGCCTCCCGACCAGCTGATCGCCGCGTAGCCGGGGAATGCACGCGCCCCCACGTCCCGACACTTCTCTCCCTCTGGGATCAACACCGGCGCGTCGGGTTTCGCGGCCAGGGCATCCAGCCCATACAGCGGCCGCGCCCCTGGAAAGCTCTCAAGGCACCACTGCTTCTGCCCGGTCGGCCCGACGCACCAGGTCACTTGGGGCGTCCACTTCTTCAGCTTGCGGCTGTCGTGGTCGATGAACTCGCAACGCAGCACGTACCCAAGGATCTGCCCTTCCGCGTTGCGGTAGGGAAACACCCTGGCCGGCTTCATCCTGCGGAGCTTGTCGCGCTTAGCGTTCCAGATCGGCACCGTCCAGCCGCTGTCGGTCAGCAATGCGGGCGCATCATCAGGCACGGGTAGGATGGGCACCCACTTCACCCGCAACGATTCTTGGCTCGGGAGTTTCTCGCGCTCTGCCGCGACGCCCAACTGACCGCCACTGAGCTGTGCACATGCCTCAAGGAATCCGATCTGCAGGTGATGCACCAGGAAGCCGATCACGTCGTCATGCGCACCGCAGCCGAAGCAGTGGTAAAAGCCTTTGACTTCATTGACAGTGAAGCTCGGCGAGGACTCATCGTGAAACGGGCATAGCCCGCTGTACTCCCCACGACCAGCTGGCCTGAGCTTGACGTAACGGCCGATGACATCGGCGATGTTTGCCGACTCGCGTACTTCATCGGTGTCTACGTGACTGTTCGCCATCAGCGGCGCCTCGCGGCTTGTGATTCGCGACGCTCGATCATCCACCACTGCACCCGCAGGTACTCGGCAATTCGCTGCCGGCAGCCAACGCCACCCGTGCAAACGCCTGGCGCCTCGCAGTTTTCTGCGATCTGCTCGATCTGTGCGCGCCATTCTGACCGTGGCTGACGGGCAATCAGCAGGGCCTGGTGCAGACATCGATTCACACCCAACGGATACCTCCTTCATCGAGCTGGCGCTGGGCGCTATCTCTACGTTCGGTTTCTTGGCGAATGCGCTCGCGTTCTGCCAGCGCTTCATCGCCTACTAAGCCCGGCACCGCGTCAGTTAACGCGAGTGCCGCCCGCTCCATCGCTTGCCGCGCAGCAGCGCTGGCCGGGCCACGCCTTCGATACCTGGATCGATGGGCGTGGTGGGTTGCCACGTCAGTCCTCAGCTCCCTGCTGACCGGCAGCACGGCATGCGTTCCGCTCCAGCCGGAAACAAAGCGTGCGCACCTCGCGGGAGAGGTCTTGGATGCGATCAGCCTCAGGGACGGTCAACCGCCGATCGGCAAGCGCATCAATGCCGGCGCCTGCAAGTTGGCCTGTCAGCTTGTGCAGTTCCAGCAGCTTTGCCTGGATTGCGGCCAACTCGTCCGGCCAGCCACCGGGAGGTGGTGCGGGTACATAGTCGACCATCAACCCGAACTGCCCCGCCAGCGAGCAAACCCAGTCGGTGGCCATCGCCTGGGTCCCAACGAATCGCTGCAGATACTCGGTTAGGATCTCGGCCATCTCCATCGAGACAGACTCACCCTCGATTCCACGAAGCTTCTTCCGCAACGTTTCAGTGGTGATGGACTTTCCACGCCGCTTGCTGATATGTGCCGCCGCATCTTGCACTCCACCTGGAGCACACGACACGGCATTGTTCAAGGCGTCCCGCCAATGAAGATCAGAGCGTAGGCAAGTCATGCAGCCCCCTGAAATGCCGAGCATTTCATCGTTCCATGCGGGGTAGTGCCGACATCAACATTGCTGCCATGCCAGAGATCATCACGTTCCCTCAGCGCATGCGCTTTCAGGCCATCCGATCCTTTGACGTCCACACGGGGGCGGGAGGTGTTGTTGCAGTCCTGTGGGCGCCCCTGCACTCCGAGTACAAGAAGGGCAATCATCGCCAGGAGGGCCAGAGCCACCCCGCTCTTGCGGATCTGCTGCCACACTCGGAAAAGACGGTAGCGTCGGTGTCCGCGCACCCAGCCGTGGCGAGCTATGGAGAAGATTAGTGCTGGATCACGGGCTGACATTAGCCACCCCCGCCGATCCGTTGACGCGCTTGAAGTAGCCGACGATGGCGCCACCCGCATCACGCTCCCAGCGCACATCCGGTATCAGCTCGTCGGCCGTCACTCTGCCTCCGAGCGTATCGGCTCCCC
>Ga0209243_100033_pt1 | contig 121227 bp, 116 predicted proteins | sample UppTromiDAQMD024_FD_185836 | JGI IMG/M metagenome (GOLD analysis project Ga0209243, IMG submission 185836) | Upper troposphere microbial communities from Maryland, USA - DAQMD-024 (SPAdes) (version 2) | ecosystem: Environmental > Air > Outdoor Air > Unclassified | place: USA: Maryland, Virginia...
CGCTCTTCCGATCTGCCGACGACGACGCCAAGCCCGCCGCCGACGCCAAGAAGGACGAGGGCAAGAAGGGCGAGGGGGCCGACAAGTTCATCGGCGACCTGCCGCCGTTCCCCAAGGACGCCAGCGTCAAACAGGTGACGCACGTCGCCGGCAAGACCCTGAACTACACCGCCACCGTCGGCTCGCTGCCGGTGCGCGACGACAAGGGCAAGAAGATCGCCGAGGTGGTGTTCACCGCCTACGTCCTGGACGGGCCGCGCGATCCCAGCCGGCCGATCACCTTCGCCTTCAACGGCGGCCCCGGCGCGGCCTCGGTCTATCTGAACCTCGGGGCCATAGGGCCCAAGCGCATCCAGTTCGGGGCCCAGGGCGACAGCCCCTCCGATCCGGCGCGGCTGGTCGACAACCCCGGCACCTGGCTCGACTTCACCGACATGGTGTTCATCGATCCGGTCGGCACCGGCTATTCGCGCTCGCTGGTCAACGACGAGGAGAGCAAGAAGCAGTTCTTCACGGTCAAGTCCGACATCGCCTACCTGTCGCGGGTGGTGTTCGACTGGCTGGTCAAGAACGAGCGCATGGCTTCGCCCAAGTTCGTGGTCGGCGAAAGCTACGGCGGTTTCCGCGCCCCGCGCATCGCCCACTATCTGCAGACCGACCTCGGCGTCGGCCCCAGCGGCGTGGTGATGGTCTCGCCGTTCCTCGACGCCCAGTCCGAGCAGGGCGGCAACTTCTCGCCGATGTCGTGGATCGGCACGCTGCCGTCGATGGCCGCCGCCAATTACGAGCGCCAGGGCAAGCCGCTGACGCCCGAGACCATGGCCGCCGTCGAGGCCTACGCCCGTTCCGAGTTCGCCGTCGACCTGCTGAAAGGCCGTTCCGACCAGGCCGCCGTCGATCGCATCGTCCACAAGGTGACCGAGTTCACCGGCCTCAATCCCACATTCGTCAAGCGTTCGGGCGGTCGCATCGAAAGCCGCGCCTTCCTGCGCGAGCTCTATCGCGACCAGGGCAAGGTCGGCTCGTGGTACGATTCCAACGTCACCGCCTACGACCCCTTCCCGTGGTCGCCCGACGCGCCGGACGGCGATCCGATCCTCAACCAGATCATCGCCCCGACCACCAGCGCCATGGTCGACTTCACCAACCGCACCGTCGGCTGGAAGCTGTCGGCTCGCTACAACGCCCTCAGCAACGACGTCGGCGAGAAGTGGGAGAAGGGCTGGTGGGCGACCGCCGAGTCGGTGACGGACTTCCGCCAGGCGGTGGCGACGGACCCGAAGATGAAGGTGCTGATCGTCCACGGCTACGACGACCTGTCGTGCCCGTACTTCGTCTCCAAGCTGATCGTCGACCAGATGCCGACGATGGGCGAGGCGGGCCGGGTGCAGATCAAGGTCTATCCGGGCGGGCACATGTTCTACAGCCGTCCCGACAGCCAGGCGGCCCTGCGCCGCGACGTGATGGGCGTCTACGCCGCGCGGTGACCTGATTTCCCTCCCCCATCGAGGGGGAGGGCTATCGGATTTGCGCCGCCAGCGCCCTCGCCAGGTCGCCGCGGCCGTTCACCTGCACGCCGTCCAGACCCAGCCAGCCGGCCATCAGCCGCAGTTCGGCGGCCAGGGCCTCGGCCGTCTCGGCCTCCGGCGCGCCGGGCTCCAGATGGGCGGCCTGGACGCGCAGCACGCCGGCCTGGCGGTCGGCCTTGAGGTCGACGCGGGCGGTGATCGCCTGTCCCTGCAGGAACGGCAGCACGTAGTAGCCGTGCTCGCGCTTGTGCGCCGGGGTGTAGATCTCCAACCGGATGCGGGCGCCGAACAGCCGCTCGGTGCGCTCGCGCCGCCAGATCAGCGAATCGAACGGCGAGAGCAGGGCGCCGGGCGCGCCCTTGCGGCCGATCTTCGCCTCGGGATCGAGATAGGCCTGCTGGCGCCAGCCCTCGATCTGGACCGGGACCAGCTGGCCGGCCTCGACCAGCTCGGCGACGCGGGCCCTGGTCTCGGCGGCCGGCATGCGGAAATAGTCGCGCAGGTCGCCCTCGGTGGCCACGCCCATGGTCCGCGCCGCGATGCGCAGCAGGGCGCGGTGAGCGTCCGCCTCGTCGGGCGTCGGCGCGTCGACGATCGCCCGCGGCAGCACCCGCTCGGTCAGGTCGTAGATGCGCTCGAAGCCCCGCCGGGTCCTGGTGGTGATGAAGCCGGCCCAGAACAGCCATTCCAGCGCCCGCTTGCCGTCGCTCCATTCCCACCAGCCGCCGGCGCGCTTTTCCCCGGTGGCGAAGTCCGCCCCGCTGACCGGGCCGCGCTTTTCGATCTCGGCCAGGACGTTGTCGATATAGTCGCGCCGCTCGCGGCCCATGCGGGCTATGCCGCCCCACACCCCGTCGCCGGCCTCGGCGCGGGCCATCCGCCAGCGCATCAGCGGTTGCAGCGCCAGCGGCATCAGCGAGGCCTCGTGGCCCCAGTACTCGAACAGGCTGCGTTTGGCGCCGTAGGCCTCGCGTTCGAGCAGGGCCGCGTCATAGGCTCCCAGGCGGGAGAAACCGGGCAGGTAGTGCGAGCGGACCAGGACGTTGACGCTGTCGATCTGGATCAGCCCGACGCGGTCGACCATGGTCCGGAAACGACGGCCGTTGACGGCGACAGGACGTCCGTCGACCAGGCCCTGGGCGGCCAGGGCGATGCGCCGGGCCTCGCCGGCGGTGAGCTTGTCCTTCATCGCCGGGCGCCGGCTTCTACTTCTACTTCTCCAGGCGGCCGTCGCCGAGCGCCGCCGTCTCGAAGGGGAAGACGACTTCGGGATCGGGCCGCTCGACGCATTCGGTGACGTGGGCCGGGGCGACCGCGTGCAGGAGGTGGCGGATGGTGTTCAGCCGGGCGGTCTTCTTGTGGTCGGTGTGGACGATGATCCAGGGCGCGAAGGCGGTGTGGCTGCGCGTCAGCATGGCGTCGCGCGCCTTGGAATAGTCCTTCCACTTCTCCTGGGCCACGGCGTCCAGTGAGCTGACCTTGAGGACCTTGAGCGGATCGGTGCGCCGGGCCTCCAGACGCAGGGCCTGCTCCTTCTTGGAGATGTCGAGCCAGAACTTGACGATGCGGATGCCGCTCTCGACCAGCATGCGCTCGAAGGCGGGCGTGTCGCGGATGAAATCCTCCTGCTCCTTGGAGGAGGAAAAGCCCATCACCACCTCGACGCCGGCGCGGTTGTACCAGGAGCGGTTGAAGAACACGATCTCGCCGGCGGCCGGCAGGTGGCGGGCGTAGCGCTGGAACCACCACTCGGAGCGTTCGCGGTCCGAGGGCTTGGGCAGGGCGACCACGCGGGTGTTCCGGGCGGCCAGGTGTTCGGTGATGCGCTTGATCGCGCCGTCCTTGCCGGCGCCGTCGCGGCCCTCGAAAATGACGAGGATCTTCTCGTCCTTCTCGATCGCCCACTGCTGCATGCGGACCAGTTCGATCTGCAGCTTGACCAAAGCGTCTTCGTAGTCATCCGATTTGCTCATGGGCGCAGCCTCGGCATTCTTGCGCGCCATGGCAAGATCACATCGCGAGGGAGGCCGTCCTGTACGTCGTCGTTTGGGAATATCTGGCGCACCCGGAGCGGGTCGACGCCTTTGTCGAGGCCTATGGGGCGATGGGAGCCTGGGCGCGCCTGTTTCGCCGGGGCGACGGCTTCCTCGGCGTGCAGCTCCTGCGCGACCTGGAGGAGCCGACCCGCTTCGTGACCATAGATCGATGGCGCTCCCGCGACGCCTTCACCGCCTTCATGACCCAGCATCGGGCCCTCTACGTGGCGCTCGACGAGAAGCTGGCCGACTTGACGCTGACGGAGATGCGGCTAGGCGACTGTGAATGATCCGCCTCCACGTTCCCGATCCGCTCGCCGCCGGCGCCGTCGTCGTCCCTTCCGCCGACCAGGCGCGCTATCTGGTCGGCGTCATGCGCCAGGGCCTCGGCGACAGCGTGCTGCTGTTCAACGGCCGCGACGGCGAATGGCGGGCGCAGCTGGTCGAGGTCTCCAAGAAGGGATGCCGGCTGGCGGCGGTCGAGCGGGTCCGCGAGCAGACGTCGCCGCCGGACCTCGACCTGATCGTCGCCCTGGTCAAGCGCGGCCCGCTGGAGACCATCGTCGAGAAGGCGGTCGAGCTGGGGGCGCGGCGCATACGCCTGGCCCTGACCCGGCGCACCAACGCCGACCACACCAACGTCGCGCGCCTCCAGGCCATCGCGACCGAGGCCGCCGAGCAGACCGGCCGGCTGGAGACGCCGCAGGTGGTCGCGCCTGAGAAGCTCGACCGCATCCTCGACGCCTGGCCCGACGGGCGGCGGCTGATGTTCTGCGACGAGGCGGGCGACGATCCCGCCGCCGAGTGGGGCGGCCGGGCCGGGCGGGCGCGTCCGGCGCTCGCCGCCCTGGCCGAGGCCGGGGGCGGGCCCTGGGCGGTGCTGATCGGGCCCGAGGGCGGTTTCGCGCCGGAGGAGCGGGCGCGTCTGCGCGAGGCGGCCTTCGTCGCGCCGGTGACGCTGGGCCCCAGGATCCTGCGGGCCGACACCGCCGCCATCGCCGCCCTGGCGCTGTGGCAGGCGGCGCGCGGCGATTGGACGGAAAACTGAGTTCTCTTCGCGCCTCTTGAGCGGCGCCATATTGGCGCCCACTTGCTGAACGGCGTAAAGATCGCCGCGACCGGGGCCGCGCCGCCGGTGTTGCAGGTGCGTTCCTTGGGAGATGCTGAATGGCCGATGTCATGACGGACCAACGTCCGCTGGTTCTTGAGGACCTGGCCGAATACCTGGCCGAAGGCTGCAAGCCGGCGAGCGAGTTCCGCATCGGCGCCGAGCATGAGAAGTTCGGCTTCCGGCTGCACAGCTACGAGCCGGTCCCCTACGAAGCCGACGGCCAGGGCCGGGGCGGCATTCACGCCATGCTGGTGGGTTTGCGCCGGTTCGGCTGGACCGACGTGCTGGAGAGCGGCCCGCGCGGCGACACCCTGATCGGCCTGGAGCGGGGCGGCGCCAGCGTCAGCCTGGAGCCGGGCGGCCAGTTCGAGCTGTCGGGCGCGGCCCTGCCCGACATCCACGCCATCTGCGCCGAGACCGGCCGCCACCTGGAGGAGGTCAAGGCCGTCGCCGACGAGCTGGGCCTGGGCTTCATCGGCCTGGGCTTCAGCCCGACCCTGCGCCGCGACCAGGTTCCGGTGATGCCCAAGGGGCGCTACGACATCATGCGCGCCTACATGCCCAAGGTCGGCTCGCTCGGCCTCGACATGATGCTGCGCACCTGCACCGTGCAGTCGAACCTCGACTTCTCGTCCGAGGCCGACATGGTCGCCAAGTTCCGCATGAGCCTGGCCCTGCAGCCGATCGCCACGGCCCTGTTCGCCAACTCGCCGTTCACCGAGGGCAAGCCCAACGGCTTCCTGTCGGCCCGCGCCAACGTCTGGACCGACACCGACGCCGACCGCACCGGCCTGCTCGACTTCGTGTTCCAGGACGGCTTCGGCTTCGAGACCTACGCCCGCTACGCCATGGACGTGCCGATGTATTTCGCCAAGCGCGACGGCCGCTATGTCGACCTGTCGGGGCAGTCGTTCCGCGCCTTCATGGCCGGCGAGCTGGCGGCGCTGCCGGGCGAGCGGGCGACGATGAAGGACTGGGGCGACCACATCACCACCATCTTCCCCGAGGTGCGGCTGAAGAAGTACCTGGAGATGCGCGGCGCCGACGGCGGCCCGTGGAGCAGCATCTGCGCCCTGCAGGCCCTGTGGACGGGCGTGTTCTACGACGGCGCGGCCCTGGCCGCCGCCTGGGACCTGTGCAAGCACTGGACGAGCGAGGATCGGGCCAGGCTGCGCGGCGACGCCGCTCGCACCGGGCTCAAGGGAACGGTGGCCGGCCGGCCCGTGCGGGACGTGGCCAGGGATTTCGTCGCCATCGCCAAGGAGGGGCTCAAGCGCCGCGCCCGCCTGGACGCCAGCTTCCTCGACGAGACCGTCTATCTGCGCGAGCTGGAGGAGATCGCCGACAGCGGCGTCACGCCGGCCGAGCAACTGCTCGACCTCTATCACGACCGCTGGCAGGGCGACGTGACCCGGGTCTTCGAGGAATTCGCCTACTAAAGGGCGGGGGCGGCGCGCCGGCGGCCTAGCTGGAGCGGATGTCGTCGGAATCCTCGTACTCGCCGGCCTCCTCGCCGGGCATGTCGACATTGGCCGCCCAGTGGTCGAGCTGGCTGGAGCCGGCTCCGGAATCGGTGTGTTCGACCGCCGCGCGCACGTCGTCGGCCGTGCGGCCTTCGTCGATCTCGTGGATTTCGACCTGATCGGGATAGAAGGCCAGCAGGCCGCGTATAGCCTCGACGGCGGGGTAGGGGGCCTCGTAGCTCCACACGGCGTCCTCGGCGAACCGGCCGTCGCGGAAGATCCGGTAGTACGACGCCTCGCCCTTGTAGGGGCAATGGGTGCGGCGGTCGGTCTTGGCCAGCACCTCCATCTCGACGTCCTCGCGGGGGATGTACTGCACGGGCTTGTAGCCGGCCTCCTTGAGGGTCAGCGCGTTGGCGGTGTCGGCGAGGATGTGGCCGGCGTAGAGCACGCGCACGCGCTTCGGGTTCCAGGCGATGGTGATGGGGTGGTCGGGACCGGGGGTCTTCATCATCGGATATCTCCGTCGGCGCCTGGAGAACGCGCGAAGCCCGCGCCTGGGTTCCGTGGGCGGCGTCCGGCGACGCCATGCTTGTGAAACATTCTATCGCATGGTTCTCTGCCCCCAAACGCGGGGGTTAGGGGCGTTTTGATCTTAAGATCGCGCCGGCCCACCGTCGAAACGCATCAGAATTAGGGCCTTCCAAATATGAATTGGGTAATGATGCTGGGGATCGCGGTCACGGTGGTGACAGCAATCCCGGTGGTGCTCCAATTGCGATCACATCCGCGCGGTCTCGTCGTGCTTTTCTTCGCCGAGATGTGGGAGCGGTTTTCCTACTACGGCATGCGCGGGCTGCTGATCTTCTACCTGACGCAGCAATTCCTGTTCGACGACAAATTCAGCCAGGGGCAGTACGGCGCCTACACCGCGCTGGTCTATCTGACGCCGCTGGTCGGCGGTTTCGTCGCCGACCGGTTCCTGGGCACCCGCAAGGCCATCGTTTTCGGGGCGCTACTGCTCGTCGTCGGCCACATGACCATGGGCATCGAGGGCAAGCCGGCCACCCAGGTCCTGCACTATGGCGAGCGCCAGTACGTGTTCAACGTCGAAGGACGCGGCGATTCGCGGCACGTGCGCCTGAAGGTCGACGACAAGCTCTACGACTACGCCCCCGCGGCCGATGGCGGCCTGCAGATCAAAGACCTGCCCGCGGCCTCGCCGCTGCCCTCCGTCCTGCCCAAGGGCTCCTACAGCCTGAGCGTCCAGGAACGCGACCCGCTCTACGTCAACATCTTCTATCTGGCCCTGTCGCTGATCGTGCTGGGCGTCGGCTTCCTCAAGCCGAACATCTCGGCCATCGTCGGCCAGCTCTATCCCGAGCGCGACCCGCGCCGGGACCCCGGCTTCACCCTGTTCTATTACGGCATCAATCTCGGCTCGTTCTGGGCGGGCCTGCTCTGCGGGCTGCTCGGGGAGAAGGTCGGCTGGTGGGCGGGCTTCGGCATGGCCGGGGTCGGCATGCTGGCCGGTTTCGTGGTCTTCGTGCTGGGCAAGCCGCTGCTGATGGGCAAGGGCGAGCCGCCGGACCCGGTCAAGCTGGCCAAGCCGGTGGCGGGGCCGATCAACCTCGAATGGTCGATCTACCTGCTCAGCCTTCTCGGCCTGGCGGTGGTGTTCTTCCTGGTCCAGCGCAACGCCGTGGTCGGCTACATCCTGCTGGCCGGTTCGGCCGCCACCCTGGCCTATCTGGGCTGGTTCATGACGATGAAATGCACCAAGATCGAGCGCGAGCGGCTGATGCTCGCCCTGACCCTCATCCTGGGGTCGGTGGTGTTCTGGGCCCTGTTCGAGCAGGCCGGCTCGTCGCTGAACCAGTTCGCCCAGCGCAACACCCAGCTGGCCATCTCGGCCACGCAGAACCTGGCCGCGGCCCAGACCCAGGCGTTCAACCCGTTCTTCATCCTGCTGTTCGCGCCGGTGTTCTCGGCGCTATGGGCCTTCCTGGGCCGGCGCGGGGCCGATCCCAACCCGGTGGTGAAGTTCGGCCTGGCGCTGCTGCAGGTCGGCCTGGGCTTCTTCGTGCTGGTCTGGGGTTCGAGCTTCGCCGACGCCGACCACAGGGTGCCGCTGATGTTCCTGCTGCTGGCCTATCTGCTGCACACCACGGGCGAGCTGTGCCTGTCGCCGGTCGGCCTGTCGTGGATGACCAAGCTGTCGCCTGCGGCGGTTGTGGCCACGATCATGGCCACCTGGTTCCTGGGCACTTCGGGCGGCCAGATGGTGGCGGGCCTCGTCGCCCAGCTCACCGCAGCCGAGACCGTCGCCGGCGTGGTGCTCGATCCGGCCAAGGCGCTGGAGACCTATGTCGGCGTCTTCCGGATGATCGGCTTCTGGGGCGTCGGCCTGGGCGCCCTGCTGCTGCTGCTCAGCCCCGTGCTCAAGCGCTGGGCGCACGGCGTCGACAAGAACCGCACGGCCGAGGAGATCGAGGCCGCCGGCCTCGAGCCCGCGCCGTCCAAGCCCGGCGCCTGACGGGCCGCGGAACGACCAGGGGCCCCGGAGCGATCCGGGGCCCTTTCCGCATCCGCCGCCGACATTTGCGGCCTGGACGTCAGACGAAGGTCTTGCGCACCCGCAGATAGATCTCCGGGCCGAACTTGAGTTCGCGGGTGTCGGTGCTGACCAGCGGATTGGAGCCGCGCGGGCCGGCGTACTCCTGGAGGATGCGCTCGTAGCCGCGAGAGAACAGGTTATCGATCTCGGCCCGCAGCGACAGGTCCCGCCGGGGGCGCACCTCGGCGTAGAGCACCACCCAGGTGCGCAGCTTGTCGTCCTCGATTTCGGTCAGCCGATAATAGGTCTGCCGCCAGGCGCTGAACGCGTCGAGCCCCCAGGTCGCCTTCCAGCGCGGCAGGTCCTGGCTGAAATGGCCTTCCCATTCCAGCGGCTTGAGCTTGGTGATCTCGCGCGTGCGGCCGGTGGCCGGGTCGGTCACCTCGGACCAGCGCCAGGTGCCCTGGCCGCGCAGCAGGCCGTTCTTCACGCCGAACCGTGACAGCGGCAGGGTGAGGTTGAGCATCAACTCGTCCTTGGTCCCCTCGCCGATGTTGCCCGGGGCGTCGTAGACCGCGCCCGAGGGATCGTAGATCGGCGCCCGGTCGACGACGTTGGTCAGGTCCGAGTGGCGGATGGTGACGGTGGCCGCCCCGCTGCCCCAGAACCGCCGCTCGTAGGCGGCCTCATAGACCCAGGCCTCCTGCGGATCGAGATTGGGGTTGCCGGCCCGCACCGCGCCGGTGTTGAGCGACTGCGAGGCGACGAAGTCGTTGAAGTCGAGCTGGCTGACCTCGCGCTCGATCCGCGCCCGGAACTGGTTGCGGTCGTTCGGCGACCAGGTCACCGCCAGGCGGGGCTTGGCGAAATAGAGGCTCTTCTCCAGGACGACGTCGCCGCTGGAGGCGATGGTCGAGAACTCGAACCGCATGCCCGCCTCGACGTTCAGGCTGGGCGTCGCGCTCCAGGTCGCCTGGCCGAAGACCTCGCCCCGCTTTTCGGTGACCTCGACATTGGCGGCCGGCAAGGGGACGGGGACGCCGTTGACGGCGTAGCGAGTGTCGCTGTCGAGCCAGTTGTAGGCGAACTCGCCGCCGGTCTTGAAGGTCAGCTTGCCGTTGGCGCGGTAGGTCAGGACGGCGCGGGCGATGCTCTCGCCGTTGGTGTGATGTTCGTTGAACAGCGCCGCGGAGCCGGGCTCTTCGAAGTCGGAACGATAGCGTTCCTCCTGCAGCTGCTGGATGAACAGCGCCTCGATCGAGGCGCGCGCGGTCAGGGCGCGGCTGTAGCGGGCGCCGAACTCGGCCTGGTCCTTGGGTTGGCGGTCGTGTTCGACCGAGCCGCCCGGCGGGCCGTGGTCGTCGACGATCTCGTCATAGGTGAAGCGGTCGTGGAACAGCTGGCCGTTGACGCGCAGGGCGCCGCCCATCAGCGGCGTCTCATAGGCCGCCGTGGCGATGATCTGCTGGCCGTTGCCCTCGGTGTTGACGTGGGAGACGAGTGTGGGCGGCCCGCCTCCGGGGACACGTTGCACGCGCCGGCCGTCGCCGTCGCTGTCGTCGATATAGCCGCTCACCGTCAGCGAGGCCTCCAGCGCGCGGGGGCCGTCGCGCCGCGTCGTCTCCAGCCGCAGGGTCGGGATGTGGCGCCCGTCGTTGACCACAAGGTTGTCGGCGATGTGGATCAGGCCGGTGACCGACGAGCCGGTCTTGCGCACGACGTTGGCCACGACCGTCTTGCCTTGCATGTCGATGCCCGCCGCGCCGCCGCGGATGACGTCGATGCGCTCGACCTGGCTGGCCGGCACCCGTCGCAGGATCGAGTCGAGGTCGTCGTTCTTGCTGGTCGGGCGGGCGCCGTCGATCAGCACGTTGCCGGCCGCGCCGGCGAAGCCGCGCACGCTGTCGCCGTCGTCGAAGACGAAGCCCGGCAGCCGGCCGATCATGTCGCGCGCCGTGTTGGCCTGGGCGGCGGCGAAGAACGAGGCCGGATAGCTGATGACCGCCTGGCCGGCCTCGGCCGCCGGCGCAGGGGGCTGGGCCGGCGCGTCGGCGGCGGCCGGCGTGGCGGCGGCCAGCGCCCCTAGAAAGATAGCCAATGTCATGCCCGTGTTCCCCTCCAGGTCGTTTCTGGAAGGAAGCCTCGGACATGGCGCCGGCTCGGCGCCAGTTACAGAACCGAAATGTGGGTTAAATCTTCGACAGGTCCGCCGCTCAGACCCCGGTGCCGCCGACCGTCAGCCCTGTGATCTTCAGGCTCGGCTGGCCGACGCCGACCGGCACGCCCTGACCGGACTTGCCGCACACCCCGACGCCGGGGTCGAAGCAGAAGTCGTCGCCGATCATGGTCACCCGCGTCAGGGCCGAGGGGCCGTCGCCGATCAGGGTGGCCCCCTTCACCGGCGTGGTGATCACGCCGTCCTCGACCAGATAGGCCTCGGTGCACTGGAAGACGAACTTGCCGTTGGTGATGTCGACCTGACCGCCGCCGAAGTTGGCGCAATAGAGGCCGCGCTTCATCGAGGCGATCATCTCCTCGCGCGTGTGGTCGCCGGCCAGCATGCCGGTGTTGGTCATGCGCGGCATCGGCATGTGGGCGTAGGACTGGCGGCGGCCGTTGCCGGTCGGCTTCATGCCCATCAGGCGTGCGCTCATCCTGTCGTGCATGTAGCCGACCAGGACGCCGTCCTCGATCAGGATGGTGCGTTCGGTGGGCGTGCCCTCGTCGTCGATGGTCAGCGAGCCGCGCCGGCCGAGGATCGAGCCGTCGTCGAAGACGGTGACGCCGGGGGCGGCCACCCGCTCGCCGATTCGGCCCGAGAACGCCGAGACGCCCTTGCGGTTGAAGTCGCCTTCCAGGCCGTGGCCGACGGCTTCGTGCAGCAGCACGCCGTTCCAGCCCGGCCCCAGCACCACGTCCATCTCGCCGGCCGGGCAGGGGGCGGCCTCCAGGTTGACCAGGGCCTGGCGCAGGGCCTCGTCGACCTGGCCCCGCCACTTGTCCGGCGAAATCCAGGCCTCGAAGCCGGCGCGGCCGCCGGCGCCGGCCGAGCCGGTCTCGCGCCGGCCGTCCTTCTCCACCGTCACCTGGACGTTGACCCGCACCAGCGGGCGCACGTCGCGCAGCAGGCGGCCGTCGGCGCGCAGGATCTCGACCGTGCGCCGCTCGCCGGCCAGGCTGGCCATCACCTGGACCACGCGCGGATCGCGGGCGCGGGCGAAGGCGTCGATCTCCTGGAGCAGGGCGACCTTGTCCGAGAAGGCCGGCGAGGCGAGGGGATCGTCCTCGCCATAGAGCTTGGCGTTGGTGGCGCGCGGCCCCTCGGCCGACACGCCGGCGTGGCCGCGCTTGGCCAGGGCGGCGGAACCCGCCGCGCGCTTCAGGGCGGCCTCGGAGATCTCGGCGGCGTGGGCGTAGCCGGCGGTCTCGCCCGCGACCACCCGCAGGCCGAAGCCTTCGCCGGAATCGTAGGCGGCCGATTTCAGGCGCCCGTCGTCGAACAGGAACGATTCGCTTTCGGAGCGCTCGACGAACAACTCGCCGTCGTCGGCGCCGGCCAGGGCCTGCGACAGGATTTCGCGGGCGCGCTCGGCCGGCACGCCGGAGGCTTCAAGGACGGACGGGGCGGAACTGTGCATGGTCATGGGCTCAATATCGGACGATCGCGGGGCGGGCGTCCAGGCCGGACGCCCGTATCCGGCGCGTCTTCTTAGATCGTGGGGGGCCTCGCCGACGGCAAGGCGGGCGGCGAGGCGTCGTCGCGGCCCGCCCCCCGAGGCCGGGACCGGCGGGGATTTCGGCCCCGGCGGCCGCCAAACGGCGATCGCCGAAACATGTCCGGCCGATGGCGGCGCAACCGCTTGGCAAGCCTGGGGAGAGCGCGTATTGACCGCCGCAGTCGTAGATCAACGGGAGGGCTCCGGGATTCTGCGCGGGTTTCGGCGTGCAAATTGACGCTGGAGTCGGCGGGATTTCTGGGTCATGTCGGTCGATGAGGCGGGAGTCGCCCGCGCCAGTCGGCCGCAGATTGAGCCGTGAGGGACATGAAGGCTTCGAGAATGGGGATGCGTAGGCTTGCGGCGGGCATCGCCGCCGCGACCGTCACGGCCGCGCTGGGGGCGCAGGCTTGGGCTGAAGACGTCGTCGGCGCGCCGACGGCGGGGGGCATGGGTCTTCAACCGGCGTATTCGCCGCTGAAACACGACGCCATTTTCTTCCACAATGTGATCCTGTTGCCGATCATCGCGGCGATCACGCTGTTCGTGCTGGTGCTGCTGCTGATCTGCATCGTGCGCTTCAACAAGCGGGCCAATCCGACCCCCGCCAAGTGGAGCCACAACACGCCGCTCGAGGTGATCTGGACGGCGGTGCCGGTCCTGATCCTGATGGTCATCGCCATCTTCTCGTTCAAGCTGCTGTTCGCCTATCACGACATGCCCAAGGCCGACCTGACCGTGAAGGTCACCGGCTACCAGTGGTACTGGGGCTACGAATATCCCGACCAGAAGATCAGCGAGTTCACCTCCAACCCGCTGACCGAGGCCGACGCCAAGGCCAAGAACGTTCCCTACCTGCTGGCCGCCGACGCCGCCATGGTCGTCCCGGTCGGCAAGGTCGTCCGCGTGCAGATCACCGGCGCCGACGTGATCCACGACTTCGGCGTTCCCGCCTTCGGCCTCAAGACCGACGCCATCCCAGGCCGCCTGAACCAGACCTGGTTCAAGGCCGAAAAGACCGGCGTGTTCTACGGCCAGTGCGACCAGCTCTGCGGCGTCAACCACGCCTTCATGCCGATCGAGATCCGCGTGGTCAGCCAGGCCGACTTCGACGCCTGGGTCGCCCAGCACGGCGCGGCCGCCGCGCCGAAGGCGACGCCGGCCGCCGCGACCGCCGCGGCCCCGGCCACGCCCGCTCCCGCAGCGGCCCCCGCCGCGCCCGCCAAGGCGCCGGCGGCCGCTCCCGCGGCTCCGCAAAAGACGGCTCAGAACGACGCGGGCGCCAAGCCCGTCGTTCTGAACTGACGGTTCGAGAGAGTTTCAAGACCATGGCAACCGCATCCGCACACGCCGGTCACCACGACAGTGACCACAAGCCGCCTTTCATCACCCGCTGGTTCTTCTCGACGAACCACAAGGACATCGGCACGCTGTACATCCTGTTCGCCATCATGGCGGGGATCATCGGCGGCGCCCTGTCGGGCCTGATCCGCTGGGAGCTGGCCGAGCCGGGCATCCAGGTGTTCAAGGAGACCGGCCTGTTCGGTCAACTTGGCCTGTTCAAGGGGCACCACGGCTATAACGTCGTCGCCACCGCCCACGGCCTGATCATGATCTTCTTCATGGTCATGCCGGCCATGATCGGCGGCTTCGGCAACTGGTTCGTGCCGCTGATGATCGGCGCGCCGGACATGGCCTTCCCGCGGATGAACAACATCTCGTTCTGGCTGCTGGTCGCCGCCTTCGTGCTGCTGATCACTTCGACCTTCGTCGACGGCGGGCCGGGCACCGGCTTCGGCGGCGGCTGGACGATCTATCCGCCGCTGTCGACCACGGGCCACACCGGCCCGGCCATGGACCTGGCGATCCTGTCGCTGCACCTGGCCGGCGCCAGCTCGATCCTGGGCGCGATCAACTTCATCACCACCATCTTCAACATGCGCGCGCCGGGGATGACCATCCACCGCATGCCGCTGTTCGCCTGGTCGGTGCTGGTGACGTCGTTCCTGCTGCTGCTGTCGCTGCCCGTGCTGGCCGGCGCCATCACCATGCTGCTGACCGACCGCAACTTCGGCACCCACTTCTTCGATCCCGCCGCCGGCGGCGACCCGCTGATGTTCCAGCACCTGTTCTGGTTCTTCGGCCACCCGGAAGTGTACATCCTGATCCTGCCGGGCTTCGGCATCATCAGCCACGTGGTCTCGACCTTCTCCAAGAAGCCGGTGTTCGGTTATCTGGCGATGGCCTACGCCATGGTCGCCATCGGCTTCCTCGGCTTCCTGGTCTGGGCGCACCACATGTACGCGGTGGGCATGGACATCAATCTGCAGGCCTATTTCGTGGCCGCGACGATGATCATCGCCGTGCCGACCGGCATCAAGATCTTCTCGTGGATCGCCACGATGTGGGGCGGCTCGATCGACTTCAAGACCCCCATGCTGTGGGCGATCGGCTTCATCTTCCTGTTCACGGTCGGCGGCGTCACCGGCGTCGTCCTGGCCAACGCCGGCATCGACTACTCGCTGCACGACACCTATTACGTCATCGCCCACTTCCACTACGTGCTGTCGCTGGGCGCGGTGTTCGCCATCTTCGCCGGCTTCTACTACTGGTTCGAGAAGATGTGGGGCGTGAAGTACAACGAGTTCCTCGGCGCGCTGCACTTCTGGATCATGTTCATCGGCGTGAACCTGATCTTCTTCCCGCAGCACTTCCTGGGCCTGCAGGGCATGCCGCGTCGCTACGTCGACTACCCGGCCGCCTTCGCCAAGTGGAACTACGTCTCCTCGATCGGCTATGCGATCACCGTCGTCGGCGTCGGCGTGTTCCTGATCGTGCTGCTCGAAGCCGCCGTCCGCCGCCGCAAGGCCGAGGCCAATCCGTGGGGCGAAGGCGCGACCACCCTGGAATGGACGCTGTCCTCGCCGCCGCCGTTCCACCAGTTCAGCGAACTGCCGGTCGTCAAGGCCGACAGCCACTGAGTTAGGCTATAGTACGACGCGGGGGCGCGGGACCGGGGGCCATCCTCCAGTCCCGCGCCCTTCGCTCATGTGACAGAGACCTCAAGGCCGATTTTGCGAAAGATGACCGACACCGCCGTCCCATCCGCCGAGCCGCAAGGCCGGGCGACGCCGGCGCGCTGGCAGGACTACGTGGCGCTGCTCAAGCCGCGGGTGATGTCGCTGGTGGTGTTCACCGGCCTGACGGGCCTGATCTGCGCCGGCCGGCCGATGCACCCGGTGCTGGCGGCGGTGGCCATCCTGTGCATCGCGGTGGGGGCGGGGGCCTCGGCGTCCCTCAACATGTGGTACGACGCCGACATCGACGCGCGCATGCGCCGTACGCGCGGCCGTCCGGTGCCCGCCGGCCGCGTCCAGGGCGCCGACGCCCTGGCCCTGGGGATCACGCTCAGCATCCTGTCGGTCGGCACGATGATCCTGGCGATCAACCTGCTGGCCGCGGCCCTGCTGGCCTTCACCATCTTCTTCTACGCCGTGGTCTATACGATGTGGCTCAAGCGCTCGACGGCGCAGAACATCGTCATCGGCGGCCTCGCCGGGGCCCTGCCGCCGGTGATCGGCTGGGCCGCCGCCGCCGGGACCGCGCCGCTGAACGCCTGGCTGCTGTGCGCTATCATCTTCATGTGGACGCCGCCGCATTTCTGGGCGCTGTCGCTCTACACCAGCGAGGACTACGCCAAGGTCGGCGTGCCGATGATGCCGGTGGTCAAGGGCGCGCGCTCCACCCGCCTGCAGATCCTGATCTACAGCCTGCTGCTGATCCCGATCTGCGTCGCGCCGGCCTTCACCGGCCTGGGCGGGGCGCTCTACCTGGCGGTGGCTGGGCTTGGCGGCCTGCTGTTCCTGGTCCTGGCCTGGCGGCTGTTCCGCAGCCGGGCGGGGGAGGCGGCCGATCCGCGCAACCGCGAGGGCGCGCAGGGCGCGCTCTACGACGTCAAGGCGGCGGCCAAGGACGCCCGCAACCTGTTCGCCTTCTCCATCCTGTATCTCTTCGTGCTGTTCGCGGCCCTGCTCGTCGAGCACGTGTTCGGTTTAGGGAGCCTGCGCCCATGACCCACCCCGCGCCCGAGAGCGACGAGGCCGCCAAGGCCCGCGGTCGCCGCAACGTCGTGCTGGCCCTGGGCCTCGTCGCCTTCGTGGTGCTGGTCTTCGTGATCACCGTCGTCAGGCTCGGCGCCAATGCCGCCCACCAGCCCCTCTGATCGGCGTCCGCCCGTCGCGGGGCGGCGCAACCTCCGCATCGCCGTCGTCTGCGGCGTGGTGTTCTTCGGCATGATCGGCGCAGCCTACGCCGCCGTGCCGCTGTACCGGATGTTCTGCCAGGTCACCGGCTTCAACGGCGCCGTGCGCAAGGCAGAGGCCGCGCCGCAGCAGGTTCTGGACAAGACGGTCGAGATTCGATTCGACGCCAACGTCCGCAAGCTGCCCTGGAAGTTCGAGGCCGAGCAGACCAGCCAGGTCGTCAAGATCGGCGCCACCAACCTCGCCTTCTACCGGGTGACCAACACCGGGACCGCGCCGATGACCGCGCGCGCCGCCTACAACGTCGTGCCCGAGCAGGCCGGCGCCTACTTCCAGAAGCTCGAATGCTTCTGCTTCAAGGACCAGACGGTCCAGCCGGGCCAGACGGTCGAGTTTCCCGTCGTCTATTTCGTCGATCCCCGCTTCGCGTCGGACCGCGAAACCCGCGATGCGACCACGATCACGCTGTCCTACACCTTCTTCCCGGCCGCCGACGCGCCGCCGCAGGAAAGGGTGGCCCGATCCGACCCGCCCGGGGCTGCAAACGCCCTTGGCGGATCACGGAAGGCGGGGCTATAGGCTAACCACGAAACCTGTGCGGCCGACGTCTTGAGGGGGGCGGCTGCTGATTGACTGAGGGGCTTGAGGCCGACATGGCGCACGGAGCTGTCAAACACGACTACCACCTGGTCAACCCGAGCCCGTGGCCGCTGAGCGGCTCGTTCTTCGCTCTGGTGATGGCCATCGGCGGCGTGATCTGGATGAAGGGCCTGTTCGGCCTCGAAAAGCACAATCCGGCGGTGTTCCTGATCGGCCTGGCCGGCGTGCTCTACACCATGTTCGGCTGGTGGCGCGACGTGGTGAAGGAAGCCAACGAGGGCGACCACACCCCGGTCGTCTCGATCGGCCTGCGCTACGGCATGATCCTGTTCATCGCCTCGGAAGTGATGTTCTTCGTCGCCTGGTTCTGGGTGTTCTTCGAGATGGCGCTGTTCCACGGCGCCCGCACCGGCGGCCATGAAGCGCTGGAGGACGTCCGCACCGCCTGGGCCACCTGGCCGCCCAAGGGCGTCGAGACGGTGTCGCCCTGGCACCTGCCGCTGGTCAACACCCTGACCCTGCTGCTGTCGGGCACCACGGTCACCTGGGCCCACCACGCCCTGCAGACCGGCGACCGCAAGGGCGCCAAGACCGGCCTGATCCTCACGGTCGTGCTCGGCGTGCTGTTCACCGCCATCCAGGCCTACGAATACCACCACATCCTGACCGAGAAGCTGTTCTACTCGGAAGAGGCCGCCAACGCCGGCCTGTACGGCTCGGCCTTCTTCATGGCCACCGGCTTCCACGGCTTCCACGTCATCGTCGGCACCATCTTCCTGGCGGTCTGCCTGATCCGCCTGATGAACGGCGCCTTCACGCCCAAGCAGCACTTCGGCTTCGAGGCGGCCGCCTGGTACTGGCACTTCGTCGACGTGGTGTGGCTGTTCCTGTTCGCCTTCATCTACGTCATCTTCGGCCGGGGCTGATTTCGACATGGCAGGTGTGAACCCGGTCCTGGCCGGCCTCGCCTGCCGCTGCCCCAACTGCGGCGAAGGCCACCTGTTCGAGGGCTTCCTCAAGGTGGCCGATCGTTGCGAGGCCTGTGGCTACGACCTGCGCGCCGCCGACTCGGGAGACGGGCCGGCGGTGTTCATCATTCTGATCGTCGGCGTCATCGTCGGGTTCGGCGCGCTGATCACCGAGGTGGTCGCCCATCCGCCAGTATGGCTGCACCTTCTGGTGTGGCTGCCGTTGACGGCGGTGCTGGTGCTGGCCCTCCTGCGACCGTTCAAGGGCGTGATGCTGGCCATGCAGTTCCATCACAGGGCTTCGGAAGCCGGCCGCGATGACGTCTAGCGAGGCGGCCGCGGCCCGGCGCTTTCCCGTCGGCCTGACGGCGGCCGCGGTCTGCGCCCTGGCGGTGCTGGTCGGGCTGGGCGCCTGGCAGTTGCACCGCCTGCAATGGAAGGCCGCGCTGCTGGCCAGGATCGCCGCCCTGCAGGCCGCGCCGCCGGAGCCGCTGGGTCCGGTCCTGCGCCGGGCGCGCGATCATCTCGATCTCGATTTCGTCCGGGTCCAGGCCGACTGCCCCGACATCGAGCGCACGCCCTTCCTCAAGCTGTTCTCGGTGCGCGACGGCGAGGCCGGCTATCGCGTCATCACCGCCTGCCGGCTGCAGGGGGCCGACTTCGCCGCGATTCTCGTCGACCGGGGGTTCGTCGCCCAGGAGGTGGCCGGCCGGTTGACCACGGCCGACGCGCCCCGGCTGGCGGGACCGGTCGTCGGCGTGCTGCGGACCGGCGACAAGCGCAACTTCGTCACGCCCGACAATCCCCAGGGGGCCGGGGTCTGGTACTGGCGCGACGTCGCGGCCATGAGCAGGGCGCTGGGCGCGGGCGCCGCGCCGCCGGTGTTCCTGATGCTGGAGCGGCCCGCGCCAGCCGGTTTCGGCCCGACGCCGGCGCCGCTGCCGGCCGACATCCCCAATCGACATCTCGAATACGCCCTGACCTGGTTCGGCCTTGCCGGGGCGATGCTCGCCGTCTATGCGGCCATGCTCTGGCGTAGGTTCAGGACCTGATGCGTTACATCTCCACCCGATCCGGCTCGGCGGGGGCGCAGACCCCGGCCATCGGCTTCCTCGACGCGGTGCTGGCGGGGCTGGCCCCGGACGGCGGCCTCTATGTCCCCGAACAATGGCCGAGCTTCACCCGCGAGGAGATCGCCGCCTTCGCCGGGCGGCCCTACGCCGAGGTGGCCGCCGCCGTGATCGGCAAGTTCGCCGGCGACGCGCTGGACCGCGACGACGTCGCCCGCATGTGCGCCGAGGCCTATGCGAGCTTCACCCATCCGGCCGTGACGCCGCTGCGCGAGCTGCATCCGAACCTCTGGCTGCTGGAGCTGTTCCACGGCCCGACCCTGGCGTTCAAGGACGTGGCGATGCAACTGCTCGCCCGGCTCTACGAGAAGGCCCTGGCGGCGCAGCGGCGGACCATGACCATCGTCTGCGCCACCTCCGGCGACACCGGCGGGGCGGCGGTCGAGGCCTTCCGCGGTCGCGCCAACGTGCGCATCGTCGCCCTGTTCCCGGACGGCCGCATCAGCGAGGTCCAGCGCCGGTTCATGACCACGGCCGCCGACGCCAACGTCCGCACCGTGGCCGTGCAGGGCTCGTTCGACGACTGCCAGGCCATGGTCAAGTCCATGTTCCTGGACGACCAGTTCCGCCGGGCGGTGGACCTGTCGGGGGTCAATTCGATCAACTGGGCCCGCATCGCCGCCCAGGCCGTCTATTACTTCACCGCCGGCGTCGCCCTGGGCGCGCCGCACCGGCCGGTCAGCTTCGCCGTGCCCACCGGCAATTTCGGCGACGCCTTCGCCGGCTATGTGGCGCACAAGATGGGCCTGCCGATCGAACGCATCGTCATCGCCACCAACGGCAACGACATCCTGGCCCGCGCCATCGAGGACGGTCGCTACGCCCGGGGCGTGGTGATGGCCACCCAAAGCCCGGCCATGGACATCCAGATCGCGTCGAACTTCGAGCGGCTCTATTTCGAGGCGGTCCGGCGCGACGGCGTCGAGACGGGCCGCGCCTTCCGCGCCTTCGCCGAGACCGGCTCCATCGAGATTCCCCCGGCGGCCCTGGCTTCGATGCGCGAACTGTTCCGGGGCGCGTCGGTCGACGAGCACGACACCGCGCGCACCATCCTGGCCACGTTCAACGAGACCGGCGAACTGATCGACCCGCACACCGCCGTCGGTCTGGCCGGGGCCCAGCGCTTCGCCCTGGCCAGCGGCGCGACGCCGCTGGTGGTGCTGTCCACCGCCCATCCGGCCAAGTTCCCCGAGGCGGTCGAGGCGGCGGCCGGCGTGGTTCCGCCCCTGCCGCGCGCCGGCGGCGGCCTGGCCGACAAGCCCGAACGGTTCGACCGGCTGCCCGCCGACGTCGATGCGGCGAAAGCCTACGTCCGGGCCTTTGTGGGGGCCTAGACCCTTGGCGCGACTTCACACCCTGGCCAACGGCGTGCGGATCGTCAGCGATCCGGTCGGCGGGCTGGAGACCTTGGCGTTGTCGGTGGTGATCGGCCGCGGCGCGCGCTGGGAGACGGCGGCGACCTCGGGCTGGTCGCACCTGCTGGAGCACATGGTGTTCAAGGGGGCGGGCGAGCGCTCGGCCCGCGACATCGTCGAGGCGATCGAGGCCGAGGGCGGCCAGATCAACGCCGCCACCGGCTATGAACGCACCAGCTTCCAGATCCGGGCGCTGAAGGGCGGCCTGCCGCTGGCCATGGCGGTCACCGCCGATCTGCTGCTGCGGCCGACCCTGGACGCCGGGGACCTGGAACGCGAGAAGGACGTCATCGCCCAGGAGATCGCCGAGGCGGCCGACACGCCCGACGACCTGGTGTTCGACATCGCCCAGACCGCCGCCTTTGGCGACACCTCGCTGGGCCGGCCGATCCTGGGCACGCGCAAGAGCATCGGCGTGGCCGCGCCGGACAGCCTGGCCGCTTTCCGCGCCGGCCTTTATGCGCCCGACCGGATCGTGGTCAGCGCCTCGGGCGCGGTGGACGAGGACGAGCTGCTGGCCCTGACCGAGCGCTGGTTCGGCGGGGCGGAGGCGGCGAGCGGGCCCCTGGCCGAACCCGAGGCGGCAGTCTTCGTCGGCGGCCGCGCGCCCAAGAGCCGCAGCCTGGAGCAGGCGCATCTGGTGCTGGCCCTGCCGGCGCCCGGCGCGCGCGACGACGCCTATTTCGCCCTGCGCCTGTTCGCCGAGGCGCTGGGCGGGGGGATGTCCTCGCGCCTGTTCCAGGAGGCGCGCGAGAAACGCGGCCTCGCCTACAACATCGACGCCTACGTCGACACCTACGCCGACGGCGGCGTGCTCGGCGTCTACGCCGGCGCTGAGGCCGCCAACGCCGCCGAGGCCGCCACGGTCGCGGCCCATGAGATCCGCGCCCTGGCGACCGGGATCGGCGAGGCCGAGCTGGCTCGGGCCAAGGCCCAGCTCAAGGCCCACCTGTTCATGGCGCGGGAATCGTCGCTGGCCCGGGCGGAGCAGGGCGCCGGCCAGACCTTGCTGTTCGGCCGCCTGTTCGCCACCGCCGAGATCGCCGAGGCGATCGACGGCGTGACGCGGGCCGACATGGCCGCCCTGGGCGAGCGCCTGCTCGCGCCCGCGCTGTCGGCCGCGGCGGTGCTGGGGCCCAAGCGGGCCGGCGCGGCGGTCGAGGCCTTCGAGCGCGGCCTGTTCGGCTAGACGGGAAGGGCGGCGACGATGGCGGGACTCATCGCTAAGCTGACCGCATGAGCGCATCGTTCGATTTCGACGCCGTGGTGGTGGGGGCGGGCGCCGTGGGCCTGGCCAGCGGCTACGCCCTGGCGCGGCGCGGCCTGTCGGTGCTGGTGCTCGAAAAGGGCCCGACCATCGGCCAGGGTGTCTCGTCGCGCAATTCCGAGGTCGTCCACGCCGGCCTCTACTATTCGACCGGCTCGCTGAAGGCGCGGCTTTGCGTCGAGGGGCGGCGGCGGCTCTACGCCTTCCTCGACGACCACCATGTCGCCTACGACAAGTGCGGCAAGCTGGTGGTGGCCACCAACGACGATCAGGTCGCCGCGGTCGAGGCCATCGGCGAACAGGCGGCGGTCAACGGCGTCGAGAACATGCGGCGGCTGACCGGGGCCGAGGCGCGCGCGCTGGAGCCGCAGGTGCGGGCGGTCATGGCCCTGCTGTCGCCTGAGAGCGGCGTCTTCGACAGCCACGGCTACATGCTGGCCCTGCAGGGCGAGATCGAGGATCGCGGCGGCTCGGTCGTGGTGGGAACGCCGTTCCTGGGCGCGACGCCCCTGGCCGCTGGCGGCTTTTCGGTGCGGGCCGGCGGGGCGGAGGAGACCAGCCTGACTTGCCGCTTGCTGGTCACGGCCCCCGGCCTCCAGGCCCAGGAGGTCGCCGCGACCATCGAGGGCTTCCCCCCGGCCGACATCCCCGCCCGCCATCTAGGCAAGGGCGTGTACTTCGCCCTGCGCGGCAAGGCGCCGTTCTCTCGCCTGATCTACCCGCCGCCGATCGCCGGCGCGCTCGGCGTCCACTATCGCCGCGACCTGGGCGGCCAGGCCCGGTTCGGCCCCGACCTCGCCTATGTCGAGACCGAGGACTACACGGTCGATTCCGGCCGCGCCCAAGGCTTCTACGACTATGTCCGCCATTTCTGGCCGGGCCTGCCGGACGGGGCGCTTGTCCCCGACTACGCCGGCATTCGCCCCAAGCTGCACGGCCCCGGCGAGCCGCAGCCCGACTTCCGCATCGACGGCGTCGAGGCGCACGGCCTGCCGGGCCTGATCGCCCTGTTCGGGATCGAGAGCCCCGGCCTGACCAGTTCGCTGGCCCTCGGCGAGGAGGTCGCGCGCCGCCTGGCCGGGTGAGCGCGCCGCGTCAGGGCTTCGACTTGGCCTTCGGCTTGGCCATGTCCTCGATCATCGATTTGACGTCGGCGGCGGCCTTGTCCGAGGCGGCGTCGGCGTGGCTCGCGGCCTCGAGGAACTCAGCCTTCGACACCGGGCCGTAATTGCAGCCGACGAACAGCGTCTTGGCCTGCTCGCGCGGGGCCTTCGGCGCGAACAGGGCGAGGAGGGCGTCGTTGCTTAGCTCGAAGACGCCCATCATCGGCCCGTGGTCGTCGTCGACGAAACGGTAGTACTGCTCGCCGATCCTGATCGGCAGCCGCTCCATGGCCTGGGCCTTGACCACGGCCAGGGCTTCGTCGCGCGGCAGTTCGATCACCACCCAGTTGGTCAGGAAGCCGACGTGGTCGACCGGCCGGCCGAAGACGGTCAGCGGCGCCTCGACGCGGTATTCCATATAGCCCAGCGGCTGGCCGGGCCGGTCGGACGACTTCAGCCATTTGGGCTGCTGCGGGCTCCAGATGCTTTCGCCGATGGCGCGGTAGGCGTCGCCGTCCTTGCATTCGACGGCGCGGGCGAGGGCCTCGGGGCTGAGGTCGGCGGCGGCTTCGGCCTGGGCCGTGGTCGCGGCGGCGAGGGCGAGGACGGCGATCGCGCCGCGGGTCAGGGATCGGATAAGCACGGGAACTCCAGCGGACGGGAAATCAGGCCTTGGGCGCCAGGCGCAGGATGCGGCCCTTGGGGTTGTCGGTAAGGAGGTAGATCAGGCCGTCCGGCCCGACGCGGACATCGCGGATGCGCTCGCCCAGATCGACCAGCAGCCGCTCCTCGCCGACCACCCGGTCGCCGTTCAGGGTCAGGCGGGCGAGATGACGGCCCCGCAGCGAACCGACGAACAGGCTGCCCTTCCAGGCCGGGAACTTCTCGCCCTCGTAGAAGGCCATGCCGGATGGAGCGATCACCGGGTCCCAGTAGTAAGCCGGCTGTTCCATGCCGGGTTTTTGCGTGCCTTCGCCGATCGGGGCGCCGGAATAGTCGACGCCGTAGGTGATCACCGGCCAGCCATAGTTCTTGCCGCCCTGCGGGATGTTCAGCTCGTCGCCGCCCTTGGCCCCGTGCTCGATCACCCACAGCCGGTCGGTCTTGGGGTTGATGGCCGCCGCTTCCGGGTTGCGATGGCCATAGGACCAGATTTCCGGCCGCGCGCCCGGCCTGTTGACGAACGGGTTGGCCGGCGGCACGCCGCCCTCCGGGGTGATGCGCACCACCTTGCCCAGGTCGTTGTCCAGGGTCTGGGCCTTGTCGCGGGTCTTGAAGCGGTCGCCGATGGTGACGAACAGGTTGCCGTCCGGCGCGAACACCAGGCGTGAGCCGACGTTCTTGTCGTCCTCGACGCCGGGCTCGGCCCGGAAGATCACCTTCACCGCCTCCAGTCGCGGCTTGCCGCCGGCCTGGATCAGCTTGCCGCGAGCGACGGCTATCCCCGAGCCCTTGGGGCGCGGTTCAAGATAGGTGAAATAGATCAGGTGGTTGCGGTCGAAAGCTGGATCGAGCGCCAGGTCCAGAAGGCCGCCTTGTTCCTTGGCCTCGACGGCGGGCAGGCCCTCGACCGGCGGCGACAGCGCGCCGCCCTTCTCAACGAGCCGCAGGCGGCCCGGCCGTTCGGTGACCAGCAGCCGGCCGTCCGACAGGAAGGCCAGGCCCCAGGGATTCTCGAGGCCCGAGGCGACGGTCTGGACCTCGAAGGCCGTCTTGGTGGTGCGTAGCGGGGCGCGGGTCTGGCCGGGAAAGGCCGGCGACTGGCCCTTGCCGTTCGGAGGCTGGGTCTCGACCGGTCCGCCGGGCGGCGGCGCGGTCTTGGCCGAGGAAGAGTCGTGCTGGCCGCAGGCGGCCAAGGCCAGAGACAGCGCGAATACCGCAACGGCGCGCATGTGAAATCCTTCCGACTCCCCGACATCGATCCCGGCGAGTCTCACACGGTTCCCGCGATCTCCGCCAGGGCTTCCTCGGGAGAAGCGCCGCCGATGTGGATCGAATGCCACAGGGCGAAGAACAGCAACGGCCAGCGCCGCGCCGCGCGCCGGTCGTCGATGAAGGCGGCCCTGACCGCGTCGCGGTCGCACAGGGCGGCGATCCCGGCGTTGTCGGCGACGCGGGAGGCCATGTCGGCCGCGCGCGGGGCGATCCAGGCCGCGACGGGCACGGTGAAGCCCTTCTTGCGGGTCCAGGGTTCGGCGGCCGGGCAGGCCCGCTCAAGCCAGCGGCGCAACAGGTGCTTGCCAAAGCGGCCGCGCACCTTGAAGCGGTCGGGCAGGTCGAAGGCGAAGGCCGCCACCTCCGGGTCGAGGAACGGCGTGCGCCCCTCCAGGCCGTGGGCCATAAGGCAACGGTCGAGCTTGAGCAGCAGGTCGTTGGGCAGCCATGTGGCGACGTCGGCCGCCTGGGCCGCCTGCAGGCGGGTGCGGCCCGGAAGCGCGGCTTCCGCCGCCGCCCGCCGCCAGCGGGCCAGGGCGCCGGCGCCGCCGTCCTTGAGGAAACCTGCGTCGACCTGGGGCTCGGCCGCCCGGCCGCCCAGCCAAGCCGGCCTCAGGGCCCGGCGGTAGCGGCCATAGCCGGCGAACAGCTCGTCGCCGCCCTCGCCGCTGAGCACCACGGTCAAGGTTCCCTTGGCGGCCTCGGCCAGCTTGAAAGTCGGCAGGGTGGCGTAGTCGCAGGTCGGGTCGTCGAACGCCCAGGCGACCTGGGGCAGGATGCGCCAGAAGTCCTGTTCGTCGAAGGTGGTCTCGCGCCAGTCCAGGCCCAGCGCCGTCGCCACCCGTTCGGCCTGGGCCCGCTCGTCGCGCGCGCCGGGAGCGTCGAAACCGCAGGTATAGGCCGTCACCGGCCGTTCGTTGAGGCGGGCCATCACCGTGGCGATGGTGGCGCTGTCCACGCCGCCGGACAGGAACAGGCCGTAGGGCACGTCCGAACGCTGGTGAACCATGACGCTGTCCTCGAGCACGGCGTCGAGGGCGGCCAGGGCCTCGGCCTCGTCGTCGGCGCGCGGCCGGCCCGGGGGCGGCAGGGCCGGGCGGGCCGGGCGGGGCGCGATCCGGCCGTCGACGACCTCGACGATCTCGCCCGGCGTCAACCGGCGGACACCCTCGAAGATGGTCGCGCCGTCGCCCAGCGCATAGTTGAGGCTGAGCACCTCCTCGGCCCGCTCGGCCGCCGTCGCGCGCCGGCCGTAGCCGGCGGCGAGCAGGGCGCGCGGCTCGGAGGCGAAGGCCAGGCCGGCGCCCGCCTCGGCGTAGTACAGCGGCTTGATGCCGAACGGATCGCGCACCAGCCAGGTGCGGCCGTCGTGGCCGACCAGGCAGAAGGCGTACATGCCGCGAAGCCGCTGGAACGCCTTTTCCCCTTCCAGGGCGTAGAGATGCAGCAGCGGCTCGAAGTCCGAGCCGGTGGCCAGGCGGTCCTTGAGGCCGAAGGTCTCGGCCAGCTCCAGATAGTTGTAGATCTCGCCGTTGCCGATGATCGTCGAGCCGGCCGCGTGCAGGGGCTGCCAGCCGCCCTCCAGGTCGATGACCGACAGGCGGGCGTGGCCGATCGACCAGTCCGGGCCGGCCTCGACCCTGACGCCGTCGGGGCCGCGATGGGTCAGGGTCTCGATCAGCGGCCGGGCGGAGGCCGATCCGTGCAGGACGCCGGCGATGCCGCACATCAGAGGGCTCCGTATCGGTTGAACAGGTCGCACCATTCGGCGACCACGGCGGCTTCGGAGAACTCGCCCTCTACGCGGTCGAAGCCCTTCTGGATCAGGCGGATGCGCAGCATGGGATCGTCGAGCAGCCGCCGCGTCGCGGCCGCCAGGGCGTCGGGGGCGTCGACCGGGACCAGGAGGCCGTCGTCCTCGTCCCGGATCAGGGCCGACGGCCCCTGCGACGCGGCGGCGACCACCGGCAGGCCGTGCGCCCAGCACTGGATCACCACATTGCCCAGCGGCTCGTAGCGCGAGGGGAACAGGCAGACGTCGGCGGCGGCGTAGAGGCGCGAGGCGTCCTCGCGCCAGCCGAGGAAGCGGACGCGGCCTTCGACCCCCAGCGTCCTGGCCAGCGCCTTCAGCTCGCCTTCCAGCGTGCCGGCCCCGGCGATCCACAGATAGGCCTCGGGCAACTGGGCCAGGGCGCGCAGGCTGACGTCGTGGGCCTTGACCGCGTGCAGCCGGCCCATGGCCAGCAGTAGCGGCGCGTTCTCGGGCGTGTCGGCCTCGGCGCGGGGCAGGGGCTCGACGTCCTCGGCCGGCGCGGCGAAGTTCGGGATGTAGCGCACCCGGTCGGCGGGCCAGCCCTGGGCCTCGATCCAGGCGACGATGTCGCGGGTGTTGCCCACCAGCATGTCGAAGCCGCGATAGTATTTGAGGTCGTAATAGCCGCCGAGCCGGCCGATCCTGGCCCAGGGGCCGCGGGGCGCCTTGCCGCCGGCGCGATTCATCCAGGCGACCAGGGCCTTGGCGCGGCGTTCGCGGGCGTAGGCGGCGATGCGCGGGGTCGTCAGCAGGTCGAGCGGGCCGCCGAACCGGAACGGCCGCACAGGAACGCCGGCCGTCTCCAGCGCGCGCAGGCGGCCCTCATGCCGGCGCACGGCGCAGGCCTGATCCACGCCCCCGCGCGCCAAGGCGCCCACCAGGCTCGTAAAATAGGTTTCGGCCCCGCCGTCGGCGGGCGAGCCCAGAAGATGAAGCACGCTCATTGCGCCGGAACCTAGCCTGCTTTCCCCGCGAGGGGGAGCGCCCGCCGTCGCGGACCGGTCAGGGTTCCGAACCTACGGAAGGCGATCGGTGACGAAGTTGGCGATGGCGGTCGCCGCCGGCGGGTCGGCGGCTTAGGGGCGGAGCAGCGCGCCCTTGATCGGCCGGCCGGTGGCCGGATCGAAGAGGAAGCGCCGGCCCTCGGCGGTTTCGAGCACATAGCGGCCGGCGGCGTCGAAGCCGTAGGCGTTGGCCCACAGGCGGTTCGATTCCGTGCGCGGCAGGGCCTCCGGCCGGGCGATCACCTGATCGAGCCTGACCGTCGCCGGGGCGCGGTCGGCATGGTGGAAGGTCAGCACGACGGCGCTGGGGCCGGCCCGCGCGTCGAGAAGGTTGCTCCCCGGATAGAGCTCGACCAGGGTGCGGCCGTCGTCGCTGACCTGGACGTTGACCGGAAGGACGCCCGCCCGCCAGAGCGTCGCCCGGCCGCCGCGCGGCAGGCGCCGCCAGACCACGGTCGAGCGCGACGCCGGCTCCCGCGTGGCGCACACCTCGCCGCTCAGCGAACACACGGTTGCGGCCGGCGCGGCCGGCGGGGCGTCCGCCCAGGCGGGCGCCGAGGCCATGGCGCAGGCCAGGGCCGCGAGCGCGCCGCCGCCGGGCCTCAAGCGCTGAACTCGAGCTTGGGGACCAGGGCGTTGAGGGCGTCGACCAGCAGGTGAAGGTGCCGCGCGCGCACCTCGCGCCCGATGTTCACCAGGCTGGCGCTGTCCGCCAGGAACGGACTGCCGGTGTTGTATTCGTCCGGATTGTCCATGGTGTGCGCGAACTCGTGCGGCGGCGTGACGAAATGCGGGTTCCACGCCCCCGCCTGGTTGCCCGCCGATCGGAACCGCAGGTCGGCGGTGTTCAGCTCGATCCTCTGCTGCGACGGCATGACGAACGAGCGATGGAGCGTCGGCCCGGCGCCGGGCGGCATCTTCCACACCGTCACCGCCCAGTCGCCCTTGTGCAGCGTCCAGCGCACGTCGAAATTGACCGGCGCGCGCACGCCGAAACGGGGCGGGGGGCCGGTTCTCGATCGCACGTTCAGCGCCAGGCGGTTGCTCCAGATCGCCCAGACCGAGCGGTCGATCAGCGAATGCGCCGTCCGCTTCTCGCGATAGGTCCAGGCCTTGGCCGCGCCGGGCCACAGCTTCCAGCTATAGAGCCAGTCCTCCCGCACGAAGATGCGGCCGGTGTCGCTGTCGAAGTCGATAGTGCCCCAGGTCTGCTTGCTGACGAGATGCGGCATGGCGGTTCCCGAAGCTGAGCGACATGAACAAAAGCGGCGGCGCGCGGGAGAGCCGGCCTCTCAGGGCCGGTCGGCCGTCGCCCGGGCAACCTCCGATAGGCGACAATCATGGCGCTCGCCGGGCGAGTCAATGGCGGTCGCCGCCGCCTGGTCGCAAGGGGGAAGAAGGCCGCGCCGCCAGGTCTTCATGAAGACCGCGCCTGGACGGTGATGTCCGGCGCGGTGGTAGCTGGGGGCAGCTACACGCCCGAACCTACTTTCGGTTACGTTCCGCTGCGGCTCGTTCTGAAGTAGCGTGATTGTTCAGCCTTTTTGTGGGCTTGCTTGACACTCGCGCCTCTTCGGGGTGAGAACATTTGCGGAACAGGCAAATGACCCAATCCCCCACCATCTATGACGCCGTTGCTCGCGGCTGGTCGCTGCATATTCGCTGTCCGTGCGGTCACACGGTCGAATGGAAGTCAGTCGACATGCTCTCGCGTTTCCGCAACAGCCTCGGGGCGACGCTGGAGGCGGTGAAGCTGCGCCTACCTCTGTAGCCATGACCACCAACGACGCGTAGGCGCAGTCACCCGCGCGTACGCTTCCTCGATCTCGACCAGGGCCGACCGGCGCGCCTCGCAAACCTGTAGCGCCGCCTCCTGGCGGACGCTGAACGCCGCCAGGTCGCCGACCGTCGCGACGCCGGCCGGGTCTGGGCCGGCGCACGGGCGTCGCAGCGTGTCAGGGATGCTCAGGGGCGCCGCCGCCGGCGGCGTCGTGGCGCAGGCCGTCAATGCCGCTGCGCCAAGCGTCAAGTACAGCAGGCGGGAGAGGCGCATCCGCGCCAGGGGCGTTTCGCACGGCATCGGCCGCGACCTCCGATTTCTCATGAACGACAACGATGCGGTCCTGCGCCCGCGAGACAGCCCCCGTGGTCGCCTGGGCGACCTGGGCCGTCTGGGTGGCGACGGTCGCCTGTTGGCGCGCCTGGGTCGCGGCGCGCCGCAGGTGCTGCGTATAGCCCCACCACCCCAGCAGGCCGGCGACGACCACGCCGGCGACGACCAGGCGCCAGCGGGCGGCCAGCCAGGCGAGCGCGATCACGACCGCCGCCCCGTCCGCATCTGCTCGGCCAGCACCCGCGCTCGGCCCCCGACCTGCCGCGCCCAAAGGCTGGCCAGCATCCCCTCCGAGGCCGCGGCGTAGTCGCCGCGCTGGACGGCCGCCAGCGTGGAGCGGAATTGCAGCAGCGAGGCGACGCCCAGGTTGAAGGCCATGTCGGCCAGCACGTCGCGGCGCACGGGATCGAGCGCGCTAAACCACGGAATCGCTTTGGCAAGGGCTGCCTCAGCCTTGGCGACGTCGGCGGCCAGCGCCGCCTCGGCCTGGGCCTTGGTCCAGGCCAGGCCCCTGCGGACCTCAGCCCCGGTGTGGCCGTAGCCGATAGTCCACGGCGCGCCGCCGGTCAGCGGGTCGGGATAGGCCGTCAGGCGGAGGCCTTCCTCGGTCTTGAGCTGGGAGAGCCCTTCAGGGGTCATGTCGATTGCTCCAGGCATGAAAAAGCCCGTGCGGCGGGCTGGAGATGCGAACGGCGTTCGCGCCATCAGAGATATTATCTCTAGACAGTCAGCGATATTTCAGAGATAAAGAGGTCATGAAAACGATTGTCTTCACCCGCGCCGCCGCCAAGGACCTGGACGCCCTCCCGGCGATGGCCCAGGAGGCGATCGTCACGGCCCTCAGCACCTACGCGGTCGAGGGCCGGGGCGACATCAAGCACTTGTCGGGCCGCGACGGCTACCGGATGCGGGTCGGGGATTATCGGGTGATTTTCGACGAGGACGCGCAGACCATCCTCGCCATCTATATCGGTCGCCGCTCGACGACGACCTATCGCAGGAACTGAGAGGCCGACATGAGCGCACCGCAAATTATCACCACCCCCGGCGGCGAGGAAATGGTCGTCCTCTCCCGCCGCGACTATGACGACCTGCTGGCGGCGGCGGCCGAGGCTGAAGAGGACGCCGCCGACGTGGCGATCTACGACCGCCGCAAAGCCGAATTGACGCCTGACGACATCCTGCCGCCCGAGGTGTCGGCCCTGATGCTGAGCGGGGATAGCCGTCTCAAGGCGATGCGCAAATGGCGGCATTTCTCCCAGGTCGAACTAGCCGACCGCGCCGGGATCGCTCAGGGGTTCTTGAGCGACCTGGAGCGGCGATCCAAGACGGCGAGCCCCGAGACCGCCGCCGCCCTGGCCGCCGCGCTCAACGTGCCGGCGGCGTGGCTGGCGGACTGACGGCGGCGGCGAGCTGGGCGCGGCGCTGACGCTGACGCCACAGATTGCACAGCATGACGGCGGCGTAGATCAGTACGGCGGCGGCGAACCCCGTCTCGCCCAACGACGCCGGTTTGCCGAGGGCGACCAGTTCGACGCCGCGCAGGAATGCCGCCAGGCCGAACAGCTCTGTCGCCCACCGCACCCCGCGCGAGGCGTTGGGCCAGCCCTGGCCCTGCCGCCCCAGCAGCGTCGCGCGCAGCACAAGCGCGGCCGCCGCAACAATGCAGGCGGCCGCCATCAGGTTGGTCATGATCATTGTAGGCCCTCCGCGACCTTGGCCCGTAGACGCCCCTCCAGCCAGCGCAGGAATGACGGCCCAACGCCGGTGATCACCACGGCGACGATGACGCCGGCCAGCACGGCGTCGACCGCCACCGTCACCCCCAGGAATCGCGTCACCAGCGCCGCCGCCAGCGACGCCGCCGTTTGCGACGACAGCACGCCGAACAGCGCCCCGGAGATCATCGACACCCCGATCTCGGCCGCCGCCCTCAGCGCCCGCCGGCGCGTCGGCGGCGGCTCGCCGAACAGCACCGCGATCAGCGGCGCCGATCCCCACAGGCCGACCGCCAGCGCCGCGGCGGCCCCCACCAGCCAGCGTCTATGATCCATGTGCCCCTCCAGGCATGAAAAAGCCCCGGCCGAGGCGGCGCGGGGCGGTCGGATGCGAACGGCGTTCGCGTCAGGCGCCGCCGGGTCCCACAGGCGTCGCATCGGGATCGGGCGCGGCCGGCGGCGCGAACCTGTTGTCAGCGATCGGGTCGGCGGTGACGGCTGGCCAGCTCGTCCCCTCCGGGGCGGTGTCGCCCAGCTCGCGCTGGGCGGCCTGACGGATGCGCAGGCCGCGGCTCTCAACGGCCAGGCCGTGCCAACCGTTGGTAGCGCCAAGCGCCGCGCATTGCCCCATGACAGTCAGAGCCGAAGCCTTAGCGTCGCCGTCGGTGATCTCGGCCCGGCGAGCGTAGATGATCTCGGCGGTGTCGCAGATCATGACGACCGGCGACATGGCCGCCAGCGCCTCCGTCAGTGGGGCGGCGATGGTCGCCGGCAGCTTCGGCCCGTGCTGGAGCGCGAAGGTCTGCACCGCGACACGCATTTCTGGGAATCCGGTGATCAGTTCCATATGGGGCTCCTACTGAACGGAGATGGGAAAGGGCCCGGCCGGGGCCTCCTCGGCGGCCGACAAGGGGCCCTGACCGACTAGGGCCGCGGCCGTGTGGACGGTCAGGAAGGGATCGACACCTTTGCGCGCGACGATCTCGCTGCGCGAGACGACGCCTGTCAGCGCCCTGGCCGCCGTACGGTTCTTGGCCCCCAGGATCGTGCGTTCGACCATCACGAACCGCGCCCGCTCGATCGACGAGACGAAGTCGACTGGCGAATGGCTCATGAACACTTCCTGATAGCCGTCCGCCTGGACCTGGTAGGCTCCACGGTCGTCGGCCAGCGCCTTGCCGTCCTCACCGACCAGGGAGCCGGTGAAGCGGAACACCTCCTGGCCGACCTGGCTGGCGTGGTCATCGTGGATGGTGCGGACCTTCACGCGATGGTCGTCGAGCTCGTAGACGCGATCCTCCGGGTTGATGTCATGCCCAGCGGCGCGCAACGCGTCGGTGATGTCCACCGGCACGGACTTTCCTACGGCCATGCGGCCCTCCTATGGGATTTGCGACTGGTTGTGGGTGAACACGAAAGCGCCGGGCTTGACGCCGGCGGCATAGCTGCGGTTGCCGACCGTGATCTGGGCGATGGGCCTGACGCCAATGGGTTCGACGGCGACGATCTCGGCCCAGCCGAACACGCCGTCGACCAGATAGGCCGCCGCCGCGCCGAGGGCGTGCTGGGCGAAGATCGCCGAGCCATCCCGCTGCTCGATCGGGGTCTTGACCGTGCAACCGACCTGCGCCCCGTTGGCCAGGGTCAGCATCACGCAGGGCTGAGCGCCTGGCCGGTTGCTGTAGCAGACCTCCGGCTCATGGCCCGAACCGTCACGCTTCAGCACCGTCAACGCCGTGCCGGCCTGCACAGCACCGGCGCGGATTCTGTTCGGCATGTGCGAGTCGGCCAGCACGCAGATGCCGCCGCCGCCTCCGCCACCCCCACCTACGGGAGGTGAGGGCGGAGACCAACCGCCGCTCGCCTGCTGGGTCGTCTGCACGCCGAGGGCGATATAGCGATCTGGGCTGGTCGAGTAGGGCTGCGTTCCCGACGAGATAGCAACGAAGGTCGAGGCCTGCAGGTCCCAATAGACGGAGTACGCCGTGTTCGGAGCGAGTCCATTGATCGGCGCGCTGCTGACGCTCAAGCTGTACCCAGGCAGATATAGGGTGAACGGAGCGACGTTGATCGACGTCGACGAGGGCGACGATAGCGGCGCGGTCGGATTGATCACCCAGCCATAGCTGGTCATGCCGTTGATCGGCAGCCCGTTGGCGTTGATGATGCGCCCCCTGGAGGACTGGTAGACCCCAACAGACCAGACGGACGGCGACCAGGGCGATATCTCGGTGGCGTTCGCCACCGTCTCGCAGAACTTGGGATGCGTCCACATCATCCACGAGCCGCCGGGATAGTTCGACTTGCGGATGAATGGCATCGCCATGACGGCCCCGGGCGGCGCCTGCTTGCGAACGAACGCCCGTTGGTAGTCGGCGCCCATGTCGCGGCCGTTACCCGTGTTGCCGGCGACCGACGCTCCCACCTCGCCGTATAGCTGCGCCCAATTTTTGTCGAACCAGGCGATGCCACAGTAGCAATTCACCTGGGCCCAGCTCGTAAAATACGCGCTAAACTCGTACCATTTGCCCGGCTGAACTGACCATTTGTTAGTAAAGCCGCCGACACCGTCCGGACGGTATAGATAGACGTCGATAATATTGAATCCCGACCCGCCGTCGGTAGTATTGTCGAGCTGCGAAAGTGTAAATGTGGAGCGGTCTGCCAACGACCATGAGCCGCCATAGTAGTCGGAAGCGCGCTGGATTGTGTAGGAGGCGTTCGAGGGGTTCCACCCGATCTGGTAGATCAGGGCTGGGTCGAGCTGATGATCCGCGCCAAACAGCAGGTTGCCGCCGATGCCGACCGCCAGGTCCGCCGAGGCCGCCTGGTTCTTGGTCGCGAGCGCACCCTGCCCGGCGATCGAGGCGGACTGGTTGATGCCGGTCTGGTCGGCGTAACGGTCGACCGTGCCGGGCAGGTAAGGCAGCTTGACGCTGGTGTTCTGGCCGGCCGGCGCCTTGGCAAGCATCGGTTCGGCGACGAACAGGAACGGGTCGTTCGTCGCCGTCAAAACCTGGGCGTAAGTCAGAAGCGCCGCATATCTGGCGTTGGCCGGAGCGGTGAAGTAGCCCCACACCTCGCCAAAATTGCCTGGATCTCCGTTCGCGCCATTGGGGCCACCGGCATCGCCCGAGGCGAGGTTCGGAACGATGTCCTGCTCCAGGATATTGTTCCCGGCGCCGTCCATCCAGCGGACACGCAGGACGCCCTTGCAGCGATGGTACGCCATGAGGCACCGGATGTAGACCAGGTCGCCAGCGACGACGGGGAGCGCGAACCTGGGACGGGAGCTCAGCGCCCCGACAGCTCCCGAGGAATAGAGCCCCCAGAACCAGGCGTTGGCGGCAACGGCGCCGACGACATGGCAGTAGGCGACGTTCCGCTGGCCGCCGTAGCCGGGGTAATTCAAGCCCTTGTCGAAGGTCTTGCCAGTGCTCCCGTCGCCGCCCGTCTCCCAGCCGTAGGTTCCATTCGAGAATAGGTCGTTGATCAGGGCGTTAGCCCCGACCGGGACGTTGCGGTTGTCGACCTGCGTCGTGGTCAGGGTCGAGGTGGCGAGCTGGCCCTGATTAAGAATGGCGGCGGCGGTGTTGCTCGCCGTCTTGTCCGCCCCGGCCTGGGCGGGCCGCAGCGAATTGATGTCGCGCCCGTCGTTGTAGACGGCCCCGTTTGTCGCATCGTCCGAGAACGGCGAGGCTGAGGTTTCCGCCGCCACCTTCACCCGGCGGAACACCGCGGCCGACAGCGACGTCGCCCACACGACGCTGCTGGTATAGATGCGCGCCCGGCCATAGGCGGCGTTGGCGGGCGACGTGACCTGCGTCGCCTGACGCCGCCAATCGGTGAAACCGCCGTTGCCCCAATAGAGACCGTTCGACTGCGAGATCACCGCGCCGCCGGCGTCATGCCACTGCACGTTCGCCATGACCGCGCCGCTGACGATCCCATAGGCCAGCACCTCGGCCTGGATGGTGTAGGTCGTATTGGGCTTTACGTTGAAATTGTCGCTGGTCGAGACGCTGGTGCCGTTGGCGCCCATCAGCGCCAGCCCGGTTCCGTCCGTGGGGCTGAACTCCCAGTTCGGACCGAGCGTCCAGCGTGCGCCCGACAGCCGGAACGCGCCATCGTAGACCAGGTTGACGCCCGGCTGCAGGACGACGTTGACCGGCGTCGGCTCGGTCGCCCACGGGCCTTGTCCCTTGATGCCTCCCGCCGTGTGATTGCCGGTGACGTCGGCTCCATCCTCGGGCTTGCCCGGGCCCGTGACGCCGTCCCATGGGACGGCCTTCGCCAACGCCGCCGCCATCGCCCCCGCGGTGATGTCGATCCAGGCCGACGCCGTCGTATCCCGCGACGGATCAGCCAGCGGAACCAGACGGACCTGAAGATTGGCCGAGCCGGCGACGCCGTTGGTCGAGACCATGTAGCCGTCGTTCGGGCGAGACCAGGTGGTCGGCGCCACCTCGGCCTGCCCCTGAAGGCGCACCTCAAGGCGTACCCCGAAACAGGCCGCATCGACCGGCGCGTCCCAGAACGCCCGGACCGCCGGCGTCGTGACGCCGCCCGGGCCGATGAGCTGCACCGGCGCGATGGCGACCCCCGTCAGGGCCAGCGCGGCGAGGCGAGGCTGCTCCGGGGGCGGCGGTGTTCCGGGGATAAGCTCGTCATTGGCGGCCGTCCAACTGTAGACGCTCGCGGCGATCTCGCGCAGGGCCAGCGTGTTCTGCCACTTCTCGTTCAGGCCCCATTGCTCGACCCGGAACACCACCCTGCCGCCGCCGAAAAATCGGTCGGACGTCCACGCGATCCAGTCGCCGTCTTCCAACGCCGACAGTTCCGGCCCGACCGTAATCGTCGCGCGCCGCTCCAGGCGATTGAGACGCCGCTTGATCTCGCCGCATCGCTGGGCCTGGGTGCCGCTCGTCACCAGCGACAGGGTCAGCGGATCGTCAAGTTGTCCGCCATCCTGGGCGACGTCCGCAAGGGAGCGCCGGACGGGCGCGGCGTGGTCTTGCCAGACCTGCGCGGGCTCGACGTAACGCGGGATTACGGTGTTTCGGCGCTCGGGCCCCTGCAGGAACTCGTCATAGGTCACCGGCTCGCCGACGATCAGATCTCCGTCAGTGATCTCAACCACGGCCGCCTTGGCGTAGCCTGGCTCGATCTCGACCCCGCCCGAGGGCTGGGTCTGCACGCCGCCCATCGCGGCGGCGAACATTTGCTCGGTCGTGTCGAACGTCTCGTCGGCCCGAATGACGCCGCCGACCCGATACCGCGGCTCTGTTCCGCCCGCCCGCAGCGGCACGGGCTCATCGCAGAGGTTGGCGTAAGCGATGATGTTCTCGGGCGGCGCCTCCGTCGCGGACAGGCCTCGACCGACCAGGAGCTGATCGGGCCGGCCGACCTGGTCGCAGGCGAACACGCCTCGGACCCAATTGTAACGACAGACCTGGGCGTTCTCCGACCAGGTCCACGTCGTAGGATCGGCCCAGCGTTGCAAACCGGCCCCGCCTGATACGGTCGAATCCCGGCGCGGGTCGTAGCACTTCTTCCCCCGGAACACCCATTTGAACGACGGGCGACCCTGCGGCCAGATCTTGTCGTCGTACTTGTAGGCGATCCAGATATGGGCCACGCCGCGCAGGACATCCGTGGCCGCCCAGTCGGTATAGGCGGTGAAACGGACGGGCAGGGGATCGGTTACGGCCGACCCGTTGATGAACTCCAGGTCGAGACAGTTGCTGAACGCCCCCTGACCGCCATCGCCCGTGTAGGCGTAGTATTGGTCGCTGACGTAGTAGCCCTCGATCGCGTCGATCTCATGGTCGGCCAGGGCGACCACCAGGCATTCCCAATCGGTGCCGTACTTGCCGCCAAAGTTGAACGCCCAAAGCAGACTGCCCGCCGAGCAGACCCGGCCGAAGGCGGCCTCGCGCGCCACCTCGCCGAGCTGCAGGGTGGTCACGCTCGCCTGACGTTCCTGGGAGGGTGTCGACGGCTTGGTCAGGGTGGACATCAGCGCGCTTGCGCCGATGGATAGCGCCGTCGTCAGGACGAAGGTCGCGATGGTGGCGGCGGTCCCGGTCAGACCAACCACGCCGACGATGAAGGCCGCGACCGGCGCGGCCGAGGCCGGCGTCGCGGGGAGGGCCAGCAGCGCGCCGAGCAGGAGCGGCGGGAACCAACGTTTCATTGCTGCACGCTCCACGCCTGGACCAGCACTGATCTCGGCTGACGGACGAGCCCGTCAGGCCCCGGCCCGACGATGGTGGCGCCCTCGATCACGACCAGCGCCAGGTCGCCGCGGGGATCGTGCACGGCGCCGATGTCGCCCCGATGCGCCAGCGCGGGCGGTACGGGCGACAGGATGCGGCCGACAGCGGCGGCGAGACCGCGACGCCTCGCCAGCGCGCGGCGAGCGCTGCGCTCGTCCGTCCAGCCGCCTTGGACGGCCTCCAGAACACGCCGGCCGGTCTGAGCTTCGATCGCCCCAGCGGCGAACGTCACGCAATCGTGGGAACCCCATGCGAACGGCGTTCGCATGGCGGCTTCGATGAACTCGATCAACGCCTCTTGGTCGCGCATCAGACGTAGGCCGCTCCGCGCAGGTGATTGTTCCGATCCACGCCCGCGCCGCCGCTGTTAGGTAGGGCGGAACCGGCGCGCTGAGGCGGCTTGCCGCCCCAATTCAGTTGGACCTGCCCGGCGTAGCTGACGTGCTTCATTCCCCCGTCCGTACCGAGAATGAGCCGCTGATCGGCGTCGGTGCGCGAACGCCCCCGATGGCGACCCAGGCCTCGGGTGGCGCCCTCGACGGATAGGGTCAACCTGGCCTCGCCGCCTGGCGTGTATTCCAGCGGCAGGCGGTCGGCTCGGCCGCGCAGGTGGATGTTGGCCGATAGCAGCACCGATCCTGACAGGTCGAAGATCAGCCTCCAGACCGTCACGGGGGCCCCGCGGACCGAGGCTAGGTCGAGCAGAGCGAGAACGTCTGGATCGACGCCGGACAACGACAATGTCGCGCCCTGCTCGGCGCCGCCGAGCGTCCCGGCCGAGACCTGGGCGAGACCATGATCGCCCACGCCGGTGAAAATCTCGCCCGCCAGGGAGAGATCGCCAAATCCGCCCCAGACACGAAACGGGATCGGCGAGAGGTCGATACGCACGGCGCCATGCGACATCGCCTCGCCAGCCCGCAGGGCGGCGAGGGTGTCCGGTGAATAGTATTTCACGGCAAGAGATCCTGAAGGCCGGTGATGACGGTGTCGGCGACCGCGCCGCGGCGGTCGTACTCGCCGATGCTGGTCTGGTCCGGGACCAACCGCATCAGACAGCAGGGGTTGTTGAGGTAGGCCGCCGCGCCTGCGGGCACTAAAGTCGGCAAGGCGGGCTCGACCGCCACGGTCAGAACGCCGGAGGCGGACGCGACGGCGCCCTCGACCAGCCGTTGCAAAGCGCGCCGCTCGGCCCCGGCGGTCTGCCAGCGAAAGCCGACATAGTCTCCAACCGAGAGGACCAGACCGGCCGGAAGGCCCATCAGCGACAGGGCCGACCTGGTTCCGTCAACGGACCAGGCCGTCGCTGTCCCGTCGAAGCCTCCGCCAGCGGCGCGGTTCAGCCCCGCGAACCCCAACGGATAGGCGTAGGGCATCAGGCGCTTGACGTCCCGGCCGTAGAACTGCCGTTGCGGGCCTCGCTGCGCGGTGATCCAGGCCCGCCAGATTTCCGAACGCGCCTCGCCGACCGTGCCCAGCCGCCAGACGCCGGTCCATAGCGGCGGACCGGCGGCGATGCTGTTAAGCCGCCCGCTGGACTTGGGCGAGAGATAGTCGACCCGTTGCAGCTCGAACCGCGCCTTGGCGGCGCCCGTGCCGGGCAGATCGCGCGGAAAGACGATCATGGGGCGGTCCTGATGATGCGCCGGGCCATGGCCTGCTGAGTGGTCGAGACGATCATGCCAGGCAGCGACGCCTGGAGCCGATCGAGCCGCGCGCTCAAGGCCTCGACCTCGCGCGGGCCGGCGCCACGCGCATCGAGCGAGATATTGATCGGCGCATTGATCGAGACGGGAGGAGCCTGCGCGCCGACCAGGCTCATGGATCGTCCCGTGCTGGTGACGCGTGCTCCCCGCGGCAGATCGACCAGTTCGGGGCCGTTCTCGCCGACCCAAGCGACCCCCGGCGGGGTGTAGTCGGACCCATTGGCGAAATGACCGAAGAGGCCGCCAAGCCCGGAGAACAGCCCGGGCAGACCGACCGGGTTGATAGGCGGCGTCATGCCGCCGTTTCCGCTCGATCCCCAGCCGCCGCCCACGCCGCCCCCGCGGCCGCCACCGAACAAGCCGCCGAGGATGCCGCCGGCGGTTCCCATTGTGGGGAGCGATGAGCCGAACAGGTAGTTCTTGAGGGGGTTCAGCAGGGAGAGCTTCACGAACTCCTGCTGGATGTCCTGCAGCGCGCGACGGCCGGCGTCGGCCCAGTTTCCCCAATCCGCGCCGCTGAGCGCCGAGCCCAGATCGTCGATCACCGCCTCGCCGGTCTGGCGCAGCTCCTCCTGCGTGGCCCTCTCGACGGCGAGCTGGTGATTGACCTTCGTCAGCAGATCCGCGTTGCGAAGGATCGCCTGTCCCTCGGCGCTGGTGGCGTCGATCCCCTGCAGCTTCAACTGCTGCATGATGCGCAGTTGCTCGATCTCGCGATCGCGCTCTCCCGCGGACGCCCAGAGGAGCCGCCGCTCCAGGGCCAGCATTTCCAGATTGTTCTGCTGGTCGCGGCTGGTCTGCTCAACGTACTGAGCGCGCTGGATGTCCGCGCCGAGCGCGGCCTCGTCGCGACGGGCCTTTATGTAGGCCTGACCGTCCGGACTGTCCTTGGCGATCCCCTTGCCGTCGAGCTCGATTTCGGCGCGCTTCTGCGCCAGGGCGACGGCGCGAACGGCGTTCGTCGCCCCGATGAGGCGCAGCTCCTCGCGCATGATGGTCAAATTGTCGTTCGCAGTGTCGATCGCCTGCAGGACCGCTTTGCGGTGCGCCTGTTCGTCGGCCTGGATCATCGCCGTCTTGGTGCGGTCGATGAGCTGCGCCAGCGCGGCCTCCTCGGCCTGCAGACCCTTCACGTGCGCGACTGTCTGGGCGGTCACCAGCGGGCGCAGCGCCATTTCGACCCGGAGCTGCGCGTCGGCTTGTTCCCGGCCCAGGACACCGGCCGCCATGGCGTCGTTGACGGCGCGTTGGCCGGCGGTCTGGGCCGTCAGGTCGGCGACCGCCTTGGCCCCCTGCGCGGCCTGCTCCGAGACAGCCAGCGACAGTTGTTGTCGAATGCGCAGCTCCACGTCCGCGCCCTTGCGCGCCGCGTCCGTGGTCGCCTTCCGGCGCGCCTCGGCCACCATCGCCGCCGCGTCGCTGACCAGGTAGGCCCTGGCGAGGTCCAGCGCGCCCGCTGCGTTCGCCGCCATTGCGGCGCTTTCCCGGGCCAGCGTCTGGGCGTGGCCGGCTCCGGACTTGGCCGCCTCGGACCGCGCCTTGTTCGCCTTGTCCTGGGCCGACGCCTCGGCCGCCGACGCCGTGACGAACTCGCCCGAAAGCTGGATGCGCTCGCGCTGCGCGGCCAAGGCGGCCTTCTCGGCCGGGGTCTTGGCTTCGGCGATCTTGGCGTCCAGAGCCGACAGCCGCTGCGCTTTTTCATAGGCCGGCATCCACGTCTTGAGCGCGTGGGTCTGGGCGTCGATAGCGGTCTGCGTGCGCTCCCAGCCTTCGGCGCTAAACCTATCGCGTCCGGCGGCGGCGCCGGCCTTGAGCTCATTGAGCTGTTCCTCGAGCTTCTCCCGCCGATCAAAGCCAAGCAGCTTGTTCGCGATCTGGCCGGCATTTGCTGATCTGTAGTTTAGCCGTGAAGAAGCGATTTTCGACTGTTCGTCGGCCTGTTCCTTTTGCAAGCGAGCGATCTCTACATCGAACTTCGCCGTGCTTTGGAACGGGAGCAAGTTCGAACGCTGCTTGATCAGATCATCCAGCCGATCTTGGGTCGTCGGCGCCATCACCCTCCCGAGCCAGGTCAGCGCCGTCGAGCCGGCCACGTTGAGGCGATCCATTGCGCGCTTCAACGCATCGACGTGTTCGGACGCCCCATCGAGATCATGCTGCAGGGTCCGCAATAGCGCACTCTGTGCGGCAGTTTTGTCGCTCGAAAGCGCCAAAGTTTGAATATAGTGAAGTGTCTTGTCATCCAGGAGGGCCAACTTTTCGTTCAGGCGCACCGCGCCTTCCGATGGACTGGCGAATATACTGGCGAGCTCCTCTCCCGCCTTTTTCGAGTTCACGCCCATAGCGGTAGCGTAATTCTTGGAAACTCCGATCAATCCTTCAAAGACGGCTGATCCAATTGTGCCGGTATGAAGGAATGCGGCCTCCATCTCTCTAGCAGCGCCGACCGAAATCCTGGCCGCTCTTGCTCCAGCCTCGGCTGTTCGCTCAAGTTGAGCGCCGGTAGCGCCCGCTCTGCGCCCGAAGCCTTCCGCCGCAGCGCTTAGCTTTTCCGTAGCTGATTGATACATCAGCGCTGCAGCACCCGCGACCGCGAGGCCGCCTGCAAGCGCTGCAATCGACACAGTCGCCGGATTGATAAACGCTCCAAGCGCTGCGATGCCGCCGGCAAGTCCGCCCTGACCGCTGGAGAGGGCCTGATAGGCGCGCCCGCTCTCCATAGCGAGCACCTGCAGCGGATTAGCCCCAGCCGCGATGGCGTCGAAGGAGGCCCTCGCAACGTGGGTCAGCTCCATTAGCTGGGCGCGATTGAAACCAGCCGCCTCGCCATGCCGCCTCAGATGCGCCGCGGTCTCTGCATAGACGCCCTTCGCCCGCGCCACGGCGGCGGTGTGCTCGGCCGTGGTGATCGTTCCCGCGCGCAGCAAGTCGGTCGCCTCGGCCTCGGCGCGGTTCAATCGCTCCTGGGCCACCCACAAGGGGTCGATCTGGGCCTTGAGGTTTCGGGTCCTCTCGGCGAGCTGGTCCTGGGCCCGCATGACCTCTTCGAACACCGCCGCCGAACGGGCCGCCGCGCCGCTGTCGAACATCTGACGCACGCCGAGCACGCCGTTGATGTCCCGCTGAGCGTAGTCCGCGACCATAGCCTTGTGCGCGGCCTGGGCCTGAGCCTGCCACGCGGTGCGCTGGCGTGCGGCGGCGCGCTCGGCGACCTGGGCGGCGCGCTCGGCGGCCGAGGCTAATCCGTCCATCGCCGCGTTGCCGGCCTGGCCGATCTCCTGGAAGTCCCGCTTAACATCGGCCTTGCCCTCCGTGCCAACACGGATGGCCACGCTAGTCGTCGGCATGGTCGGAGGCCTCCCTAAGGCCGGCAATCAAGATGGTCTCGACGTCCGGAAGCAGATCCGCGAGCAAGCCCGCGTCCACGCCCCGGGCGGCGGCGACCGCCATCACCGCCCCGAAATCCAGGGCATATGCGCCGCCAAACCCCACGCGAAGCTGACGACGGCAGTCGCAGATTACGTCCCAGACCCCTTCACCCTCGGGCGTTTGGGGGCGGTGGATTTTGCTGGGACAGTTCGCGCAGACGCCGGGGCAGTTGGCGCAGTAGGCCGCCCCTCCGTCGCCCCCGCCGAACTCCCATTCGGCGAGGGCGCGGAGACGTTTTTTTCCTGATCTCGCGAGACGAACGGCCAGACATAGGCGCGATCGACCGCCTCGAAGAGGATGGGATCGGACAGGACGAGGCTGACGGCTTCAGAACTGAACCCCAGGGGGACGCCCTCGTCGTCGCCAATTCCCTCCCAGCCGCGGAGCCCCGCGCGGAGCAAGGCCTCGCTGAAGGCATCGCCGGCCAGGGCGGCGGCCTTGGGGGCGTCGCCGGCCTCGACCAGCGCTTCGCCCGCCGCCAGCCGCGCGTCGCGCACGGCCGAGCGAGTGATCGGCGCGAAAAGGACTCGCACGCCTGGCATGATGTCCAGCCAGAACGGCTCGGTTTGAATGTTGTGCATATGGGCTCCAAAGGTTTGGTGCGTACGGCGTTCGCATGTTCGGCCCGGTTGGGCCGTCGAGGGTGGCTCAGTAGCCGGCGACGTCGTTGGTCAGGACGATGGTCACGGACCGATTGAGGGTCGGGTCGGCCGAGGCGTGCCACGGGAACGTCGCCTGGACGCCGGTGGGGCCGGAGACCGGGCGCTTGGCGCGCGGCAGGAACACGCTGTGCTTGGTGATCAGCAAGCTCTTGCCGGGGCCGATGCTCCAGCCGAACGACAGCTCGCAGGGCTGGCCGCCGGCGGCTTGGTCGAGCAACGCCGTGTCGGCGAAGCGGGCGACGATGCTGCCGGTATCGGCGACTTTGCCGGGATCGGCGTCCTCGATCCGACCATCCGGCTTGATCGTCTCGACCTTGTCGAGGTTGTTGGAATAGGTGAAATCGGCCGAAACGACCTGGCCGAGCTGGACGCCGTTCCGCTTGATCTCGCCCATGGCCTGCGAGAACCGCTCGATCGGCAGGGCCGTCAGGGCGGCGGGATCGCCGCTGGCCGGCGCGGCGGCCAGGGTTTCGCCCTTGGCGACGATATTGACCGTGGCGTTGAGCAGGCCGGAGCGCGACAGCCCGATTTTCAGCGTGTTGAGCCGGCAGCCGAAGTTCATCCCATAGGAGGGAACTTCCGGGTGACCGAACTCCAGGGCGAGCGAGGTGAGCGCCTGTGCGCCGGAAGTGAAGGTGTGGGTTCGGGAGCCGCCCGCCAGGGTCGCGCCGCTCGCCTTGGCGTTCGAGCCCGCCCCCGCCGAAATGGCGATGGCGTTGCCCCCCGGTCCCGCCGCCTTGGCGGTGATGGTCAGGACCCCGGCGGCTGCGGCGTAGGTGGCGGCCATGACGGCGGGAACCGTGCTGGCCGTCAGGGCCGCGGCGAGGGCGGTGACCGTGGCGGTTAGGGTGGCCCCGATCTGCACCTGGTTTCCGTTCGGGGCGCCGCCGGTAAAGGTGAAATCGGTCCCGCCGACGGTGACCTTGCTGTTGTTCGCCGGCTGGGCCGAGAACGTAAACGTGCCCGAGGCCGATCCGGCGTCGACCGAGACCGGCGCGCCAAAGGCGAGCTTCAGCCAGTAGCCGAAATTCCGCAGATCCACGGGCACGACGACGTCGCCGTCATTGTTGGCGACGTCCTGGCTTGGGGGCAGGGGCTCGCGCCCATAGCCCAGCAGGTCGTCGGCGACATAGCCACGCTCCTCGCCCATGTTGTGCGAGACGAACGGCAGTTTCGCCCAGCCGGCCACTGGCGGCTGGCCATAGAGGTTCTCGAACGCCCCCGCCAGGATGGCGTTGGCGCCGCTTGCGCGAGCCATGGTGGTTTCTCCGTGCAGTGATCAGTTGAAGGGATCGGACGTGGCGTAGCTCGCCACGATCACGGCGTCGGCCCAGCGGGCCGGCTCGGCTCCGAGGGCTCGCAGGTCGTCGGTCGAGGGGGCCTCGGCCTCCAGGTAGTCGCACAGGCCGCCCAGCGTGCGGTCGGCCCGCACGGCGTCGCCGATCGCGCCCAGCATGTCGTCGAGAACCTGCTCGCGGGATCTGGAGCCGGATTGATAGGCCGCAACCTCCAGGGCGATGCGGTGCTGGTAGTTGAAGGTCGCCGGTGACAGGTCGACCTCCGGTTCGCCAGGATCGCCGTCGCGAACGATGACCGAGCCGCCCGGAGCGATCTCGTCGGGCTGATCGGCGTTGCGCACGACGTCGGCATAGGGCAGCGCCGCGACGACCAGGGCCTTGATCGCGCCGAGGACGCGCTCGCGTTTCGAGGACATGGCTATTTCCAATGGCTCGCCAGCAGGGCCGGGTAGCGTGATGCCCAGAGCCGGGCGACGGTTTCGATGTCCAGTCGCCGCCTGACGCGGACGTCCCGCACCAGGACGAACATCAGAACCAGCTTCAGTTGGCGGCCCTGCGCGAGCCGCTGCTTGGTGGCGCGCCTGTACCCCTTCTGGGAGCGGGCCGGCAGGACGTTGACGAAGGCCAGGAGAGTTCCTGGACGGCGGCCCGGGCGAACGATCAGGTCTTGATTGAACGAGGTTTCGACGTCCAAGGGCGTCATGAGCCATCCACGGCCCTTTCGGGGAACGTTCTTGGTCGGTAGGGCGAGGTAGCGGCGCCCGTCTCGGGGCGAGATGTAGGCGCCCCGGTCGTAGGCGTCGACCAACTTGGCCGCCTTCGACCATATGAACGCCGATGGGTTCAGGCTGTCGCCGTCCGTTGGATAGACGCGCCCCTGCCAAGTCTTAGCGAGCTTTCCGCCCAGGCCCGCGCTTTCGACCTGCGCCCGCAGATCGCCCTTCAGACCGAGTTGAAGCTCACGCATGGCCGCGGTCGAGCTCGCCGCGACCTGATCCTCGCCGCCAGACAACGCCGCCGCCACGTCGGGAGCCGACAGTCTGGGGCGCAGCATCAGCCCACAGGCCTCGCCGGACAGGACCATTCGTCTCGGTGGACGTTTGCGGTCGGCTTGCCGACGATGACGTGGGCGATCCCGTCGATCAGGACCGTATCGTCCTTTCTGGGCGCCGGAACCTCGCTGGCGCGAACCTTGATCGTCATGGTCGGAAGCACGGCCCGACCCTTGCCGAAATCGACGACTTCGTCCGGTGCCAAGCGCCGGACGCGGACGTCATTGCTGACGCCCGCGCTCGTATCGCGCCAAGTGGCGGCGACCCCGTACACCCGATAGAGCGCCGCGAGCTGCCGCCCTCGGGCGTCGGCATAGATCATGGCTAGATCTGCTCCAGCTCGACGACGGCGTCTCCGGCCGCGTCGATCTCGGCGGGCTGGGCGGCGCGAGCCTTGCCGCTGGCGCGCAGGTCATCGACCTGTTCGGCGGGGATGCGCAGCACCGCGCCGACGCGCAGCGGGGCCTCATAGCCGGGCGCCACCCAGACGACGTGAGCCCGCTTCGGCCGCCGTCTGACCCCGGACGCCCGCTCGTTGTCGGCGGGCGCACCCTCGCCGCTGTCCTCGATCTCGGGCGGTGAGGTCCCGGCCGGATCGATTGCGCCGGCGCCATCGTCGGCGGGCGCGAGTAAGGCCATGGCCGAGCAAGCGGCCATGCTGGCGAAGGTGCGAACCATCTGAGGCTCTCCTGGTTTGACGAACTGGACCTGGTCGCGAACGGCGTTCGCGTCAGGCTGCGAAGGGGATCAGATTGACGCGCCCGACCACGTCGGTTGAGGCCTTGGGCAGGGTGGCGTAGCCGATCTTGGTGTTTCCGGCGGCGGTCTTGGTCAGACGCTTGTTGTTGGCGTCGAAATAGACAGTGTCGCCGATCGCCCAGGCCTGGCCGGCGACGGCGCCTTCGGCCACGTGGTCGAACTCGCCCTCGATATCGATAGAGACGAGGTCGCCGGCTTGGGAGGAGGTGACCGGGATGCCGAACATGGAGCCGATCAGGACGCCGATGCCGCTGACGGTGCCGCCGGCCGGAGAGGTGATGGTGAGCGTATCGCCCGAGGAGATCTTCGTCTTCATGTCGATTGTCCTTCTGATGGAGTGAGCCGGAATGGCGAAGACGCCGGGGGCCGCCCTCAAGCGGCTCCGGGGGTCTTCGTCTCGCTGGAAAAAGCGAAGGGCCGCACGAGGCGGCCCTTCGAGTGCTCCGGGGAGGGAGAGGTGTTAGGTGCCGGGGTTCATCCAGAGGCCGCGCCAGTCGATCGCCTTGACGCCGAAATCCAGCCGCGCCTTGTATTCGAGGCCGTCAACCTCGTACCCGAGGCGCTCTTCCAGGAACACGCCGTCATCGCCGTCGAGATAGGCGTACTCGAACGTGTCGACCTGGTTGTAATCGGCGGCCATGAACCAGCGCTCGGGGCCAGCCCTGGCGTTCAGACGAGCCTCGGAGACCACGCTGAACGCGTTGGCGTAGACGTTCACGTTACCGGTCGCCGTCGCCTGGACGCCAGTCACCAGCTTCTGGGCCGGAACCTTGTTCTTCACGCCGGTGATCAGCCAAGCCGGCTGAACGCCGATCAAGCGTCCCTCGATGCCGACTTGGTTCGACATGCCCGTTTCCGCCTCGATCACCGTCGTCTCGGAGATCGGAGCGCCCGCGCCTGCGACGTTGCCATGTGCCGCGGAGAATAGCGCGTTGCCATCGGCCATGTTCGGGTTAGCGAGCAGCGGGGCGTAAGCCGCATCGCTCTCGAAGTCGGCGGCGGCGCGGCCGAACAGGCCGGGGATGCGTGAGAACGCGTCCAGGTCGTCGTTGATGATGGTCTGGCGGGTGATGACGAACCGCCGCCCGTAGGTCGCCAGCGAATAGACCTCCCGGCCGTCACCGATCGCGCCCATCTTGAACTCGCCGCCTTCCGGAACCTGCAGAAAGCTAGGCGCGCCGCCGAGTTGGACGCGGGAAATCGGCTTGAAGTCGGGCGCCGACACCTTTCGCATCCAAGGCTTGAACGTCGAAGCGGTGCCTTCATAGCTATTGCGCAGGGTGCGGTTGGCCACGTTGGTGATGACGTTCGGGAAGTCCGACGTCGACTGCGCGCGCAGGGCCATATCCGCGACCTCGCGCTTGCCCATGCCGGCGGTGCGATGTCCGTTGCGCTCGAGGTTCATCCGCACCATTTCGAGCAGAGTGAGCCCGCGATACTCCCGGCCCAGGTCGGTCAGTTGATTGGCGTCGCTGTGCCGGTGCAGCAGCGCCTCGGCCATAGCGGCGCGCGCGGTGTCGCGCTCGTCGCGGCTGATCTGGATCGGGCCGCGGATGGTCGGCGGCGGAGCCGTGGCGCGCTGCCTGTCGGCGGCGGCGCGAAGCAAGGCGGCGCGGGCGTCGGGCGGCGTCATGGTTTCGACCATGGCGCGCGCGGCGGCGGCTTCCACGCCGAGGCTGGAGGCGTCGGCGGCGAAGTCCAGGGCCTCGATGGCGGTCATGCGCTCGGCCGCTGGCGCGGATAGCGCGGGGGCGGCGGCCGGGGCCGGATCGGCGGCCGGGGCTGTGGCCGGCGCAGCGCGAATTTCCGACACGGCGGTCTGGACCGCGACGGGATTGGGGGCGGCTTGAGGCGCAGGGGCGCCGCCGCCGGGCATGGTACGATTCATGTCAGCGTCCTCTTGTGCAGCGCCGGGGAGGGGAACCGCAGTCCGGACCCCGGCGGCCGGATCAGCGGGAACGGAAACGAGGCTGACTTCGAGCAGCTCCCACTGAGCCGCCTCCCAGACCTCGTTGTCGGCGGCGTCGACCTCGACCAGCCGCCAGGTCTTGACCTGGTAGCCGATGGAAAGGCCGGTCACCTCGCCGCGGGAAATCATGCCGGCGGCCTGCTCGCCTCGTGGCGTCTCGGCGAGGCGGATCGAGCCGTTGAGCGATCCGCCGCCGTCGACGGCGGCCGCCGTGACGACGCCCAGAACCGCGTCGATCTCGTAGGCGTTGTGACTGTCCAGAAATCGAACCTGGCCGAGCTGGACGCGGGACAAGTCGATGCTCGCCGGGTCCATCGACAGTTGCTCGAAGCCGAACCAGCGCTTAACGCGCGTGCCGACCGACAGAACCGCTTGAATGGTGCGGGACGCCTCGTCGTAGGACTGGCCGGTGAAGCCGAGCAGCCGTTGACCACGCATGTCGGGAGGCCCGCGCCGGTCTTCCGGCGCGGGGAGGGCGGAACGCGTCATGAGGAGCCCCTTGCTCTAGGAGGTTTGGTCGCCCTTGGCGGCGATGTAGCCGACGGCGGCCTGCAGGACGCCGGTGTCGGTGACGCGGCGAGGATCGGTGTCCAGGACAACGCCGGCGGCGTCGGCGAGCTCGTTGAACGCCGCGATTTCCTTGATATGCCGCTCGGGGTTGATCCCGCGTTCGGAGAGCGCCTTCAGCATGGATTTCAGACCCCCGCGGATCTCGATCTCTTCGCCGGCCAGATCCTTGATCGGATCGATCAACCGCCGAACCGGCATCGCCCATTCCGCCTTGACCTGGAGAAAGCGCTTGTCGCCGGTTTGATAGGCGAGGCGGCGCATCCGGCGCTGAAACGCGGGCAGGCACATGAGCGGCAGCATCATGTTGTGCTGCCAGTCATCGAGATTGGCCCAGAAGCCGAGGAGCTGCGCCCTGACCTGCGAATAGTTCGATTGCGACGGGTCACCCGACACCAGGTGATACGGCGCCAGGTTGGCGGAGACCCCCATCAACTGGTGCCGCAGGAATTCGACCTCGCCGCCCGTAGAGGTCGGGTTCAGCGTACTGACGGTCTCCCCGGGGCGCGTCCGAAACACCATGCCGGGGCGCAGGGTCTCGATCGCTGGCCGGGTCGGGTCGTCCTGCCCCTGCTGGGCGGCGAGCGGCGAGCCAGCGCCGCCCTCCTGCGGCGTCAGGACCAGGGCGAGACAGGCCTCGACCTTCTTCTTCATGCGCACGGCGTCTTCGACATCGGCGCCGTCGCGCAAATCCATGGCGACCGGCGCGAACCAGGAGATGCCGCGCGGCTGGCCCCAACGCAGCATTTCATAGACGTGGTCTATGTTCGCCGCGCTGTAAGCCTTCGAGGCCGCGCCATAGCCGCCGATTTCGCCCGGATGGGTGTCGAACAGCCAGTATTCGGCGCGAACGCCGTTCGCGTCGAAGCCGACGCCCTGATCGATGCGAGGGCCGCCGAGCGAGAAGGTCTGCTTGAGGTGGTCCAGATAGTCGCCTTCCAGGCCACGGACCATCCCATCCGGGCCGTCGCTGTCCGGTCCCCAGGAGAGCAGGGTTTCGCCCCCCTCGACGACGGATCGGGCGGTCATCTTCTGGACGCCGTACCAGTCGAGCTGATCGTCGACCTTGCCTTCCGCCCAGCGGTCGTACTCGTCCTGAGCCCGCTGCTGGATGACCGGGTCGGCGTGCTTGGCCGTGGCGGTGATCCCGTCGCCGACCATGTTGGCGACGATCTGGCGCACGGCCGACGCCGCGTACTTGTTATTACGCACGAGCTCGCGTGCGCCGTTGCGTAGCTGGACGAGGCCCTGACGAACCTCCCTGTTCGCACTGGCGCCGGTCCGGCGCCAGCCCTGCGTGCGGCGGCCCGCCGCGGCGGCGTCGTACTGGCGGATTTCGCGGAGCGCCATGCGCTCGGCATATCGCCGGCGCGCCAGGCGCGGCGCGAACGGTTCGATCAGGCCGTCTATCAGCCGCGAGAAATCGGCCATGTCCTCAGTCCCTGTCGAAGGCCGCGACGGTCACCGCCTCCGGCGGCCGGAGCGGCGAGCCGGACGGCGCAGCGACGGCTTGGTTCTTGAAGTAGGTCAACGCAGCGAGCAGGTCGGCCATAGACCGATAGGTGACCCGCGAACGGTCCTCCGCTTCGATCGTCAGCTCGCCTATTGAGGCGGCGGCCTCAAGCTGGGCGATCTCGACGGCGTAATCCGGTGCGGGCATCAGGCGATCCAGTCATCAGTCGCTTCGATCCAGCCGGACCGATCGGGGACAGGTTGAGCGGCGGCCACCACCGCAGGCGCGGGTTGAGGCGGCGCCTTGAGCGCGAGATCGAGCAGATCGCCCTGGACCGGACTGGCGGCGGCGTAGCGTTCGGCCTTCAACGCCGCCCAATCGACCTCGTCCAAGGTGTCGAGCATCAGCTTTTCGGCCGCTGCATGGTTGTAAACCCGGCAGTCCAGCCAGTGATTTTGCCGCCCAGGCATCGGCTCCCACCGGCGGGACGGATAGCCGTTGACCATCTTCACTACGACGGTCTCAGCGGTGATCTGTTCGAACCACTGGTCGGGAGCGTCACGGCTGAAGTGACACCGCCCCTGAACTTGAGACGGAACGCCTGTCGCGCGCTCGTCGGCCGCCGCCTTCAGCGTCGATCGCAGGTAGCCGTAGAAGGTCAGCTTCACGCCGTAAGTGCCGACCAGGTAGGCCTTATCCTCCGACTTCCTGGTGGCCCGGCCGGTGTTTTCGCCCTGCCGTTCGTATCGAATATTCTCGCCACGGCCGAGAACGGGGAGGGTCCAGCCGGCGCGGCCGAATACGGCGAGACGGTTCGGACGAGCCCTGCAGAACGCTTCCGCCGCGGCGGTATGGTAGCCGGCGTCGACGCAGGCCTGATCGATTGGGAAGGTCTTGCCCCCCGGATACCGGATCGGTCGCATGGCGACCTTGTCGAGATCGGCCCAAGCCCCTTCGCCGGGGACGTCGGTGGCGCCGGTGATGAACCCGACACCGTAGGACCAGTTCTCGCCGTTCTCGGCCCACAGCACGATCTCGTAATAGAGGCCGTCGCCCTGGACATCGACGCCCATGGTCGCCACCAAGCCGCCGTATGGGAACTCGCCTCGCCCCCAATGCTGCTCCTTCAACTCCTTGAGCAGCTCGTAATCCGGGGTCTGTCCCTTGAGCTCGAACGGATAGCCCCGGTCGAGATTGGTCCAGGTCTTCAGCTTGTTCAGGTCGCCTTGGGCGGCGACGAAGCCGACCGCCATGTCCGCCCAGGTCTGGAAGGTCGTGATCTCGCCGGTGATATGCCAGCCGCGCTTTCGGCTGGCCGGCATCTTCGCCCGCAGCGCCTGGAACGCCGCCTCTTCCATGTGCCGCGGCGAGGCCACGCCGTCGATCTCAGCCGACAACCAGCCATCGGTTAGGCTCATGCCGTTCTTTTGCCAGTGCTCCACGACGCCGCCGCAGCACGGCGCGACGACGTAAGCCTCCTCCGGCTTTCCATCCGGCCACTTGATGTCGCCCCAGACCAGGTCGAAACGCGATCCGCAATGCGGGCATTTCAGGTAGTAGCGCCGCCGGTCGCCGGCCTTGTAGCGCCGGGAAATCTTGCTGCCGCCCTCGATGGTCGGCGTCGAGATCCCGAGGCGCTTCGACAGCCCTTGACGGCGATAGACCTTCAGGCGGTTGTCGATCATGCCCTCGGGCGATCCCTGGCCGTCGAGGTTGTCCGGGAACTGATCGAGATCGTCCTCGATCGCGTACCGGACGGTGCGCTGGCGTAGGCTGGGGGCGGAGTTGGCGCCCGCCAGGATCAGGTAGCCCCCTCGCTTGAAGACGATCTTGTCCTTTTTGGACCCGGCCCCGTCCTTGGCGTTCTGCGCCCGGATCGCCCCGTCCTGTTCGGGGTTCAGCCGGGGAGAGGCCTCGATCATCGGCCACAGCTTTTCGGCCGCCCAATCCAGCGCCGCCTTGAACGTCGCCTGGATGTACATCGCCGGGCCGGGCGCGACGTCGGCGACGTATCCGACGAAATTCTCGCCGGACGCCGAGCCGCCGGACTGGGCGCACTTCATGATATCGCCCTGTTCCATCGGATCGTGGGGCGACAACGCCTCCATGATCTCGACCAGATAGGGCGCGGTCTCATGCCGCCACTTGCCCGGATAGGGACTGTCCTCCGAGAAGTGACGGTGCTTCCCGGCCCATTCCGCCACGCTGATGCGCGGCGGCGGACGGAGGCCGGCGGCTGCGGCGCGATCCACGCGAACGCCGTTCGCGCGCATCACAGCGCCGTATTCGCCGAAGCGGGCGTAGTCGAAGCCTATCACTCGGCCTCGTCGTCCAGGCCGGCTTGGGCGAGCGGCTCGTCGGACGCGGCGTCCAGGGCTCCGGCTTCGACCTGGTCGGCGAGTTCGTTGAACGCCCTATCCACCTCGGACGCCAGCAGGGCGGTCACCTGGCGCGGATCTCGCTCGGCCGCGAGCCGCTCCGACAGGGTGCGCACGATCGAGTGCATCCGCTCGCGAGCCAGCCGGCCTAGCTCGGCCGCGCGCCGTTCGTATTCGACGACCGGCAGTAACTCCTTCGCCTCTTTCGCATTCTTCAGCCGGTGGCCGATCGTCTGTTCCCGCATCAGCTCCGAGCGAGCGTCGGTGACCCCACCGCCAGCTTCAGCGTCGGGACGCGCAGCTTGAAACAGCGTCGTCGAGGCCTGGACGGCCTGTGTCGTCGTCGGGCGGCCCCGGGTCGGGTCCAGCTTGGCCGCAAGCCGAGCGTCCGTCCGGGCGACATCGACGTACAGCTTGCTGTCTTCGCCTTCGGCGAACAGGACGTGCCCGGCCTTCTTCCAGTTGGAGACGGCGGACGGCTTAACGCCGCGATACGCCGCGTACTCCGCCTGCGTCATGAGCGGCTTGTTCACGGACTTCAAAATCCCTGAAACGGTTTGTCTGCGAAAATGCCGCGCCTCGCCCCACCGCATGGGCCGGCCGGCCCCGGAGGGGACCCGCGCCCCGGCGGGCGGCGGGTGGTGGACGGACGAGGCGATGAGTGGTTGGCGGGCACGAAAAACCCGCCGCGGCGGGGCCGGGGCGGGTTGCGGATGCACTTCGTGCAATGAGCCTTTGATGCGCTTTCGTGTGTCACCTTGTCAAGCGGTCTATTTCTCGATCGCCGAGCGCGCGTTCGACCTGATCCAGCGCCGCGCACAAACCGCGCAGGCCGGCGTCCCACATCGAGCCGCCAGAGCAAAGGCTACGAAGCGACCGCCCCTCGCCGGCGACGGTTCGCAACAGCAGCAGCCGACGTTCGCCGCTGGCGGAACGGGCTATCGCTTGCTCGACCCTGTCGCGCAGAACAGCGTCCTTCGCCCGCAGAAAGCGAACGCCGGCGGGATCGTGATCGCGGGTCGAGGTCGGGGCGGCTTGGGCTAGGCCCGAGCGCAAGTCGCGTTGTTCGATGACGTAGAGCACGGCATAGGCGAGACCCGCCCGACATTGCCTTGACGTGATCTTGCCGGACTGCATGAGCGACTGCAGGCCGTGCCGATCATCCAGTCTGACCGCCCCCAACTTGTCGCGGGTATAGGAGAACTGCTCGCCCCGCAGCGCGGCGAGCTGCAGCGTTTCGGCGATCCCGGCCTCGACCGCTCGCAGGCGCGCTTGCTCCTTCAGCTCGGCCTCGACCTGACGGCGGATGCTGACCGCCATTCGCTTGCTGTTGACGTCGCCAGCGCTGAGTTTGTCGGCGCGCCGCAGCCTGGCCCGCTGGGCGGCGGTCGGACCAATTCGCTCCGCCCGCCGGACCGCTTGCCGCGATTGCACCGAACGCGGGCCGCACCCCCGATCAAACGTCATACCGCGGGTGGCCGTGATGATCTGATCGGGCGTGGTGCCTATGCGGCGCTCCAGGTCGGCGACCAATCGTTGCACCTGTCGCCAGTCCGGGCGGACCGCGATCGACTGGCGCGCGGCCTCGTCGCGAGCCTCCTTGAGCTTGGCTTCCAGATACCAGGGCAGCGCGAGCCCCTTGCTCGGGATCACGAACGGGACCGGGCCGAGCATCATCAGCTCAGGGGCCTCGGTCTGCGCTTCGATCTTCACGGCGTCGACACCCATCGCCTCACCCCTCAGCTTGATTTTGGCGGCCGGCCTCGGCCGCTGAGCACACGGAAAGCCCTTCGGCCGTCAGCCAATCGGCGGCGTTCGCCCGCAGCCAGTCGCGGGCCGTGCCCGTCCTCGCGACCAGCAACCGGCGCTCAGGCAGATGACCGACCGGGAAATAGCTGGCCGCCAGGGCGTCGCCATGCTTGGCGGCGAACGACCGTCGCAGCGCGTCCGGCGGCGTGGGCCAGGGGGACGGCGTCGCAGCGACGGTTCGAGCCGCCGCACCCTTCGGCGGCAAGAACGGACGCCAGCGCTCCCCGGCGAGCCAACGCTCGGCCGCCGGCGCGCCGAAGTCGCCCTTGGCGAGGTCCGGATCGGCCGCAAACCGCTCGGCCGCGCCGATCAGCCTCTCCGCAGCGACCAACCCGGCCGCGCCGTCGAACGCTGCCAGGGCGGCGCGCCAGTCGGTCCGCTTGGCCCCGCTCTCGGGGTAGGCCGCCATGAACCGCTCGAACGCGCCGACGCCGCGCGCGCGCCCGTCCTCTGAGAGTGATCCGTCAGGATTACTCTCAGAGGATAATCTCTGCTTTGGGGTGACACCCGTGTCACCGTTCGCAGGGTCAACGGTGACACCCATGTCACCGTTCGAGCCGCCAACGGTGACATGGGTGTCACCGTTCGAGCAGCCCTGCGCCCGGTCGGTCGCCCCCGCCACATGCGCCAACGGTGACACCCGTGTCACCGTTCGGGAGCCGCAGACGGCCTCGTCGGGGTCGAGCCGGAGGCGATAATAGGGGACGTTGCGGTGATGGAACCCGCCGGTTCGCTCGATCAGCTTCGCGACCTCCAACGCCCGCAGGCATCGCTGCACCGTGCGGTCCGTGGTTTGCATCTCCTTGGCGAGCCGCTCGACATAGGCCCATGCGACGCCATCGGCGTCGGCGTAGGCGCCGAGCCGCATCAACAAGAACTTGGCGGTCTTGGTCGGGCAGTCCTGATCCTGGGCCCACGAACAGGCGCGCTCGCTCATGTCGCGCCCCTTTCGGCCCGCAGCAAAAGGACGCGCTGACGAACCTCCCTGGTCAGCGGATCTCGCCATGATTTGCGGTCAGCGAGCATGGCTCGGATCTCGTGGTTCGAGACGTGCGCCCAGGCCCGCAGCAGCCGTTCAGGCTCGCTCATCGGCTGATCCGGCAAGACGACGGGGATAGGCGCGTGAAACGGACGGCCGACGATCACGCAGCCGCCTCCGGCGCGCTACGCTCGCCGATCAGGTCGAAGAGGGTCGGCGTCGCCATCTCGCGCGCCATGGCCTCGACGTGCTTCACACCGTCGAGAAAGTAGGCCGGGTTCAGCTCGTTCGCCCAGCCGACGCGCCCGTGCTTGATGGCGCGATAGGGCACGGTCATCAGGCCGCCGAACGGATCGAACACCACGTCGCCCGGCTCGGAACACTGGATGATCAGCCGGTCGACGATATCGAAGGGCAGGGGGCACAGGTGCTTTTCCGCGCCCTGCTGGGCCTGGACGGTGTTGAGCGACAGCATCTGGGCGACATCGGTCCAGACGTCGTCGTGCCAACTGTGCGGCGGCAGCAACATGAAGGTCGGCGGCAATTTGCCTTTTGCGTCCAGCGCTTCGCCCACCTTGACGTGGTGCTCGAAGTCGTAAAGCCGGTCGAGATTGAAGGCTTTCCACAGCCGCCAGACGTCTTCGGCCTTCTCGACCTTGGCCCACTCCTCCGGCGCGACCAGGCGGTCGCCGGAGGAGCGCATCAAGTGGTGCGCGTCGAGCTGCCAGCGCGCCCGGCTGTAGCGATCCTTGTCCTTCGACACCGGCCGGTCGGCGTAACCGTTGGACAGGTCGGAGGGCGGCTTGCGGAACAGCAGCACCTTTTCCGGCAGGCCCGCGCCCATGCGCGATCCGTCCTTGCACTGCTCGCTCCAGCCCAGCCGATAGGTCTGGTTGTTCTCGCGGACGACGTCGGTCAGGTTGGTCTTTTCGCCGAGGTAGGCGAAGCCGGCCTTGCGGAAGCACGCCCGGCAGTCGTCCGCGAACGGGTAGACGGTCTGAAAGCCGAGGCCGGTCATACCCCCTGGCACGATCCGGTCCTTCACGTGGATGGCGGCCACCCGGCCCGGCGCGAGCACGCGCAGCAGCTCCGGGGCGAGAAAGTCCATCTGTCGCCAGAAATGGGCGTTGTCGTCGGTGTGTCCGAAATCGGCGTAGTTCGGCGAATACTCGTACTGCGTCGAGAACGGGATCGAGGTGACGATCAGGCCCACGCTGTCCGCCGGCATCCGTCGCGTTTCGACGACGGTGTCTTCGTTCACCAAGCGATAGTTGTCGCCGGTCACCTCGATCCGATCCTTCACGCCCATGGCGCGGGTGAGCACCTTCGCCATGTCGGCGTTGGACAGGCCGTATTCGCGGATGATCGCGCTCATGGTCTTCGCCATTTCCTCGTGCTGCGCCCACTTCTCCAGCAGGGTCCGCAGCACGGCGCGCTCGCTCTCGGCGTAGATCACGTGGATCTCGACGGGATGCCCCTGCAGGAATCGCTGGATGCGGTGGATCGCCTGGATGAAGTCGTTGAATTTGAAGCCGATCCCCAGGAAGACCGCCTTGTGGCAATGGCGCTGGAAGTTGCAGCCTGAGCCGGCGATCACCGGCTTGGCCGCGAGATAGGGAAACCAGCCGTCGCTGAACAGGACGATCGCCTGTTCGCGCGCCTCAAGATCCTGGGAGCCGAACACGCTGACGACGTTCGGCAGGGCGAGCTCGATCGCCGCCCGCTCGGCCTCCAGATCGTGCCACAGGATGTAGCGCCCCTCGGGGTCGGCCGCGAGGATCTCGCGCATCTTCCGGATGCGGGCCTCCAGGGTGTCGCGCTTGACCTTGGACGCCGCGACCACGCCGACCGCATCGTCCTGGAATAGGCGGCCCTGGCCGCTCTTGTCGGTTCCGGCGGCCCGATGGTCCACCGGCACTTCGTGATAGATCACCTGCAGGGGCGGCAGGTCGTAGCCGTCGTCGGAGAAGCCGAGATCGCTCGGCCGCTGGACGAACAGACCCCAGCTTGCGCACCACAGCCAGAACTCGCGCTCTTTGTGCGGGTGCAGGGTGAGGGCGTCGGCGTGCTCGCTGTCTCGCCGGAAAAACCGGGTCTTGGCCTGCCCGACATCCATCACGCCCAGGAACGCCGAATAGGCGAGCAGCTCTATGAAATCGTTGGGCGACGGCGTGGCCGTGGCGACGAAGCGATAGGCGACCTGGTCGAACAGGCGCATGAACTCGCGAAAGGTCTTGGAGCCGCCGAAGCCTCGCAGAACGCTGGCCTCGTCCAGGCAGGCGACCGCGAAACAGGATGGGTCGAGCTTGCCGTCCCGAACCGTCTCGTAGTTGGTCAGGTAGAGGCCCCCGGGATCGTCCGCCTCCTCGATCCGCCGAATGAACCGGACGCGAACGCCCAGCATGGCGGCGTCCCGCATGAACTCTTGCCGCACGCCGAGCGGGATGACGATCAGGCCCATCCCGCCGGAGATCTCGCGCATGATCCGCGCAATCTCCAACTGGACGACGCTTTTCCCCAGGCCGAAGGCGGCGAACAGGGCGGCCCGGCCGAGACGGACCGCCCAGCAGACCATGGCCCGCTGATGGTCCTTGAGGATCGGATTGACCCGGTCGGGCTCGATCTCGAAGCCGCAGCGGGGAGCCGGCGGCACCTTGGCCGCCAGGAAGTCGTGATAGGCGTCGCGAACGGCGTTCGTCACGCGGCGACCCTCCATTTCCAGGCCCCGCCGGCGAGATTGGCGCGGATATGCTTGGCCCCATGCTTGGGCGACACCGAGTTGCCGATCAGCATGGTCTCGGCGGTCTTGGTGATAGGGCCGTGGATGGCGCTCCAGCCGGTGACGTAGTGCTTGGGAAAGCCCTGAGCGGCCTTCAGCTCGTCCGGCCACAGCATCCGCATGCCAATGTCGCTGATCTGGAACACCTCGCCGGCGACCATGACCAGGCCGAAGCGGGCGCGACTGGTCACACTGTGCAGCGGATCAGCGATGTCGGCGGCCTCGGCCGCGCCGTAGTATTTGACGAGGAAGGCGCGCAGCTCGTCCCCATGCGGCGAGAAGGGCCGCCGCATCGGCAGTTCCAGCAGGTAGTGGTGATTGCCGCCGGCCGTAATGGTCTTGGCGGGCTCGCGAGGATCGCCCATCCCCCCGGCGGTATTCGAGGTGTAGGCATGGCTGAGCGCCGCGGCGATCACGCGTTGAGTGCAGCTCTTGCTGACGATGGTGCTGACGGGTTCGACCGCGGCCCTTCCAATCAGCCCGGTGTTCGCCTGCTCCAGGAACGCCGACACGAGGCCGTGTCGTGGCGCGCCCGCCATGACCGTGTGCAACGGCTCGTCCGGAAGGTGACCGATGCTGTTCTCGCTGAACTTCGTCAGCATGGCGGCGGCGACCCCCAACGGGACCGCGCCCCCAGGGCGCTTCTCGAAACTGTTGGCCGTCACCGTGGCCAGCGGATCGCGCATGTCATGACCGACAGCCCCCGCTCGAAACTTGGTGATGTGCGGCGCCACAACCGCGAACGACCCGCCCTTCGGATAGGCGGTCACGGTCCGCAGCGGTTCGCCCGCCGAATGCAAGCTATCGCGCGACCAATTGGCGATCTGAACGACAAACGGCTCGGCCGCGCCGATGACGTACCGCTCGACGCCTTTCGCGATGCGCCGAAGCGTCGCCTCCTCGAGCGGCCGCTTGGCCTTGATGCCGGCGGCCTTCAGCTCCTCCTGGGTGGCGAAGATGGACGGGCAGGGCCGGGTGAAATCGATGCAGTCGGCGGCGCGCTCGTAGGGCTTGAGCCCCTTGGCGGCGGCGATCTTGCGGGGCGCGTGGGTTGGCCCCTCCCACACGATCGGCATGCCGTCGCAACGCGCGATCAGGAACAGGCGCCTTCTGATCGTGGGAACCCCACTATCCGCCGCGCTTTCCACCCGCCATTCGACGGTGTAGCCGCACTGTTCCAGCCGGCGGACCCACAGCCGGAAGGTGGCGCCCTTGCGGGCCGGATCGGGCAGTCGCCGACCCTGTTCGTCGGGAGGCTTGAGCGGCCCCCAATCTCGAAACTCCTCAACGTTCTCCAGAAAGATGACGTCCGGCCGGTTCGATCCGAGCAGCTTGGCGACCTTGATCACCACCCAGGCCAGGCCGCGAATGCGGGGACTGACGGGCGCGCTGCCCTTCGCCTTGGAGAAATGACGGCAGTCGGGCGACGCCCAGAACGACCGCCATTTGACGCCAGGCCGGATCACGGTGGGGTCGACGTCGAACACGTCGGCGACGAAGTGTTCTGTGTCCGGGCAGTTCGCCATATGGACGCCGATGGCGATCTCGTTGTGGTTCAGCGCCACGTCGGGATGCTTGCCAAGCGCGATCTTGTAGGCCTCTGACGATCCGCCGCAGCCGGCGAAGTAGACGACGTCGAGACCGTCTTCAGTCGCGCAGCCGTCCGCGGCGATTGGAGCCGCCGAGCCGTCAGCCATGATTGCCCCCCAAGCGGAGCGCTTGGGCGTGGCCGGACCGCGTCGCCGACCAGCCGGCCGCGTCGTGGTCGATCAGCTCCTTCTTCTGCAGCGATATGAGCGCGATCGTCGCGCTCGCCGAGGTGATGCCGAGCGCGAGTGCGACCTGCGCCGGTTTGCGGCAGCCGCCGGCCACGCTGACCAGAGTGCGCGCCTCGATGGTCCGGCGGCCGACGATGTCCCGCGACGCCGGCTTGGGGGGCTCCTTCACCGCCTCCGCGACCACGGTCGGCGGCCGTGAACCGGGATGCAGACGCGCGTAGGATGGATCGCAGGCCAAACGGAGGTCGTGGACCGATCGGTCGAGCATGGCTGCGCAGGCGTCCCAACTCGCCCGCAGGCGACGCTTCTCGGTTACGAAGGCGATCTCGACCGCGCTGACGGGCTCGCGCCGGGGCCGGTCACGCATCGTCGCCCCCGAAGCCCATCCGTGCACGCGCCGCCGCCGCGATCTCGGTCCCTTGCTCGACCATCAGATCCTGGAGGGCGCGAGCGCCCTCGGCGAGAACGCCGGCGAACGTCTTCCGAGTGGTCGCGGACGCCTCGCACCAGGCGCGGGCCTGATCGCAGAACGCCTTGACGAACCGCCGCCGCGCATCGCCAGCCGCCAACGGGAAGTTGACCTCGGACAGCCCCCGCAACGCGCCGATCAGCTCGTAAGGCTGGACCGCCGGGTCGCCGGCCGCATCGACGGCCGCGTTGAGCACGAACAGCCATGCGGCCCGGGCAGCGGAAGGGTGAGCAGGCGAACGGCGTTCGCGATGCGGCGCTCTCATTGCACCGCCTCCCCGATCAGATCGCGGGGGCCCAACGGAAGCCCCTCATCTTCAGCCACCCGCAAGATGCGAGCCTGAAACTCGGAAGGGATTAGGCCGCCGGTTCCACCTTTCGAGCGAGGCCGGTCCCACTTGCGGATCGCCTCAGTGGTACGCTCACAGAGCTCCGCGAGGCGTCGGGAACCCAGTACGGCTCGGGCGATTCGCGATGGCGACGCCTTGTCCTCGGTGTTGCGCGGAGGGATAATTTGTCCCATAGAGACTATCCGTTGCTAACAGAAAGTCGCTATTGGCTGAACTGATTTGGCCCTCTCAGTCAACATCGCTGCCCGTGGCTACGCGACAAATCCTGCGAGCATATTTGCGCGCATGGACGAACCCCTTGATTGGCGGGCAGTTTCTCGTCGGGTGGACGAGATGGGGCGGGGTGCGCGAAGCGCCCTGGCTAAGGCTATGGGAATGGATCGTAGCCAATTGGCGCGAACCCTCCGCAAGCCGGGAGCGTTTCCCGACACGCGCCAAGCGCAGATCATTGATCGCTTCTTATCGGGACAAGCCGCGGAGCCGGTGGAGCGCCTGGATAGCGCCGAGGGCGCGATGCGGGTCCCCGAGTACGGTTACGCGGCGGGATCTGACGGAGACCGCTTCGCAATCAATGAGGGACGCATCCTCGACTCGATCGAGCTGCCAATGGGCATGCGTTTGCGGGGCGAGTATTTCGTGGTGCGCGCGTTTGGAAGCAGCATGGAGCCGCGCATCTGGGCTGGGGAGCGCAAGCTAGCACAGCGTAACGTTCCGCCCGGTAAAGACCAGGACGTTGTGATTGAATTCAACGACGGCTCTGGCGTTCTTAAAACATACCGCCGGCAGAAGGACGGTCATATATTCGTCTTTCAGTATAATCCTGAAAAGGAAATCCGGTACGATGCTTCGAGCGTCAAGGCGCTGCATGCAATATTCCCGTTATGACTACCGGGACGCATCAAAAGCATTCTTCAATTTCCTATCTTCGGCGGCAGATAGCGTTCTAACCGCTATCGCGACCTGACAGCTACTAACCGCCTCGACGTTTGCTGCGCCGAACTCCCTCTCGCAGGCGGCCTTGATGCGTGCGAGCTTCTGCTCGCCGGTTTCTGGCGGGACGACGCTGCCAATGATCAGCAGCGCGACGAAGCCTACCGCTATCGCGGCGACCCCATATCCAACGATCTCCGCCAGTCTGACGCGTTTCGCCAATGAAGTCGGCTCTGGCACCTTGGGTCCCCATTTTCTTCAATGAATAGAGAACCTTCGCGTGTGTCCGCCTCCGATGCAACGCGCCCATTGGTCCGTTAAAGTCCGCGAATATGTCGGCGAATGTGTCGCTATGATTGTTGACAAGAAGGACGAATAGTCCGCTACATCCGGTCCGGTAGGTGCGTTCCACGGAACCGGAGGCCTTGGATTGACCGAGATCTACATCCCGAACAGCGGCCCGTTGACCTGGTGCGCTAGGCGCGGGCGCGTCGTTGAGCCGCTCGGTCGCCGGGTGGCGCGGTGGGCCGTCGTCGTCGGCCTGCTCCTCGTCTGCCTGCCGGCCGCCAGGGCGGAGCGTGCGCAGGTCGCGGCGCTGCCGGCGATCCCCCTTGTGCGATGGCAGCCCAAGCGCGGGAGCCGCCGCCGGTGAGGGCCGCCCGAACCGCCTCGCCGCCGGCGGCTGCGCGCCGCGACGTGTCGATCAACCTGACCCCGTTCGCGCCCCGCGTCGGCGATGCGCCGATCGCCGACAGCCGCCGCTGGCTTTGCCTGTGGAACGTCACCCCCGCCCAGGCGGCGACCACGCTGCTCGGTCGCCTGGAGCGGTTCCCGAACGGCGTTCGCGTCGAACGCTCGGACGTGGGCGAGGTGCTGTTCTTTGGCCGAATGGCCGCCACGGCGCCGCCGGAGCTTCAGCCCGGCTCGATCCAGCCCCTCGCCATCGTCGCTTGCGGCCTGACCGCGCCCGAGGCGCGCGAGGCGCTCGCCCAGCTCGCCAGCCAAGGATGGCGCCCATGACGCCCTTTCGCGCTGGAGCGACCGTCAGGGTCGTCGACCTCACCGACCTGCGCCTGCCGGGGAAGCAGAAGCCGCCGTTCGAAGTGGGCGACCTGCTCCAGGTCACCCGCTGTACGACCACGGGGCTCGTGATGGTCGACCGCCATCAGGGCCTGTTTCGCCCCCATCGCTTCGCCCCCGTCTAGCCCAACATGGAAACCCCGATGAACGCCCATGCGCCGTCGCCCGCCATCCACGGCCAGGATCGCCAGATCCTCGCGACGCAGAACTCGACCCTCCTTCGCGCCATCGCCCATCTCGCCGAGATCGGGAAGACGGATCGCGGCGTCTGGCCGGTCGGGGTCGTCGCCCTCGCCAACGAGACCGGGAAGGACCCGTCGAACATCCGCAAGTCGCTCGCCAAGCTGGCGGCCGATGGATTGGTCACCTCCGATCCGATTGAACTGACCCCCGAGGGCGCGGACATGCTCGCCCGCCTGGAAATCCTCTCCGGCGAGCGGACGGCCTCGGCCGAGATCCCCGCGGGCTTCGCGCTCCTGCGGCACGATGAGATTACGCCCGACCCGGAGAACGCCCGCGAGTTTTCGGGGCTGGAGCAAGTCCAGATCGAAGGCCTCGCCGCGACCATCCGCGAGCACGGCCTCAAGCAACCGCCCGGCGTCCGCCCGGCCGGACCTCACGGCCTCCATATCCTCGCCTTCGGCGAACGCCGCTGGCGCGCCTGGGGCTTGCTGATCCAGCGCGGCGAATGGACCGCCGACCACGTCGAGCTCTGCCGGGTGGAGGCGGGCGACGATCTGGCCATCATGGAGGCCGGGCTGATCGAGAACCTCCAGCGCTCCGACCTGTCGAACCTGGAGGCCGGCGAGCAGTTCCTAAAGCTGCACCGCCGCCTCGGCCGCACCACGGCCGAGATCGCCGCCGCCATCGGCAAGACGCCCCGCTTCGTCCAGATCGCCATGAAGGTCGCCGCCGAGGCGACAGAGGCGGACAAGGAGCAATTTCGCGAAAGCGAGCGGGCCAAGGCCGCCGGCCAGCCCGGCGTCTTCAGTTGGGAGGCCCTGCGCGACACGGTCAAGACCCCGCGCCATGTGACCGCCCTGGCCGCCAGCCCACGCCTCGCCATGCTGGTGGTCGAGCTCGCCGCCAAGGTCGCCCTCGAACCTCTCGACGTCGGCGCCCACCGGCCCGACGCCGTCGAGCCGCCGGACGAATGGACCCGGATATCGGCCCCGCCCGGCGGCGGCTACTGGGCCCAGGCCGAGGATCTTGGCTTGGCCCGATGCGTCCGCGACGTCGACCATGGCGTCTTCGGCGCGATCACGAGCGTGGCCCAGGCCTGGCTGGACGATCAGGGGTTCGGCGACGATCGCGAGGCGATGGTGCAAGCCGTGCGCGAGACGGCGCTCGGCGCCATGGGCGCGAGGCTGGCCGGCGAAAGCGCCCGCTGGGCGACCGCTTTCCTCAACCCGCCGCCGCCGCGGTCGCCGGCCGCCGCCGAGCCCGCGGCGACATCGGCGGTGCGCTGGGACCCGCCGCCCCAGCCGCCGCGCGACAGCTTCGCCCAGCAGGTCCGCGAGGTGAACCTCGAGGCCGGCGAGCATCATATCGAGGCCCTGCGGCCCGCCACGCCCGCCGCTGACGACGAACGCCGTTCGCCCCCCGCGACCGCCGCGCCGCTGGCGCTCACGCCCCCGCAACGGCTCGCCGTCATTGAGCTCGCCCATAAGACCGAGACAAGCGGCGTCGAAGCTCGCGGCGGCGCCATCCGCGGGGCGCGGGTAGCGGACTATTTCCGCGACCCCATGGCGAGAGAGCTGGTGAACCTGCGCCTGGTCAGTTGGGTCCAGGCGCCCAGCGGAACCGGCTTCCTCGGCGTGCTGACCCAGGCGGCCTGGGACTGGTTGGCCCAGGAGCTGCCGAGCGGCGTCAATGCGGCGGTCGTCGCCAACGCCCAGGTCTGCGTCGAGTTCGACGGCCCGGCTGACGGCGGGACTTACGTCACGCCCTGGATCAACGACCCTTCGCCGTCGCAGCCGACACCCCAACGGCCGAGTGAGCCTGAACCAGCCGAGCCGGCCGCAGAGGCTCCGCCAGCCTCGACCGATCCGCAGTTCCTGGCCGACGATCGCGCGGTGGACGCTCTGTCGGACGTCATGCGGGCGAGGGCGCACAAGCGCCGCGCCAATCGTCCCGCCCATGCCGACCGCCCATGGGACATGGCCGACCGCGCGATCCTGCAGTTGCTGAACAACGACCTCGCCGGCCTCCTGGCCGAGGTGGCGGCGATGGCCGCCCGCAACGGCGACCTGCGCGCGGTCAGCGGCGAACTGTCGTCGGCGCTTCACCGCGCCGGCGCCGACCTGCGGAGCATGCGCCGCCGGCTGGAGCGGGACAGCCCTGAGTACGCGCCGGCGCATGCCGATCTCGAAAGGGACGACTGATGGCCTCGCTCACCGTCAACCAACGCAAGCAGCTTCGCTACGAGCACCAACGGCGCACGTGGCGGGAACTGGTCGGCATCGGGCCGACCGCCGGCAAAGCCGGATCTCCAGAAAAGGGAATCGACCTGCACGTCGGCGCCAAGGTGCGCGCGTTCCGTCGCGCTCAGGGCCTGTCGCAAGAGATGTTGGCCGACGCGATCGGCCTGACGTTCCAGCAGGTCCAGAAATACGAGGCCGGCGTCAATCGGATCTCGGCGTCGAAACTGTATCAGATCGCCCGTCGTCTCCATGTCGGGATCGGCGACTTGTTCGCCGACTATCCGGACGAGGCCGACCTTGACCCGACCATGGTCGAGCTGCGCGCCCGCGCCATCGAGGCGATCAACGCCGTTCCCGAGGCGATCCGCCTCGCCGCCCTGCGGCCCGACCAGCGCCGCGCCATCGGCCACGTCATCGCCGCTTTGGTCGAGGCCTGAACGATGCGGCGCGCCCTGATGTTGGCCGGCGACGCCGGCGAAGACGAGACCGTTCTGGCGGTCACCTATGACGAGCTGGCCATCTTGGACGCCCTGGTCTGCGCGGCCCTGGGCTTTAGCGACCATCCCCCGCGGATCTGGCGCGAGCTGGCCCAGGTGATCGGCGGCGCTCGCCACGAGATGGAGGAGGCCGCCAGAGAAGATCGCTCCGGCGACCCCCGGAGGGCTCCTACCCATGCCTGAGAGCAAGCCCAAGCTGACGGCGGATATGAGCGACCTACGCCCAGGCCAACAGCGCATCCTTCGCCGGTTCGCCGACGGCAACCACGACGTGGTGTTCATTCCGCATGACGTGTTCGAGGTGCGGATCTGCGAGGCGTTGGCAGGGCGGCAACTGTTGGCCCCTTTCCACCACGAGGAGGGGCCGGGCTACGAACTGACCCCCGCCGGCCGCGCCGCCCTGAACGAGGGAGGCGATCGATGAGGGACGAGGATATCCCCGCCCGGGCGCCGCAGCCCTGGCAACCCGAGAGTCGGCCCCGCGTGCTAGCGATGCTCGGCAAGCTGGCGGAAGAGTGCAACGAACTCGCCGCGATCTGCTCGCGCATCACCATCCAAGGCTTGGACGGCATTCACCCGGATGATGGCCGGCCGAACCGTGCCCACCTCGAAGACGAAATCGCGGACGTGGCCGCGCTCACCGGCCTGACCATGTCGGGCGTCGCGTGGGGACAGTTCTCGACGTGGCCATTATCGCGAGCCTTCTGCGACGTCCCGAAAGACCCGCTCGACTATGACCGGGTGGAGCGGCGGCGGAACGCCAAGAAGCACTTCCTACTGATGTGGCTGGAAGGCTTGTCGCATGAGCCCCGCGCCGCCCTGAAAGCGGAGGGCCGGGCCGATGGGTGAGATCGCCGCCGCCGGCCGCCCCCTTCGCCTCTTCGAAGTGACCATCGCCGACTATGAGCCCCGGCTGGTCCAGGCCAAGACGGCGTCTGAAGCGCGATATGACCGCTTCTTGGCCTGGTCGGAGGTTTGGGACATTGCGTTTCGCGACTTCCTCAAGATCACGAAGGTTCGCACCCTGCCGATGCCGCCGCGTGCACCTCGGCACCCTGCAATGACCGACGACTTGCGCGAGCTCGCTCGCCACGCCCTCGGCCTGCCGAACGACCTGCCCCGAAGCTACCGCAATAGGTTCGTGACCGGTCCTGGCGGCGATGGCCACGCGTGGGACCGACTCGTCACCGCCGGCCTGGCGAAGAAGCGCTCAGGCGAGACGCTGCCGTTCGGCGGCTCTGACTTCTACTGGCTGACGCGTGAGGGGGCCGTCTCGGCCCTTGAGCCCGGCGAGACGCTTTGCCCTGAAGACTTTCCGGAGCCCCGCCCATGACCGATACCCTCTACTACCTTGACGATTTCACCGACGAGACAATGCCGTGTCTTCCGACGCTAGAAGCGTGGGCGGAATGGCTCGCCAAGCCGGACCCTATCTGGGGCCGAGCCGAGGCCGCCCAGGACGGCCAACGCTTCGCCGCCTCGACGATGACGGTCCTCTGCGACTGCCGAGCCGACTACGTCGATGGCCGATGGAAATGGGCTGAACAGCCTCCCTCGGAGACCGATCACTTCTTCCTGCGCCACTACGAAGGTTCGACCGGGTGGGACGCGGGCTTCTCCGGCGATGATCTGGAGAACGCGGCAGACGGCCTAGCCGATTGTTCCGGCGACGATCCTGTGTGGTTCGCCTGCGTTAAGTACGGCGAGGACATTCGGGTCCGCTTCGAGGCTGAAGGCCCGATCTGTGTGATCGAGGCGTTGGAGACGCGCCAATGACCGACCAACGGGTGAAATCGCTTGCCAAGGCGATTATCGATTTTCACGAGCACAACTACTATGGCGCTGGTCAAGACAATATCGAGGAGAGCTATGCCCATGCAGAGCAAGCCATCCTTGCCCTTCTCGCGCCAGCCGCCCCGCAGGACGAAGAGTTCGTCGAACGCTGCATCGCATGCCAAAAGCCATTCGTAACTGGCGATCGCTACTATCCAGATGCCAGCGGCGAAAACATTCATGCCGCTTGCTGCGGCCCTGAGCGGGACGGCTACACCCTCGACGGCGAGCCGTTGCCGGAAGGCGAGCCGATCCCGTCCCCGCAGATTTGGAACCAGCCTGAAACCGCCCCGCAACATCAGCCCAGGCCGCCCCTTGCTGCACTGGTGGCGCGCTGGAGGGCCGCTGCCGATCAAATAGCTCAGCACTACGACGAGAACTACGAAGCGCAAGCCGACCCGGACAAGGGGTTCGACGAGGGCGTAGTTGAGACCCTGCGCGCATGCGCCGACACCCTCGCCGCCCTGGAGCGGAAGGAGGCGAGCCGGTGAACCACGCTGTCGCTCGTCTGGCCGAAGAGATACGGGTCCTGTCGGACACCTATCGCTACGTCCTGGCCGACCGGGACATGTTGATCGAGGCGCCGGCCGAGCGGGCGACGATGCTCGTCCAACTGCGCCGCGAGATCAGCGAGACGCGGGCAGGCCTCGAGCTGCTGCGCGGCGCATTAGGCGTCCAGGCCTCGCCGACCAGCGCCGCCTGAGCCCATGCCTCGGCCGATCCGACATCAGCCGGCACACGAGGAGCAGCGCCCGCCCAGCGGCGGCGCGCTGCATCCTGACGTGCTGCGCCTGATCGAGGCCCTTGCCGAGGCCGCCGCCGCCCGTGACTATGACGCGCGATTCAGGCCCACGCCTCAGGGATGACCATGCGGGTCGCGATTTACGCGCGCTATAGCTCGGATCGTCAGAACGAACGGTCCATCGCCGATCAGGAAGAGGCCTGCCGGCGGCATGCCGCGGCGCGAGGCTGGACGGTCACGGCCTCGTTCAGCGACGCCGCGATCTCGGGCGCGACCATGGCGAACCGGCCGGGCCTCTTGGCGCTCCTCGCCTCGGCCGAGGCCGGGACCTTCGACCTGGTGCTCGTCGAGGATCAGGACCGACTGGCGCGGAACCTGGAGCACGAGGCCCACGTCTATAATCGCCTCCGGCACCTCGGCGTCCACATCGCGACACTGACCACAGACCGGGTTCAGATCATCGACGTCGCGTTCAAAGGGCTCATGAACGAGCTCTACCTGGTCAATCTGGGCCAGAAGACCTCGCGGGGCATGCGGGCGAACGCCGAGCGCGGGCTGGCGACCGGATCGCGCCTCTACGGCTATCGATCGCACCCCGGCGGCGCGATTGAGATCGTCCCGGCCGAGGCGGCGGTGATCGTCAAGATCTTCGAACTCTATGTCGACGGGTACACGGTCCGCGAGGTCGCTGAACGCCTGAACCGAGATGGCGTCCCCGGCCCGCGCGGCGGCTACTGGAACGCCAGCTCGATCAACGGGTCGCGTCAGCGCGCGAACGGCATCCTGCGAACCGAGCTGTACGCCGGGGTCAAGGTGTTCGGCCGGCTCGACATGCGCAAGGACCCCACGACGGGGCGGCGGACGCCAGTCATGCGGCCCGCGGATCAATGGCGCCGCACCGATGCGCCACATTTGCGGATCGTTAGCGAGCCGCTATGGACGGCCGCCCAGGAGCGCTTGAGCGCTACCGGCCAGGGGCGGGCCGCCACGGCTGCAGCACGCCGACCAGGCGTGTTCAGCGGCCTCGTCAAATGCGGGGAATGCGGAGCCTCATACACAGTCTACAACGACGGCCGCTTGGTTTGTTCAGGCTATCGAGAGAAGGGCCCGTCGTTCTGCGCCAATCGGCGCTTGGTCCGGCGGTCGGTTCTGGAGGAAACCGCACTGACGGGCCTACGCGAACAGCTCCTGAGTTCGGAAGCCGTCGCCGCCTACGTCCGGGCCTATCACCGCGCCTGGGCGCAGCGCCGGGCCGATTCCTCGGGCCGCGAGGACGGACTACGATCCAAGCTGGCCGAAATCGCCCGCCGCGCCGATCGTCTGGTCGACGCTATCGCCGAAGGCGTCGCCACCAGGGAGATGAAGGCCAAGCTGTTGTCGCTGTCCGCCGAGCGTGAAGAGGTCGAGCGCGAGCTGGCCGCGATCGAGGCCGCCGCCGAGCCGCCGATAGAATTGCACCCCAACGCCGCCGATGCATACAAGGACTACGTCGGCGAGCTGCAGGCGAACTTGGCCCAGGCCTCAAAGGCCGAAACGCCCGCAGATCGTCGCTTGATCCAATGCGCCCGGGCCCTGGTCGACCGGATCGAAATCCATCCGAAAGGGCAGGCCAAGACCGCGCCGATTGAAGCGGTCGTCTATGGAACCTTATCCCAAGCGCTGCGTCGGGAGCCCACCGAAACAGGAAGTAGGTGGGCTGTGGTAGCTGGGGGCGGGATCGAACCGCCGACCTGTGGGTTATGAATCCACCGCTCTAACCATCTGAGCTACCCAGCCCCAACAGCAGCGTTTGGGAGCGCCGGGTTATAGGGGGTGATTCCCGTCGCTTCAAGCCGCTTGCGGATTGAATCCGCGTGTCTTTGGTTCAGCCCTTTCCCGCGCCGCGCCAGTCGGCGCCCGAGGCTGCGAACAGCCGGACGAGGTCGGCCAGCCTCTGGCCCTGCAGGCGCATGCGCGCGGCCTGGGCCTGGTTGAGCTGACGCTGGGCGTCGAGGACGTCGATCATCGTGCCGCCGCCCTTGTCGAAGGCGATCTTGGCCAGCCGCAGCGACTCCGCCGCCTGGGCCTCGGCGCGGGTCTGGGCGGCGATGGCCTCGCCGTCGTCGGCCAGGGCCTGCAGGGCGTCGCCCACCTGGACGAAGGCGGTCAGCACCGTCTGACGATAGCGCGCGTCGGCGGCCCGGGCCGCCTCGACCGCCTGCCGCCGCCGGGCCTGGAGCTCGCCGCCGTGGAAGATCGGCGCGGTCAGGCCGGCGCCCAGGTTCCAGGCGCTGGAATCGTAGGAGAAGATGTCGCCGGGCGAGATGGCGCCCTGGGTGAGCGACGCCGTCAGCTTGATGTCGGGATAGAGGTCGGCCGTGGCCGCGCCGACGTCGGCGGTGGCGGCGTGCAGTTCGGCCTCGGCCGCCAGGATGTCGGGACGCTTGCGCACCAGCTGCGAGGGCAGGCTGACGGGGACGGCGGCGTCCAGGTCGAACTCGGCGAGGTCGAACTCGGGGGCGGTCCAGTCGGCGGGCGCGCGGCCGACCAGCAGCGCCAGGGCGTGGCGGGCCGCGCCCAGCTGGCTGCGCAGGCCGGGCAGCTGGGTGCGGTCGGATTCCAGCTGGGTCTGCGCGGCGACCTTGGCCGTGCTGGCGGCCCCGCCCAGGGCGTTGGCCCGCCGCGCCAGTTCGAGGTTCTGCTCGTCGGCGGCGACCATCCGCTCGACGGCGGCGATCTGGGCGCGCAGGGCGGCGATGGTCGCCGCCTGCAAGGCGACATTGCCGGTGAGGGTCAGATAGGCCGCGTCGGCGCGGCGGGCCTGGGCCTCGGCCTGGGCGGCGGCGCTTTCGACCCGGCGGCGACGGCCGCCGAACAGGTCGAGGTCGTAGCCGACGCTTCCCCCGAGCGAATAGAGGCTGAAGGTCGGGTTGCTGAGCGCCACGCCGCCGAAGCCGCCGGAGAAGCCGAAGGCCTGGAGGTTGGCGCGCTCGCGGTTGGCGCCGGCCGTGAGGTCGACCTGGGGAGCGAGGCCGCCGCGCGCCGCCGCCAGGGCCGCCTGGGCCTGGCCGAGCGTGGCGTCGGCCTCGGCCAGGGTCGGGCTGTCGCTCAGGGCCTGACGCACCGTGCGGTCGAGAGCGGGCGAGCCGAGCGCGGTCCACCAGGGGCCGGCCGCCGCCGCGCCGTCGAGGCGCGCCTGGGCGGGGGCGGCGTCGCCGGCCATGGCGTAGCCGGCGGTCTTGGGAGGCTGCGGCGCGGCGAAGTCGGGCCCGACGGCGGCGCAGGCCCCCAGGAGGCCGGTCGCGGCGAGCGCCAGGGCGAGGCGGGAGGCGTTAGTCGACGGCGACATGGAGATCCTCTCCCCCGGTCTTCTTCTTCGGGGTTCGCATAAGGAGGAGCAGGGGCGCGCACAGCACGGTGATCACCAGCATCAGCCGGAAGTCGTCGACATAGGACAGCATCGACGCCTGGCGGGTGATCATGCCGTTCAGCGCGGCGAGGCCGGCCTGGGTGTCGAAGCCCAGGGGCGCGCCCAGATAGGCCTGATAGAGCGGGTTGTCGGGACGGGCGTGCTCGACCATGGCCGAGTGGTGGATCTCCACCCCGTCGACGAAGCGGGCCTGCATGATCGAGATGCCGGCGCTCGACCCGATGTTGCGGATGAGGGTGAACAGGCCCGCGCCCTGGGTGCGGTATTCCGGCTTGACCGTGGCGAAGGCGATGGTGCTCAGCGGCACGAAGATCAGGCCGGTGCCGATCCCCGACAGGAAGCCCGACATGATGATCAGCCGGGTGTCCATGCCCAGGCTGAACTGGCTCATCTGCCAGGTCGCCACGGCGCTGGCGGTCAGGCCGACCAGCAGGATCAGCTTGGTGTTGACCCTGCCGATCAGCTGTCCGACCAGGAACATGGCGATGAACGACCCCACGCCGCGGGGCATGGTGACGATGCCGGTGAAGGCGACGGGATAGCCGAGCAGGGTCTGCATCATCGGCGGCAGCAGAGCCAGGGTGCTGAACAGCAGGATGCCGATGAAGAACCCGAAGATCGAACAGGTCAGGAAGTTGGGGTCGGCCAGCAGGCCGCGCTCGACGAAGGGGCGCGCCGCCGTCGCGGTCTGCACGCAAAGGACCCAGAGGGAGATCACGCAGACGATGAGGTAGGTCCAGACCTCGGGCGAGGCGAACCAGTCCTGGCTCGGGCCGCGGTCGAGCAGCATCTGGAAGGCGCCGATGGCCAGGGCCAGGCTGGCGAAGCCGAGGAAGTCGAAACGCTTCTGGTCGGCCGCCCGCTTCTCGGACAGGAAGAACATCACGCCGGCGAAGGCCAGGACGCCGATCGGCAGGTTGATGAAGAACACCCAGCGCCAGTTGAGGTTGTCGGTCAGCCAGCCGCCGAGGGCCGGGCCGAGTATGGGGCCCAGCACCGCGCCGGCGCCCCAGACGGCCATGGCCTGGCCGTGCTTCTCGGGCGGGTTGATGTCGAGCAGGACGGCCTGGGACAACGGGATCAGCGCCGCGCCGAACACGCCCTGCAACAGGCGGAACAGCACGATCTCGACCAGGCTGTTGGCGACGCCGCACAGCACCGAGGCGGCGGTGAAGCCGGCGATCGAGATCAGGAACACCATCTTGCGGCCGATCTTGTCGGCCAGGAAACCGGTCAGCGGCGTCATGATCGCCGCCGAGACGATATACGAGGTCAGCACCCAGGTGATCTGCTCGGCCGAGGCCGAGACGCTGCCCTGGATGTGGGGCAGGGCGACGTTGGCGATGGTGGTGTCGAGCGAGTTCATCACCGTCGCCAGCATGATGGAGACGGTGATCGCCGCCCGGTTCGACCCGTCGCCGGCGGCCCTGCGCGCCGCCGCGATCATCGGCCGGCGGCCTTGTCGGTCTTCGCGCCCTGCGGCGGGCGGGTGTCGACCTTGACCTTGGCGCTGAGGCCGGCGCTGAGGCCGGGGGCGGCCTCGTCGAGCGCCAGGCGCACGGGCAGGCGCTGCACCACCTTGACCCAGTTGCCGGTGGCGTTCTCGGGCGGCAGCAGGGCGAAGCTCGACCCGGTGCCGGGGCTGAAGCTGGCGATGTGGGCGTTCAAGGCGTGGTCGTAGGCGTCGATGGTGATGCGCGCCGACTGGCCGACCCGCATCTTGGCCAGCTGGTTCTCCTTGAAATTGGCCTCGATCCAGGGCTGGCCGGACACCAGCCAGAACAGGGTCTGGGAGGCGGCCACGCGGTTGCCGACCTGAAGCTGCTCGACCTTGGTCACCACGCCGTCGACCGGGGCGACCACCACGGCGTAGCCGAGGTTGAGGCGGGCGCGGTCGAGATCGGCCCTGGCCTGCAGCACGCGCGGGTGCTGGTCGGCGGGGGCGCCGGCCCGGCCGCCGAGGTCGGCCAGGGCGGTGGTCGCCTGCTGCTGGGCGACGGCGAGTTGGCGGCGGGCCTGCTCGGCGGCGTGGGCGGCCTGGTCGGCCTGGGCGCGGGAGCTGACGCCGGCGGCGGCGAGGTCCTGCTGACGGCGGGCCTCGCGCGCCGTATAGCCGACGGTTTCCTGGGCGGCGGCGATGTCGGCCTGCCGCTGGGCGTAGACCGACTGCAGGCCCTGGGCCTGGTAGCGGGCCGCGGCGAGGGCCGCCTCAGCCTGCTCGACCGCGACCTGATAGTCGGCGGGGTCGAGCTTGAACAGCACCTGTCCCTTGCGGACCGCCTGGTTCTCCTTGACCTCGATCTCGACCACCCGGCCGGGGATGCTGGCGCTGACGCCGGCGCGGGCCGACTGGACATAGGCGTCGTCGGTGGTCTGGTAGCGGCCGCCGGTCAGGATCACGAACGCCACGACGCCCAGGATGATCAGCGGGACGCCGATCATCAGCGGCCAGCGCAGCCGGGCGCCCAGCGTGCGGCGGCCGGGACGGCGCGCGCCTTCGGCCTCGGCGTCGCCGATGGCCTGATATCCTTCTGCGTCGCTCACGCGCCGTGCTCCACGTTCCGCGCGATCGGGCGGGGCGGGCTCGGCGATCGCAGCCAGGTTTCGGACATTAGAGAATCGATCGCGTCGCCATGCGACGGCGCGGTGACGACGGAGATAGGCCTCGCACTTTCATGAGCCAAATGATATTCCGTCACAGCCATCATGAACGACCCTCATTTTCGCAATCTTGACCTCAATCTCCTGCGCGTGTTCGAGGCGCTGCTGGTCGAAGGCAGCGCCACGCGCGCCGGCGCGCGGCTGGGGTTGAGCCAGTCGGCGATCAGCCACTCCCTCGGCCGGCTGCGCCGGTCGCTGGACGACGACCTGTTCGTGCGAGGGCCGGCCGGGCTGCAGCCGACCTCGCGGGCGCTGGACCTGGCGCCGGCCGTGCAGAAGGCGCTGAAGCTCCTGGAGGCGGCGGTGTCGGCTCCCCGGTTCGATCCGGCCGTCACCGAGCGCCGGTTCGACGTCTGCGCCACGGCCTATATCTGCGCGGTGTTGATGCCCCGGCTGGTCCGGCGGTTCTTCGAGGCCGCGCCCAGGGCCAAGCTGCGCATACACGGACAGGACGCCGCCTTCGCCGACGACCTCAGCCGCGGCCGGGTCGACGCGGTGGTCGGCGGCTTCGAGCAGGTGCCGGATGGGATGACCTACACCCACCTGTTCGAGGAGACCGGCGTCTGGGCGGTCCGCGCCGGCCATCCCGCCATCGCCGACGGCGCCGCGCTCGCCAAGCTGGCGGGCCTGCATCAGGTCATGGTGCGGCACTCGGACGAGATGGAGCCGGAGCGGCGGGGGCAGCGGCCGAACCTCGGCCTCAAGCGGCTGTCGACCTGGAGCGAAGACTATATCTTCGACGGCCATACGCGGGCGGACGCCATCTCGCTGTCGGTGCCGGATTCCTTCTCGACCCTGGCCATCGTCAGCCAGACCGATATGGTCGCCCTGCTGCCGCGCCGGTTGGCCGAGAGCGCGTCGGCCAAGCGCAAGCTGGCGCTGATCGATCCGCCGAATCCGCCGCCGCCGGCCAAGGTCGGGGTTGTCACCCGCGCCAGCGAGAGCGACCACGGGCCGGTGGCGTGGCTGGTCGGGCTGATGCAGGCCGCCGCCGCCGAGCTCTAGCGGCCTGGGGCGATCACGCGGCCGCGACCGTGTCGGCCGCCGCGTCCGTCGGCAGCAGTTCGGTCATGGCCGCGAGCAACCGCTCGGGCTTGATCGGCTTTTCCACCACCGCGTTCATGCCGGCCGCCAGGTAGATCGCGGCGTCGTCGGGATCGGCGTTGGCGGTGAGGGCGATGATCGGGGTGCCGCCGACCGCTCCCCCCAGGCTGCGGATGGCGCGGGTGGCCTCGACGCCGTCCATGCGCGGCATCTTGATGTCCATCAGGATCAGGTCGAAGCGTCCGGTGCGGGCGGCCTCCAGGGCCTCCACGCCGTCTTCGGCGCACTCCGACGTGCAGTCGAACATCTCGCACAGCGCCTCGGCGACCATGCGGTTGGTGGCGTTGTCGTCGACGACCAGCACGTGGGCGCTGCGGCCGCCGTCGCCGATATGGGGCGCTGGCTCTGCGCCGGCGGCGGCGGGCGCGGCCTCTTCGGCCATCAGGTCGAAGGTGATGGTCGCGCCGGCGCCGGTGTTGCTCTCGGCGCGGATCGAGCCCTGCATGGCGTCAATGATGCGGCGGCACAGCGGCAGGGCCAGGCCCGCGCCGCCGGGTTCGGTGGGAATCTCGAAGATGCGGGCCAGCCGCTCGGGGGAATAGCCGGCCCCGGTGTCGCGGACGCGGCCTTCGATCAGCACGCCGCCGTCGACACGGCGGGCGTAGAGCGCGGCCTCGACGGCCCCGTGGCGGGTCAGGCGGACGGCCTGTTCGATCAGCAGGCCGAACACCTGCCGCAGGCGCTCGGCGTCGATGCGCGCCGTCAGGTCGTCGCCGTCGTAGGAGACCAGCAGGTTGACGCTGTCGCCGCCGCGGCCGCGCCAGGCGGCCTGGACGTCGTCCATCAGCTCGCGCAGGGGCGTCGGACGCGGGGTCATGTCCAGCCGGCCGGCCACGCCGCGCGACAGGTCGACCGCGTCGGCCAGGACGCCGAGCAGGCTCTTGCTGGAATCGACGAGGGTGTTGGCGTAGGTGCGCGCGTCGGCGGACAGGGGCTGGCGTTGCAGCAGTTCGGCCATGGCCAGCACCCCGTTGAGAGCGGTGCGGATCTCGTGGCTGATGACGTCGAGGAACTGGTCGCGGCTGGGCGGCGCGACGCGCTGTTCCTCGCCGGCGGCCCGCAGCAGGGCGGCGAGCGGGCAGACGCCGAAATAGCGGCCCTGCGAGACGACGACGACGCCGGCCACGCCGGGGGTGTCGACCAGCCGGGCCCGTACGACGGCGGGCTCTTCGGCGATGTCGGCCAGGAACGGCTCGGGGTCCATCACGGCGGCGACGGTCAGGCCGGCGAGGCGGTCGTGCGGCAGGCTGCGCGCGCTGGAGCGCGGAAACAGGCCGACCGGTCGGTCATGATCGACCACGGCGACGAAATCCAGCGCCGGCTCTTGAACGAAGCGAGCGATCAGTTCAGCCGCCGACCCATGCAGGTCCGCCGGGGTCACACGTTCGGCGAGGGCTAGAAAGCTGTTCATCATACACGACGCGCCGCTGTTTCAGGCGAGCACATTAGCGCCTCACGCTTGCGGAGTAGTTAAGTCGATAAGTTCATTCTCGATGTCGGTCAGAAAAGCGGCGGGGCTTTCGCCCCGCCTTCAGGATTTCAGCGTTCTGCGAGCGGTTAGAAAGTCTTGGTCACCGCGACGCCGTAGGTGCGCGGATCGGTATAGAAGGCGTTGCGGAACAGGCCGGACGAGTCGTCGGTCAGATAGGTGTCGGTGATCACCGTCTCGTTGGTCAGGTTCTTGCCGTACAGCTCGAACGTCCAGCCGTTGCCAGGATTGGCGATGGTCAGGGTGGCGTTGAGGTTGGTCCAGCTGTCCAGCCGGTCGGCCGCAGTATTGTAGATCCGGGCGTACGACTTGTCCTGCCAGTAGAAGTCGCTGCGCAGGACCATGTTCCAGCCCTGGGGCAGGTCCCAGGTGTACTGGCCGCCGATCGAGGTGGTCCAGTGCGGCGAGTTGGGCAGTTCGTTGCCCTTCAGGTTCATCTCGACGCCGTCCGAAACCAGGCCGCCGAAGGCGTTGGTGCCCACCGCCACTGCGCCGGGCGCCAGCAGCGTTCCGGCCCCGGCCGCGCTGACCGGGGTGCAGGCCCCCAGCAGGTTGAAGGGGTTGGTGGCGTTGGCGATGCCCAGGGCCGTCTGGGCGGCGGTCATGGTGACCACGCAGTTGGAGGCCTCGCTCGACTTCATCACCACCAGGTTGGGGTTGCCGCCCGTGCGGTTGAAGGTGTCGACCGAGGCGCCGTTGCTGATCTCGGTGTGCAGATAGCCGATGTTGGCGTTCAGGCGTAGGTTGCGGATCGGCGACCACACGGTTTCAAACTCCACGCCGTAGATCTTGGCGTCGATGTTCTCGTTGACCGAGGTGCGGTTGACGATCTTGGAGACCTGATAGCCGTTGTAGTCGTAGTAGAAGCCCGTGAGGTTCAGCAGCAGCGAGCCGTTCATCAGGGTGTTCTTGGTGCCGAGCTCGTAGGCGTTGACGAACTCCGGCGCGAACGAGGCTGGCGGACAGCCGACGCCGAGGCTGCAGGCCGGGTTCAGGCCGCCGGCCTTGTAGCCGCGCGAGAAGAACGCATAGATGAGCGTGTCGTTGGTGAAGCTCAGATGCGGCTTCCAGTCGAAGCCGAAGCGGCCGGTGGTCTCGCGGAAGCGGACCTGGTTGATCGGCAGCTGACCGGCGGGCGGGCCGGCCGAGCCGCTGCCGGGCAGGCCGAGGGCCACCGCCAGGTTCTGCTGCAGTTTGTTGTCGTCGGTGTAGCGCAGGCCGATGGTCCATTTGAAGTCCGGCGTCATCTGATAATAGACCTCGCCGAAGGCCGCGCGGGACTTCAGGTGATAGGCGCCGGTGTTGTCGTAATAGTTATGCCCCTGGCCGGTCGGCGTCTGGTTGGGGTCGATATAGATGCAGTTGGCGTTGCCGGCGGGGCAGGGATAGGGCACCGCTCCGCCTGTCGCCGCCGAAGTCAGGTAGTTTTTCAGAGAATAGTACGCGCCCGCGGTGTTGAACATCACGAAGTAGTCTTGCGGGTTGGACTTGAAGTCCAGATAGATGCCGCCGATGTTGAAATTGATCGGCCCGTCGAAATTGGACTGAAGGCGAAGCTCCTGGGTCCATTGCTTGGACTTGGCCGACGAGATGTCCGAGGTGCGGAAGAGGTTCGAGGCGCCGTTCTGCGGGTCGTTGACCACGCCTCCAGGGAACAGGCTGCCGTACAGCGCCGCATAGCCCGGAACCGCCGCGAAGGCGTTGACCGGATTGGGCGTGGTGTTGAACGGCGTGTTGGGGATGTAGCGGGTGTAGTCCTGCCGGGTGAACAGGTCGTAGCTGGTGTACGAGGTCAGCGACGTGAACTTGAGCTGATCGGTCAGGTCCCAATCGATGTTGAATTCGACGATGTCGGTGTTGGTCCGGTAGATCGGATCGAACGACGACTGGATGTTGCGGATGTTGGGGTCCTGCATCTGGCCGGCGAAGGCGTCGCCGGTCTGCAGCCCGGTCAGGGCGGCGTAGAGGCCGCCGAGCGTCGCCTGCGAATTGATGGTGCCCAGCACGCCGGGCGAATTCACTGGCGTCGCCTGACAGCCTTGGCTGAAGAAGCCGCGCTCCACCTGCGCCACCAGCGGATTGGCCGAATAGGGCGCGCCGCCGACATTGGCGGGGCCTGGGTCCTTGGTGCAGAGCTGCTTGCCGATCCGCGAGCGGTTATCGTCCTCGTGGAAGGTGTCGTACATCAAGGTGGCGCGGAAACTGTCGGTCGGCGCGAACTTCAAGGTGGCGCGCCAGGCGTAGAGGTCGCGGTCGTCGGCGTCGTTGCCGGTGGCGATGTTCTTGCCGAAGCCGTCGCGCTTCAGATAGGTGCCGGCCACCCGCAGGTCGAGCTTGTCGCCATAGATCGGCACGTTGATCATGCCGCGGACCTTGATGGAATTGTAGTTGCCGTACTCGGCGCGGAGGTTGGCGCCGAAGTCGTCCGTCGGCTTGGCGGTGATGACGTTGACCACGCCGCCGGTGGCGTTGCGGCCGTAGAGCGTGCCCTGCGGTCCGCGCAGCACTTCCACCCGCTCGACGTCATAGAAATCGGATTCGAACAGGTTGTTCGAGGTCAGGGGCGCGTTGTTCAGGTGCACGCCCACGCCGGAATCGCCCGACGCCGCCACCAGCTTGGCCCCGACGCCGCGAATCTGGAAGTTGTAGCCGGTGAAGTTGCCCTTGGAGAAGTTGACGTTGGGGATCGAGGTGACGAGGTTGGGGCCGCCGTCGATCTTCTGCTTCTGCAGCATGTCCTGCGAGAAGGCCGAGACGGCGATCGGCACGTCCTGCAGCGCCTCCTCCTTCTTCTGGGCGGTGACGACCAGTTCCTCGATGACGGTGCCGCCGGCCTTGGCGGGCGGCGGGGTCTGCTGAGCGAGCGCCGGTGATCCGATGGCGATGAGAGCCCCCGCCGAAACGCCCATGGCGAGCAGGCTCCGCAAACGCAGAGATTGCGACATCTTATTCCTCCCGTGACGCCGCGAACCTTATGGCTGGTTCTGCGAACGTCCTGTTTCCTCGGCGCCGCGCAATTATTTGCCACGTCGGGTGCACGGCTTACCCTCGCGGCGTACGAGGATTGCATACGCGCGTTTGAAAGCTGTCAACTGGCGAGGAGGAACATAAACGGCGATAAGTTATGCGATGTCACCGGCTCGCCGCACATCGTTCTGCGAAAGACACACTTCCTTGCAGCCATTGGAGAAATTCGGGGTGCGACGCTTGGCTGTCGACGGTCAACGCCAGGATGCAGGGGACGTCGTAGGGGTGGCGTGCGACGATCAGTCCGCGCAACGCGCCCTCGGCGGCCCGAGTCGTTTTCAAGGTCATCGGCGTTTCGACCGCCTCCTCGACCGCCTCCTCGACCGCGTCCTTCCAGCGATAGATCGAGCGGACCGGCGGGAAGAGGTTGGCGCAGGCGCACAGGCCCTGCTCCAGGGCTTCGCGCGCCAGGGCCTCGGCGGTTTCGGCGTCGGGCCAGGTCGTGTAGAGGAAGACCGCGTCCTGCATGATCTAGGCGTCCTGATCTAGGCGTGCCGTTGCGCCCGGCGGCGGGCGTGCTCATCTAGCGTCGGCCGGCCGCAGGCCTCGTTCAATCCCGGTTTCAGCATACGCATGTCCGATCCAGCTTCCACCGCCTCAGGCGCGCTTGTCCTGTTCTCCGGCGGTCAGGATTCCACCGCCTGTCTCGCCTGGGCGCTCGACCGCTACGCGCGGGTGGAGACGGTCGGCTTCGACTACGGCCAGCGTCACGCGGTCGAGCTGGAGGCGCGCCGCGCGGTGCGCGAGGGCTTCATCGCGGCTTTTCCCGCCTGGGCCGAACGGCTCGGTCCGGACCACATGCTCGACATTCGCGGGTTCGGCGCCGTGGCCGAGTCGGCCCTGACCGCCGACCGGGCCATCGAAATGACCGCCAGCGGCCTGCCGTCGACCTTCGTGCCCGGCCGCAACCTGGTGTTCCTGACCTATGCGGCGGCCCTGGCCGACCGGCGGGGCCTGCGCGCCCTGGTCGGCGGCATGTGCGAGACGGACTATTCCGGCTATCCCGACTGTCGTCGCGCCACCATGGACGCCATGGAGCAGGCCCTGAACCTGGGCATGGAGCGCGACTTCCGCATCGAGACGCCGCTGATGCGCCTGACCAAGGCGCAGACCTGGGCCCTGGCCAAGGGGCTGGGCGGCGAGGCGCTGATCGACCTGACCCTGCGCGAGAGCCATACCTGCTACCTCGGCGAGCGCGGCGAGCTGCATCCCTGGGGATACGGCTGCGGCGCGTGCCCGGCCTGCGAGCTGCGGGCCAGGGGCTTCGAGACCTGGGTCGCCGAGGGGCGGCCGGCGGCCGCGCCGTGACCTACAGCGTCAAGGAGATCTTCCTCACCCTCCAGGGCGAGGGCGGCCAGGCGGGCAAGGCGGCGGTGTTCTGCCGCTTCGCCGGCTGCAATCTGTGGTCCGGCCGCGAGCAGGACCGCGCCAAGGCGGTCTGCACCTTCTGCGACACCGACTTCGTGGGGATGGACGGGCCGGGGGGCGGACGCTTCGCCGACGCCGAGCGGCTGGCCGACGCGGTGGCGGCGGCCTGGACCGGCCCGGCGCACGACCAGTTGGTGGTTTGCACCGGCGGCGAGCCGCTGCTGCAGCTGGACGCGCCGTTGATCGACGCCCTGCACGCCAGGGGGTTCGCCATCGCGGTGGAGACCAACGGCACCTTGCCAGCGCCGGCGGGCCTCGACTGGATCTGCGTCAGCCCCAAGGCCGACGCCCCGGTGGTGCAGACCCACGGTCAGGAGCTGAAGCTGGTCTTCCCCCAGCCCGGGGTCGATCCGGAACGCTTCGCCGGCCTCGATTTCGAGCGCTTCTTCCTTCAGCCGATGGACGGTCCCGACCGCGCCGCCGCGACGGAGGCGGCGGTCGCCTATTGCCTTTCGCACCCGCAATGGCGTTTAAGCGTGCAGACGCACAAGTATCTCGGCCTGCCCTGAGGATTTCGAGCCTCCCAGGCCCCATGTTTCGGACAAGATGACCGACGCTCACTTCGAAATCACGAAGGCCGCGACCTTCGACGCCGCCCACTATCTGGAGCAGGGGCCGGCCGATCACCGCTATCGGCGCCTGCACGGCCATTCGTTCAAGGTCGAGGCCAGCGTGCGCGGCCCGGCCGACCCCGAGGCCGGCTGGGTGGCTGACCTGTCGGCGCTCGACGAGGCGCTGCGGGCCGTCGCGACCGAGCTTGACCACGGCCTGCTCAACGATCATCCCGGCCTCGAGGTCCCGACGCTGGAGCGCCTGTGCCTGCATTTCGCCGGCAAGCTGCGTCCGCGCTTCCCTGGCCTGTCGCGCATCGTCGTGTCGCGGCCGACCATCGGGGAAAGCTGCGCGCTGAACCTCTAAGGCGGGTTTCCGCCGTTCGGCGCCGGCTTGTCCTTCTGATCGTCGCCGCCCGCGACGGCCCGCCCGGCCGCGCCGACCACCGCGCCGCCGGCCTTGGCGGTCGCGCCGACCGCGCCGGCCGTCACCCCGACGGCGGTTCCGACCACGGCGCCGGTGGCGGCCGCCGCGACGCATCCTTGCAGGCAGACGGCGAGCGCCGCCAGCGCGATGGCGGACGCGGCCGACAGGCCGGCGGTCCTGGAGGAGGGAAGGGCTCGCATCTGAGGCTCCTTGAGCTGAGCCTCGCCAGCATCCGGCCGAATCGTTGCGATTAGATGGCGTCGCCGCCGTCCGCGGCCCCGGTCAGGGGTCGAGGTTGACGGCGTGCTGCTCGTGGATGCGGCGGTAGGGGCCGACGAAATAGGGGTCGGCCTTGCGCCGGCGGTCCGGGCCGAAATAGTCGCGCGATCGCACGAAGGGCCGGGGATTGTCGATGATCTCCACCACCCGCTCCAGCACGCCCCTGGCGGTCACCGGCTTGGCCAGGAACTCGTTGACGCCGGCGTCGCGCGCCTCGGTCACCCGGCGGGAGGTCGAGTGGCCGGTGACCATGATCACCGGGGTCAGCTGGTTGGGGCTGTCGGGCGCGTTGCGCAGCCGACGGACGAAGTCGATGCCGTCGAGCGGCGTCATGGCCAGGTCGGTCATCACGATGTCGATGGGATGGGCGCGCATCAGGGTCAGGGCCTCGGCCCCGTCCTCGGCCTCCAGCACCGCGCGCACGCCGATGGCGCGAAGGATCTCGGTCAGCAGCACGCGCATGTGCTGGTTGTCGTCGACCAGCAGAATCTTGAGCAGTTCGAACCGCAAGAAGAAGCGCCGCCCCCGAGATATTCACGCGCGCACGCATCCGCCGCCGGACGGATGAACTCAACGCGCGACGCCAGAGGGGCCCAAATGAAACATGGTTATCGGCAGGTCAACCATAAAAAGAGACCCGCCGGGAAGGCGGGTCTCAGGCAAAGTCAAATGATCGCGAGCCGCCGCCTCAGGCGGCGTCGACCAGGACCACCTCGGCGTCCTGCAACGACTTGACCACCAGCCGCTCCTCGCCGGTGATGGCCGCGCCGTCGCGGGCGTCCAGTTCGACGCCGTTGACCTCGATGCGGCCGGCCGCCGCCACCAGATAGGCGTGGCGCGCGGCGCCCAGGTCGTAGACCGTGGTTTCGCCGGCCTTCAGCGTCGCGCCGAGCACCCGCGCCTCGGCGCGGATCGGCAGGGCGTCGTCGTCGCCGTCGAAGCCGCTGGCCAGGGCGACGAACTTGCCGGACCGGTCGCCCTTGGGGAACGGCTTGGCCCCCCAGGACGGCGCGCCGCCACGCTTGGACGGCTCGATCCAGATCTGGAACAGCGTCGTGGTCTCGGGCTCCAGGTTGTATTCGGCATGGCGGATGCCCGTTCCGGCCGACATCACCTGGACGTCGCCCGCCTCGGTGCGGCCCTGGTTGCCCAGGCTGTCCTGATGGGTGATCGCGCCTTTGCGGACATAGGTGATGATCTCCATGTCCGCGTGCGGGTGGGGCGGAAAGCCGGACTTGGGCCCGATCTCGTCGTCGTTCCACACCCGCAGGGCGCCCCAGCCCATGCGCGCGGGGTCGTACCAGTTGGCGAACGAGAAGTGGTGGCGCGCATTGAGCCAGCCGTGGTCGGCGTGGCCGAGTTCGTTGAAGGGTCTGCGCTCGATCATGGCGGTCTCCCTGTTGACGTTGTTCGGGACCAAGCGTCCCGGTTCAACGCCTAGATAGGGCGTGTCGCCCAAATTGCAACAGTAACTGTTTCCAATATCAGCTTCGGCCCTCGCGGCCGGGGGCGAACGCCCCGCCGCCGGTCTGGGCCCGGTGGCGCAGGAAGGCGTCGGCCAGGACGCAGGCGGTCATCGCCTCGACCACCGGCGCGGCGCGGATGCCGACGCAGGGGTCGTGGCGGCCCTTGGTGCGCAGGTCGACCTCGGCGCCGGTCTCGTCGATGGAGCGGCGCGGGGTCAGGATGGAGGAGGTCGGCTTGAACGCCACCCGCGCCACCACCGGCTGGCCGGTGGACAGGCCCGCCAGGATCCCTCCGGCGTTGTTCGACAGGAACACCGGCGCGCCGTCGTTCCCCATGCGCATCTCGTCGGCGTTCTCTTCGCCCGACAGCAGGGCGGCGGCGAAGCCCGCGCCGATCTCCACGCCCTTGGCGGCGTTGATCGACATCAGGGCGGCGGCCAGTTCGGCGTCGAGCTTGCCGTAGATCGGCGCGCCCCAGCCGGCCGGAACCCCGGTCGCCTCGACCTCGAGCACCGCGCCGATCGACGAGCCCGCCTTGCGCACGCCTTCCAGATAGTCCTCCCAGACCGCGACGGTCCCGGCGTCGGGGCACCAGAAGGGGTTGTTGTGGGTCTCGGCCCAGTCCCAGCGGGCGCGGTCGACGGCGTGGGGGCCGATCTGCACCAGGGCGGCGCGGATCTGCACGCTCTCGCCCAGCACCTTGCGCGCCACGGCCCCGGCCGCCACCCGCGCGGCGGTCTCGCGGGCGGAGGAGCGGCCGCCGCCGCGATAGTCGCGTACGCCGTACTTGGCGAAATAGGCGAAGTCGGCATGGCCGGGGCGGAACGCCTGGGCGATGTCGGAATAGTCCTTGGACCGCTGGTCGGTGTTCTCGATCAGCAGCGAGATCGGCGTGCCGGTGGTGACCTGGCCGCCGAACTGGGCCTTGGTGCGCTCGTCCTCGAACACGCCCGACAGGATGCGCACCGCGTCGGCCTCGCGCCGCTGGGTGACGAACTTCGAGCCGCCCGGCTTGCGCTTGTCCAGCCATACCTGGATGTCGGCCTCAGTCAGGGTCAGGCCCGGAGGGCAGCCGTCGACGACGCAGCCCAGGGCCGGGCCGTGGCTTTCGCCCCAGGTGGTGACGCGGAACAGGTGGCCGAAGGTGTTGTGCGACATGGCGCTGGTCTTAGCCGAAGGCCGGCCGGCCCACAAATCGGGCCGATGCGAAAGGGATCATGCGGCCCAGGCTGCGCCGAAACGCCGCCGCTTGGCGCGAGCGGGGCTCTCGTAGCGCGACGCGTCGGGCTGCAGGCGCACGAACAGGTCGCCGCGTCCATGCCGGCCGCGTGCGGGCAGGCCCTCGTTCGGCACCCGCACCAGGCCGCGCGCGCCGGCCTCGCGCGACACCCAGACCATGCGCGGCCCGGTGGGGGTCTGTACTTCCAGCCGCCCGCCGTCGCGCAGCAGGGCGGGGGAGGCGGCGACGGTGAGATGCAGGTGGTCGCGGTCGACCAGCACGCCGTCTTCGCCCCGGACGAACACCGTCAGCAGCACGCCGTCCAACCGCACCTTGTCGCCGGGGCGCAGGCCGGCCGGCAACGTCGTCGGCCGAAGCCGGCCGTCGGGCAGCGACACCGACCGTTCGCCGCCGCGCAGGGCTTCGGCCGGGGTGATCTCCAGGCGGTCCTCGACCGGGCGTTCGGGCCGCGGCGGGATGGTCGACGGCGCGCGGCCTGCCTCCAGCAGGCGATAGGCCTCGACGATGCGGCGCAGTCTGCGCGCCTCGCCGCCATGGTCGGGGTGGGCGGTCTTGACCGTGGCGCGGAAGGCCCGCGCCACGTCGTCCGGCGTCGCGCCGGGCCGCAGGCCCAGCGTCTCCAACGCTTCGAGAACCGTCATGGTGTCGGAAGCCCCGCTCATGGCGCGCATGCTGAGCGAACAGGGTCAACGACGCGTTAAGCCTGATCGAGCCTGTCACACGCGCCGAAGGGCGCTATATCAAAGCCATGGACGACGCCGACCTCATCCCGCCCTCGCCGAGCGAGGAAGACTACATCGCCGCCCAGGAGAAGGCCGGTCCGCCCCTGTCCGAGATCGGCGGCCCGTTCGCCCTGTTCGCCGAATGGCTGGAGGCGGCCAAGGCCGCCGAGCCCAACGATCCCAACGGCATGGCCCTGGCCACGGCCGACGCCGACGGCCTGCCGGACGTGCGCATGGTCCTGCTCAAGGACGTCGATCCGCGCGGCTTCGTGTTCTACACCAACACCGAGAGCGCCAAGGGGCTGGAACTGGCGGCCAATCCGCAGGCGGCGTTGCTCTTCCACTGGAAATCCCTGCGCCGGCAGGTGCGCGTACGCGGCCGGGTCGAGCCGACGACGACGGCGGAGGCCGACGCCTATTTCGCCAGCCGCGCGCGGCACAGCCAGGTCGGCGCCTGGGCCTCGGACCAGTCGCGGCCCTTGCCCGACCGCCTGGCCCTGGAGCGGCGGGTGGCCGAGTTCGGCCTGAAGTTCGGCCTGGGCAAGGTGCCGCGGCCGCCGCACTGGTCGGGCTATCGCGTGATCCCCTCGGCCGTCGAGTTCTGGCGCGACCGGCCGTTCCGGCTGCATGAGCGGCTGGTCTTCCTGCGCGAGAGCGAGACCGGCCCCTGGCGGACGACGCGCCTGTTCCCGTGACGCCTCCCGTCCCGTGACGCCTCAGCGGGCGCCGTAGCGGGCCAGGAAGGTTTCGACCGCGTCTTCGCAGATGGTTTCCAGGCGACGGGCCGGGCGGGTCTCGTCGCCGTGGATCATCGCCACCACCAGCGTGGCGTGCTCGATCATGCCCAGCAACTGGCCGGCGGCCGCGGACGGCCGCTCGACGATCAGTTCGCCGGCCGAAGCCAGCCCCTGGATGATCCGGATCAGGGTTCCGCCCAGATGGGCGCGGGCGGTGCGGTCGGCGCGGTCGGCCAGGTCGGCGAACTGGCGGCGCTCGGCGGCGACCAACCGATAGAGGGCGCGGTGCAGCGGATCGGTCATGAACGCGGCGTAGTCGAGCGCGAAGCCGGAGAGCCGCTCCCGGGCGTCGCCGGCGCGGTCTGCGGCGACCGGCGCGTCCGGCACGGCGTCCAGCACGTCGTCGACGACCGCCCGGAACAGGTCGGCCTTGCTGGGGAAATAGGCGTAGAGCGTCGCGGTCGAGATGTTGGCGACGCGGGCGACAGCCTCCATGCCGGCGCCGGCGTAGCCGTCCTTGACGAACAGCCCGCGAGCGGCCGCGAGGATCGCGCGCCGCTTACGATCCGAACGTTCTTCCTTGCTGGCCACTGTCGATCCCGAACTCACGCTTGACAGAACATGCTCAGGAACGGAAAGCCGGACAAGCGGCCGCAAGTCGCTGAAACCCTGCCAGAATTGCGCATTGACACCAGCGTTTACGATGTAAGCGCGCGATTCGTCCGGAGGCGACGTTGAAGTCCGAAGACCATAGCCGCCAGATCGAGGTCGCCGCCTGGCTGGCCGAACGCGCCGACAAGGTGATCGAGACCTCCTGCGCCAGCGTCTACTTGGTTGGCGACCGCGCGCTGAAGGTCAAGAAGCCGGTGGATTTCGGCTATCTCGACTATTCGACCCTGGAGAAGCGCCACTGGGCGCTGGAGCGGGAGCTGGCGTTCAACTGCGCCACCGCCCCGGACGTCTATCGCGGCGTGCGCTGCGTCACCCGCGCGGCCAGGGGCGGGCTCGAAATGGACGGCGCCGGTCCGGCTGTCGAATATCTGCTGGAGATGCGCCGCTTCGACGACGAGGCCGTGCTGTCCCAGCGGCCCTGGGCGATCGACGACGCCCTGGAGGAGACCCTGGGGCGGGCCGTCGCCCGCTTCCACGCCGGCGCGGCGCTGCGGCCCGAAAGCGGCCAGGGCGCCCTGGGCTACACCGTGCCGTCCAACGCCGCCCAGTTCCGCAAGCAGGTCTCGGTGTTCGGCGAGACGGTCGTGGCCTCGGCCTGCGCCGGGACGGACGCCGCCCTGGCCGCCGCCGCCGGCCTGCTGGAGCGCCGGCGGGCGGCGGGGTTCCTGCGCCGCTGCCACGGCGACCTGCACCTAGGTAACATCCTGATCGAGAACGGCGCGCCGGTGCTGTTCGACTGTATTGAGTTCAACGACGCCCTCAGCGACATGGACGTCCTCTACGATCTGGGCTTCCTGCTGATGGACCTGGATTTCCGCCGGCGCACCGACGCCGCCAACCGGGTGCTGAACAGCTATCTGGACGAGGCGGCGCGCAGCTTCCCGACGGCCGAGCTCTATGCGGGCCTGGGGCTTCTGCCGCTGATCTTGTCGGTGCGGGCCGGGGTGCGGGCGCAGGTGTCGGCCCACGCCGGCGACGCCGAGGCCGCCCGCGCCTACATGGCCGCCGCCATCCGGCACCTGGGGGCCGAGCCGGCCAGCCTGACGGCCTTCGGCGGCCTTTCCGGGTCGGGCAAGTCCACCCAGGCGCGTCTGGCCGCGCCTGGGCTCGGAGCCAGGCCCGGCGCGGTGATCCTGCGCACCGACGAGATCCGCAAGCGGCTGTGGGGCGTCGGCGCCCTCGACCGGCTGCCGGCCGAGGCCTATGCGCCCGAGGTCGGCCGCCGCGTCTATGCGACCTTGTTCGACGAGGCCGGCGCCTGCCTGGCCGCCGGGCGGGCGGTGGTGCTGGACGCGGTGTTCCTGCGTCCCGAGGAGCGCGCCCAGGCCGAGGCGGTCGCCAAGGCGGCCGGCGCGCCGTTCCGCGGCGTCTGGCTGGAGGCGGCCCCCGACGTCCTGCGCGGACGGGTGGCCTCGCGCACCGGCGACGCTTCGGACGCCGACGTCGCCGTGCTGGAGGCCCAGCTCGACCGCGACGCCGGCGAGATCGGCTGGGAGCGGCTCGACGCCGAGGCGCCGCTGCGCGAGGACTGAGGCGCGGTCGCTTCGCCGCAAACCGACAAACCTGACAAAATTCCGGATTTCAACGCCCGCGCGTTGCGCCGTTCTGCGCTGCGCAATACGTTTCCAGTCAATCAATCAAAAAACTGATGACTGGAGAGAGGCGCATGTTGGGCCTGATGCAGAATTGGCCGCTGACGGTCGACAAGATCCTGGACCACGCCGACAACTGGCATGCGGACCGGGAGGTGGTCACCCGCTCGATCGAGGGGCCGGTCGTCCGCACCACCTACGGCCAGATCCACCGGCGCGCGAAGCAGCTGTCCGACGCCCTGCTGGAGCTCGGCGTCGAGCGCGGCGACCGCATCGCCACCCTGGCCTGGAACACCGACCGCCACATGGAGGTCTGGTACGGGATCATGGGGATCGGGGCGGTGTGCCACACCCTCAATCCGCGCCTGTTCGCCGAGCAGCTCTGCTACATCATCAACCACGCCGAGGATCGGATCGTCTTCACCGATCTGACCTTCGCGCCGCTGCTCGCCCAGCACCGCGACCAGATGCCGAGCGTGAAGCATTTCGTGGTGCTGGCCGACGAGGCGCACACCCGGCAGGCCGGCATTCCCGACGCCATTTCGTATGAAACCCTGATCGCCGGCCGGGCGGGCGAGGCGGCCTGGGGCGGGTTCGACGAGAACACCGCCGCCGGGCTCTGCTACACCTCCGGCACCACCGGCAACCCCAAGGGCGTGCTCTATTCCCACCGCTCGAACTATCTGCACGCCCTGCTGACCCTGCAGGCCGACGTCATGGGCCTTTCGGTCAAGGACGTGGTGCTGCCGGTGGTGCCGATGTTCCACGCCAACGCTTGGGGCGTGACCTTCGCCGCCCCGGCGGTCGGGGCCAAGCTGGTGATGCCGGGGCAGAAGCTGGACGGTCCGTCCGTATACGAATTGATCGTCAGCGAGGGCGTCACCGTCTCGGCCGCCGTGCCGACGGTGTGGCAGATGCTGCTCCAGCATCTCGACGCCACGGGCGGGCGCATCGACACCCTCAAGCGGGTGTTCATCGGCGGCTCGGCCTGTCCGGAATCGATCATCCGCGGCTTCAAGGAACGCTACGGCGTCGAGGTCTTCCACCTGTGGGGCATGACCGAGATGTCGCCGGTCGGCACCATCGGCGGCGAGACGCCGGCGGTGGCCAGGCTCAGCTACGACGAGCAGATGGCCTATAAGCTCAAGCAGGGCCGCTGCCCGCTGGGCGTCGAGATGAAGCTGACCGACGACGCGGGCGCGGTCCTGCCGCACGACGGCAAGACCTTCGGCCGCCTCAAGGTTCGCGGCCATTCCGTCGCTGGGGCCTATTTCAAGGGCGACGGCGGCGACATCCTCGACCAGGAGGGTTTCTTCGACACCGGCGACGTGGCCACCATCGACGATCAGGGCTACATGCATATCACCGACCGGGCCAAGGACGTCATCAAGTCGGGCGGCGAGTGGATCAGCTCGATCGAGATCGAGAACATCGCCGTCGGCCACCCCAAGGCGGCGATCGCCGCCGTGATCGGCGTCCACCACCCCAAATGGGAGGAGCGGCCGCTGCTGCTGGTCAAGCTCAAGGACGGCGCGGCCGCCACCAAGGAAGAGTTCCTGGCGCACCTGGAGGGCAAGATCGCCAAGTGGTGGACGCCGGACGACGTGGTCTTCGTCGACGAAATCCCGCTGGGTGCCACCGGCAAGATCGACAAGAAGGTGCTGCGCACGCGGTTCGAGGACTACGTCCTGCCCGGCGCGGCGGCGGCCAAGGCCGGCTGATCAGGCCAGCCGGTAGTCGCTGTCCAGGCCCGGTTCGCCCGCGGCCTGGACCTCGCCGGCGCGGACCATGTGCAGCATGTGCGCCAGCACCGACCGCGCCGCGGCCGGATGCAGGCGCGGATCGACGGCGGCGTACATGGCCGGCACCATGTCCTTGATGCGGGTGCGGCCGGCCGCCAGCTGCTCGCGGATCTGCCGCTCGCGGTCGCGGCGGTGGGCGCGATAGGCGTCGATGAACGGCGACACCTCGGTCACCGGCGGCCCGTGCGTCGGCCACAGCGTCGCAAAGCCGCGCGCCTGGACGCGGTCGAGGCTGTCGTAATAGGCGCCCATGTCGCCGTCCGGCGGACTGATCACTGTGGTCGACCAGCCCATGATGTGGTCGCCCGAGAACAGGGCGTTCTCCTCCAGCAGGGCGTAGCAGACGTGGTTCGAGGTGTGGCCCGGCGTCGGGATCGCCTCGATGGTCCAGCCCGGCCCGTCGATGCGGGCGCCGGCGCAGACGCTGACGTCGGGGACGAAGCCGTCGTCGTCGCCGGCCTCCATCGGCGGCCCGTCCTCCGGGCCGCCCGCGCCCAGGGCGCAGCCGTAGATCGTCGCCCCCGTCGCCTCGGCCAGGGGGCGGGCGAGGGGGGAATGGTCGAGGTGGCTGTGGGTGACGAAGATGTGGCTGATGGTCTCGCCCCGCGTCGCCGCCAGGATGGCCGCGAGGTGCGCGTCGAGCGCCGGGCCGGGATCGATCACCGCCGTCCGGCCGCGCCCGACGATGTAGGTGCCGGTGCCGGTGTAGGTGAAGGGGCCGGGATTGTCGGCCACCACGCGGCGGATCAGCGGCGAGACCTGGTCGACCTGGCCGTACTCGAAGCGGATGTCGCGCACGAAGGGGATCATCGGCGGGGCCGGTTCAGCCGAGGACGCCGGACAGGTCGTAGCCCGCCGCCCGGCCCAACCCGACCAGTTCGTCGCGCGGGTGCGCGCCCGAGGCGGCCTGGCCCAGGGCCCAGGTGACGATCGAGCGGGTGCCGGAGCGGCAGAAGGCCAGCACGGGGCCGTCGGCCTCGGCGACGGCCTGGCGCATGGCGTCGACCTGGCCAGGCGTCGGGCCGCCCTGGACCGGGATGTGGCGGAAGGCGAGGCCGGCGGCGGCGGCGGCTTCGGCCACCTGGGCGGCGCTGGGCTGGTCGGGCGTCTCTCCGTCGGGCCGGTTGCTGATCAGCAGGCGATAACCTTCCTGGGCGGCCCTGGCCACGTCGGCCAGCTCGATCTGGGGCGAGGTGGCGAAGGCGTCGGTGACGCGGCGAAATTCGGTCATGAGGGCCTCGGAGCGGATCGGAAAAGAGCCCTCCTTGTAGACCGGGCCGCCGCTAGTTGCGACGTTTGACGCGGATCGAACGCTGATTGTCGATCTTCATGAAATAGCTCTGCAGGGCGGCCTTGCGAATCTCGACCGTCGAACCCTGGCGCGGCGGCTGGTCCACCGCCTCGTCGTCGGTCTGCTCCCAGACCGCCCCGCCTTCCAGGGTGATCAGCCAGCGTCCTTCCGGCGTGCGCCCGGCGTGGTCGATCTTGGCGGTGATGCGCTCGACAGTTTCGGGCTTGGCCCCGCGGTCGAGGAAGCCGAAGGCGGGAATCTCGAAGCCGAACGCCTGGCGCTTGGCCTCCTTGATCTGGTCGCGGTCGACCACCACCACGTCGCCGGCGGTGCGGGCGTGGATCAGCTTGTCGACGGCGGCGTCGTAGCAGGCCAGGCGCTCGCCGTCGGGTCGCTGGCGGCAGGCGATGACCTCGTCGACCACGGCGGCGGAGGCCTGGGCCAGCTGCTGCACGCGCGGAAAGGCGGCGGGGGCGGCGATGAGGACGGCGAGCGTGGCGATCGAGCCGCCGGTCAGGGCGGCCTGGAAGCGGTTCATGGCGGCGGTCCCGTCTGCAAGCCCCGGAGGCGCGGACGCGGGCGGCCGTAAAGCGGCCGATGCGCCCCCTGAATTTTCTGGGCGGCCGACCACGGGTGGTCAAGTGATTAAGCGTATTCGGAAACATTCAAATTGTTTCAAATTTGTAAATTTTATGTCGGCCTAGAAATCGGCCAGGCTGTGACTTCAATGCGACAGCAGGTGGATGATTGTGTCATCAGCCTGCAATGGTCGTTGACCGTGGACCACGCCAGACACTTACTTCCGGCCGTCGGGGCGGCGACGCCCCGGTGAATCAATCGCGCCGGGGGCAGGGGAGCGGGTCTGCGGAGCAGATCAGCGCGCCTTCCTCCGTTCGGAGGAAAAAAGAGTTGCTGAAACAATCCACGCGTACGTACCTGCTGACATCCACGATGATCGGCGGCGTCACGCTGGCGACCGTGGCCGTCTCGCCGGCCTTCGCCCAATCCAAGTCCGCCGACCAGCCCGCCACCGTCGAAGAAGTGGTGATCACTGGTTCGCGCATCCCGCAACCCAACCTGACCAGCGTCAGCCCGCTCACCGCGGTCAACAGCCAGGAAATCAAAGCCCAGGGCACGACTGGGGTTGAAAACCTCATCAACAACCTGCCTCAGGCGTTCGCGGCTCAGACCGGCGGCGTCTCGAACGGCTCGACGGGCACCGCGACGGTGAACCTGCGCGGCCTCGGCTCGACCCGCACCCTGGTCCTGGTGGACGGCCGCCGCATGATGCCGGGCGACCCGGCCACGCCCGTCGCCGACCTGAACAACATCCCGGCCGCGCTGGTGAACCGCGTCGACGTGGTCAGCGGCGGCGCCTCGGCGGTGTACGGCTCGGACGCCATCGCCGGCGTCGTCAACTTCCAGATGGTGCACGACTTCGAAGGCGTGCGCATCGACGGCCAATACAGCTTCGCCCAGCACTCCAACGGCAACAGCGACGCGCTGTCGGCCCTGAAGACCGCGCCTTACGCGGTGAAGATCCCGACCGGCGACGTCACCGACGGCGGCACCACGGACGTCAGCATCATCCTCGGCGCCAACGCGCCGGACGGCAAGGGCAACATCACCGCCTACGGCAGCTACCGCCACACCGAGGCGGTTCTGCAGGGCAACCGCGACTATTCGGCCTGCTCGATCGCGACGAGCAGCACGGTCACGAGCAACGTCTACGACACTCACTTCTGCGCCGGCTCGAGCAACAGCGCCTATGGCCGGTTCATGGCCGTCAACACGGCGACCGGCGTCACCGGCACCCCTTACTCCACCAATCCGAACGGGCAATTGGGACCGCTTGTGCCGTTCACCAACGCGGCGCGCTTCAACTACGGCCCGCAGAACTACTTCCAGCGCCCCGACGACCGCTACACAGCGGGCTTCTTCGGGCACTATCAAGTCAACAAGCAGTTCGACCTCTACAGCAACTTCATGTTCGCGGACGACCATACGGTCGCTCAGATCGCGCCGAGCGGCCTGTTCCGCGGCACGGGGCCGAACCTGACCAGCACCTACAAGATCAACTGCGACAACCCGCTGATGGCCGCCGCGAAGGCTCAGCTCTGCACGCCCGGGTTCGTCAACGCCGACAATACGATCGACGCGGACATTGGTTTCCGTTTCGCCGCCCTGCCGCGCCAGGACGACCTGCGTCACACCAACTACATGATCAACATCGGTTCGCGCGGGGAACTGGGCGACGGCTGGAACTATGACGTCTATGCCCAGTACGGCACGTCGATCTTCAACGAGCACTACAACAACGACGTCTCGACCGTGCGCGTGCAGAACGCGCTGCTGGTCGACCCGGTCACCGGCCAGTGCAAGTCTGGCACGACCGACGGCTGCGTGCCTCTGAACATCTTCCAGTACGGCGCCCTGTCACCGGCGATGCTCAAGTACGTCATCGCGCCGGGCTTCAAGTCGGGCCAGACGACCGAGCAGGTGGTCAGCGGCTCGGTCACTGGCGATCTCGGCCAATACGGCGTCAAGACGCCCTGGGCCAATGACGGCGTCGGCGTGGCGTTCGGCAGCGAATATCGTCGCGAATCTCTGGACCTGCGCACCGACCTCGAGTTCGCCTCGGGCGACCTTTCCGGTCAGGGCGGTCCGTCCAAGAGCAACTCGGGTTCGTTCGACGTCTATGAACTGTTCGGCGAAGCCCGGATTCCGATCGCCCAGGGCCAGCCCTTCATCAAGGATCTGAGCGCCGAGGTCGGCTATCGCTTCTCGGACTACAGCACCGCGGCCGGGGTCACGCATACCTACAAGGTCGGGCTCGACTACGCGCCGATCGACGACATCCGTTTCCGCGCCAGCTACAACCGCGCGGTGCGGGCGCCCAACGTCGCCGAGCTTTATACGCCGCTTGCGGTCGGCCTGTTCGGCGGGACCGATCCCTGCGCCGGCGCTTCGCCCGTGGCCAGCCTGGCTCTTTGCCAGACCACCGGCGTCACGCCGGCGCAGTACGGCCATATCAGCGCCTGTCCGTCGAGCCAGTGCTCGGCGCTGCTCGGCGGCAACGCCGACCTGCAAGCCGAAAAATCCGACACCTATTCGGTCGGCTTCGTGTTCACGCCGACGTTCCTGAGCGGCTTCAACCTGACGGTCGATTATTTCAACATCAAGGTCGCCAACGTCATCTCGCAGCTGCCGAACCTGACGGTCATCAGTTGCCTGAACGGTTCTGCGCAGGCCTGCGGGCTGTTCCATCGCGATCCCGCGACGGGTCAGCTGTTCGGCAACAACGGCTATATCATCGCGCCGTTCACCAACACCGGCTTCCTGAAGACCAGCGGCGTCGATCTCGAGGCGAACTATCGCTTCGGCCTCGCCGACGTCGGTCTGTCCGGCTGGGGTTCGGTGGCGTTGAACCTGGTCGGCACCTGGACCAATACGTTCGAGACCCAGCCGGTCACCGGCGGCGGCTCGTTCGACTGCGTCGGCTACTATGGTCCGATCTGCTCGACCAACACCCAGGGTGGACCGATCCCGGAATGGCGTCACAAGTTCCGCGCCACCTGGACCACGCCCTGGCCGGTCACCGTCTCGCTGGCTTGGCGCTATATCTCCAGCGTTTCGCTGGACGCCAACACCAACGATCCGTTCATGCGCGACCCGGCGGGCCGCAAAAACACCAAGGACGCCAGCATCCCGGCCTACAACTGGATCGATCTGTCGGGCACCTGGAAAGTTCGCGACGGCCTTACCTTCCGGGCTGGCGTCAACAACGTGTTCGACAAGGATCCGCCGATCCTCGACTCGAACAACTACCCGATCTCGGGTTCGCCCTTCGGCAACGGCAATACGTTCCCGGGCACCTACGACTACCTGGGCCGTACGATCTTCGTCGGCCTGACCGCGGACTTCTAAGTCAAGCGGTCGCCTAATGGGAAACGGCGGGCTGATCGGCCCGCCGTTTCTTCTTCTGGTTTGACGATTGCGAGCGGCTTAGCCGCTTGTTAGCGTTTCCGCCCGTGTCCCTTTCGGCGCCGCCTGCCCATGTTCCTGGAAATTCCGGATGTTCTGACGGCCGACGAGATCGCGCGCCTGCGCGCCATCGCCGCGTCAGCGGTTTTCGTCGACGGCCGCGCGTCAAGCCCGCATTCCATGGTCAAGAACAACCTCCAGATCGACCATGGCGGCGACGCCCACGGTGAGTCCTCGAGGATGCTGGCCGCCGCGCTCCAGCGCAGCGAACCGTTCAGAAATTTCGCCTTCCCACGGATCATGGCGCCGCCGATGTTGGCTCGCTATACGCCGGGCATGAGCTACGGCGCCCACGCCGACGCGGCCTTTATCCAGATCGGCGGCCGGTCCCTGAGGTCGGACATATCGTGCACGGTCTTCATCGCCTCGCCCGATAGCTATGAGGGCGGGGAACTGGCGGTGCGGCTCGGCGGGGCTTCAGTGGCCTTCAAGGGCGCCGCCGGTTCGGCGATCGTCTACCCGTCCACGACCTTGCACGAGGTCAGGCCGGTCACCGCCGGCGAACGGTTGGTCGGGCTGACCTTTGTTGAAAGCCAGATCGCAGATCCGTTCAACCGGGAGCTGCTCTACGAACTGGACGAAGTCGCCGCCCTCGAAGGGCTCAATATGAGTTGGGAGAACCGCACGCGGTTCCAGTACGTCCGGACCAATCTGCGCCGGATGTGGAGTGATGCAGGATGACCCAGAACGCCGCATCTCCGGCGGGCCACGCCAATCTCGTCGCCGAGGTCGAGGCGGCCATCGCGGCCAACGACATGACACGGGCCGTAGCCTTGGCCCAGGCCGGCCTGGCCGAGGGGATCGAGCATTCGATCCTCTTCAACCTCGCCGCCTATCAGCTGGAGCTGGACGAGCGCTTCTCTGAGGCGCTGGACATGCTCGGCCGGGCGCTGCGGCTGAATCCGCGAGACGCTTTTGTCATCAACAGCATCGGCGTGTGCCACTCCAAGCTGGGAAGGCCCGAGGACGCTCTGGCTGCGTTCGAGGGCGCGCTGAGGATCAATCCGGATTTTCCTTACGCCCACAACGGGCGGGGACTGGCGCTGGCCACGCTGGGCGACCGCCCCGGCGCCCGTGCTGCGCACGAGCACGCCGCCGCCCTCGACCCCAACTTCGCCGAACCGCTCGGCGCTCTGGCGGCGATGGACGTGGAGGACAAGGACTTGGTCAGCGCTCGCCGATACGCCGAGCGCGCCTTGAAGCTCGACGAGGAGCAGCCGGCAGCGGTTTTGGCCATGGCCGCCGTCGAGATGGAGGATGGCGACTTCGCGCCCGCCGAGGCGCGGCTGCGGCGCCTGCTGTCCGCCCGCGCCATGAGCCCGCTGCATCTGGCCTCCGCTCTCAACCTTCAGGCCGAGGCATTGGATGCGTTGGAGCGCTACGAGGAGGCGATGCGAGCCTACAAGGCGGCCAACGCCCAATTGCGCTCAGTTCACATGGTTCGGTTCCAGGAGACCGGTGCGGAGCTTGGCCTGGACCTTTGCCGCCGCATCATTGATGTCTTCCGGGATGCGCCCGCTGATGTCTGGCGCACGCGTCCGCAGCTGCCCCCGGCGTCGGGTGAAGCCCGTAAGCACGTGTTCCTGATCGGATTTCCGCGTTCGGGCACCACCCTTCTGGAGCAAGTTCTGGCCAGCCATCCGGACATGGTCGCCCTGGAGGAGAAGGCCACGCTCGATTCCACCTTGCTCGATTTTTTCCATGGCGATCGCGGCGTCGAGGCCCTGGCCGAGCTGAGCGAGGCCGAGGCGTCCGAGCGGCGGGATGAATACTGGCGCCAGGTCCGCTCGCTCGGCGTTGAGCCGGCCGGCAAGATCTTCGTCGACAAGCAGCCGTTGTATACGGTTTACCTGCCTGCGGTGGCCAAGCTGTTCCCGGAAGCGAAAATCCTGTTCGCCCGCCGTGATCCGCGTGATGTGGTGGTCAGCTGTCTGCGTCGAAGATTCCGCGGCAACACGCTGGTCAGCGAATTCACCAATCTTGAGCGTGCGGCTCTGCTCTACGATGCGGTGATGATGCTGGCCGACATCTATCGCGAGAAGTTGACGCTGGACATCTACATTCATCGTCACGAAAGCCTGGTCGAAGACTTCGACACTGAGGTCCAGGCGATCTGCGCCTTTATCGGCGTGCCGTGGAGCGAAGCGATGCGTGATTTCGCTGAAACCGCCAAGCGGCGCGACGTGCGCACGCCGAGCGCCAAACAGGTGCGCCGCGGCCTTTATCGCGAAGGGATGGGGCAATGGCGCCGCTATGGCGACGAGGTCTCGGAGATTTTGCCGATTCTGGAGCCCTGGGTGGCCGCCTTCGGCTATCAGCGCTCTTAGAGCGCCGGCAGGGGCGGATATCCTGGCCTAATACGACGGCGCTTACTGGTCGCGATGCACCTTGATGGCCTGCTGGCCATCGACGTTCATCAGGAAGCTGCCGATCGAGCCCTTGCGGATCACCACTTTGGAGCCGGCGTGCGGGTCGCGGTTCAGGTCGCCCGAAATCTGGCGCCAGATCGCGCCGTCTTCCAGCGTGAACACCCATTGGTCCTGCAGGGTTTTGCGCACGCCCTTCACCACGCCGGCCATGTTGTTGACTTCGTCCGGCTTCAGCCCGCGCTCTAGGAACGCCAGGCTGGGCAGCGGCAGGCCGAACGCCTGCCGGCGCGCCTCGTTGGCCTGGGCCCGGTCGACGACGATGATCTCTCCCTTGGATTCGGCTTGGCTCATGCTGGCCGCGGCGGCGTCGTAGCATTTGAGCCGGGCCTGATCGTCCTTCTCCTTCTGGCACGCCAGCACGGCGTCGAACGCGGCGGCGCGTTTGTTCGCGCCGGTCTCGGCGGCGAGGGCGGGAGCACTTGCAAGAAGGGTGAGCAGGGTCAGGGCGCCGCCGGCGGCGACCGAAACGCGGGACGAATACATCGAGCCTCCGACGGACCTTTATCGCGCTCGATAAGACGTTTTCCCACCCCGCGCCGCAACCGATTCTTGCATCTGGGCGAACTGACGCTTCCGACGCCCGCAGGGCTCAAGGGCGCCGCCGGGCCGGTGAAGAATGGCGGAGTGTGGCCAAGATGCGACATAAATGCGGATGTTTGACGCGCAATCGTAATCTGGATTGACCAGAAACGTTAGTCGTTCTTACCGTCAGTGTAATCGGGTGACCGGGACATTGAGTTTCAGGTTGCGCACGCCGGGGGCAAAATCGGCGTGTCTTCCTGCTCGGAGGGACGTCTTTGACAATACAATCTACGCGAGGGCGCCTTTTGGCGTCGACGATGATCTGCGGCCTATTTGTCGCAGTGGCGGGCGCCGCCGAGGCTCAGACCGCCGCGGAGCAGCCGAGCCAGGTTTCCGAAATCGTGGTCACCGGCTCGCGCATCGCCCGTCCCAACCTGGATGCGCCGACCCCGGTGTCGGTGGTGGACGCCAAGGCGATCGCCAACACCGGCGACGCCAACATCGGCAACATCATCCGCCAGCTGCCCGCCGCCGGCGTGTCGGGCATCACGCCGACCAATTCCGGCTTCGGCGTCAACGAGAACGGCATCACCACCGTCAATCTGCGCAACCTTGGCGACTCGCGGACCCTGGTGCTGGTCAACGGCCGCCGCTTCGTGCCCGGCGTGCCTGGCACCAACATCGTCGACTTCAACGACATTTCGCCCGAGATGATCGACCGCATCGACGTGGTCACCGGCGGCGCTTCTTCGGTCTACGGCTCTGACGCCCTGGCCGGCGTAGTCAACATCATCACCAAGAAGAACTTCGAGGGCCTGGTCATCAACGGCCAGTACGGCATCTCCGAGCGCGGGGACGACGAGCGCGGCAAGATCGCCGTCACCGCCGGCACCCATTTCGCCGAGGACCGCGGCAGCGCCATGTTCTCGGTCAGCTACGACAAGATCGGATCCATCTACGGCCGCGACCGCTGCGACGAGGACATGTGCATCGACGGCAGCAACGGCGACGACGGCACCGGCACCAACAACAGCTACCGCTCGACGATCTCGCCGTTCTACTCGACCACGCCGCCTCAGGGCGCGATCCTGGTCGGCCGTCCCGGCGCCTCCAACGCCACCTATTCTTACCAGCCGGACGGCAGCATCCTGCCGTTCAGCCAGGCCCGTGACGGGTTCAACCGCAGCGCCTACCGCATTCTGCAGGTTCCATCGAAACGTGAGACCTTCAACGCCCAGATCAACTACGAGTTGACCCCCTGGGCCAAGCTGTTCACCGAGGCGACGATCGTCCACAACGAGCTGCACTCGACCATCGAACCCACGCCGCTCGCCAGCAGCCAGCTCTACTACGATCCCGCCACCAAGATCGGGCAGAGCCCGTTCTGTCAGGCCGCGGTCGGTTGCCAGTACGGCATTCCGCTGACCAGCGCCTCGGTGCCCGACGCGGTCAAGCAGCTGGTTAGGGCGGCCAACTCCGGCGTGCCGGATTCAAGTCTGGTGGTCGGCTTCCGCCGCCGCCTGACCGAAATCGGCGCTCGCGGCAACGACATCGACCGCACCACCTTCCGGGTGGTCACCGGCGTCAGCGGCGATCTGACCTCGCGCATCAGCTACGAGGTCAGCTTCAACTACGGCCGCACTCACGACTTCGAGCTGACCAACGGCGACGTCAACATCAACAACTTCCGCAACGCAGTCGACACCGTCGACCTGGGCGGCGGCAACATCGTCTGCCGTGACCCCAACGCCCGCGCCAAGGGTTGCGTGCCGCTCAACGTGTTCGGCGCCGGTTCGATCAGCCCGGCGGCCGCCAACTACGTCCGCTCGGCCTCCAGCCGCGACTCGCAGCTGGAAGAGTTCGTGATCAACGGCTTCGTCAACGCCAAGCTGTGGGATCTGCCGGCCGGCACCGTCAACGCCGTGTTCGGTTCGGAATACCGCGAGGAGCGGTCTCAGGACGAGCCCGATCCGCTGACCCAGTCCGGGGGCACCTCGGGCAACGCGACCCCCGCCACCAACGGCAAGTTCAAGGTCTCGGAAATCTTCGCCGAGCTGCGGGTGCCGCTGCTGGCCGATCTGCCCTATGTCAAATCCCTGGACCTCAACCTCTCGGGCCGGTTCTCGGACTATTCGACGGTCAGCAGCACCACCGCCTGGGCGGCGTCCCTGGAATACCAGCCGGTCAGCTGGCTGAAGTTCCGCACGCAGTACTCGCGCGCCGTCCGCGCGCCGGACATCGGCGAACTCTACTCGCCGGCGGTGCAGAACTTCCCGTCGGTCAAGGACCCCTGCGAAGGCGTCACCGCCGCCTCGTCCGGGGCCCTGGTCAACGGCGGCATCGCCGCCAACTGCCTGGCCGATCCGGCGGTGCTGGCCCGCGTTCAGCGCGACGGCATCTACACCCAGACCCAGACCGAGAAGCAGGGCGTCACCGGCTTCGACGGCGGCGCGGCCACCCTGCGGCCGGAAACCGCCAAGACCTGGACGGTCGGCCTGCTGTTCAATCCGCGTTGGTACAAGTGGACCGAACCGTTCTCGCTGTCGGTCGACTACTTCAACATCGACATCGACAACGTCATCGACGCCTTGCTCGAACAGACTTCGCTCGACCACTGCTACGGCGCGGCCGCCACCTCGTTCCAGCCGGGCTCGGTCTTCTGTTCGAACGTCCAGCGCATCGCCAGCGGTCCGGACGTCGGCGCGCTCTACGCCGTCAACCGCACCAACGCCAACCTGGCGCGCCGGCAGACGGCAGGGGTCGACGTGCAGGCCAGCTACAACCTGGCTCTGAACGATCTGCCCTATCTGTCGAGCAGCAGCTGGCAACTCGGCAGCCTGCTGAACAGCCTAGTCTACACCTATCTCGACAAGTTCGACCTGACGCCGTTCCAGGGCGCGGGCCACGACGACATCATCCACGACGCGGGAACCGTCGGCTTCGCCCGCAGCAAGTGGCAGCTGAACACGGTCTACACCAACCGGGCGTTCCAATGGAGCGTGCAGACCAACTACATCGGCCGCAGCAAGCTATACTTCAACGACAGCCCCAACCCGGTGGTCGGCGGTCGGGTGTTCGTCAACACCCAGCTCCGCTACAACATCACCGACAGCATCACCGGCTTCTTCGGCGTCGATAACCTGTTCGACAAGTATGTCCGCTTCGGCGGCACCAACGGCGACACCGGCCAGGCGGCCGGCTGGACCACCTATCCCGACATCTACGACGGCATCGGCCGCCGCTATTATACGGGCCTTCGACTGCGCTTCTGATCCGTCGGCGCGGTTCCAAGATCGGCGGCGAGGACTCCGGTCCTCGCCGCTTCTTGTTTGCGGAAGACTGCAGGATCGGCGCGCGGCGGTAGGTATAGTTTAATTGGACAACCACTCTTGCTTGCGGGAAAAGGGTCGCATCCATGAGGAGATGGCCCAGTGATCAGGCAGGTGTTGTTCGGTGCGGCGTTGGTTGTCGCGCTTTCGTCGTCCTTCGCATCTGTTCAGGCGGGAACGCCCGAGCCTGCGCCTTCGGCTCCCGCGGTCGACCCGGGTGGCAACACCAAGGGACACAAGGACCCCAATGAGAAGATCTGCGTCTCCAAAGCTGAAACCGGCAGTCGGCTGGGCGGCGCCAAGGTTTGCATGACGCGGCAGCAGTGGGACGAGCAACGGATGGAGAACCGCCGGAACCTCGAGCAGAACCAGTCGGTGGGGTTGAAGGCGGGCACTTGACGCCTTCCGGCTTCAGCATCCCTTGAAAGCGAAACGCCCGCCGGTCGAACCGGCGGGCGTTCTCTTTTCTGGCCGCCTGTCGGCCGGCTTACCGCACCGGCGTCGGGGCCAGCACCAGCGCACCCTTGTCGCGCAGGCGGGCCTGGGCGATCTGATCCATCGCCGCCTGGGCGTTGGGATCGCCGAGGAGCCAGCCGGCCGCCGCCAGCGTGCGGATCGAGGTGGCGCTGACGCCGAAGGCCCGCTTGAAGGCGTCGAAGGGCGAGCGGGCGCCCGGCAGGGTCTTGAGGCGGACTTCCTTGCCGGACAGGCCGGCCAGGGCCTTGGCCTTGTCGACCGCCTGATAGAAGCCGCCGATCTCGTCGACCAGGCCGAGCGGCTTGGCCTGGGCGCCGGTCCACACGCGGCCCTTGGCGATCTCGCGCACCCGCTCGGGCGGCAGCTTGCGGCCTTCGGCCACGCGGGTGATGAACCCGTCGTAGATCTTGTCGATCTGGCCGGCGAAGGCCGCGCGCTGGGTGGAGGTGAAGCCGTCGCCCATGCGGTACGCGCCCGCATACTCGCCGCCGACGCTGAGGCCGTGCACGTCGACGCCGAAGCGCGACAACGCCTCGCCGACCGCGAACTTGCCGCCGAACACGCCGATGGAGCCGGTGAGGGTGGTGGGCTCGGCGACGATGGACGAGGCTTCGGACGATATCCAATAGCCGCCGGAAGCCGCATAGGTGCCCATCGACACCACCACCGGCTTGCCGGCCGCCTTGGCGGCGCGCACGGCCGCCAGGATCTGCTCGGACGCGGTGTCTGACCCGCCCGGCGAGGAGACGCGGAAGACGATCGCCTTGACGTCCTTGTCCTCGGCCGCGTCGTAGAGCGCCTTGGAGATGTCGTCGGAATAGATGGTCTGGCCGTCGCCGAACGGACTGCCGTTCTGGGCGGCGCCGGTGATGATCGGCCCCTCGGCGTTGACCACGGCGATCACCGGCTTGCCGGCCCCGCTGACCGCCTCGACCGCCTTGGCCGCCGCGATATAGTCGTCGAAATCCACCAGCTTGCCGCTGGTCCCGGCGCGCTTCAGCGCCTCGGTCTGCACGTCCTTGACCTGGCCGACCTTGTCGATCAGTCCCTTGGCCAGGGCGTCGCGGGCGTCGTAGGGGCCGGCCTCCAGGGCCGCGCGCAGGGCCGCCGGCTCCTTCTTGCGGTCGGCGGCGGCGAAGCCGAGGGCCGATTCGTAAACCGAGGTCATCCACGACAGCGTCGATTCGCGGTGGGCCGGGGTGTAGTCGGAATAGAGGTAGGGATTGACGGCGTTCTTGTACTCGTAGCGCTGCTCGTACTCGGCCTTGACCCCGTACTTGTCGAAGAAGCGCTTGAAGAACAGCTCCTCCGAGGCGACGCCGACCGCTTGGAACGGCGCGTTGGGCTGCATCCAGAACTCGTCCGCCGAAGCGCCGAGCATGTAGGTCGAGGTGACGATCCCGACGGGATAGAGCCCCTGGCTGTGAGTGAAGACCGGCTTGCCGGCGGCGCGGAAGCGTTTCACCGCCAGGCGGATTTCGTCGGCCGCCGCCGGGGCCACGCCGGTTTCCGGCAGGCGGATCAGCACGGCCTTGACCTTGTCGTCCTTCTCGGCGCGGCGCAGGCCGTCGACGATCGACATCACCGACCGGGACTGCTTGCTGAAGGCGGCGAAGGGGCTCTGCGGGTCCTGGTCGGTCAGGCCGCCGCGCAGGTCCAGCGACAGCACCGCGTTGGACGGGACCGCCGCCGGCTTGGCGGCGCCCGCGGCCATGGTGATGAGGACGAAAGGCACCCCGACGAAGAACAAGAGGAGGCCGACGAACACGCCGGCCATCGTCAACAGGAATTGCTTCATGGATTCAGTCCGCCCCAGGGGTTGCGACCGCCAACCTAAACATGCCGCCGTTGCGGTCAAATGAAGAGAAAGTCAGCAATCCCGCAGTTTTGCGCCAAGGGGCGCCAGGGCGGGCGGGGCGGGAAAAGTGATGGTCGGAGTAGCAGGATTTGAACCTGCGACCCCCGCCTCCCGAAGACGGTGCTCTACCAGACTGAGCTATACTCCGACGTGAGGGCGGCCTTATAGAGGAGGGGCCTTTGCGCCGCAAGCGGCCTTGTGAGGGATTTCCACAGCCGGTTTTGGGGGCGCGAAATCCTCGTCATGGGGCTGTTGCAATGCCGGGGGGGTTGGGTTATCTCCACCGCCTCGCGAACACGCGGCCGCTTCGTCCTCGCCGACAAAGCCTCGCCGGCGCGGTCCGCTGGGGAATGGTGTAATGGTAACACAGCGGTTTTTGGTACCGTTATTCTAGGTTCGAGTCCTAGTTCCCCAGCCATCGCTCGCTAGTCACCGCTCGCTTTTTGCACAAGAACGAGCGAACACTTCCAGCACATGACTCGCGCTCATTCCGGACGCCGCGTTCTCGCCGTCACCATCGCGATGCTGGCCCTGCTCGTCGCCATGGCGGCGTTCCAGGTGCTCAATCATGTCAGCGCCCTGCGCAAGAACCGCGCCATGGTCGATCACAGCCATGCGGTGATCGAAGCCACCCAGGCGCTGTTCTCGCTGGTGCAGGACGCCGAGACCGGCCAGCGCGGCTACCAGCTCAGCACCGAGATCGCCGGCGTCGGCCCCGAGCCCAGCCCGGAATATCTGCGCCCCTACACCGAGGCGGTGCGCCAGGCCCCGGCCGCGACGGCGCGCCTGCGGGAGCTGGCGGCCAAGGACAGTCCCGAACAGCAGGCGCGCATCGAGGCCTGGACCGCCACCTTGAACGACCGGCTCAATCTGATCGGCCAGCGCGTGGAGCTGATCCGGCAGGGGCGCGCCAAGGAGAACCTGCAGTACGCCCCCAAGCGCGGCCTGGCCGGCATGGCGCTGGCCCGCCGCCAGATGGCCGAGATCGTCGCGGCCGAGAAGGCGCTGCTCGACCTGCGGGTCGAGAAGGCCGAGCGGACGGAGCGGCTGAACTTCGTCGGCGCGGTGATCGTCCGCGTCCTGGCGATCATCGCCCTGCTGGTGGCGGTGTTCAGTCTCTATAGGTCGAACCGCCGGCTGTCGGACGAGATACGCGACCGCGAGGCGGCCGAGACGGCGCGGCTGGAGACCGACGCCCTCTACCGCGCCGTGTTCGAGCACTCGGCCGACTATATCTTCGTCATCAACGTGTCGCGGGACGGGGTGTTCTCGATCGCCGAGATGAACCCCTCGGCCGAGGACGCCGTCCGCGCCGACAGCGACGCGGTTCGGGGAGTGGACCTCTACAAGCTGCTGCCCAAGGCCGACGCCGACCTTTTGACCGCTTATTATCGGCGGGTCGTCGCCGAGCGGCGGCCGCTTTCCAGCAAGGACAAGATGCGCTGGCGCGGCGGCCGGCAGGTCTGGGAGTCGGTGCTGGTGCCCGTGTTCGGCGAGGACGGCCGCGTCGAGCGCATCGTCGGCTCGTCCCGCGACGTCACCGAGCGCGAGCGCGCCGAGGCGGCGGCCCGCCGGTCCCAGCGCATGGAGGCGGTCGGCCACCTCACCGGCGGCGTCGCCCACGACTTCAACAATCTGCTGCAGGTGATCCGCGGCAATCTGGAGCTGATATCGCCCCTGATCGCCGCCGACCCGCAGGCGGCCGTGCGGGTCCAGAGCGCGCTGCACGGGGCCGACCGGGCGGCGCAGCTCACCCGGCAACTGCTCGCCTTCGCCCGCCGCCAGCCGCTGGAGCCGCGCGTCGTCGACCTGGGCCGGCTGGTCGGCGACATGGCCGACATGCTGCGGCGGACCCTGGGCGAGGCCGTCGTCGTCAAGACCGCCATCGCCGAGGCGCGGGGCCGCACCCTGGCCGATCCGGCCCAGGTCGAGAGCGCCGTGCTGAACCTGGCCCTCAACGCCCGCGACGCCATGCCGGGCGGCGGCCAGCTGGTCATCGAGATCGCCGACCGCACCCTCGACGCCGGCGTGACCAGCAGCGGCGAGGAGATCGCCGCCGGGCCCTATGTCATGCTGGCGGTGTCGGACACCGGCCACGGCATGTCGCGCGAGACCCTGGAGCAGGTCTTCGAGCCGTTCTTCACCACCAAGGGCGAGGAGAAGGGCACGGGGCTGGGCCTTTCCATGGTCTACGGCTTCGTCAAGCAATCGAACGGCCATATCCAGATCTACAGCGAGCCCGGCAAGGGCACGACGGTGAAGATCTATCTGCCGAGGACCGACCGTCCCGAAGAGGTCGCGCCGCCGCCGCCGCCGGGGCTGGGCGTGCGGGGGCGCAGCGCGGTGGTGCTGGTGGTCGAGGACGACCCCTTGGTCCAGGCGGCGACGGTCGGGATGCTGCGCACTCTCGGCTACGACTGCCTGCACGCCGACGACGGCCGCGCGGCGCTGGAGGTGCTCGACAGCGGCGCCAAGGTCGACCTCTTGTTCACCGACGTGGTGATGCCCGGGCCCGTCAAGAGCCCGGAGCTGGCGCGCGAGGCCCAGCGCCGGCGGCCGGGCCTGCCGGTCCTGTTCACCTCGGGCTACGCCGAGAACGCCATCCTCCACCAGGGGCGGCTGGAGGAGGGGGCTCAACTGCTGAGCAAGCCGTTTTCGCGCGACGAGCTGGCGCGCAAGATCTCGACGGCGCTGGCCGTCGTCCGTCCGATCGTGCTGGTGGTCGAGGACGACGCCCTGGTGCGGCTGTCGGCGCTGGACATGATCCGCCAGATCGGCTGCACGCCGGTGGGCGCCGCCGACGCCGAGGAGGCCCTGAAGGTGCTCAAGGGCGACGGCCGCATCGACGTGCTGTTCACCGACATCGGCTTGCCGGGCGTGCGCGGGCCTGAACTGGCCGAGCAGGCCCTGCGCCTGCGTCCCGGCCTCAAGGTGGTGTTCGCCAGCGGTTACGGCGAGGCGCCCGACGAGACGCGCGGCAGGACCGGCTCCAGCTATCTGGCCAAGCCCTACGAGCAGGACGAACTGGCCCAGGTCCTGGTCGGCTAGGCCGCCGCGTCAGACGCCGTGCAAGGCCAGTCCGGGCGCGTCGGGGGGCGCGCCCGCGCCGCCGTTCAACGCCTTCTGCATCCAGACGATGTCGACCCAGCGGCCATGCTTGAACCCGAGGCCGGGCATCACGCCCTTCATCTCGTAGCCGAGCGCGCGGTGAAGGCCGACCGAGCCGGCGTTGCCCGAGTCGCCGATCACCGCGATCATCTGGCGCAGGCCCAGGTCCTCGCATGCGGCGATCACCGCCGACAGCACGGCGCGGCCGACGCCCCGGCCGACCGCGTCTGGGGCGACATAGACGCTGTCCTCGACGGTGTAGCGGTAGGCCGCCCGCAGGCGGAACGGCGCGGCGTAGGCCAGGCCGGCGACGCGGCCGTCGATCTCGGCCACCAGATAAGGCAGGCCGCGGGCGACCACCGCCGCGCGGCGCCTTTCCATCTCCTCCACCGAGGGTGGAGCCTCCTCGAACGTGCCCAGGCCGTTGAGGACGTGATGGCCGTAGATGGCCTGCAGGGCGGCGGCGTCGGCGGCGACGCTCGGGCGGACGATCACGCCTTTTCCCATCCCTTGTCGACGGCCCAAAGGGCGAAGGCGTAGTCGAGGGCGATCTCCTTGAGGAAGTCGAAGCGGCCCGAGGCCCCGCCGTGGCCGGCCTCCATGTTGATCTTGAGCAGGATCGGCCGGCCGCTGGTGGTGGCCGGGCGCAGCCTGGCCGTCCACTTGGCCGGCTCCCAATAGGTCACGCGCGGGTCGGACAGGCCGCCGGTGGCCAGGATCGCCGGATAGGCCTTGGCGGCGACGTTGTCGTAGGGGCTGTAGCTGGCGATATAGTCGTAGGCCTTGTCGTCGTGGATCGGGTCGCCCCATTCGGGCCATTCCGGCGGGGTCAGCGGCAGGCTGACGTCGCTCATGGTGTTGAGCACGTCGACGAACGGCACGGCGGCGATGATCCCGGCCCACAGGTCGGGCCGCATGTTGGCGATCGCGCCCATCAGCATGCCGCCGGCCGAGCCGCCGTAGGCGACCGTCCTGGCCTTGGCCCCGTAGCCGTGGGCGTGCAGGTGCTCGGCGCAGGCGATGAAGTCGGTGAAGGTGTTCTCCTTCTTGAACTTGCGCCCGTCCAGGAACCAGCCCCAGCCCTTCTCCGAGCCGCCGCGCACGCAGGCGGTGGCCCAGATCCAGCCGCGGTCGACCAGCGACAGGTTGCGGATCGAGAAGCTGGGCTCCTGGGCGATGCCGTAGGAGCCGTAGCCGTAGAGCAGCAGCGGCGCCGAGCCGTCGAGCGGCGTGTCCTTCTTCATCAGCACGAAGATCGGGACCTTCTGGCCGTCGGCGGCGGTCGCGTCCAGCCGGCGGGTGACGTACTTCGACGGATCGTGCCCGGAAGGGACTTCCTGGGTCTTGCGCAGGGTCCGCGTCCGCTTGGCCATGTCGTAGTCGAACCACTGCCGCGGCGTGGTCGGCGACTGGTAGACGAAGCGGGTGACGGCGGTGTCGTACTCGTAGCCGCCCTCCAGCCCCAGGGCGTAGGCCTCCTCGTCGAAGGCGATCTGGTGCTCCTTCAGCCCGTCCCGCGCGGTGACCACGATGCGGTTGAGGGCGTCGACCTTCTCCAGGCGGACGAAATGGTCCTTGAAGGCGGTCATGCCGACGATCAGGCGGCCGGGCTTGTGGGCGATCCACTCCTTCCAGCCGCTCTTGCCCGGATGGGCCTCCTCGGCGGTGACGATTTTCCAGTCGACCGCGCCGTCGTCGTTGGTGCGGATGACGAAGCGGCCATCCCAGTGCTCGACGTCGTACATCACGCCCTTGCGGCGGGGCTCCAGCGGGCGGGGCTTGGCGGTCGGGTCGGCGGCGGGGATCAGCAGGTTCTCGCTGGTCTCGTGGTCGCCGGCGTGGATCACGATCCACGACCGCGAGGCGGTGGCGCCCACCGACAGGAAGAAGCCTTCGTCTCCCTCGTGGTAGATCACCGTGTCCTCGATCGGCTTGCCGCGCGCCGGCCGGCGCAGCACCTGCGAGGGGCGGCCGTTCTTGTCGCGGAAGATCCAGAACAGCCACTGCGAATCGGGCGACCAGGCGAAATCGCCGGACGAGTTCTCCACCGGCCCGGGCAGCAGCTGGCCGGTGGCCAGGTCCTTGACGTAGATGCGGTGGAACTCCGAACCCTGCTCGTCGACGGCGTAGGCCAGCAGGGCGTGGTCGGGGCTGTGCTCGACAGCGGCCACCTGGAAGAAGGCCTGGCCCTTGGCCAGGGCGTCGACGTCCAGCAGCACCTGCTCGCCGTCGTTCGTCCCGCGCGGCCGGCGGGCGTAGACCGGGTGCTGGGCGCCCTTCTCGTAGCGCGAATAATAGTCCCAGGGCCCGTCGGGGGAGGGCACGGAGGCGTCGTCCTCCTTGATGCGGCCCTTCATCTCCTCGAACAACCTGGCCTGCAGCGCCTCGGTCGGGGTCAGCATCGCCTTGGTGTAGGCGTTCTCCTCGATCAGGTGCGCCTTGACGTCGGCCTTGATCAGGCTCGGGTCGCGCAGGACGTTCTGCCAGCCGTCGTCCTTCATCCAGGCGTAGTCGTCGACGCGGACGCGGCCGAGCTGCTCGATGCGCTTGGGCTCCTTCTTGGCGACGGGGGGCTTGAGGCGGGCGTTCGACGCGGTCATTCGGGAGCCTTTGGAATCAGCGTAGGCGTTGGAGGTCTGGGCCGTCAGTGCGGCGGCGACCGAGGTCGCCAGCAGGTCGCGCCGGTTCAATGGGGCCTCCCTTCGCCGACCGCAAGCGGACTTGCGGCGCGCGGCGGCCCGGTTGAAGGGCGCGCCCGATGGTTTCACCGATGTCGCAGCCTCGCCGCGATGGCGCCACCTTGTCGTGTAGACCGTTCGGGCGTCAATCCGCCCGCCGTGGGGCCGGGAGTGCTTTAACCTGATGGCTTGGGACCTGTCGGTCGAACTGATCAAGGCGACGGTGCAGCTGGAGCAACCCCTGGGCGACGGCACGCGGACGGTCGGGACCGGGTTCCTGATCGAGGCGCCGCGTCCGGACGGATCGCCCCGCACGGTCCTGGTCACCGCCTCGCACGTGTTCCAGAAGATGCCCTTCGCCAACGCCCGCATCGGCTATCGCGTCCAGGCTAAGGACGGCTCTTGGAGCTATGCGCCGCAGGACCTCAAGATCCGCGACGGCGAGGGCGAGCCGTTGTGGACCAAGAACCCCGACCGCGACATCGCCGCGATCACGGTGAGCGCGCCGCCGGAGTTCGCCAAGGCGGCGATCCCGCTCAACTGGCTGGCCCAGACCGACACCTTCGACAAGTACCAGATCGGTCCGGGCGACGAGATGATGGCCCTGGGCTTTCCGCGGGGCCTGGCCGCCAACGGCGCCGGCTTTCCCATCCTGCGCGCCGGGCGGGTGGCCTCCTATCCGCTGTCGCCGCCGGCCGCCTTTCCGACCTTCCTGCTCGACTTCACCGTCTTCCCCGGCAATTCGGGCGGGCCGGTGTTCATGGCCCAGGGCGCGCGCCGCAGGCCCGGCGCCAAGGAGGCCGAGGAGGTGCAGTTCATCGCCGGAATCCTCACCCAGCAGGTCGAGCTGAACAACGAACGGCTGGCCATCGGCATCGTCACCCACGCCAGCTTCGTGCGCGACACGGTGGCCCTGCTCGACAAGCCTGAAGCGCAGGCTCCGCAGCCGCCGCCGGCCGCCCTCAAGCCTGCGCCCAACCAGGCGCTATCGGCCGCCACGCCGGCCTTTCAGCGCGGAGATTAGCGCTTCCTTAACGCGATCGCCGCAGCTTCGCGCCAAGGGCGAGGAGCGCGCGACATGATCGGATCGGTAGGCGGGGGCGGCGTTTCGCCGTCGCTGATCGCCCAGAAGGCGGCCGGCGCGACCGGCGGAGACGCCGCCTCCGGCGCGGACGCCTCCTCCGGCGCCAAGACCAAGTCGAAGCGTGACCAGCAGGCCGAGAGCGCCCTTTCAAGCCTGAAGGCGATGCAGGCCGGCGGCGCGAAGTCGTCCGCCGCCCAGAAGGCCGCAGCCAGGGCCAGGCTCGACCGCGCCAAGCAACAGCTTCATATGCTGCGGATGGTGGGGGGCGACCCGCGCTCCGTCGCCCAGCAGGCCGCGCGGATCGCCAAGGAGATCGCCGCCGCCGCCAAGGAATACGCCGCCGCCGGCGGGGCGCCGGCCGACGCGGCGACCTCCGGAGCCGCGACCAACGCGCCCGCCGCCGCTAAGGACGGCGAGGGGCAAGCCGGGGCCAAGGCCGGGGCCGACGCGGTCGCGGCGGCCGACAAGACGGCCGGGGAGGACCCGGCGCAGGCGGCCGACAAGGCTCAGCAGGACCCGGGCGCGGCCCAGTCCGCCGCCGGCGGCAAGCCCGGCCAGACCGCTTCCGACCACGACAAGAACGGCGACAAGCCCGCCGACGACAAGGCCAAGCCCGTCGTCGACCAGACGGCTGCGTCGCGCGGCAAGCGCGATCCGGCCGATCTGGACTTCATCCGCGAGGCCCGCGCCCTGGCCAAGCAGGCCAAGGCCGCGCTCGAACACGCCCTGCGCGACGTCAAGAAGGGCGGCGACCTGAAAGCGCTCCGCTCGGCCGGGACGGATGCGGAGAAGGCGGTCGATCAGGCCGACAAGGACATGGCCGCCGCCGCCCAGGCCGGCGGCGGGCTCAACGCCGCCGCCGCGCCCGGCTCCCTGGTGTCGATCCTGGTCTGAGGCCTCAGGCCCCGTAGAGGATGCTGATCGTCTCGGCCACGCAGGCCGGGCGCTCCTCGCCCTCGATCTCGATGGTGCATTCGTTGATCATCTGCAGTCCGCCGGCCTTGGGCTGCACGGACACCAGCTTCTGGCGCATGCGCACCCGCTTGCCGACGCGGACCATATTGGTGAAACGCACCTTGTCCGAGCCGTAGTTGATGCCGCGCGTGACGCCGTCGACCTTGAGCAGCTTGGCGCCCAGGAAGGGGATCAGCGACAGGGTCAGATAGCCGTGGGCGATCGGGCCGCCGATCTCGCGGTTGGCGCGCTCGACGTCGACGTGAATCCACTGATGGTCGCCGGTGGCCTCGGCGAACTGGTTGACCCGCTCCTGGGTGACCTCGACCCAGTCGGACACCCCGATTTCCTGGCCGGCGAGGCCTGGCAGGTCGGCGAACGCCACTTCACGCATGGTGCATCTCCCGATTCAAACGCATGTTTGCTCTGTCCCACAGGCCAGGCGCCGGCCGCAAGCCCGTCAGACGATGCGCGCGTCCGTCTTTCCCCAGTAGGTGTCGCGGATGAGCCGCTTGTACAGCTTGCCGGTGGGATGGCGCGGCAATTCCGGCATGAAGTCGATCCGTCGCGGGATCTTGACGTGGCTGAGGTTGGCGCGGGCGAATGCCAGCAGCTCGGCCGCCAGCGGCTCGCCCGCGTCGCGCCAGTCGAGCGGCTGGATCACCGCCACCACTTCTTCGCCCATCTCCTCGTTCGGCGCGCCGACCACGGCCGCGTCGGCGACCTTGGGGTGGGTGACCAGCAGGTTCTCGACCTCCTGCGGATAGATGTTCACCCCGCCTGAGATGATCATGAAGCTCTTGCGGTCGGTCAGATAAAGGAAGCCTTCCTCGTCCATCCAGCCGACGTCGCCCAGGGTGGTCCAGCCGTGCCTGTTGTAGCTCTCGGCGGTCTTCTCCGGGGCGTTGTGATAGTTCACCGGCGGGCCGCCCTCGAAGTAGACGGTCCCTTCCGTGCGCGCCGCCACCGGGTCGCCCGCCTCGTCGCAGATGCGCAAGGTCCCCAGCACCGCCTGGCCGACCGAGCCGCGATGGTTCAGCCAGTCCTCGGAATTGATGTAGCAGAAGCCGTTGCCCTCGGTGCCGGCGTAGTATTCGTGCAGCACCGGCCCCCACCAGTCGATCATCTGCGCCTTGACCGGGGGCGGGCAGGGGGCGGCGGCGTGCACCGCCGAGCGCATGGACGAGACATCGTACCTGGCGCGCACCGCCTCGGGCAGCTTCAGCATCCGCACGAAGTGGGTCGGCACGAACTGGCCTGCGTCGCAGCGATGCTTCTCGATCAGAGCCAGGGCGGTCTCGGGGTCGAACCGCTCCATGACCACCACCGTGCCGCCGATCCTCTGGACGGTCATGCACCAGCGCAGGGGCGCGGCGTGATAGAGCGGCGCCGGCGACAGATAGACGCTGTCCTCGCTGAAGCCGAACAGCGACTGGACCATCATCTGCAGGGCGTTCGGCGCGTCGATCGGCCCGCCGGTCAGCGGCGGCTTGACGCCCTTGGGCCGCCCGGTGGTGCCGGAGGAATAGAGCATGTCGGAACCGGCCGTCTCGTCGGCGATCGGCGTGGTCGGCAGCTTGCTCAACGCCTCTTCCAGGCCGGCGTAGGGCGGGGCCGCCCCGCCGACCATGTACAGCTTCACGCCCGGGACCAGGGGCGCCAGTTCGTTCGCCAGCGGCGCCAGGGCGGCCGAGGTGATCAGGACCTGGGCCCCGCAATCCTCGACGATGTAGGCGACCTCGGCCGCCGTCAGCTTGGACGAGATACAGGTGTAGTAGAGCCCGGCCCGTTGGGCCGCCCAGGCGATCTCGAAGTAGCGGGGATTGTTCTCCATCATCAGGGCGACGACGTCGCCTGGCCGCAGGCCCAGCGAGCGGAAGAAGTGCGCGCCCTGGTTCGATCGCTCGTCGAGCTGGCGATAGGTCACCGTCTCGCCGGAGCCGGCCATCACATAGGCGGCGCGGTCGGGTCTGGTCCTGGCGTGTACGGACGGATGCATGGGGCCTCCCGGCGCTGGCGTCTCCCGTGGCGGGCGCCTCTCGCGGGCGTCTCGCCATCCTGGAGCGATAGAAGCCCAGCCCATGGCGCCGCTCAAGGGCGCCGTGGGGGAAGCTGACGCCACGTCGTGGACCGCCTGCGCCGTTCGTGCCAGCTTGGGTCGGCACAAGGGGGAGGCGCATGGCCGGCAGCCAGGATTTCGCGATCGATCCGCGCAACGAGACGGCGCTGATCTGGTTGAACGGCGCGCTCACGCCGCGCGCCGAAGCCAGGGTGTCGGTGTTCGACGCCGGCTTCGTGCTGGGCGACGGCGTCTGGGAGGGGCTGCGCCTGCATAAGGGGGCGCTGCTGTTCCTCGACGCCCATCTCGACCGGCTGTTCGCCGGCGCGCGGGCCATCGGCCTCGACTTCGGCATGACGCGCGGCCAGGTGGTCGAGGCCCTGGAGGCCGTGCTGGCGGCCAACGGCATGACCGACGGCGTCCATCTGCGCCTGATGGTCACGCGCGGCGAGAAGGCGGCGGCCAACCAGGACCCGCGCAACTGGCTGGGCCGTCCGACCGTGGTGATCGTCGCCGAATGGAAGACGCCCAGTCCGGCCATCGTCACGCGCGGCCTGTCGCTCGCCACGGTGTCGATCCGCTGCACCCCGGCGCACATGTTCGACATGCGGCTGAACTCGCACAGCCGGCTGAACCTGATCCTGGCCCTGCGCGAGGCGATCGCCGCCGGGGCCGACGAGGCGCTGATGCTCGACCCCTCCGGTCTGGTGGCCAGTTGCAACGCCACCAACTTCTTCTGGGTCCGCGAAGGCGAGGTCCGCACCTCGTCCGGCGAGTTCTGCTTCAACGGCGTCACCCGGGCCAACGTCATCGCCCTCTGCCGCGAGCACGGCGTGCCGTTGCAGGTGGGCGACTTCGCCGTCGAGGACGCCCGCGGCGCCGACGAGGCCTTCGTCACAGGCACCTTCGGCGGCCTGACGCCGGTGCGCGAGATCGACGGCCGCGCCCTGCCGCTGGCGCTTCCGGGGCCGACGACGGCGCGGCTGCGCGCACTCTACGAGGCGCTCAAGGACGCCCAGGCAGCGCGCGGAGGATGACCATGGAAGAGCCGATCCGCATCGCCATGTGGTCGGGGCCGCGCAACGTCTCGACGGCGATGATGCGCGCCTTCGAGAACCGCCCCGACGCCACGGTGGTCGACGAGCCGTTCTACGCCGCCTACCTGGCCGAGACCGGGCTCGACCATCCGATGCGCGAGGCGGTGCTGGAGAGCCAGCCGACCGACTGGCGGGCGGTGGCCCTGACGCTGACCGGTCCCGTCCCCGGCGGGCGGGCGATCCAGTATCAGAAGCACATGACCCACCACATGCTGCCCGGCTTCGGCCTCGGCTGGACGGCGGCGCTGCGCAACGCCTTCCTGATCCGAGCGCCGGAGGCGGTGCTGGCTTCCTACGCCGCCAAGCGCGACGATCCGACCCTGGCCGACATCGGGCTCGAACGGCAGGTCGAGCTGTTCGACCGCGAGTGCCAGCGCCTGGGCGCCGCCCCGCCGGTGGTCGACGGCGGCGACGTGCTGGCCGACCCTCGCGGGACCCTTTCGGCGCTGTGCGCGGCCCTGGGCGTCCCGTTCAGCGAGCGGATGCTGGCCTGGCCCGCCGGGCGTCGCGACACCGACGGGGTATGGGCGCCGGCCTGGTACGACGCCGTCGAACGGTCGACCGGCTTCTCGCCATCGCCGTCGGAGGCGCGGGCTGAACTGCGCGAGGACCTCAAGCCGGTCGCCGACGCCGCCCGCCCGCTCTACGAGCGGCTCGCGGCGTTCCGCCTGCGGGCCTGACCGGGGCGGAACGCCGGGACGGCTATTCGGCCGCCAGCCGCGCGGCCGGAGCCTTGCCCAGGATCATGTCGGCGGCCTTTTCGGCGATCATGATGGTCGGGGCGTTGGTGTTGCCCGACACCAGGCGCGGCATGATCGAGGCGTCGACCACCCGCAGGCCCTCGACGCCGTGGACGCGAAGCTGCGGGTCGACCACGGCCTGGGGGCCATGGCCCATCTGGCAGGTGCCGACCGGGTGGTAGATGGTCGAGCCCGCGCCGCGGGCGTAGTCCAGCAGGGTCTGGTCGCTGGCGAAGGCCGGGCCCGGGTCCATCTCGTGGTCGACATAGCGGGCCAGCGCCGGCTGTTCGGCGATCTTGCGGCCCCATTTCAGCGAGGCCACCGCCACCTCCTGGTCGAGCGGGTCGGACAGGTAGTTGGCGAAGATCGACGGGTAGACCGACGGATCGGGCGACTTGATGCGGATGTGGCCCCGGCTTTCCGGCCGCACCTGGCAGGGCGCGATGGTCAGGCCGGGCAGGGCCTCCAGCTCCATCTTCTGTTCGTTGACCAGTTTGTCGACGTCCATGGTCGCCGGCAGGATGTGGAACTGGATGTCGGGCGAGACGAGGTCCGGCCGCGACTTGCAGAACACGGCGATGTGCGCCGCCGACAGGGTGAGCAAGCCTTTGCGCTGGAACAGGAACTTCAGCGTCTCGCCCAGGAAGCGGCCGCCCTTGGTCAGTTCGTTGACCGAGACCACGCCCGCCTTCAGGCGATAGCGCATCGAGATGACGTAGTGGTCCTGCAGGTTCTCGCCGACGCCGGGCAGGTCGGCGACCACCTCGATCCCGTGCTCGCGCAGGAGGTCGCCGGGGCCGACGCCGGACAGTTGCAGCAGTTGCGGCGAGTTGATCGCGCCGCCGGCCAGTATGACCTCGGCCCGGGCCCGCGCCGTGTGCTTGACGCCGCCCTGGCTGTACTCGACGCCGACGGCGCGCTTGCCCTCGAACAGGACGCGGCCGGCCAGGGCGCCCGTCTCGACCCGCAGGTTGGGCCGGCCCATGGCCGGGTGCAGATAGGCCACCGCCGCCGAACACCGCTGGCCGTTCTTGACCGTCAATTGATAGTAGGTCGCGCCTTCCTGCTGCTCGCCGTTGACGTCGTCGTTGCGGGGGATGCCCGCCTCGGCGCAGGCCTCGACCACGGCGTCGGACACCGGGTGGGTGGTGGTGACGTCGGAGACGTTCAGCGGGCCGCCGGCGGCGTGCCAGTCGCCGACGCCGCGTCGCTCCTGGTTCTCCGAGCGGCGGAAGTAGGGATAGACGTCGTCCCAGCCCCACCCCTCGCAGCCCAGCTGGCGCCAGCCGTCATAGTCGGCGTGCTGGCCGCGGATATAGAGCAGGCCGTTGATCGAGGACGAGCCGCCCAGCACCTTTCCGCGCGGCCACACGTGCTGGCGCCCGCCCGTGCCCGGGTCGGGCTCGGTGGTGTAGAGCCAGTTGACCTTGGGGTCCTTGAGGGTCTGCGAATAGCCGACCGGCACGTGGATCATCAGGTTCGACATGAACTGCGAGGGGTTCTTGGTCGGGCGGTCGTCGCCGCCGGCCTCCAGCAGCAGTACGGTCGTCCGCCCGTCGGCGGTCAGGCGGTCGGCCAGCACGCAGCCGGCCGAGCCGGCGCCGACGATGATGTAGTCGGCCTCGATCGACCCGTTCATTCCATCCTCCCAGATTACGCGTTCGTCGCGCTTATCAATGTTCAGTCGGATAGTGGACCGAAGCGGCCGGCCTTGGAAGGCGCTCTTGACGGCCGTGGCGTCAGGCGGGTTTCATACGGGCGTTTAAGCCCCGGAGGGAGCCCCGCGATGGCCGCGCCGACATTCGAGACCCTGCTCTATGACGTCGAGGACGGGATCGCCACGATCACCCTCAACCGTCCCGACCGGATGAACGCCTTCACCAGCGGCATGATGCTCGACCTCATCGCCGCCTTCAACGCCACCGACGCCGACGACGCGGTCAAGGCGGTGATCGTCACCGGGGCGGGCAGGGCGTTCTGCGCGGGGGCCGACCTGGGCCAGGCCGGCGGCGACACCTTCAACTACGCCCAGCGCGGCGACGGCGCCCGCGAGGAAGCCAAGGTCGGCGGCGTCTACCGCGACGGCGGCGGGCGCGTCGCCCTGCGCATCTTCGACAGCCTGAAGCCGGTGATCGCCGCGGTGAACGGGGCGGCTGTCGGCGTCGGCGTCACCATGCAGCTGCCGATGGACATCCGCATCGCCTCGACCGACGCCAAGTTCGGCTTCGTCTTCGCGCGGCGGGGCATCACGCCGGAGGCGGCTTCGTCCTGGTTCCTGCCGCGGCTGGTCGGGGTGTCGACCGCCCTGGAGTGGAGCTACACCGGCAAGGTGTTCCCGGCCGCCGAGGCCCAGGAACGGGGACTGGTCCGCTCGGTGCACGCCCCCGACGAACTGCTGCGGGCCGCGCAGGCCATCTGCCGCGAGATCATCGACAACACCGCGCCGGTGTCGATCGCCCTGACCCGCCAGATGATGTGGCGCAACCTCGGGGCGGCGCACCCCATGGACGCCCACAGGGTCGACAGCCGGGCCATCCAGTCCCGCGGGGCGTCCGGCGACGCCAAGGAGGGGGTCGGCGCCTTCCTGGAGAAGCGGCCGCCCGCCTATCCGAACCGGGTGTCGGCGGACCTGCCGGACATCTGGCCGGAATGGAGCCCGCCGGAATTCCGATAAGTCTTCGCGTTCTCTGAAACAGTAATCGTGACGCTCTCGCGCGCAGGTGTGAATTGCCTCCTGCGCGCGATGTGTCATGCTCGGTCCCGTCAGGAGGTCCGTCAGAGACCTCCAGGAGGATTCGACATGATGGAACGTGTTGGCAGCTGGACGCTGGCGCTAACTCTGGTCGCCCTTCTGCTTTTTGAGGCGTGGCAGGTATTTTTCTGGCTCAATCCAAATCCGGTGTTCGGCCTGATCGCCGCCCGCTCGGGCGTCGGCCTGTTCGAACCGGTGATGCGGTATGTCACGGGCGCGGCCGAAGTGGTCGCGGCCGCGCTGCTGCTCTATCCCCGGACCCGGTCGCGGGGGGCGATGCTGGCCCTGCTGATCGTCGTCGGGGCGCTGGCCATGCACCTGAGCCCGTGGCTGGGCGTGCAGGTTCCCGACCTGACCCGCACCTCGGCGGCGCTCGCCCAGGGCAAGACCGCCATGGAGATCGCCGCCATGAACCTGCCGACGGACAAGGGAGCGATGTTCCTGCTCGCCCTGGCCATCGGCCTGATCTCGGTGGGCTCCATAGCCATGGAGCGGGCCAAGGTCCGCGCCCTGGCGCCCAAGCCCAAGCGGCCGGCCGGGGCCTTCGCCTGACGGCGGCCGGTTCGGCGAACACCCGGGGTTAACCTGGGGTTTGCTATAAGACGGACGGCCCTTACCGGGCCGCCCGTGAACCTGCGCCTTCGCCGGCGCTCCGATGATCTGCGGCCAGCCGGAAGGGCCTGCGGGATGTGCGTCTCTCCCCGATGACCGAGCTTTCCACTCTCGCCGACCGCGTCCCGCCGGTCTCGCGCGCCAGGGCGGCGCTGTTCAAGCGGCTGGCCGATCTGGTCTGCCTGCCGGCCAGCCGGGTGAACGTCTTCGAGCGCAGCATCGTCGCCGACCTGCTGATCGAATTGTTGCGCGAGGCGACCCCCGACGAACGTCGCCGGGTGGCGCGGCGGCTGTCGGTGCTCAGCGAACTGCCGGCCATGCTGGCGCGGCTGCTGCTGCGCGACGAGATTTCGGTCGCCGCCGCCCTGATCGAGGATTGCCCGGCCCTGCGCGACGTCGACCTGGTCGACTGCGCCCGCATGGGCGCCGCCGAGCACCGGCGGTTGATCGCCCAGCGCCGGGGGGTGTCGGAAGTGGTCGCCGACGCCTTGATCGAGACCGGCGACCTGTCGGCGCTCGAGGTGCTGCTGCGCAACGACCTCGCGCGCCTGTCGCCGGCCGGGACGGAGCGGGTGGTCGCCCTGACGCGCGACGCCCCCCGCCTCATAGGCCCCCTGCTGCGCCGTCC
>Ga0209243_100039_pt1 | contig 111160 bp, 117 predicted proteins | sample UppTromiDAQMD024_FD_185836 | JGI IMG/M metagenome (GOLD analysis project Ga0209243, IMG submission 185836) | Upper troposphere microbial communities from Maryland, USA - DAQMD-024 (SPAdes) (version 2) | ecosystem: Environmental > Air > Outdoor Air > Unclassified | place: USA: Maryland, Virginia...
CCGGCGGCCGCCAGCCGCCGAAGCGGGCCTCCAGCTTGGGCAGCACGGCCTCCAGGGTGGTGTCGCCGACGACCAGGATCGCCGCCTCCTGCGGCTTGACGTGGGCGGCGTAGAAGTCCTGGACGTCCTTGCGGTCCAGGCCGGTCACCGACGCCTCGGTGGCCAGGCGCCCCAGCGGGTGGGACTGGCCGAAGACCACGGCGGGGGCCAGGCGGAAGGCGACGCTCTCCGGGCTTTCCCGCTGCCGCCTCAGGTCGGCCAGGGTCAGGGCCTTGACCCGGTCGAAGTCGTCCTGGCGGAAGGCGGGGCTGAGGGCGACGTCGGCCAGAAGGTCGAGCGAGGGGTCGAGGCGCGCGGTCAGCGCGGCCAGCGACACCGTCGAGCGGAACGCGCCGGCCTCGGCGCTCAGCGCCGCGCCCAGCTCGCTCTGCCGTCGGCTGAGGGCCAGGGCGTCGCGGGCGCCGGCGCTCTCGTCCAGCATGGCGAAGGTCAGGTCGGCGAGCCCGGCCTTGCCGGCGGCGACGTCGCGCCGGCCGGTGTCGAACGACACCGACACCTGCACCGTCGGCGTGGCGTGGCGCTCGACCAGCAGCACGGCCATGCCGTTGGACAGCGTGGCGCGGCGCACCGGGTCGAAGCGCGGCGCGGCGATCTCGGCCGCCGGCGGCGGCTTGGAGCGGTCGGCGCCCGTGGCGGCCGGGGCGTAGTCGGGGAAGGGCGTCACCGTCAGCGAGAAGGCGCCGTCGCTCAGCCAGCGGCGGCCGGCGTCGCGCAGCTGCTCCGGCGTCGCCGTCCGCACCCGCTCCAGGCTCTGCTTGTAGGCGTCGGGCGAGCCGGCGAACACCTGGCTCTGGGCCAGGATGTCGGACTTGCCGCCGAAGCCGCCGATGCGCTCGGCCCCGCGCACGAAGGCGGCCAGCCGGGCGGTCTTGATCTTGGCCGCCTCGGCCGGCGTCGGCCCGTCGCGCAGCAGGCGGGCCATCTCCTCGTCGAGCGCCGCCTCCAGCCGGGCCGGATCGACCCCCGGCTTGCCGGTCAGGGTGACGACGAACTGGCCGCCGATCTCGTTGCCGCTGACGGCCGCGCCGACCTCGGTGGCGATCTGGTCGCGATAGACCAGCCGCTCGTAGAGACGGGCGGTCTTGTCCGAGGACAGCACGTCGCTGAGCAGGTCCAGATAGTCGGTGTCGGCCGCGCCGTAGGCCGAGACGTTCCAGACCTTATAGAGGCGCGGCTGCGACACCCGGTCCTGCATGACGGCGCGGTGCTCGCCGGTCATCCTGGCCGGCCAGACGGTCTGGCGGGCCAGCGGCGGCCCCGGCGGGATGTCGCCGAAATACTTCTCGACCTTGGCCTTGGCCTCCGCCGCCGTGATGTCGCCGGCCAGGACGACGACGGCGTTGGACGGGCCGTAGTACTTGGCGAACCAGGCCTTGACGTCCTCCAGCGAAGCCGCGTCCAGGTCGGCCATCGAGCCGATCACCGTGTGGCCGTAGGGATGGTCGCGGTGATAGGTGCTTTCGGTGATGATCTCGCCGGCCGCCGCGTAGGGCTGGTTCTCGTCCTGTCGCTTCTCGTTCTGGACGACGCCCCGCTGTTCGTCGAGCTTGGCCTTGTCGATCGCCTCGGCCAGATGGCCCATGCGGTCGCTCTCCAGCCACAGCACCTGGTCGAGGGCGCCGACCGGCACGTTCTCGAAATAGTTGGTGCGGTCTTCGTTGGTGGTGCCGTTCATGTCGGTGGCGCCGAGCTTCTCCAGCGCCTTGAACCAGTCGTCGTTGAAGTGCGCCGAGCCGTTGAACATCAGGTGTTCGAACAGGTGGGCGAAGCCGGTCTTGCCCGGCGGCTCGTTGCGCGAGCCGACGTGGTACCAGATGTTGACCGCGACGATCGGGGCCTTGTGGTCCTCGTGCACGATCAGGGTCAGGCCGTTGCCGAGCACGAACCTGGAATAGGGGATGTCGAGCGCCGGCAGGGCCGCCGGCGTCGGCTCGGACGCCCGCGGCGCGGCCGGCGCGGGGCCGGCGACGGAACAGGCGAGCACGGCGGCGACCGCCGCCGACGACAACAGACGCTTCATGAGAGATCCCCTCGACGCAACCGGACGGTGCAGGACAGCACGTCCGGCGCGCGCGGGGAACTTGCGAAATGCCGGGCTATTCGGCGGCGATGACCGCCGGGGCCGGCGTCGGGGCGGCGACGCCCATCGGCCGCAGCCCGAGCTCGCGCAGCAGGGCCGCGTCGTCGTCCCGGTCGGGATTGGGCGTGGTCAGGAGCTTGCCGCCGACGAAGATCGAATTGGCGCCGGCCATGAAGCACAGGGCCTGCAGTTCGCGGCTCATGTGCTCGCGCCCGGCCGACAGCCGCACCACCGCCTTGGGGCAGACCAGGCGGGCGACGGCGATCATGCGCACGAACTCCAGCCCGTCCACCGGCGCCGAGCCGCCGAGCGGCGTGCCGGGGATCGGCATCAGGTCGTTGATCGGCAGGCTGTCGGGGTGGGCGGGCAGGGTGGCCAGCTGCTGAAGCAGGCCGGCGCGGTCGCGCCGGGTCTCGCCCATGCCGACGATGCCGCCGCAGCAGGTGGAGAGACCGGCCTCGCGCACCAATTCCAGGGTGTCGAGCCGGTCCTGATAGGTGCGGGTGGTGACCACCTTGTCGTAATAGTCGGGACCGGTGTCGAGGTTGTGATTGTAGTAGTCGAGCCCGGCGGCCTTGAGCGCCTTGGCCTGTTCGCCGTTGAGCATGCCCAGGGTGACGCAGGTCTCCAGCCCCAGGGCCTTCACGCCCGTGATCATCGCCGCCACCTTGGGCAGGTCGCGGTCCTTGAGGTCGCGCCAGGCCGCGCCCATGCAGAAGCGCTGGGCCCCGCCGGCCTTGGCCTCGGCCGCCTTGGCGATCACCGCCTCGGCGTCCATCAGCTTGGAGGCGCCGACGCCGGTCTTGAAGTGTTGCGACTGGCTGCAATAGCCGCAGTTCTCCGCGCAGCCGCCGGTCTTGACCGACAGCAGTTGCGAGATCTGCACCTCGGAGGGGTCGAACCAGCGGCGGTGCACGCTGGCGGCCTGGAACACCAGTTCGGCGAAGGGCAGCTCGAACAGGGCCTCGACCTCGGCCAGCGTCCAGTCGTGGCGCGGGGTGGAACGGTCCTGAACGGCGGCGGCGGCGGTTTCGCGAACGGTCATCGGCGCGGATCTCCTGCTTGCGGTGCGCGGCGTAGCAACTGGAAGCGTCCGCGCCAAGCCGGCTTCGCGCTTCGGCGGCGTTCGCTTGGCCGATCGGCCGGTCTGCGGCATGGTCCTGACGAGCCCTTGTTCTGGACCGTGACGAATGACCGACGCCGCGGCGCGTGAGACCGAATTGAAGTTCTTGGTCGATCCCGGGGCGGCCGGGGCGCTGTTCGACGCCCTGCCGCCGGGGACGGACAAGGCGGCGCGCACGCTGGTCTCCACCTATTTCGACACCGACGACCAGGCGCTGCGCCGGGCGGGGTTCAGCCTGCGCCTGCGCGAGGGGGTGCAGACGGTCAAGTCGCTGGCGCCGCTGGAGGGCGTGTTCGGCCGCGGCGAATGGGAGGCCCCGGCGGCCGGCGACGCGCCCGATCCCGATTTCGTCGCCGGCACGCCGGCGGGCGCGTTTCTGGGGGAGGCGGCGCCGTCGCCGCGGTTCCGCATCCAGGTCTCGCGCCGCGTCCGCCTCGTCGAGCGCGGCGGCGCGTCGATCGAGGCCGCCCTGGACCAGGGCGCGGTCGAGGCCGGCGCGCACGGCGGCGGACTGTGCGAGCTGGAGCTCGAGCTCAGGTCGGGTCCGACGGCGGCCCTGTTCGACCTGGCCCGCGACCTGGCCCGAATCGCGCCCATGACCCTGGCCTTCGCCAGCAAGGCCGACCGGGGCTTCGCCCTGCTCGACGGCCTGGCCCCCGCCCCCCGCGCGCCCGCGCCGGCGCCGGTCCTGACCGAGGCGATGTCGGCCGGCGCGGCGTTCCAGGCCGTCGGCCGGGCCGGCCTCGCCGCCCTGGCCGCCAACGCCGAGAGCCTGCGCGTCCGGCCCGGCCCGGAAGGCGTGCACCAGGCGCGGGTCGCCGCCCGCCGCCTGCGCAGCGCCCTGTCCCTGTTCAGGCCGGTCGCCGGCGACGCCGGCCGGGCGGCGGTGGCGGACGAGCTGAAATGGCTGGCGCGCGAACTGGACGCCGCGCGCAATCTGGATGTCTTCATCGGCGAGGTCTGGGCGCCGCAGGCGCGCCGCGGCGTCGCAGCGCCGGAAGACCGCGCCGGCCTGGCGGCCTTCGGCCGGGCGCTGCTGGCCGCCCAGACCCGCGCCTATGTCCAGGTGGCCGAGGCCGTTTCTTCCGCCCGTTTCCGCGCCCTGCTGCTGGAGGCGGCCGCCTGGCTGGAGGTCGGGCCCTGGACCGCCGCCGCCGCGCCGTCGGCGGCGGAGCGCGACGCGCCGGCCGCCGTCTTCGCCGCCCAGGCGCTGACGCGTCGGCGCGACGCCGTGGTCCGGCGCGGCCGCGATCTGGCCGGGCTCGACGCCGAGGCTCGCCACCGCCTGCGCATCGCCGCCAAGAAGCTGCGCTACGCCGCCGAGGACTTCGCCGGCCTGTTTCCAAGCCATCCCAAACGCCGCCGCCGCTTCGTCGCCGCCGTGAAGGCGGTGCAGGACGCCCTGGGCGCGGCCAACGACCTCGCCTTCTCCGCCGGCCTGGCCCAGGGCGTCGCGCTGGAGGGCGGCGAAGTCGAGGCCGCCTTCGCCGCCGGCCGTCTGGCGGGGGCGAAGGCCGGGGACGAACCTCGCCTGCTGGCCGCGGCCCAGGCCGCGTGCGACGCGTTGGCCAAGGCCGAACCGTTCTGGTAGCGGCGCCGGGCGGCGGCTGAGTCTTATATAAGGATATCTTTATATCCCGGTTGCCCGCGGGCGGCGCGGCGGCTATAGGTCGGGCAAGATATTCCACCGACAGGAGCCGCTCGTGGCCGACTACATCGTCAAGGACATCACGCTCGCCGATTGGGGCCGCAAGGAGATCGCCATCGCCGAGACCGAGATGCCCGGCCTGATGGCCGTGCGCGCGGAGTACGGCGCGGCCCAGCCGCTGAAGGGCGCGCGCATCGCCGGCTCGCTGCACATGACCATCCAGACCGCGGTGCTGATCGAGACCCTGCAGGCCCTGGGCGCGGACGTGCGCTGGGCCTCTTGCAACATCTTCTCGACCCAGGACCACGCCGCGGCCGCCATCGCGGCCAAGGGCACGCCGGTGTTCGCCTTCAAGGGCGAGAACCTGATCGAGTATTGGGAATACGCCCACAAGATCTTCGAGTGGGGCGACGGCGGCTATCCGAACCTGATCCTCGACGACGGCGGCGACGCCACCCTGCTGTGCGTGCTCGGCCCCAAGGCCGAGAAGGACCCCTCGGTGATCGCCAACCCCACGAACGAGGAAGAAGAAGCCCTGTTCGCGGTGATGAAGAAGTACCTGGCCGAGAAGCCGGGCTTCTATTCGGCCATCCGCGACGCGGTCACCGGCGTGTCGGAAGAGACCACCACGGGCGTGCACCGCCTCTATCAGATGGCCCAGCGCGGCGAGCTGCCGTTCCCGGCCATCAACGTCAACGACAGCGTCACCAAGTCGAAGTTCGACAACCTGTACGGCTGCCGTGAAAGCCTGGTCGACGCCATCCGTCGCGGCACCGACGTGATGCTGGCCGGCAAGGTGGCGGTGGTCTGCGGCTACGGCGACGTCGGCAAGGGCTCGGCCGCCAGCCTGCGCCAGGGCGGCGCCCGCGTCATCGTCACCGAGATCGACCCGATCTGCGCCCTGCAGGCGGCGATGGAAGGCTACGAGGTCCAGACCCTGGACGACGTCGCCGGCTCGGGCGACATCTACGTCACGGCGACCGGCAACAAGGACGTCATCACCGTCGACCACATGCGGCGGATGAAGAACAACGCCATCGTCTGCAACATCGGCCACTTCGACTCGGAAATTCAGGTCGCCGGCCTGAAGAACTTCAAGTGGGACGAGATCAAGCCGCAGGTCCACCACGTCGAGTTCCCGGACGGCAAGAAGATCATCCTCTTGTCGGAAGGCCGCCTGGTGAACCTGGGCAACGCCACCGGCCACCCCAGCTTCGTGATGTCGGCCAGCTTCACCAACCAGACCCTGGCCCAGATCGAGCTGTGGACCAACCGTTCGGCCTACAAGAACGAGGTCTACACCCTGCCCAAGCACCTCGACGAGAAGGTCGCCTTCCTGCACCTGGCCAAGCTGGGCGCCAAGCTGACCCAGCTCAACAAGGACCAGGCCGACTATATCGGCGTGCCGCAGGCCGGCCCGTTCAAGCCGGACCACTATCGCTACTAAGGTCTGTCCGGCGTCATCCCGGATCGGCCTTCAGGTCGTCCGGGGTGGCGGTGCGCCAGGGCGAAATCTCCCTTGGCGCGAATCCGGGGGCGGGTGCATGCTGATCCCATGCCGCTCGCCCTGGTTCTCTCCAGCCATGTCGCGTCGAGCCGCGTCGGCGGGTTCGCCCAGGCGCTGGCCCTCAGCCAATTCAAGATCGATCCGGTCTTCGTCCCCACGGTGCTGTTCGGCCGCCATCCCGGCTGGGGACCGCCCGGCGGCGCGGCCGTCGCGGCCGACACCTTCCAGGGCGTCCTCGACGGCGTCGAGGACAACGGCCACTTTTCGCGTCTCGACCTGGTGATCACCGGCTATTTCGCCGACGCCGACCAGATCGGGCTCGCCGCCGCCGCCATCGACGCCGCGCGCGAGGCCGAGCGCGATCCCAACGCCGCCACGCCGGCGCTGCGCGTCGTCGTCGATCCGGTGATCGGCGACGCCGATTCCGGCCTCTATGTGAAGCCCGAGGTGGCCGAGGCCGTCGCCGCCGAGCTGATCCCGCGCGCCGACCTGGTGGCGCCCAACGCCTGGGAGCTGGCCTGGCTCAGCCGCGAGCCGGTCGAGGACGCCGCCTCCGCCGTCGAGGCGGCGCGCCGCCTGGGCAAGCCGGTGCTGGTCTCGTCGATACCGCGCCGCGACGACATCGGCGTGGTCTACGCCGGCGGCGGCGAGGCCTGGATGGCCTTCCACCCGCGCCTCGCCTCGGTTCCCAAGGGCACGGGCGACCTGCTCACCGCCCTGTTCGCCGCCGCCCTGGTCGAGGACCAGCCGCCGGCCCACGCCCTGGCCCGCGCCGTCGGCGGCCTGGTCGAGACGCTGGTCGCCGCCGAGGCCTGGAGCGCGCCGGAACTGCCGATCGTCGGCGTGGGAAGCCGGCTGAAGCTGGCCTCGGCCCTGGTCAAGGTCGAGCGCCTGGGCTGATCCCGCCGCCTCAGCCGTCCTGTTTGTCGAGCCAGCGCCGCAGCAGCCGCTGCGCCGCCTCGCGCCCGCCGAGCCCGAAGGCCAGGGCCGCCGCCACCGCCGCCGATCCCAGGATCAGGCCGAAGGCCAGGATGACGATCTCGTCGGCCAGCCCCATGAACCTCAGGCCCATGGCCGCGGCCAGGGCGATGGTCGCCCAGCGCACCAGGGTGGCGGCGAAGCGGTCGCCGCCGCCGACCGAGCGGCCGATGATCCGGGCCAGCAGGTCGCCGAGCAGCACGCCGGCGGTGACGATCACCCCGCCGAACACCACCCGCGAGCCGAGCTTGAGCACCTCCTCCAGCATCTGGGCGGCGGCGGCGAACTGCAGCAGCCGCGCCGCCTCGACGGCCGAGAACAGGATGATGGCCACCAGGGCCAGGTTGGCGACGATCTTGGACGGCGCCAGGCCGGCCGGGGCGGGCGCCCCGGCTTCGGTCTTGGCGTCGGCTTCGGGGCTCGACGTCTCGCGCAGGCCCAGGGCCTGGATGCTGCGGTCGAAGCCGAGCGAGGGCAGGATCTGCTCGATCAGCCCGGCCACCCAGCGGCCGATCAGATAGGCGAGGGCCAGGAGGATGGCGGCGGCGATCAGGCGCGGCAGGGCGTCGAGCACGGTGCTCAGCACCGCCACCGCCGGCTCGGAGATGGCCTTGACGCCGAGCTGTTCGAGGGCGGCCACGGCGACCGGGATGATGATCAGCACGAAGACCAGCACCCCAAGGGTCTTGGACAGGCCGCCGGCGCCGGTCAGCTTGCCGATCCCGCTCTTCTCCAGCCACCGGTCGACCTGGGCGACGCTCAGGGCCGATTCGACGAAACGCTGGGCGATGCCGGCCAGCAGCAGGCCGACGAAGAAGATAACCCCGGCCCCGATCAGGCGCGGGATGAACGACGTCACCCCGACCACCAGGGCGTTGAGCGGGGCGACCACGCCCTGCAGCCCGAGGACGCCGAGGGCGGCGATCAGGCCGACCAGCAGCACCAGCCAGTAGCCGAGCTGGCCGAGCTGGCCGCCGACCGTCTCGCGTGGCGCGGCGGCGGCGTTCTGTCGGGCGATCACCGGGATGCGGTTGATGCCGCTGGCCAGGGCCCATTTCAGGGCCCGGCCCGCCAGATAGGCGACGAGGAGGATGACGAGGGCGGCCAGGACGCGGGGCGCCCACAGAACCGCCATTTGGCCGTAGACGCTGAACTCCGACGTGGACATGGCGCAGATCCCTCAGCCCGTTTCGGATTGGTTACGAACGGTTAAAACGCCGGATGGTTGCGGCCCGATCCGGTTCGCGGACGTTGCGGCGGCGCGCGGCCGCTGACATCGTGCGCCGGCGGCCGATGGAGGCGCCCGATGACGATCGAAAACGAGGACCAGCTCGACAAGCTGCGGACCGTCGGCAGGGTGGTCGCCCGCACCCTGGCGGCCATGGGCGAGGCGCTGGAGCCCGGCATGACCACCAAGGAGCTGGACGACCTCGGCCGCGCCCTCCTGGAAAAGGAAGGCGCGCGCTCCGCGCCCGAGCTCACCTACGGTTTTCCCGGGGCGACCTGCATCTCGGTGGGCCCCGACTGCGCGCACGGCGTCCCGGACGGCAAGGCGGTGAAGGCGGGCGACCTGATCAATATCGACGTCTCGGCCGAGCTGGACGGCTATTTCGGCGACACCGGCGCGAGCTTCGCCGTTCCGCCGGCCCGGCCTCGCATCGAACGGCTCTGTCGCGACGGCCGGCGGGCGATGTGGGCCGGGATCAGGGCGGTGAAGCCCGGCGGCCGGTTGAACGAGGTCGGCCGCTCCGTCGAAGGCTTCGCCCGAAGGAACGGCTACAGCCTGGTGCGCAATCTGGCGAGCCACGGGGTCGGGCGGTCGTTGCACGACGAGCCTTCCGAAATCCCGACCTGGTACGAGCCGCGGGACAGGCGCACGATCGGCGAGGGCCTGGTCTTCACCATCGAGCCCTTCCTGTCGCTCGGCGCGGACTGGGTGGAGGAACAGCACGACGGCTGGTCGCTCCGCCCGCCCCGCCATCAGCCCACGGTGCAGTACGAGCACACCCTCGTCGCCACCCGCCGGGGGCCGCTGATCCTCACTCTGGCCTGATCGGCGGCTCGGCCAAGTCCATAGCGCGCGACGCGCCGTCCCCGACGGCTCGTCCAACGCCACCGCCGGATGGCTGGAAGGCGGTCCGGAGCGGCGAGGCTATTCCTCCAGCGCCCTGATCATCTCCACCCGCGCCGCATGCCGGCCGCCCTCGAACTCGGCGGTCAGGAAGGCGTCGACGATGTCGAGCGCCAGCCCCTCGCCCACCACGCGCGCGCCGATCGACAGCATGTTGGCGTCGTTGTGCCGGCGGATCATGCGGGCCGAGAACGTGTCGGCGCAGACGCCGCAGCGGACGCCCCTGACCTTGTTCGCCGCCATCATGACGCCCTGGCCGGTGCCGCATAGGACGACGCCGAACCGGCAATCGCCGGAGGCGACGAGCCGCGCCGCCGCTTCGCCATGCTTGGGATAGTCGGTGCTCTCCGGCGTCGTCGGCCCGATGTCGACCACCGCCCAGCCTCGCATGGCGATATGGGCGGCGACGACCTGCCGGAGCTGTATGGCGGCGTGGTCGCTGGAGAGGACGATGCGGTTGTCGGCTGTCATGGCGAAGTCGTCCCGTCGGCTCCGTCGGCGATGCGGCTGGCCGCCCCCGACGTCCGGGGCTTGGTCGGAGCCCCTCCGCGCGGGACGATAGCAGCGCGGCGCGCGCCCACAAGCGGGCCTTCGGGACCCCCGCAAGGGCGATAGGCCCCGGCGCCGCGCGATCGCGGCTTGCCCTGGGGCCTCGGCTTCGCCACCTTCGGCCCATGACCGACGCCGCCGTTTCCGCCGCCGAGATTTCCGGCGTCTGCCCGCCGCAGTTCGCGCCCGTGCGCGAGGCCTTCGCCGCCAACTTCGCCGAGGACCGCGAACTGGGCGCCCGCTTCAGCCTGGCGATCGAGGGCGAGGTCGTGGTCGACCTTTGGGCGGGGTTCGCCGACCGCCAGCGCACGCGCCCGTTCGACCAGCACACCCTGACGCCGGTGTTCTCGACCACCAAGGCGATCGCCGCGCTGCTGATCGCGCGGCTGGTCGACCAGGGGCGCCTGGCCTACGACCAGCCGGTCGCCGAGGTGTGGCCCGAGTTCGCTGAGGCCGGCAAGGCGCAGGTCACCGTCGAGCAGGTGATGTCGCACCAGGAGGGCCTGCCGGGTTTTCCCGACGAGATCGACCCGGCCCTGTGGTTCGACTGGGACGCCGTCTGCGCCAAGCTGGCGGCCATGGCCCCGATGTGGCCGCCGGGGACGGCCAGCGGCTATCACCCGATCACCTTCGGCTACCTGGCCGGCGAGATCTTCCGCCGCGTCGACGGGCGCACCATGGGGACGGCCCTGCGGCAGGACCTGGCCGAGCCGTTCGGCCTCGACCTGTGGATCGGCCTGCCCGACGCCGAGCATGGCCGGGCCGCCGACCTGATGCGCCCGCCCAACATGCCCGATTTCGGCGAGATCACGCCGGTGATCCGGGCCGCCTTCCTGACCAAGTGGTCGGCGCCGGGCGGGCGCGGCGCGGCCGAGTGGCGGCGGGCGGAGATCCCTTCGGCCAACGGCCACGCCACAGCCCCGGCCCTGGCGCGGCTGATGGGCGCGCTGGCCTGCGACGGCCGGCTCGACGGCGCGCGGGTGCTGTCGCCGGGCATGGCCGCCGGGGCTTCGGCCGAGCGCGTCCGCGGCCGCGACCTGGTGCTGCCCTACGAGATCAGCTGGGGCGCGGGTTTCATGCGCAACGTCCCGAACATGATCTATGGAACCGGCGCGAACAGCTTCGGCCATTCCGGCTGGGGCGGCTCGTGCGCCTTCGCCGACCCGGACCGGGGCGTCTCCGGCGCCTATGTCATGAACCGGCAGTCGGCCGACCTGATCGGCGACTTCCGCGCCCGCCGCCTGATCGACGCGGTCTACGCCGCGCTCTGAGGGCGCCGCGGCGTCCTGATGCTGAGAAAGCCGACGCCGCCGGCCGCGACGGCGCAGGCGGCGGCGATCAGCATCACCGCGCGATAGGCGTGGGCGAAGGCCGCCCTTGCGGCCGGGTCTGCGGCTTCGCCCGCCATCGCCCGGCCCAGGGTCCGAGCGGCGGCGGCCTGGCTCGCGGCGGGCAGGGCGCCGGCGAAGACCTTGGCGAACACCGCCCCCAGGGCGGCGACCGCCAGCAGGCCGGCGACGCGGGCGACGGCGTTGTTGATCCCGGAGGCTACCCCGGCGCGGCCGGGACCCGCGGCCCCCATCACCACGGCGGTCAGCGGGGCGACGGCGATGGTCATGCCGGCCGACAGCGCCGCCAAGCCGGGCAGCACGCCGGTCCAATAGGAGCCGCCCGGCTCGGCCGAGGCCAGCAGGCCGAAGCCGAGGCCGGCCAGGATCGGGCCGACGGTCAGCGGCCCGCGCGCGCCGAACCGGTCGGCGACGGCGCCGGCGGCCGGGGAGAACAGGCCCATGACCAGCGAGAACGGCAGCAGGGCGGCGCCGGCCGCCGCGGCGCTGTAGCCGTCCAGGCGGATGAGGGCGAAGGGCAGGTAGAAGAAGGCGCCGCCGAGGGCGAAATAGAGCAGGAAGGTCAGGCCGTTGGCGCCCGAGAAATCGGCCGACCGGTAGAGGCCCAGCGGCATCATCGGCGTGGGCGAGCGGGCCTGGACCAGGACGAAGGCCGCCAGCAACGCCGTCCCGGCCGCCAGGCCGCCGGCGACCAGCGGGTCCTTCAGTCCGCGCGGAGCGGCCTCGGTCAGGGCCCAGGTCAGCAGGGCCAGGCCGGCGGCGGCCAGGATCGCGCCGCGCCAGTCCAGCGCCCGCGCCTCGGGGTCGCGGCTTTCCGGCACGGCGCGCAGGGTCAGCCAGACGGCGGCCGCGGCCAGCGGGACGTTGATCAGGAAGATGGCGCGCCACGAGGCCGCGTCGGTCAGCCAGCCGCCGATCACCGGCCCGGCGGCGGCGGTCACCGAGGCGAAGCCGGCCCAGGCGCCGATGGCCTTGCCGCGCTCCTTCTCGTCGAACACCGCGCCCAGGAGGGCGAGGCTGGCCGGGGTCAGCAGGGCCGCCCCGGCCCCCTGGACGGCGCGGGCGGCGATCAGCCAGCCGACGCCCGGCGCGACGGCGCAGCCTAACGAGGCGGCGGTGAACAGGCCGACGCCGGCCAGGAACATCCGCCGCCGGCCATAGAGGTCGCCGGCCGCCCCGCCGATCAGCACCAGGGCGCCGAGCAGCAGCATGTAGGCGTTCATCACCCACTGGGCGGCGGCCGCGTCGGCGGCGAAGGCCTTCTGGATCGCCGGCAGGGCGACATTGACCACCGAGCCGTCGATGAAGGCCATGCCCGAACCGACGATGCTGGCGGCCAGGGCCAGCCGCTTGTCTGCGGCCGTGAGCAGCGGCGCCGCCGAAGGCCGGCGCACGCCGAGGGCCAGGCCCTGGTCGCAAGGGAGCCTCTGATTGGCGCTCATGCCGCCAGCATGGCGCCGCCCAAGGAGGGGCTCAAGCGGCGGCGGCCGCGCGCACCGCCCGGGTCTTGCGCCAGGCCGCCCAGGCGAACACCGCCACCCCGGCCCAGATGAAGGCGAACGAGACCCCCCGGAGCGGCGTGAAGGTCTCGCCCAGGAACAGGCCCGACAGGAACTGCAGGGTGGGGGCGATGAACTGCAGGAAGCCGATGGTGGTCAGGGGCAGTCGCCGCGCCGCCCAGGCGAACAGCGCCAGCGGCACGACGGTGATCGGCCCGGTGAGCAGCAGCAGGATCATCTCCTGCGGGCCGGCGAAGAAGTGGCCCTGGCCGTGGCTTTCCAGCCAGACGGCGTAGAGCAGGCCAAGGGGGGCGAGGTACAGGCATTCGATGAACAGGCCGGTCTGGGCCTCGACCTTCACCTGCTTGCGGATGACCCCGTAGGTGCAGAAGCTGACGGCCAGGGCCAGCGAGATGAGCGGCAGGTGGCCGAGGGCCAGGGTCTGGACGCCGACGCCGACCGCCGCCAGGGCGATGGCCGCCAGCCCGGCCCAGCCGATGCGCTCGCGGAACAGGGCCGCGCCGACGGCCATGTTCATCAACGGGTTGATGTAGTAGCCGAGGCTGGCCTCCAGCACGCGGTGGTCGTTGACCGCCCAGACATAGATCGTCCAGTTGGCGAAGATGGCCAGGGTCGACAGCACCAGCACGCCCATCATGCGCGGATTGCGCAGCGCCGCGCCGACGGCCTGGCGCTGGCCGGCGATCAGCACCAGGACGGCGGCCCAGATCACCGCCCACAGGGTGCGGTGGGCCATGATCTCGAAGGCCCCGACGCCCAGGCGCGCCAGGAGGTGGAAGAACAGCGGCAGCAGGCCCCAGAGGAAATAGCAGACGAGGCCTGCGGTGAGGGCCTGGCGCCCTTCGGTTTCGGTCGACGACATGGAACGCTCCGCGCACTTGAGCGGTGAAATGAAAATCGCCGCGGACCAGAAGCCCGCGGCGATCAGAAAGCGACCCGAAGGTTGCTGTCCCGGAGCCTAGGCGTGAGCCTTTTCCAGCATGCCGCGCTCATGCAGCAGCTCGGCGATCTGGATGGCGTTGAGGGCCGCGCCTTTTCGCAGGTTGTCGCCGACCACCCACAGGTTCAGCGCGTTGGGCGCCGAATTGTCGTTGCGGATGCGGCTGACATAGACCGGGAACTCGCCCTGGACTTCCTTGGGGGTGATGTAGCCGGTCTCGTCGCGGCGATCGAGCACCACCAGGCCCGGCGCCTCGCGCAGGATCTCGCGGGCGTCGTCCTCGTCGAGCGGGGTGTGGAACTCGATGTTGACCGCCTCGGAATGGCCGACGAACACCGGCACACGCACGCAGGTCACGGTCAGCTTGATGTCCGGATCGATCATCTTGTGGGTTTCGTTCCACATCTTGGCTTCTTCGTCGGTGTAGCCGTCGTCCTTGAAGGCACCGATGAAGGGGATGACGTTGAACGCGATCTGCTTGGGGAACTTCTTGGGCTCGGAGGCGCCGAGGACGAACACGCCCTTGGTCTGGTTCCACAGCTCGTCCATGCCCTCCTTGCCGGCGCCGGACACCGACTGGTAGGTCGAGACCACCACCCGCTTGATCCTGGCCGCGTCGTGCAGGGGCTTCAGCGCCAGCACCAGCTGCGCCGTCGAGCAGTTGGGGTTGGCGATGATGTTCTTCTTGCGGGCGTCCTTGACCGCGTCCGGGTTCACCTCGGGCACGATCAGCGGCACGTCGGGGTCCATCCGCCAGACCGACGAGTTGTCGATGACGATCGGACCGGCCTTGCCGATCTTTTCCGACCACGCCTTGGAGACCGAGCCGCCGGCGCTCATCAGCACCAGGTCGACGGTCGAGAAGTCGAACTGCTCGATATCCTCGCAGGCGACGACGCCGTCTTTCCAACCGACCTCGACGCCGATGGATTTACGGGACGCGATGGCATGCAGTTTCTCGACGGGGAAGTTCACTTCCTCGAGGATGTTCAACATTTCACGGCCCACATTGCCCGTGGCGCCGACAACGGCCACCCGGTAACCCATCGTTAGTCTCCTGTTTCCCTTGAGCCTTCTCCGCGAGAAGGACGGCGACCGTTACGCTTCAAAGGCGCCCCTTGCAAGGCAAGGAATGTGCACGGGCTTGTGAGCAGACCTAACGGGCCGGCGGGCGGGCGGCCTCGGCGGCCAGGCAGGCGCGCCTGAGCGCGGCCAGGGCCTGCGGCAATTCATGACGCGCGGCCTCGCGCACGGCCCAGGACGGGACGGCCACGCCGAGCGCCATGTGGCCCTCGTAGTCGAGATGGGTGGCCGCGCCGCCGTCGGTCGCCGTCAAGGTCCAGCGGCCCTCCGACCGCGTCCAGTCGCCGGCGATCCGGCGGTAGCTGAGGCCGTGCGGCGGATCGAACTCGGTGCGGATGACGTTGCGCAGGCGCGGCGTGAACCAGGTCTTGGCGATGTGCTCGCGCACGTCCCACCGTCCGGCCGGGTCGCGGTCGAGCACGCGGCACGACACCAGGTTCGGCACCATGTCCCGGGCGTGGTCGCAGTCGGTCAGCACCGTCCAGACCACCTGCGGCGGCGCGGCGATGTCGAAGCTGGCGCGGACCACCCCGCCATGGCCGCCGTCCTCGGCGGCGACGCTGACCGTCGGCGGCCGGTCGGGACGAGGGAGCGGCGTCTCGGCCAGGGCGGCCGTCGCCAGGAGCCAGACGAGGATGATCGGCGGCGAGCGGCCCATGCCTGTTCAGCGCTCGTCGCCGTCCGAGGTTCCGCCGGTCAGCCGGGATTGCGCGGAATGGCGTGGGCGCCCTCGGGCACGCCGTTCCAGGCCTGGGCGCTCTCGGTCCAGATGTGGACCTTGGGGTCGAGCCAGCTGGTGTCGTCGAGGGTGCCGGCCTTGATGAACATCAGCGCCGGACTGGCCGTCGAGCTGGAATAGATCGGCGAGCCGCATTCGGGGCAGAACTTGCGGTGCAGGGTGGCGCCGCTGTCGCCCTGGTCCTCGTAGGTCTTCAACTCGCCGGTGACCGTCACCGTCGGCGTCGGGGCCACGACCACCACCGAGAACGCCGTGCCGCCCTGCTTCTGGCAGTTGCGGCAGTGGCAGACCGCCTGCATCACCGGCTCGGCTTCGGACGTGTAGCGCACGCGGCCGCAAAGGCAGCCGCCTTCGATCCTGGACATGGTCACTTTCTCCCTTGCGGAGGCCCGCCGTTCTAGAGGTCGGCGAAGGCCGCCTTGCGAGGTCCGATATAGCCGAAAAGATAGGCGGCCACCTTGCGCATCTGGATCTCCTCCGAGCCCTCGGTGATGCGGTAGCGGCGGTGGTGGCGATAGATGTGCTCGAACGGCTTGTGGCGGGAATAGCCGATGCCGCCATGCACCTGCATGGCCCGGTCGGCGGCCTCGCAGCACAGGCGGTTAGCCCAGTAGTTGCACATGCTGACCCGGTCGGAGAGGCGCTTCTCGACCTCGACCTTGGGCATCTGGTCCATTTCCCAGGCGGTCTTGCGGATCAGGAGGCGCAGCATCTCGGCCTGGGTGGCCAGTTCGACCAGCGGGAACTGGATGGCCTGGTTCCGGGCCAGGGCCTCGCCGAACGGCTTGCGCCGGCGGGCGTACCTGACGCTTTCCTCGATGCAGTAGACGGCCGCGCCCAGGGACGAGGCCGCCTGGCGGATGCGGTTCTCGTGCACGAAGTGCTGGGCCAGGGCCAGGCCGCCGCCCTCGGGCCCGAACATCGCCTCGTCGGGAACCCAGACGTCGGTAAAGCTGACGCGCGGGTGGTCGGTCGGCATGTTGAAGGTCCACAGGTACTCCTCGACCTTCACGCCCGGATCATGGGCGGGAACCAGGAAGCAGGTGATCCCCCGCGCGTCGCCGTCCGCGCCAGACGTGCGGCAGAACAGGGCGCAGTGCGTCGCCACGTGCATGCCGGTGGTCCACATCTTCTCGCCGTCGATCCGCCAGCCGGAGACGCCGTCCCTGGTCTCGCGCACCGCGCGGGTCTCCATGTGGGTGGCGTCCGAGCCGTGGTCCGGCTCGGTCAGGCCGAAGGTCGGCCGGAACCTGCCCTCGAACATCGCCGGGATCAGCGTCGTCCGTTGCGCGTCGGTCCCGAAGTCGCGCAGCATCAGCACGAAGGGGTTGTTGCCGACGATCGAATGCTCGTTCTGCAGGTCGTTGTGCAGGCCCAGCCCCTTGGCGGCCAGGTGCTCGCGGATCACCGCCATGGCCAGGTTGGAGCCGTCCTTGCCGCCGAACTCGGACGGCAGGGCGAAGCGGTAGTGGCCGGCGGCGTCGGCCCGGCGGCGGGCCTCGCCCAGCAGCGCCTCCCATTCCTTGCGGGGCAGGCCCTGGTTGTCCCAGTCGGTGCGGGCGTGTTCGCGGCGATGGTCGAAGAACCGCTCGTTGTCGTCCTGGGCCTGCAGCGGCCTGATCTCGTCCTCTATGAAGGCGTCGAGCTCGGCGAGATAGGCGGTCAGCGCCGGCGGAAGGTTGAAGTCCATGGCCGGGTTTCCTCTGGGTCTTCTTCTTCTTGCGCCGCCGACTATGGGCGTCGGCGGCGACCGGCGGCAATGCTGACCTGGGGGAAGGCGGCGGCGGTTTTTTCGTCGATGCAGAAATCAGTTGCGCACCCGATCTAAACACTGTTATCTTAGCAGTGCTTAGTTCGAACCGGGTCGTCGCTGGGGATAGCGACAGGCGGTCCGGTCCGCGGCTGGGCGCTCAGTACCCCCGTGTCCCACACTCCCCGATCCGCTGGAGGGCTTGTCATGAAGCTCCAAACCCTGGCGCTCGCCGCCACTCTCTCGCTTGGCCTGTCCGCCGTCCTCGGCGGGGCCGCCCTGGCCGACGGCCAGCTCAACGCCGCCCTGCGCGCGCCCGCCGCCAAGACCAAGGTGGTCGCCGGCGGCGCGGTGTGGACCTGCGACGGCGCGGCCTGCGTCGCCGCCGCGGCCCCGTCGCGCGCCTTCTCGGCGGCCGGCTGCAAGGCCCTGGTCAAGGAAGTCGGCCCGGTCGCCGCCTTCGGCGCCGAGGCCCGGCAACTGGACGGCGCCGACTTGGCCAAGTGCAACGGCGAGACCGCCGTCGCCTCGGCCAAGCCGACCCCGGCCGCCGCCAACTGAGTTTCTCCCGCCGAAAGTCGTTCGGCTTTTTCTCGAGCATGACTGGGCGGCGGATCTGATCCGCCGCCCTTCTTTTTTCCGTCCCCATTTTCCGCCTCCGGTCGATTTCCGGCCAAGGGGCGTTGACCGGCGGCGCGGTTCTCTGCGACCAGCCCGTCCGAGGGAGAGCGCTATGAGCCTGGACGCCGGAGAGACCGTTCGTGAGACCGCCGTGCTGGGGGACGGCCCGGGGGCGATGGCCGCGCTGCTGGAGCCCATGCTGCTGCGCGCCGCCGGGCTTTCGGACCTGACGCCGGTGTCGCTGACCATCGACCATGCGGGGCGGGCGGCGCCGGGCGAGCGGCTGGCGGTCGAGGGCCGCCTGGATCGCGCCACGCGCAGCCTGGTCTTCGTCTCCGCCGCCGCGCGGGGGATGGACGGCCGGGCGGTGGCGGCGGCCTCGGCGGTGCTGCGCATCGCGAATCCCTGACCGGCCGCGGGCGGTCCTGGGGCGGGTTCATCCACAGGGGCGCTGTTTTTCTGGGCGCCGTTTGACAAATCGCATTGCGCCCGCGAAACCCCGCCGGCGTTTGATTACCATTTGGTAACTTATTGATAGGACACTGTTTTTCCTAAGTTTAAATCAGGTTGGGCGGGCGCGAACCAAGGCTCGGGAGTGGCGAAAAGGCCACGCTCGCGGAAAAAACCGTCTTTTCATCCGCGGACAGGGCGGTTATCCCAAGGGCCGTAACCGGGGGAGTTCCCAAGCATGCTGCAACGGACCAGGACCGTCATCGGTTCCATGGCCGTCGCGACCGCCCTCTTCTTCGCAGGGGCTGGCGCGGCGCACGCGGACGGATACTGGCAGTGCGCGCCGTTCGCGCGGCTGATCTCGGGGATTCAGATTTTCGGCGACGCCTGGACTTGGTGGGGCCAGGCAGCCGGCAAGTACGCCACGGGCTTCAGCCCCAAGGCCGGCGCCGTCCTGGTCTTCCGCCCGTCGGGCGCCATGCGCCTCGGCCACGTGGCGGTGGTCAGCCAGGTGCTCACCGACCGCGTCATCCAGATCACCCACGCCAACTGGTCGCGCATCGGCGGCACGCGCGGGCAGGTCGAGAAGGACGTCACCGTCGTCGACGTGTCGCCCGCCGGCGACTGGAGCCAGGTCAAGGTCTGGTACGACCCGCTCCGCGACCTGGGTTCGAGCACCTACCCGACCTACGGCTTCATCTATCAGGCTCCCAACCAGAACCCGGCCCAGGCCGTGGCCCGCAACGCGGCCATGACCGTGGCCCAGGCCACCGTCAACCAGGTGGCCTCGGGCGCCCCGACGCCCGGGCGCGGTCCGGCCCAGGCCCTCGGCCAGGCCGCCGCCGACACCGGCGACCGCCTCGCCGCCCTCATCCAGTCGGTGATGGCCGCCGGCGACTCCAAGAGCGGCGCCGCCAACTAAAAGCCTTCTCGGCCATCGCTTCGGCGTCCCGCCGCGTCCGCTTCGGGCGCGGCGCGGTTTCCTGTCGGGCGACAAAAAACCCCCGCCCGGCGGAGCCGGACGGGGGTCTTGTCGCGTGAACGCCCCGGGACGAGGCGTCAGGTCTGGCCTTAGCGCGTCAGGCCTTGCCTTCGGCCTTGGCCCGGTCGAGGCCCTTGCGGATCATCTCGGCGGCTTCGTCGGCGTCGCCCCAGCGGACGATGCGGGTCTCCTTGCCCTTCTCCAGGTCCTTGTAGTGCTGGAAGAAGTGGGCGATCTGCTCGGTCATGATCGCCGGCAGCTGGCGGTAGGAGCTGACGCCCGAATGATAGGGGTGCAGGGCGTCGACCGGCACGGCCAGGATCTTCTCGTCGCCGCCCTTCTCGTCCTCCATCAGCAGCACGCCGATCGGGCGGCAGCGGATGACGCAGCCGGCCACCACTGGGATCGGGCCGATCACCAGCACGTCGCAGGGGTCGCCGTCGTCCGACAGGGTGTTGGGGATGAAGCCGTAGTTGCCGGGGTAGAACATCGCCGTGTGCAGGAAGCGGTCGACGAACAGGGCGCCCGAGTCCTTGTCGAGTTCGTACTTCACCGGCGAGCCGCCCTGCGGAATCTCGATGACGGCGTTCACGTCGTACGGCGGATTGACGCCCGTCGAGATGCGGGACACGTCCATAGGTCTGCTCCTGGGGAGTGGAGGTCGTTACAGGGCGGGACCTATGGCGCGAACGCGGCGCGGGGGAAAGGCCCGGGCCGCCGATTTGTTCGCGGTTGCGGTAAAAATCCGGTCGCGGAGCGCCGCGCTCACATGTGCTTGCGCACCGGCAGCAGGTCGGGATAACGCGGGTCTCTCTTGGCCTGCCGCGCGGCGAAGGCCTCGGCCATGTGCGGGCCGGAGAACATGCCGGTCTGCCAGGTGGCGATGTAGTCGAGGGCGTCGGCGATGCTGTGGTCGCGGGCGTAGTTGATCATCACCTTGGAGCCGGCCACCGCCAGGGGGGCCTTGGCGGCGATCTCGCGGGCGACAGCCAGCACGTGGTCGAGCAGCGCCTCGTGGGTGTCGAACACCGCGTTGACCAGGCCGATCTCCCTGGCCGTCTGCGCCGTCAGGCGGCGGCCGGTATAGGCCAGCTCGCGCACCCAGCCCTGGGGGATCAGGTGGCACAGGCGCGGGAAGGTGCCGACGTCGGCGGTCATGCCGATGTTGATCTCCTGGATGCAGAAGAAGGCGTCGGCGGTGGCGTAGCGGATGTCGCAGGCCGAGGTCATGTCGACCGCCCCGCCGATGCAGCCGCCCTGGATGGCGGCCAGCACCGGCATGCGCGCCTGGTCGAGGCAGCTGAAGCTGTCCTGAAGGTGGCGGACGTGGCGGCGGAAGGCCTCCATGGCGGTGTGGCGGTCGCTCGGCTCGCCGCCGGTGACGCCCTCGCCGTCGGTGAACACCGAAAGGTCCATCCCCGCCGAGAAGTGTTTGCCGGTCGACGAAATGACGATGCAGCGGGCGCGGGCGTTGTCGTCGATGTCGCGGACGATGGCCGGCAGCTCGTTCCAGAACGGCCGGATCATGGTGTTCATGACTTCCGGCCGCTTGAGCCTGATGTGCGCGACCCCATCTTCGATCGAGACGTCGAAACAGACGTAGTCGACGGCGGTATGGATGGTCATCGCGGCCTCCCGGATTATTATCGTCGATCAGATTGAAGGAGGACGGGGCGCCCGTCCACCATGCCCGAAGGGAAAGCGCGGATGGACGCCGCCGTATTTCGAGAGCCCCGGCGGCGGATGATCGCCATCAAGAGCCGCGCCGGGGACGGCCAGATGGCGGCCCTCGATTTCGGCGACGCCGCGCGCCCGGTCGACCTGGTCTTCGTCCACGCCAACGGCTTCAACGCCATGACCTATCGCGGCGTGCTGGGGCCGCTGGCGCTCGGCCTGCGGGTGCTGGCGGTGGACCAGCGCGGCCACGGCGACACCCCGCTGCGCGCCGACCCGCGGGGCCGCCGCAACTGGCACGACCTGCGCGACGACCTCGTCGGCCTGCTCGACAGCCTGGAGGCCGAGGGCGGCGCGCCCCTGGTGCTGTCCGGCCATTCGATGGGCGCCACGGCCTCGCTGCTGGCGGCGGCCGAGCGACCGCGCCGGGTCTCGCGCCTGGTGCTGTTCGAGCCGGTGATCCTGCCGCGCCGCCAGGCGTGGATGGCGCGCCTGCCGATGGCCGCCTCCGCCGCCCGCAACCACGCCATGGTCCAGGCCGCCCTGCGCCGGCGGGCGGTGTTCGACAGCCGCCAGGCCGCGTTCGCGGCCTATCTGGGCCGGGGGGCGTTCAAGACCTGGCCGGAGACCGCCCTGGCCGACTTCGTCGCCGGCGGCTTCAAGGACCGGCCGGACGGCAAGGTCGAGCTGGCCTGCGCCCCGGCCTGGGAGGCCTCGAACTACGCCGCCCAGGGCCACGACCCCTGGCGGGCCGCCGCGCGTCTGCGCCGGCCGATCCATATCCTGCGGGCCCAGCACGGCTCGACCTGCGCCCTGCGGCCCGGCGCGGGTTTCCTCCGCCGGCGCCCGAACATCCAGGTGGAGACCATCGACGGCGCCACCCATTTCCTGCCGATGGAGCGGCCGGACCTCGTGCGCGAGGCGCTGCTCGACGCGGCGGTCTAGCCGCGCGGAAAGGGCGGGCGGTCTAGAGCGCCAGTCCCGGCTTGGCCGCCTTCATCAGCTCGGCGCGGGCCGCCTCGGTGATCGGCACCACCTTGCGGGCGTCGAGGTCGAAGGTCACCGCCACCGCCTCGGAGGCGCCCCAGGCCTTGCCGGTTTCGGGGTCCAGCATCCAGTGGACCATGCGCTTGACGCGGGCGTCGGCGCCGGTGAGGCCCGAGCGGATCTCCACCCGGTCGCCGGCCCGGGGCCAGGCCAGGTGGATCAGCCGGTACTCCAGCACCGCGCCGCCGACGCGGGCGGGGCGCTCCGGCGCGGCGGCGGACACCGTCTCGCGGAAGCCGCGGATCAGGCGGGGGATGCCGTCCGACACCCGGCCGATGAACTGCTCCGCCCCGGCCCGACCGAACACGTCGCAGTCGCCCGGGGCGATGGCGCCGGCGGCGATGCGCGTCAGGTCGAGCGCGTCGGCGCGGGCCCCGTCGGCGATCGAGACCGTCTCGGATAGGTCCAGGCTGCGGGCGGCGGCGAAGGCCGGGACCTCGACCGTCAGGGCCTTGGCCCGCTCGCGCGCCGCCTGCGGCCAGGGGAAGGCGACCGCGTCGCGGGGCGTGACGTGGGCGACGCGGGTCTGGAAGGTGGCCGCCGGCTCGCCGGTCTCGGAATGCCACAGCACCTGCAGCAGGCGCGCGTCGGTCTCGCCCATGGCGATCACGCCGCCGGTCATGTGCAGGGGCGCGCCGGCCCGGGCCTCGCGCAGGAAACGGATGTGGTGCTCGCGCAGCAGCAGGGTGGCGTTGGCGTGGGCCGCGAAGGCGTGGGGCATGCCCAGGGCCGCCGCCAGCCCGACCAGCCCCTCCATGGCGCGCGCGACGTAGAAGCGCACGTTCATGTGCCCCATCTCGTCGCATTCCCAGGTGTTGACCCCGCCGCGCCAAACCTCGACGCCGATCTGTGCACTCACGCGCCCGCTCCCCTGTTGCGGCGCAAGTCTAGAGCGGAGGATGGCGGAAAGGCGACCGGTTTTGCGCCGCAGCGGGCGATCAGTCCTGCTCGCGGCAGGCCGCGCACAGGCCGTGGGCCTCGACGGTGACGGCGCGGATGACATAGCCGGCCTGTCCGGCCAGGGCGTCGAGCTCGCCGCCGACCACCATCGGCTCGACCTCGCGCGTCGCGCCGCAGCAGTCGCAGATCAGGAAGGCGGCCGAGTGGCTCTCCTGGCTGCGGCGGCAGGCGACATAGGCGTTCAGGCTCTCGATGCGGTGGGCGAAGCCCTGCCGCTCCAGGAAGTCCAGCGCCCGATAGACGGTTGGCGGCTTGGCCGGGGCGCCGTCGGTCCCGAAGGTCGAGATCAGGTCGTAGGCCTTCACCGGCTGGCCGGCCTCCAGCAGCAGCTCCAGCACCCGGCGGCGTGGATCGGTCAGGCGCTGGTCCAGCTTGACGCAGCGGCTCTCGGCGGCGGCCAGTTCGGCCTGAAGGGCCTGACCGTGCAGGCCGGGGCCGTCGCCGTGGCTGTGAGCGCATGTCGATGACATGCCCTATCAGGTAAAGGCGCGGCGGCCGCGGCGCAAGCTTGGGCCTGGCGCGAGCCTGTGCGAAGCTGCGCCGGAGGAGCCGCCGCCATGTCGAGCCCCGCCACCCCGCCGACCGCCCAGAACACGCCCCTGGGCGGCGATCCGCCGCCGGTCCGCATCGTCACGGAACGGCACCGCCTGGGCGTGCGCCTCGGCCACTGGGTCAATGTCGTCGCCCTGTTCGCGTTGCTGTTCAGCGGCCTGCAGATCTTCAACGCCCATCCGGCCCTGTACTGGGGTCTGCGGTCGGATTTCGAGCGGCCGGTCCTGGCCATGGCGGCCGAGGACGCCGGCGGGGGCCGTCTGCGCGGGACGACGACGCTGGCCGGGCGGCGGTTCGACACCACCGGCGTCCTGGGCCTGTCGGTCGAGCGGGGCGAGGCGGTGGAGCGCGGGTTCCCGGCCTGGGCGACCCTGCCCAGCTACCGCGACCTGGCCACCGGGCGGCGGTGGCATTTCTTCTTCGCCTGGCTGTTCGCCGTCAACGGCGCGGTCTATCTGGCGGCGGCCGTGCTGGGCGGCCATCTGCGCCGGGACCTCGCCCCCACCCGGCGCGACCTGCGCCACATCGGCGCCGACGTCTGGGACCACCTGCGCCTGCGCTTTCCCAAGGGCTGGGCCGCGGCGCGCTACAACGTGCTGCAGAAGCTGGCCTATCTGGGGGTGATCCTGGTGCTGGGCCCGACCATGCTGCTGACCGGCATGACCATGTCGCCGGGTCTCGACGCCGCCATGCCCTGGCTGCTCGACCTGTTCGGCGGCCGTCAGTCCGCCCGGACGCTGCACTTCGCGGCGGCCAGCCTGATCGTGCTGTTCATCGCCGTCCACCTGGTCATGGTGCTGCTCAGCGGGCCGATCAACCAGCTGCGAGGCATGATCACCGGCCGTTACGTCGTCGTCGTTCCGAAGGAAGCGGCCCGGCCCGGGAAAGAGGCCAAGGAGGAAGCATGAGCGGCGATCCGCACCGCCGCGGCTGGCTGGCCGGCCTGGGCGCGGGCCTTGGGGGGCTGTGGCTGGCCGGCTGCGACCGGCTTTCCCGCAGCGAGCGGGCCCTCGGGGCCCTGGGCGCGGCCGAGCCGCTGAACCGCGCCGTCCAGCGCCTGCTCGGCCGCTCGGCCCTCGCGCCCGAGTTCACCCGCGCCGACCTGTCGCCGGCCTTCAAGGTCAATGGCACGGCGAATCCTCCGGATACGGATTATCAGGCCCTGGCCGCGGGCGGCTTCGCGGACTGGCGCCTGGTCGTCGACGGCCTGGTCGAGCGGCCGCTGTCCCTGACGCTGGACGAGGTGCGCGCCCTGCCGGCCCGCACCCAGATCACCCGCCACGACTGCGTCGAGGGCTGGAGCTGCATAGGCGAGTGGACGGGCGCGCGGCTGGGGCCGCTGCTCGACCGGGCCGGGCTGAAGCCGCAGGCGCGCTTCGTGATCCTCCACTGCGCCGACACCCTCGACGACACCGCGCCCGAGGGCCTGCGCAAATACTACGAGAGCATCGATCTGGTCGACGCGCGCCACCCCCAGACCATCCTGGCCTATGCGATGAACGGCGCGCCGCTGAGCGTCGGCCACGGCGCGCCCCTGCGCCTGCGCGTCGAGCGCCAGCTCGGCTACAAGCAGGCCAAGTACGTCATGCGTATCGAGGCGGCCGCCACCCTGGCCGGCCACGGCGCCGGCAAGGGCGGCTTCTGGGAGGACCGCGGCTACGAGTGGTACGCGGGGATCTGAGGTCGCCCCGCCGTTCGTCTCCGCGAAGGCGAGGGTGAGCGGGCGCCGGATTAGTAAGGCGTCTTGGCGATCAGGGCCGCCTCGGCGTCGCAGGCCTGGGGCGCGGGGGCCTTGGCCTTCCTGAGGGCGGCGATCTCGGCCCGGGCGGCGGCGAGGTCGTCGCGGAACTCGGGCGAGCCGTGCAGGGTGGCGACCAGGATCGAGGCGTTGGTGCGGCCGGCCTCGATGGCGCTGGCGTTGTGCACGCCGCAGACCACGCGGCTCTCGCCGAACGCGCGGGCGCGGACCAGGATGTCCTGGCTGCGGTCGGGAACGGCCTCGGCGAGGACCAGGCCGATGGTCCAGCCCCAGGTGGTGTGGCCGGACGGATAGTCCGGGCTCTTGGCCAGGCTCTCGTCCTTGGCCACGCAGATGTCGCCCTGGTCGATCAGATAGGGGCGCTGGCGCTTGTAGAAGTCCTTGGGCGGGTTGACGGCGTTGCGCACGTCGAAGCGCATGCGGTCGATCAGGGCGGCGGCGCGCGGCGCGTTCTCGCGGGTCAGGGCGACGCCGGCGGCGCAGCTGAAGTCGCGCATCATCGCCGCGACATTGTCCTCGGCGTCGGCGACGGCCAGGGTCCAGCGCGGCGTGTCCTTCAGGGCGCGGGTGTCGCGGAACGCCCTGCGGTCGGCCTCGTAGCGGTAGTCGCCCGGCTTCGGCGCCGGCGGCAGCACCCGCAGGGTGTCGAGCGCGCCCTCGGGCAGGTAGCCGCCCTTGATGAAGCTGGCCACCACCGGCGCGATCGGCGGGCTGGGGGCGATCTCGGCGACGGCCAGGCCGGCGGCGGCCCCGGCGACGACCAGGGCGGCCAGCGAGGCGGCGGCGATGAACGGCTTGCGCATAAGAAAAGGTCCCCTCGAAACCGAGGGGACCTTGCCTTGCGGATGATGACGCTTTCAACCCTTAAAGGGCGGGTCCGGCGGGGCGCGGGGGCCTCAGGCGAACAGCTTGGCCCAGCGGCGCTTCTCGCGGGTCTTCCAGGCTCCGCGGTGATAGGCGTCCGAGCCGATCAGCGGCACGACGGTGGTGGCCTCGGCGAACACCATCTGCTCGTAGGTGGTCTGGACCTTGCCCCACGAGGCGGCTTCCTTGAGGGTCGAGGACGAGCAGGCGCCGTCGCGCACGTCGGCGACGGTGATCTGCACGGCGTACTTGTGCATCTCGGCCTCGACGCCGAGGATCTCGGCGCAGACCACGGTGTCCTGGGCGAAGTTCTTGGGCACGCCGCCGCCGACCATGAACAGGCCGGTGACGCCGGCGGCGATCTTGATGTCCGTCAGTTCACGGAAGTCCGCCACGGCGTCGATGCACATGTAGGGCTGCTTGGCCGCCGCGCGCTCCTTCTGGTGCTTGACCAGGCCGAAGCCGGCCGAGCTGTCGACGAAGGCCGGGCAGAAGATCGGCACGCCTTCCTCGTAGGCGGTCTGGATCAGGCTGCCGGGCTTCTTGGCGTTGCCTTCCGACAGCCACTTGCCCATCTCCCAGATGAACTCGCGCGAGGAATAGGGGCGCGGCTCCAGGCGGTTGGCGATCTCCAAGATGGTGTGGTCGCAGGCCTGCAGTTCTTCTTCGTCGATATAGGTGTCGTAGATGCGGTCGATGTAGTGGGCGCGCAGCTCGTTGTCGTCGACCTGGCCGGCGGCCTGATAGTGCTGGAAGCCCAGGGCCTCGAAGAAGTCCATGTCGACGATCGAGGCGCCGGTGGCGACCACGGCGTCGACCATCCCGAACTTCACCATGTCGCGATAGACGTGCATGCAGCCGCCGGCGCTGGTCGAGCCGGCCAGGATCAGCCAGGGCGAGCAGGCCTTGTCTTCCAGCGCCATGTTGAAGATGTCGGCGGCGCGGGCCGTGTCGCGCGACGAGAAGCTCATCTTGCGCATGGCGTCGATCACCGGCCGGGCGTCGTAGGCGGTGATGTCGACGTGTTCGACCACGTTGGTCAGCAGTTCGGCTTTCCGATTGGATTCGGCGTTCATCTTTGAGGTTTCCCTTCGCAAGGTCCCGCGGGAGGAGCGCCCGTCCAAAATAGAACGCGCCGGCCCGGACGGAGCGACGGACCGGCGCGGATGAGAAAACCGGCGAGCCGGCGCTTGAACTATTTACGGCGACGTTTGCTACGCCGCGCACGCGACAGTTTCACGACCGTCTCGCTCTCGACGCGGGGCGTCGGGATCGAGCGGCGCGCGAGGCCGTACATCGAGGCCATCGGCGCGTCGTCGACGACGGCGGTCTCGGTGTCGCCGTAGCCGTTGAAGCGGGTGGCCATGGCGACGCCGTAGGCGCCCATCATGCCGATCTCGATGTAGTCGCCCTCGTCGATGTCCGCCGGCAGCCAGAACGGCCCCGGCATCTGATCGATGGAGTCGCAGGTCGGGCCGTAGAACTTGAACGGCTTCAGCTCGGTCGAGGCCTCGGCGTCACGCACCAGCTTGACCGGGAACGGCCATTTCGAGTGCGTGGCGTCGAACAGCGTGCCGTACGAGCCGTCGTTCAGGTAAAGGGCGTCGCCCTTGCGCAGCTCGACCTTGGCCAGCACCGAGGAGCTCTCGGCGACCAGCGCGCGGCCGGGCTCGCACCACAGCTCGGTGGTCTCGTGAACCATCATCTCGGCGAAGCCGCGATGGATGGAGTCGGCGTAGTCGCGCAGGTCCGGCGGGATCATGCCCGGATAGACCGACGGGAAGCCGCCGCCCACGTCGATCACGTCGGCGAAGACGCCGGCGCGGACGAGGCTGCGCGAGGCCGAGGCCATGGCCGCCTGGAAGGCGGTCGGCCGCATGCACTGGCTGCCGACATGGAACGAGACGCCCATCAGGTCCTGGGTGGCGCGGCGCGCGGCGAGCATCAGGCCGGGGGCCTGGTCCGGCTCGACGCCGAACTTGCCCGACAGCGAATACATCGCCCCGTTCTGCGCCGGCGCGGCCAAGCGGACGATCAGGTTCAGGTCCTTGGCCTGTCCCGTCGCGTCGATGATCTTGGCCAGCTCCTCGTGCGTGTCGAACGAGAAGGTGCGGACCCCATGGTCGAAATAGGCGGCCGAGATGGCGCGGCGGCTCTTGACCGGGTGCATGAAAGCCATGCGGGAACCCGGCGCGTGCTCCGCCACCAGCTCGATCTCCGGGACCGAGGCCACATCGAACGACGTTACGCCGGCTTCCGCCAGGGTCTTGATGACCCACGGGGACGGGTTAGCCTTGACGGCGTAGAAGACGTCGCCTTTGAAGTTTTCCTGGAACCAGCGCGCCGCTACGGCCACGGCGCCCGGTCGCACGAGTGCGACAGGACGTTCAGGCGACCGCTCACGGACCAGGTCCAGGGGCGTATGGTACGTGCGCAACTCACGTAACCCCCTGCAGATTGTTAACCCAGGCCGGCGTTAGCAGCGCGTCTTGGACTTCGGGTCCGCCGGAAGGCGTGCACATAGGGAAAGTGGCGACCGCTGTAAAGGCGTTTTGCGCGGAAATGCGCGCCGGCCTTGCGATTCATCCCCCGCCCTGTCATCAAACCTTAGCGTGGCTGCTCCATGAACGCCGCGATTTGCGTGAGGAAATCCCGCCAGCCATGACGTCGGACGCCGTGCTTTCCGTCAGCGCCGTGTCGAAGACCTACGGGCAGCGCAAGGCGCTGAACGGCGTGTCTTTGTCGGTCGCCAAGGGCGAGATGGTCGCTCTGATCGGCCCTTCCGGCTCCGGCAAGTCGACTCTCCTGCGCGCCATGACCGGCTTCGTCGCCATCGACGCCGGCGACGGCCGCATCGACGCCCTCGGGCGCAAGGTCCAGGCCAAGGGCAAGATCAGCGACGACATCCGCCAGGTGCGCTCGCGCATCTGCGTGGTGTTCCAGCAGTTCAACCTGGTCGGCCGCCTGACCCTGTTCACCAACGCGGCCCTCGGCGGCCTGGGGCACATGGGCTTCTGGCGCGGTCTGTTCGGCCGCTGGTCCCGCGCCGACAAGGACGCGGTGATGGGCGCCCTGCACCGGGTGGGCGTGTCGGACTACGCCGGCCAGCGGGCCGCCACCCTGTCCGGCGGCCAGCAGCAGCGCGGCGCCATCGCCCGCGCCCTGGTGCAGAAGGCCGACATCATCCTGGCCGACGAGCCGGTGGCCTCGCTCGACCCGGTCTCGGCCCGGCGGGTGATGGAGCTGCTGTGCGACCTCAACCGCGACGACGGCATCAGCGTCGTCGTCACCCTGCACCAGGTCGACTACGCCATGCGCTATTGCAGCCGCGTCGTCGCCCTCAAGGCCGGCCGCGTCGTCTATGACGGGCCGTCCAGCGGCCTGGCCCGCGACCAGTTGATCGACATCTATGGCCCGGAGATCGAAGAGGTCTTCTGGGAAGGAGATCCGAAATGATCCGCCGCGCCCTGATCGCGCCCCTGATCGCCGGCGGCCTGGCCGCCCTGCTGCTGGCCGCCTGCGGCCAGAAGGCGGCCGCGCCCAAGTCGGCGACGCCGCCGGTCCTGACCTTCTCGATCCTGTCCGCCGAGAACCAGCAGTCGATGGCGCCCCTGTGGCAGCCGATGCTGGACGACATGCAGAAGGAGACGGGGCTGAAGGTGAAGCCCTTCTTCGCCTCGAACTACAGCTCGCTGATAGAGGCCATGCGCTTCAACCAGGTGCAGCTGGGCTGGTTCTCGGCCCTGCCGGCGCTGGAGGCCACCCGCCGGGCCGACGCCGAGGTGCTGGGCCGGGTCGTCGACCTGGGCGGCGAGGGCGTCTACCAGTCGGTGCTGATCGCCCGGAAGGGCTCGGGGATCACCGTCGACAAGGTGCTGGCCTGCGGCAAGAAATATTCGTTCGGCCTGGGCGACGTGAAGTCGACCTCGGGCACCCTGGCCCCGATGGCCTATCTGTTCACGCCCAAGAGCATCGAGCCGGCCGACTGCTTCAAGACGGTGCGCTCGGCCAGCCACCAGGCCAACCTGTTCGCGGTGGCCAACGGCACCGTCGACGTCGCCACCGGCAACACCGTCGGCATGGTGTTCGCTAAGCGCGACAACCCGGCCATCGCCGACAAGGTCGAGGTGATCTGGACCTCGCCGCCGCTGCCGGAATCCTCGATCGTCGCCCGCAAGGACCTCGACCCGGCGGTCAAGGAGAAGCTGCGCAGCTTCTTCCTGACCTACGGGACCAAGCCCGGCCCCGACGGCGACCGCCAGCGCGAGGTGCTGAAGAAGCTGACCTATGGCGGCTTCAGGCCGGCCGACAATTCCTACCTCGACCCGGTCCGCGAGATGGAGGCCTCGACCGAGCTGGCCGAGGCCCGCAAGTCCAGGGACGCCGGCCGCATCGCCAAGGCCCAGAAGGCTTATGACGCGGTGAAGGCCGAGATCGCCGCCCGCGCCGCCGCCAATCCCGGCGCCTGAGGTCGAACGCATGACCGCAGCCCAAACCGCCGGCGCCGTCCCGCCGCCGCCGTCCCGGCCGCTCGGCGACCGCCTGATCGACCTGGTGGTGTGGGGCGGCCTGGCCGTCCTGCTGATCGTCAGCTTCGGCCCGGTCGAGCTCAAGAAGCTGCCGCTGCTGTTCTCCAACTCGCAGAACATGCAGGAGTTCGGACGCTCGTTCCTGCATCCCGACTTCACCAACTGGAAGATCTACATCTCGGCCATGTGGCTGACGATCCAGATCGCCCTGTGGGGCACGCTGCTGGCCATCCTGCTGGCGGTGCCGCTGGGCCTGGCCGCCGCGCGGAACGTCGCCCCGCCGTGGATCCAGCAGCCGGTGCGCCGGGTCCTCGACCTGCTGCGGGCCGTGCCCGACCTGGTGGTCGGCACCATCTTCATCGTCGCCGTGGGCCTGGGGCCGTTCGCCGGGGTGCTGGCCATCGCCGTCAACACCGGCGGGGTGCTGGGCAAGCTGTTCTCCGAGGCGGTCGAGACCATCGACCCGCGCCCGGTCGAGGGCGTGCGCGCCACCGGCGCGGCGCCGTTGCAGGAAGTGGTCTGGGGGGTGATCCCGCAGGTGGCGCCGCTGTGGACCAGCTATGCGCTGTACCGCTTCGAATCCAACTCGCGCTCGGCCACGGTGCTCGGCCTGATCGGCGCCGGCGGCATCGGCCAGCTGCTGTTCGATTCGCTGAACGGCTTCGCCTACAGCCAGACGGCGGCGATCGTCATCGTCATCGTCGCGGCGGTCAGCCTGATCGACCTCCTGTCCCAGGCCATGCGAAGCCGGCTGGTCTGAGCCGGCGGCCCTAGGCCGCCTTGGGGCGGCGGCGCAGGCGCGCCAGCCGGCGCAGGCGTCGCCAGAACCGGGTCTTCTCCGGCTCGGGATAGGGCTGGAGGTTGCGCACGAACTCCTCGGCGCAGGCGCGCCACGAGAACCGCTCGGCGAAGGCCCGCACCGCCTTGCGGTCGATGTCCAGGCAGGCCAGGCACGCCTCGCGCAGGCCGTCCTCGACGGTGGCGGCCAGCACCCCCGCGCCGGAGCCAGGGATGATGTCGATGGGGCCGGGCGCCGGATAGGCGGCCACCGGCACGCCCGCGGCCATGGCCTCCAGGATCACCAGGCCGAAGGTGTCGGTCAGCGACGGGAACACGAACACGTCGGCGCAGCTGAAATGGGCCGCCAGCTCGGCGCCGAACTTGGCCCCTGTGAACACCACGTCCGGGTACTTGGCGATCAGCTCCTCGCGCTGGGGGCCGTCGCCGACGATGACCTTGGTGCCCGGCAGGTCGAGGGCCGCGAAGGCCTCGATGTTCTTCTCGACCGCCACCCGGCCGACGTTCAGCCAGATCGGCCGGGCCATGCCGGCGAACAGGTCCGGCTCTTGCGGCTCGCGGGGCTTGAACACCTGGGTGTCGACGCCGCGCGACCAGGCCGACAGGTTGCGGAACCCGTGGCGCTGCAGCTCGTCGCGCATGGTCGGCGTGGCCACCATCAGCCGGCCCGACGGCTTGTGGAACCAGCGCATGTAGGCGTAGCCCGCCGACAGCGGCAGCGGCAGGCGCGCCGAGACGTATTCCGGGAACCGGGTGTGGTAGCTGGTGGTGAAGGGCAGCTTCCACTCGACGCAGATGCGCCGCGCCGCCAGGCCGATCGGCCCCTCGGTGGCGATGTGGATGGCTTCGGGCTCGAACGACTTGAAGCGTTCCTGCACCGGCTCGTAGGCGCCCACCGCCAGCTTGATCTCGGGATAGGTGGGCAGCGGGAAGGTCTTGAACTGGTCGGGCGAGACGATCTCGACCTCGTGGCCCATGGCGCGCATCTCGGCGACCACGCGCGTCAGGGTGCGGACGACGCCGTTGACCTGGGGCTCCCAGGCGTCGGTGGCCAACAAGATCCGCATCAGGCGACGGCTTCCCCCAGCACCCCTTCGACATCCTCAGCCGGCCGCTTGCGGTCGATCACCGACCACGAGCGCAGCTTGGCCCATTCGAGGATCTCGAACGCGCCGTCGTGATGTTCGACGAGGGCGGTGCAGCTTTCAACCCAGTCGCCGTCGTTGATGTAGGCGATTCCGCCGATGTCGCGCATCTCGGCCTTGTGGATGTGGCCGCAGATCACGCCGTCGACGCCGCGGCGGCGCGCCTCTTCGGCGACCGCGGCTTCGAAGTTCTCGACGAATTGCAGGGCGTTCTTCACCTTCACCTTCAGGTAGGCCGACAGGCTCCAGTAACCGAACCCCATCCGGCGACGGACGTGGTTGAACACGGTGTTCAGCATCAGGATGGTTCTATAAGACCAGTCGCCCAGGAAGGCGAGCCACTTGGCGTGCTGCACCACCCCGTCGAACTCGTCGCCGTGCATCACCAGGAAGCGCCGGCCGTCGACGGCCTCGTGCACGGCGTCGCGCGCCACCACCACCCCGCCGAAATGGACGCCGCAGTAGTCGCGGGCGACCTCGTCGTGGTTGCCGGGGATGTAGATCACCTCGCAGCCTTTGCGGGCCAGGCGCAGGATCTTCTGGACCACGTCGTTGTGGGCCTGCGGCCAGTGCCAGCCGCCCTTCAGCTTCCAGCCGTCGATGATGTCGCCGACCAGATAGAGGCGGTCGCACTCCATGTGCCGGATGAAATCCAGCAGCAGCTCGGCCTGGCAGCCGCGCGTGCCCAGGTGGATGTCGGAAACGAAAACGCTGCGATAGCGGCGGACCGGAAAATCGGCGCTCATGCAGGAAATCTCGCTGCGGCGCCGCCCCAATAGGCGCCGGACCGGGGAGCAGTCCCGGCCATAGGCTGATTGCATGTCCCTTTTGTGAAGCTGGGCCCGCGACGGCCGCCGCGGCTGGCGGAGCCGGCGGTTCCCCGCTAAACAGATTCTGCTGCGGCGCAATATGAACGCCGTTTTGGAATCCGATGAACGCAGTTCCCGCCTTTCCGCCCGCGTTGGGGGCTTCCGCCGCCAAGGATACGCCCAAGTCGCTGCGCACCCGCGCGCGCATCCTCGACGCCGCCATGGCCCTGTTCGCGGAGATCGGCTACCACGCCGCCAACAACGCCAAGATCGCCGAGGCCGCCGATCTGACGCGCGGGGCGATGCTCTATCATTTCCCCACCCGCGAGGCCCTGGTCGAGGCCGCCGTCGAGCATATCCAGGCCGCCCGCGCCGCGCTGTTCGGCAAGGCCCAGGAGGACCTGCCGCCCGGCGCCGACGTCACCGAGCACGCCATCGACGTCTATTGGGCCCTGCTGAGCGAGCCGGCCTTCACGGCCTTCGCCGAGCTGGAGTTCGCCGCCCGCACCGACGCCATGGTGCGGACCCGCCTCGGCGAGGCCCAGGCCGCCTTCGACCGCGCCCAGGTCGGCGACCATTTCCTCAAGATGCTGCACGCCGGGGCCGGGCCGCGCTTCCAGGCCAGCCGCGACCTCGCCCGCTTCCTGCTGGAGGGGCTGCACCACGCCAGCCTGACCTACGACGCCGAGGCCCGGCGCGAGCGGCTGCTGGCGGTGATCAAGCGCGCGACCCACATGCTGAACCGCAAGGGCTCGGTGCACGACCTCTGGCCGGACTAGCCCAGGCCGGACCAGCTCCGACCGGCGGGCCGGCTTTCTGCGCGGCCGTCAAAAACGCCCGGTTGGCCGAACATTAAAACGTGACGCCTCCGTCATTTTTGGGTTGACCTGGTGAAAAGCCAGGTTGACAGTGTTCACATTGGGAAACGCCAGTCCGGAGAGGCCGCCGTGACGATCAAGAACATCACCAAGGACGCCATGTATGACGCGGTGGCGCCCGACGACTTCGAGTCGATGCTGGAGCTTGACCGCTACAACAACCGCTCGTCGGCGTTCGACAAGATCATCTCGGCCACGCACGACCACTTCTGGGATCCCCTCGACAAGACCTATATCGACTTCGACGAGCCGTTCGACATCGAGAACGAGCCGCTGGTCCCCGAGGACCTGATCGCCGCCCTGCAGACCGACTACGTGTCGAACCACCTGTCGGACCCCAAGGAGCGCACGCGCTTCATCAACACCATGGTGCTGCACAGCTTCTCGTCGATCCTGCACGGCGAGCAGGGGGCGCTGAACCTGTCGGCCTCGCTATGCCACGTGCTCAAGGACCAGGGCGCGCAGGAATACGCCGCCAACCAGACCCGCGAGGAAGCCCGTCACGTCACGGCCTTCGCCAAGTACATCCGCACCCGCTGGGGCCGGCCCCTCGAATGCGGCCCGGTGCTCAAGGACCTGCTGGTCGAGATCATCGGCGCGCCCGAGGTCTACAAGAAGATCATCGGCATGCAGATGCTGGTCGAAGGCCTGGCCATGGGCGCCTTCGCCACCTTCTTCAACAACATCCGCGACCCGCTCGGCAAGAAGCTGCTGCAGCTGGTGATGACCGACGAGGCCTTCCACCACAAGTTCGGCAAGATCTGGGCCGACCGCACGGTGCCCAAGCTCGACCCGGAAGAGCACGCCATCATCGAGGACTGGGCGGCGCACTGCTTCCAGACCCTGCTGTTCAACCTGGTCTCGCCGACCCAGCAGTACGATCTCTACGCCAGCTTCGGCCTCGATCCCGAAAAGGTCATCGCCGCCTTCCAGGAAGTGATGACCGACGACAAGCGCCGCGAGAACATGCGTGAATCGGCCAACATCTTCCGCGTGCTGGTCAAGACCCTGCTCAACGCCGGCATCATCACCGACCGCACCCGCGCCTTCTACGGCATGTACGTCGACATGGACGAGCTGAAGAACGAGGGCGAGCGCATGGTCGGCGACGACATCGCCGAGGACGGCATCCGCTACCTGCAGGCGATCAACTTCAAGGATCGCGCCGGCGCTCCGGTGAGCATCGCCGCCGAATAATCCGCTGCCGGACAAAATCGGTTATAACGCCCCGCTGGAACCCGGCGGGGCGTTTTTCGTTCGTCACCGGGACGCTGATTTCTGGATTCCGATGACCAAGACGCTCGCCCCCGTACTCGCCGCCGCCGCCGTTCTCGGCCTGGCCGCTCCCGCCCTGGCCGGCGCGCCCCAGCCGGCCAGGCCCGCGCCGCTGTCGTTCTATTCCGGGCGCTGGTACGAGATCGCGCGCTTTCCCAACACCAACCAGCGCGACTGCCAGGCGCCGACCAACGACATCGCTCCCGCCGGCGGCGAGGGCCGCTACGCTCTGATCCAGACCTGCCATCGCGGCGGGCCGACCGGGCCGGCCAAGGTGTTCAAGGGCTCGGGGCGCATCGTGCCGGGCAGCGACAACGCCAAGATGAAGGTCACGTTCTTCGGCCTGATCAGCCAGGAATACTGGGTGCTCGACCATGCCGACGACGACGCCTGGGCGATCTTCGCCACCCCCGGCGGCAACTTCGTCTGGCTGTGGTCGCGCCGGCCGACCATGGAGCCGACCGAGCGCGCCGCGGCCGTCGCCCGCATCCGCGCCCTGGGCTACAACACCGCCCGGCTGGAGTTCCCGGTCCAGGCCCCGCCCTCGGCCTGAGGCTGGCGCGAGGCTGAGGTCGGCGCCCGGCGCGGGCCCGTTGCGTCGCGAACGAAACCTGAACATTATGGCGACATGGACGTCGCCGTCATCCTCGCCTCGCCCTCGCGCCCGCAGACCACCAGCGCGGTGACGCGCGGCGCGGCGCGGCTGTTCGTCGCCCTGGGCTATGCGCCCCTGCTCGAGGTGGTGCTGCCCAACGGCCGCCGGGCCGACATCATGGCCGTGGGCCCGCGCGGCGAGATCGCCATCGCCGAGGTCAAGTCGGGCCTGGAGGATTTCCGCGCCGACCACAAATGGGGCGACTACCGGCCGTTCTGCGACGCGTTCTATTTCGCCGTCGCCCCGGAGTTCCCGCGCGAGATCCTGCCGCTGGACGAGGCGGAGGGGCCGGGGCTGATCGTCGCCGACGCCTTCGGCGGCGCGGTGACGGAGGCGGCTCCCATCGCGCCCCTGGCGCCGGCGCGGCGCAAGGCCCTGACCCTGGCCTTCGCGCGGCTGGCGGCCCAGAGGGCCCTGACCTGACCGCTAAGGCCCGGCCTGGACTGGGAGGCCTCGTTCCCCGGGGCGGCCTATTTCGGCGCGCGCTTGGCCAGTATGCGTTGAAGGGTCCGGCGGTGCATGTTCAGCCGCCGCGCCGTCTCCGAAACATTGTGGCCGCACAGCTCGTAGACCCGCTGAATATGCTCCCAGCGCACGCGGTCGGCCGACATCGGATTCTCGGGCGGCGCCGGGGCCGCGCCCCGCTGGGCCAACAGGGCGCCGACCACGTCGTCGGCGTCGGCCGGCTTGGGCAGGTAGTCCACCGCCCCGGCCTTCACCGCCGCCACCGCCGTGGCGATGTTGCCGTAGCCGGTCAGCATCACCACCCGCGCGTCGGGGCGCTGGGCCTTGATGGTCTCGACCACCGACAGGCCGCTGCCGTCGTCGAGCCGCAGGTCGAGCACGGCGAAGGCGGGCGCGGACGCCCGCACCTGTTCGATGGCCTCGGCGACCGTGCCGGTCAGGCGGACCTCGAAGCCGCGCGCCTCCAGGGCCCGGCCCAGGCGCGTGCGCAGGGGCGCGTCGTCGTCGAGCACGATCAAGGTCTTGTCGGGCAAGGCCGCCACAACCGCCGATAAATCTGTCATGTCCGGCCCCGCCTACGGAACGCGAATCGTCCGCCCTCCCGGCAAACGCTCAAGGGATCATGAGGTTGCGCCGGCCCGATCATCAAGCCTGTTCAACGCGGCGACGGGATCGGGGGCCTCGACCGCCGCGCGCGGCCAGCGGGCCGAGACCACGGCCCCGCCGGCGGGGCTGTTGCGGAAGTCGACATGGGCGCCGGTGCGCTCCAGCAGGGTCTTGGCGATGAAGAAGCCCAGGCCCATGCCGATGTGGCCGCTGCGCGAATCCTCGCCGCCCGGCCGGCTGGTGACGTAGGGCTGGCCCAGGCGCAGCAGGATCTCGGGCGAGAAGCCCTTGCCGTCGTCGCGCACCTCGATGACCACCGAGGCGTTGTCGAAGCGGGCGCTGACCAGCACCTCGGAGCGGGCGAAATCGACCGCGTTCTCGACCAGCGAGGTCATGGCGTGCAGCAGTTCGGGCAGGCGGCGGATGTCCGGGGCGTGCGACCCCGGCGCGCCGGTGACCACCGCCTCGACCCGGATCGGCGTGTCGAGGTGCGGCTCGATCACCTCGTGCACCAGCTGCAGCAGGCCCATGCGGGCATGGACCATGTCGTCGGTGTCGGGGGTCTCGGTCAGCCGGCGCAGGATCTCGCGGCAGCGTTCGGTCTGGGAGACCAGCAGCTCGGCGTCCTCGCGCACGGCGCCGTCCTTGGCCTCGCGGGCCAGCTCGCGGGCGACGACGGCGATGGTGGCCAGGGGCGTGCCCAGTTCGTGCGCCGCCGCCGCCGCCAGCCCGCCCAGGGCCGACAGCCGTTGCTCGCGAGCCAGCACCTGGCGGGTGATGTTGAGCGCCAGCTCCATCCGCGCCGATTCCGCGGCGGCCTGGCCGGCGTAGCCGGCGGCCAGCACCAGGCCGGCGGCCAGGCCGATCCCCGAGCCGACCCGATAGATCAGCGGCTGGTCCAGATGCTGTTCGGGCCACCAGGGCAGCGGCATCGACCACACCGTCAGCACCGCGATCGCCGCCAGGGCGACGCCGCACAGGATCACCGCCAGCCGGCGCGGCAGGATGGCCGCGGCCAGGGCGGCCGGCGCGATCATCACCTCGGCGAACGGGTTCAGCGCGCCGCCGGTGACGAACAGCAGGGCCGAGATCTGCAGGATGTCGAAGCCGATGTGCAGGCTGGCCTCCTTCGGGCCCGCCTGCCGCTGCAAGGGGCCGGCGAGGGCGAAGAAGGCGTTGAGCAGGCCGCTCATGGCGATCAGCAGCAGGCACCAGGCGTAGGGCACCGAGAAGCCGAGGCCCATGCCGACGGCGACCACGGCCGTCGCCTCGGCCCCCGCCAGCAGCCAGCGGACCATGACCAGGGTGCGCAGGCTGACCCCCGCGCGCTCGCCCGGCTCCCACGCCGGGCCGAGGCCGGCGACGTCTTGCCGCCCGACGGACTCGGGCTTATCCGAAGCGGATGTGAACGCCATGCCGGCGACCATCGTCCAGTTCGTCCCAGGAAGCGAGAGCCCGATGCCGTTCGAGCCGCAATCGACCCGCCGTCCCCTGCTGCTGGCGCTGGGCGGCCTGGCCGTGGCCGGGCTGGCCGCCTGCGGCGAGCGCGCCGCGCCGGCCGGCGAGGCCGCCGTCGGCGGGCCGTTCCGCCTGGTCAACCAGGACGGCAAGGCGGTGGACCAGACGCTGCTGCTCGGCAAATGGAGCGTGGTGTTCTTCGGCTTCACCTTCTGCCCGGACATCTGCCCGGCGACGCTGGCCACCCTCGGCCAGGCCATGGGCCTGCTGGGCCCCAGGGCCAAGGACGTGCAGGTGGTGTTCGTCTCGGTCGATCCCGAGCGCGACACGCCCGCCCAGCTCAAGACCTATCTGTCGAGCCCGGCCTTCCCGCGCAACGCCGTCGGCCTGACCGGCTCGCCCGACCAGGTGGCGGCCGCCGCCAAGGCCTACAAGGCCTATTACCAGAAGAGCGGGACCGGGGCCGACTATTCGGTCGACCACAGCGCCTACGCCTATCTGATGAACCCCAAGGGCCGCTACGACCGCCTGCTGGCCCAGAACCTGACGCCCGAGGAGATCGCCCGCCAGATCTCGGACGCGATGCGCCGGGGCTGAGCGGCGTTCACGGCTCGCTGGCGGCCTTGAGGTTGGCGAGGCCCGCCTCGAAGTCACGGCCGACCAGCCGCTCCATGCCGATGGCCGCGCCGACGATCCGGGCCGGCAGGGGGTAGGGCCCGGACATCGACCATGTCACCCGGGTGGCGCCCTCGCCCTCGGGCTGCAGCCGGAACTCGGCCATGTCGCTGGCCCGCATCGGCTTGACGAAATCGAGGGCGATGACGATCCGGCGCGGCGCCTCGGCCTCGACGATGGCCATGCGTCCGACCCCGGCGCGCCCGTCGCTGCGCCAGGCGTAGGCCGCTCCCGGCCCGCTTTCCGGTCCGCTGTAGTCGCGCGCCATGCCCGGATCGAGGTTCTCGTAGGGGGACCAGGCGCGCCAGCCGCGCAGGTCGTCGATCAGGGCGAAGATCTTCTCGGGCGGGGCCTTGATCAGCGCGGTGCGGCGCACCTCGAACACCGGCGGCCGCGTCGCGGCGAAGGCGACCAGGACGCCGACGGCGACCACCGCCGCGGCCAGCGCGACGACGAGGAGCCTGACCATGACGAACCTTCCTCTCGCGGACCGCCCCGCCGGCGGGCGCGGCGCGGCCGCCTTCCCCGAGGCACGCCCCAAGGACGCTGGTCCGATCGCGGCCCCGACATCCCGGCCGCCGATTTTCGGCTCGCGTTCACGCGGACGATGGGCGCGGGGCTCGGCGAGGCAGCGGACCTGAAATCGATCCCTTAGATTCAACCAGTCGGAGCGCCCCGGCCGTTCGACGATTTGGCGTTGAGCCGCTTGGCCGATAAGTCGCGCCGAATGGCTCCGACCCGGCGCGCCGGGTCTTTGCTGCGGCGCACAATGCGGGTAAGCTGGGGCCATGCTCTACGCCATGCATGAAGCCGCCTACTATGCGACGACCCCGTGGCGGCTGGCCGCGCGGGCGGCGCGCGATTTCTGGAGCTCGCCGATCAACCCGGCCGCCGAGACGCGGACCGGCCGCACGCTGTTCGCCGCCGCCGACCTGTTCGCCAACGTCACCCGCCGCTACGGCAAGCCCGAGTGGAACATCGACCGCACCGTGATCAACGGGCGCGAGGTGCGGGTGCGGCCGACGACGGTGTGGTCCTCGCCCTGGTGCAAGCTGGTCCAGTTCGACCGCGACATGGCCGACATGCGCAACGCAGGGGTGTTCAGCCTCGATCCGGCGGTGCTGATCGTCGCGCCGTTGTCGGGTCACTACGCCACCCTGCTGCGCGGCACGGTGGAGGCGTTCATTCCCGACCACGCGGTGTTCGTCACCGACTGGTCGAACGCCCGCGACGTGCCGATGCTGGACGGGCGCTTCGACTTCCACGACTACATCGACCACATCCGCACCATGCTGGGGGTGATCGGGGCCCGGGCCCACGTGGTCGCCGTCTGCCAGCCGGGGCCGCCGGTGCTGGCCGCCGCCTCGCTGATGGCCGAGGACGGCGATCCCGCCCGCCCGGCCAGCATGACCTTCATGGGCTCGCCGATCGACGCGCGCCTGTCGCCGACGGTGACCAACAAGCTGGCCGAGGCGCGGCCGTTCACCTGGTTCCAGAAGCAGATGATCTACACCGTGCCGCCGCCCTATCCGGGGGCGCTGCGCCGGGTCTATCCGGGCTTCGTCCAGCTCTACAGCTTCATGTCGATGAACGCAGAGCGCCACCAGGAAGCGCACGAGCGCTATTTCCAGGACCTGGTGCAGGGCGACGGCGACAGCGCCGACAAGCACCTCGAATTCTACGACGAATACCTGTCGGTCCTCGACATGACCGAGGAGTTCTACCTCCAGACCATCGACCTGGTGTTCCAGCGCTACGCCCTGCCCAAGGGCGAGCTGGAGCATCGCGGCCGGCCGGTGCGGCCCGAGGCGATCACCGACATCGGCCTGATGACCGTCGAGGGCGAGAACGACGACATCTCCGGCATCGGCCAGACCCAGGCCGCACACGGCCTGTGCGCCAACATTCCGGCCGCCCTCAAGGAAGACTACATCCAGCCCAAGGTCGGCCACTACGGCGTGTTCAACGGCCGTCGCTTCCGCGAGGAGATTTATCCGCGCGTGCGCGATTTCATCCGGCGCACCGACGGGCCGGCGCGATAGGCGCAAGGACGGCGCCGCTTCCGGCCGGCGCGCGGCGGAGATAGACAGTCGTATATGAGACCCCTCGATTCCATCCGCGCCGTCGGCTCGCAGTTCATCCAGGGCACGCCCCACGCCCACGCCCTGGGCATGGAGCTGGTGTCGGTCGACGCCAACACCGGCACGCTCAAGGTGCCCTACCGCGAGGATCTGGTCGGCGACCCGGACACCGGCGTGTTCGCCGGCGGGGTGGTGACCGCCCTTTTGGACCAGGTCTGCGGCCTGGCGGTGATGGCCTCGATGGAGGAGTTCACCTCGACGGCGACGCTGGACCTGCGCATCGACTACATGCGCGCCGCCCAGCCGGGCAAGGCGGTGTTCGCCACCGCCCATTGCTACAAGGTCACCCGCTCGGTGGCCTTCGTGCGGGCCAGCGCCTACGACGCCGACCCCGCCGACCCGGTGGCCACGGCCCAGGCGGCGTTCATGCTGAACTCGAACGCCGGCCGCAAGCCGGGGGCCAACCTCAAGCCCAGGACGACCCGGCCGTCGGAGGACAAGGCGTGAGCGAGAACGTGGCCAAGGACCAGCTCGAGGCCGTGCTGGCGCGCATTCCCTACGCCCGTTTCCTGGGCGTGCGCGCCGAGCTGGCCGGCGACGAGATGACCGCCATCCTGCCCTACGCCGAACGCCTGATCGGCAATCCCATGCTGCCGGCCATCCACGGCGGCGTGCTGGGGGCGTTCATGGAGATGACCGCCCTGATCCAGGTGTCGATCAGCGAGGGCCAGGCCCGGCAGCCGCGCCCCATCGACGTGTCGATCGAGTACCTGCGGTCGGGCCGGCCGCAGACCACCTTCGCCCGCGCCGAGATCAAGCGGGTGGGGCGGCGGATCGCCAACGTCCACGTCGAGGCCTGGCAGGAGGCGCGGGGCGCGCCCATCGCCTTCCTGCGTGGGCATTTCGCGGTGACGCCCAGGGCCGACGCCGGCTGACCGGCGGCCCGTCGCCGCCGTTTTTGTGCGGCGCAGCAAGAATCCCCTTGCGCCTAACTGAATGATGATTACTTTCGAAGCCGAGTACTGAAGCCAGAGGCGCCGCCCAAGGCGCACGTTACGCGTAAACTGGGGGAAGCGCCCCAGGAGGAGGGTTTTGCAAACCACCTTCTGGGGAGTTCCGAACATGATCCGGACCATCGCCATCGCCGCGGGCCTCGTCGCCCTGGCCACCTCCGCCCAAGCCGCCGAACTGAAGCTGAACCTGGCCGGCAAGGACGCCGCTTCGGCCCACGCCGCCATCGTCCACGCCGCGCACAAGGTCTGCGGCGTCGCCTATCGCGGCGACAGCCTGTCGCCCTACCTCGTGCCGGCCTGCGTGCAGGAGACGGTCGAGAGCACCGTCTCCCAGGTCGGCGACGCCGGCCTGATCGCCTACAATCAGGCTCATCCCCAGGCCGCCCGCAGCCTCAAGCTCGCGGCCCGCTGATCCTGTCTGGATCGCCCCGCCGCGGCGATGTTCGCGGCGGGGCGATTCATGAACTGCAAGTCATCATCTGTCCAAAGCTTCATTTTCTTAAATCGAAGTCATGACAGAGGCTTAAGACGACTTCCCGAATGCACGGGCGTATCTAATCCCCATCGGAAGCGGACGCGGTGTTCGCCCCCGACATCCAAAGGGAGATTGGATATGTACGCCGTGTTGAACACCTTCACCGTCGCCGCCGCCAGCCTGCTGCTGGCCGCTCTGCCGATCGTCGCCCTGACCCAGGCCGCCGCCTGAAGCCGCCCAGCCCAAGGAGACCGATCATGTCCGCCATCCTCAACAACGCCACCGTCGCCGCCGCCAGCCTGCTGCTGGCCGCCCTGCCGATCGTCGCCCTGACCCAGTTCGCCGCCTAAGACCCCTCAATCCGACCGGGCGCGGGCGTCCCGCGCCGCCCGGTGCAGCAGGGCATGCCGGCGGGCCAGCCGGTCGATGTCCGGATCGTACCCGCCGCCGATGACGCAGGCGACGGGGGCGCCGCGGGACAGGCAGGCGTCCAGCACATAGTTGTCGCGGGCCCACAGCCCCTCGTCGGTGAGCGAGAGCCGGCCCAGCCGGTCGTCGCGATGGGGATCGACGCCCGCATTGTAGAAGACGAGATCGGGCCGCACGCTTTCGATCAGGCCGGGCAGCGCGTCCGCCAGGGCCGCCAGGTACGGCCCGTCCTCGCACCCGTCGTCCAGCTCCACGTCGAGATCGCTTCTGGCCTTGCGCGCCGGAAAGTTCCTGGTCGCGTGCATCGAGAAGGTGAACACCCGCGCGTCGTCCTCGAAGATGCGCGCCGTGCCGTCGCCTTGGTGCACGTCGAGATCGACCACCAGAACCCGTCCGACGGCGCCTTCGGCCAGCAGGGCGGTCGCCGCCACCGCGACGTCGTTGAACACGCAATAGCCGGTGCCGCGGTCGCGGGCGGCGTGATGGCCGCCGCCGGCGGTGTTGCAGGCCGCGCCTTCCCTGAGAGCCAGCCGTCCGGCCAGCAGCGTGCCGCCGGAGGCCGCCCGCGAGCGTTCCCCCACCGCCGGGGTCACCGCAAAGCCGATGCGCCGCTCGGCCTCCGGGGGCAGGGCGCCGTCCAGCACCTGGCGCACATAGGCCGGGTCGTGCGCCGCGGCGAGCTGGGCGAAGTCGGCCGGCTCGGGTTCGAGAAAGCCGCCCTCGGCGACCAGCCCCTCCTCGACCAGCACCTCGGCCAGGCGCGCGGCCTTGTTCACCGGAAAGCGGCGGCCCGACGCCAGGTCGAGGCGATAGGCCGGGTGGTGGACGACGGAGAGCATGACGTCAGATGTGGCCCGCCGCCGACGCCGCGCCAAGCCCTCGCCCCGGCCCGCGCCCGCCCGCCAGGCCCTTTCCGTTGCCGCGCGGGCCGCTCTCATGTACGGCGTGCGGCATGTTCGAGACCCTTTCCCCCCTCGCCCGCGAGGCCAAGGCCTGGCCTTTCGAGCAGGCGCGCGCGCTGCTGGCCCGTGTCCTGCGCATCCGTCTTTCCGACCAGGAGCGCGACCTCGCCGTCGCCCTGATCGACGGCGGCAAGGCGGACGAGGCGGTGAAAACCCTGCCGGCGTTGCAGGCGCCGGTGGTCTTCGAGACCGGCTATGGGCCGTCGGGCCTGCCGCACATCGGCACCTTCGGCGAGGTGGCGCGCACGACCATGGTCCGCGCGGCGTTCCGCGCCCTGACCGACGACGCGTTCTCGACCCGCCTGATCGCCTTCTCGGACGACATGGACGGCCTGCGCAAGGTCCCGCCCAACGTGCCCAACGGCGAGCTGCTGGCCGAGGACCTCGGCAAGCCCCTGACCGTGGTGCGCGACCCGTTCGGCGAGTACGACAGCTTCGCCGCGCACAACAACGCCCGCCTGCGCGCCTTCCTCGACGGCTTCGGCTTCGAGTACGAGTTCATGTCCTCGACCGCCTGCTACAAGTCGGGCCGGTTCGACGAGGCCCTGCTGACGGCGCTGGCGCGGTTCGACGCCATCCAGAAGATCATGCTGCCGACCCTGGGCGAGGAGCGCCGGGCGACCTATTCGCCGTTCCTGCCGATCAGCCCCAGGACCGGCAAGGTGCTGCAGGTCCCGACCCTGGAGCGCCACGTCGACCGCGGGACCATCGTCTTCGCGGACGAGGACGGGACCCTGACCGAAATTCCGGTCACCGGCGGCCAGGTGAAGATGCAGTGGAAGCCCGACTGGGGCATGCGCTGGACGGCGCTGGGCGTCGATTACGAGATGTCGGGCAAGGACCTGATCGACTCGGTCAAGGCCTCGAACCAGATCTGCAAGGTGCTGGGCGGAACCCCGCCGGAAGGGTTCAACTACGAACTGTTCCTCGACGAGAACAACCAGAAGATCTCCAAGACCAAGGGCAACGGCCTGACCATGGAGGACTGGCTGCGCTACGGCGCGCCGGAAAGCCTGGCCTACTACATGTTCCAGTCGCCGAAGTCGGCCAAGCGGCTGTATTTCGACGTCATCCCCAAGGCCGCCGACGAATATCTGCAGCAGCTCGACGCCTATCCGCGCCAGGAGCCGCAGCAGCAGCTCGGCAATCCGGTATGGCACGTCCATACCGGCCGCCCGCCGCAGTGGGGCTCGCCGGTGTCGTTCAGCCTGCTGCTCAACGTGGTCTCGGCCGCCAACGCCTCGGACAAGGACATCCTGTGGGGGTTCCTGTCGCGCTACATCCCCGGCGCGACCCCGGAAAGCCAGCCGCTGCTCGATCGGCTGGCGGGCTTCGCCATCAACTATTACGAAGACTTCGTCCGGCCGAACAAGAAGTTCCGCGCCCCGGACGAGCGCGAGCGCGCCGCCATGCAGGACCTGCTGGCGCGGCTGAAGGCCCTGCCGGCCGACTGCCAGGACGCCGAGGCGATCCAGAACGAGGTCTACGCCGCCGGCAAGGACGCCGGCTTCGAGCCCCTGCGCGCCTGGTTCCAGGCCCTGTACGAAGTGCTGCTGGGCCAAAGCCAGGGTCCGCGTTTCGGCTCGTTCGCGGCGATCTTCGGCCTCGACCGCACCATAGCCCTGATCGAGGAGAAGCTGGCGGCCTGAGGCCGGCGGGCGCGTTCGTAATCCTGAACGGAAGCTGAAGCCGCGGTTAACCGTCGGAAAGCATATCGGAGTCTAAGCTCGCGTCACAATTGACGTTTCAGGTTCCGATCATGGTCTCGATCACCCTCCATCCCTCCGCTCGCCTCGATTACGAACAGCTGATCGACGGTCTGTCGCACGACTTCCCCTCGGCCAGGGTCGAGGCGTCCTGCTGCGAGACCTGGCAGTCCTATCGCGTCGACGTCACCTGCGACGGCCCGCGCGGCTCGGCCCTGGAGGCCTGGCTGAAGACCAAGTACGCGAACTGTCGGCGGACCTGATCGGCAAGGCCTGCCGGAGGTCATCCGGATCCCGGCCCGCGCCGTGAGCATCGCGCGCGGCGCCGCTTGACGCTGAAGCCGATATGCGGACAGCGGGGGACCGTCAGGCTCGTCCCTTGGATTCAAGTTCTCCGATCAGCCAAACCTCGCCCTCCGTGATCCATGGCGGATCGGCGGTCTCGTCCCGGCAGGTCTCCCAATAGCCGCGCTCTTGAAATCCCGCCGGGAGGCGCAGGCCAAGACGCGCCGCAAGGCCATTCGAAGCCGGCATCGGCGCCCAGCGCTGATCGTCGTCATCGCGCTCGCAGAAGCCATTGAAATAGTCTTCGCTGAGGAAGGCGCAGACCTCGCTCGCGAACATGTCTGGGAAGCTGACAATGGCGACGACGCGAGCGTGCGCCATCTCGGGCGACGATGCCTGCGACAGTCGCCAAGCCGCATCCACCAGCGCTTGAGCGCACACTTTTTGCACCGGCAGGCGCGCCCCAGGCGCAGAGACCAGAGCCCGTGGCATCGGGATCTTCCAGTTCCAGTAGTCCCGTTGTCCGGCGGGGATATCGCGCCAGCGCTCGGCGAACCCGTCGGCCCAACGCCGCAGGGACCGGCATTTCCGCACCGCGTCGTAGCGGTTGCGGCCGCTCGGATCGACGCGCCCCATCTCTCGCTACTCCGTCATCGTCAAAGGTTCGATTCCACCCAGGAAGGCCCGACGCCCCCGGACCTATTGCAGAGATCGACGTTCGCCAATATCCGACGACTTCGGCGCCCGGCCCATTGGGCCGCCAAACCCCCACACAACGAGTTGATCCCGTGACCTTGACGGAGCGTCGCGAAAGGCTCTTGCGTTGACGTTAACGTAAGGGGCAGGATGCCGGGACAAGAAAGATCATCGGGAGAGCCGTCATGCCCAGCGAATCCAGGCCTAGCGACTTCAGGCCCAACGACTTCAGGCGTCCGGAACGTACGTTCACGATCCGCCAGCTGTGCACGGAATTCAAAGTCACCCCCCGCGCCCTGCGCTTCTATGAGGACAAGGGCCTGCTGAGCCCGGCGCGCGAGGGGCTGAACCGGGTCTACAACCACCGCGACCGCGCCCGGCTGGTGCTGATCCTGCGCGGCAAGCGGGTCGGGCTGTCCCTGGCGGAAATTCGCGATATCCTAGAGCTTTACAACGAAGACGAGAGCAACGCCTCGCAGACCGCCCTGTCGCTGCGCAAGTTCAAGGAGCGGCTGGCGGCCCTGGAGGCGCAGCGCGAGGACATCGACGAGGCCATCGAAACCCTGCGCGAGGCGGTGGCCAAGATGGAGAAGCAGCTGGCCGAGGTCCGCCCCGACCTGCTGCCCCGCGCCGACGCCTACGACACCATGCTCCGCGCCCGTCTCGACGGCGTGCACGGGGCGGCCGAATAACCGAACCGCCCCCGAGCGGGCCATCCCACCAGGAGCTCCATGTCCTACCAAGCCCCCGTCCGCGACCAGATGTTCGTGCTCAAGGACGTCCTTGAGATCGACAAGTACGCCAACCTGCCCGGCTTCGCCGACGCCTCGCTCGACGTGGTCGAACAGATCCTGACCGAGGGCGCGAAGTTCTGCGAGGAGGTCCTGGCCCCGCTCAACCACGTCGGCGACAAGGAAGGCTGCCGGTGGTTCCCCGACAACACCGTCAAGACCCCGACCGGGTTCAAGGCGGCCTGGGACGCCATGGTCGCCGCCGGCTGGCCGGCCCTGGGCTCTGAGCCCGAATACGGCGGCCAGGGCCTGCCGCGCGTGGTCAGCATCGCCTACAGCGAGATGAGCAGCTCGGCCAACATGGCCTTCTCGATGTATCCGGGCCTGACCCACGGCAACTACTCGGCCATTCTGGTCGGCGGCTCGGACGAGCAGAAGGCGCTCTATCTGCCCAAGCTGGCCACCGCCGAGTGGGGCGGCACCATGAACCTGACCGAGCCGCACTGCGGCACGGACCTCGGCCTTCTGCGCACCAAGGCGGTTCCGCAGGCCGACGGCAGCTATCGCATCACCGGCCAGAAGATCTGGATCTCGGGCGGCGAGCACGACCTGGCCGAGAACATCGTCCACCTGGTGCTGGCCCGCATCGAGGGCGCGCCCGCCGGGGTGAAGGGCATCAGCCTGTTCATCGTGCCGAAGTTCATTCCGAACGCGGACGGAACGCTCGGCCCGCGCAACGAAGGGGTGAAGTGCGCCGGCCTCGAAGAGAAGATGGGCATCCACGGCAACGCCACCTGCGTGATGTCGTACGAGGACGCCCAGGGCTGGCTGATCGGCGAGGAGAACGCCGGCCTGAAGCTGATGTTCGTGATGATGAACGAGGCCCGCCTCGGCGTCGGCCTGCAGGGCCTGGCCCAGGGCGAGGCCGCCTACCAGGCCGCCGCCGCCTTCGCCAAGGACCGCCTGCAGGGCCGTTCGCTGACCGGCCCCAAGAACCCCGACGGCCCGGCCGACCCGATCATCGTCCATCCGGACGTGCGCCGCATGCTGATGGACAGCCGCGCCATCCTGGAGGGCGGCCGCGCCTTCCTGCTGTGGACCGGCCTGCACGGCGACCTGATGCACCTGAGCCCCGACGAGGCCCAGCGCCAGAAGTCGTCGGACTATATGGGCCTGATGACGCCGGTGCTGAAGGGCTACCTGACCGACAAGGGCTTCAAGATCGCCTCGGACGCCATGCAGGTGCACGGCGGCTCGGGCTACACCGAGCACTTCCCGGCCAGCCAGTACCTGCGCGACGTGCGCATCGCCCTGATCTACGAGGGGACCAACGGCATTCAGGCCCTGGACCTGGTCGGCCGCAAGCTGGCCGCCAACGGCGGCCGGGCGGTGATGAGCTTCTTCGCCGAGGTCGACCAGTTCGTCGGCGAGCACGAGGCCGACGCCGAACTGAAGCCGTTCGTCGAGGGCCTGACCGAGGCCAAGGCCAAGCTGCAGGAAGCCACCATGTGGCTGATGCAGAACGGCCTGGCCAATCCGGACAACGCCGGCGCGGCCTCGACCGACTACATGCACCTCTTCGGCATCACCGGCCTGACCTACATGTGGGCGCTGATCGCCAAGACGGCCCAGGCCAAGATCGCGGCCGGCGACGCCGACCCGTTCTATCGCAACAAGCTGACGGTGGGGCGCTATTTCCTCGAGCGCATCCTGCCGGAAGCCGGTTCGCACCTGGCCAAGCTGAAGACCGGCTCGGCCACGATGATGGCCCTGGAGGCCGACGCCTTCTGATTCCGGCCGCAGGGCGGGGCCGCCGCCCCGCCCTGCGGTCCCAGAGTTTTAAAAGACAAGCGTTTGGGAGCGTTGCGCGGATGGGCGTGCTGAATGTCGAGAAGCCGGCCTTCATGGCCGAGGAGGACCTCAACATCTTCGAGGAGGCCGTCGGCCGGTTTTTCGACGAGCACGCCCCGGAGCAGCGCACCGCCAAGTGGCGCGAGGATGGCGTCGTCGAGCGGGCCATGTGGACCGAGGCCGCCGAGGCCGGCCTGTCGTGCCTGTCGATCCCTGAGGAATACGGCGGCATGGGCGGCGACTACCGCCACGAGGTCGTGCTGATGGAGCAGCTGGGCAAGAAGGGCGTCGACGGCTTCGGCCTGTCTCTGCACAACGCCATCGTCGCCCACTACATCCTGCAATACGGCTCCGAGGAGCAGAAGCGCCGCTGGCTGCCGCGCATGGCCACCTGCGAGCTGGTCAGCGCCATCGCCATGACCGAGCCGGGGGCCGGCTCGGACCTGCAGGGCGTGCGCACCACCGCCCGCCTGGACGGAAACCAGTACGTCATCAACGGCAGCAAGACCTTCATCACCAACGGCCAGACCGCCAACCTGATCGTCGTCGTCGCCAAGACCGACCCGGCCCAGGGCGCGCGCGGCACCTCGCTGCTGGTGGTCGAGACCGACGGGGCCGAAGGCTTCGAGCGCGGCCGCAACCTCGACAAGCTGGGCCAGGAGGCGGCCGACACCTCCGAGCTGTTCTTCAACGACGTGCGCGTGCCGACCGCCAACCTCCTGGGCGGCGACCAGGGCCAGGGCTTCTTCCAGCTGATGGGCCAGCTGCCGCAGGAGCGGCTGAACATCGCCGTCCAGGCCATCGCCCAGATCGAGCGGGCGCTGGCCTTGACCATCGACTACGTCAAGCAGCGCCAGGCGTTCGGCAAGAAGATCATCGACTTCCAGAACACCCAGTTCGTGCTGGCCGAATGCAAGACCGAGGCGACCGTGGCCCGCGTCTTCGTCAACCACTGCATCGAGCAGCACCTGGCCGGCAAGCTGGACGCCGCCACCGCCTCGATGGCCAAGTACTGGCTGACCGACCTCGAGAACAAGATCATCGACCGCTGCCTGCAGCTGTTCGGCGGCTTCGGCTACATGAACGAGTATCCGATCTCGCGCATGTATCGCGACAGCCGGGTCCAGCGCATCTATGGCGGCGCCAACGAGATCATGAAGGTCCTGATCGCCAGGACCCTTTGACCCCAGCCCGCGAGCACCGAGCCATGTCCATCTGCAACGCCGTCGTCGACTGGAGCCTCGGAGAGGGAAAGTTCCTCGCCGGCCGCTATAGCCGCGCGCATCAGCTGTCCTTCGACGGCGGCGCGGTGCTGGCCGGTTCGTCCTCGCCCGCGGTGGTGCCCGCGCCCTGGTCCGACCCGGCCGGCGTCGATCCCGAGGAGATGTTCGTCGCCTCGCTGTCGAGCTGCCACATGCTGTGGTTCCTCGACTACGCCCGCCGCGCCAAGCTGGCGGTCGCCGCCTATCGCGACCAGGCCGAGGGCGTGATGGAGAAGGACGCCGACGGCCGGGTCGCCATAACCCGCGTGACCCTGCGTCCCGCGGCCCGTTTCACCGGAAGACAGCCCGACGCGTCGGAACTAGAGGCCCTGCACCACGCGGCCCACGACGCCTGTTTCATCGCCAATTCGGTCAAGACCCAAGTCACGGTCGAACCGATCCTTTCCCCCGAGGAGGTCTAATCCCATGGCTGACGCCTATATCTTCGACGCCGTGCGCACGCCGCGCGGCAAGGGCAAGAAGGACGGCTCTCTGCACGAGATCACCGCCCTGTCCCTGGCCACCCAGGTGCTGGAAGCCCTGCGCGACCGCAACGGCCTCGACACCTCCAAGGTCGACGACGTCGTGCTGGGCTGCGTCGCCCCGGTGGGCGAGCAGGGCTCGGACATCGCCCGCACCGCCGTGCTGACCGCCGACTACGCCCAGAGCGTCGCCGGCGTGCAGATCAACCGCTTCTGCGCCTCGGGCCTGGAGGCCTGCAACATGGCCGCCGCCAAGGTGATGGCCGGCGAGGCCGACCTGGCCATCGGCGGCGGCGTCGAGAGCATGAGCCGCGTGCCCATGGGCTCGGACGGCGGCGCCTGGCCGACCGACCCCACCAGCGCCTTCAAGACCTATTTCGCGCCCCAGGGCGTCAGCGCCGACCTGATCGCCACCCTCTACGGCTTCAGCCGCGACGACGTCGACGCCTACGCGGTGGAGAGCCAGACCCGCGCCGCCCGCTCCTGGGCCGAGGGCCGCTTCAAGAAGTCGGTGGTGCCGGTCAAGGACCAGCTGGGCCTGACCCTGCTGGACCATGACGAGACCGTGCGCGCCCAGACCACCATGCAGACCCTGGCCTCGCTGTCGCCGTCGTTCACCATGCCGGGCGAGATGGCCTTCGACGCCGTCGTCACCCAGCGCTATCCGCAGGTGGAGAAGGTCAACCACGTCCACCACGCCGGCAACTCCTCGGGCATCGTCGACGGCGCCGCCGGCGTGCTGATCGGCACCAAGGCGATGGGCGAGGCCCTCGGCCTCAAGGCCCGGGCGCGGATCAAGGCCATGGCCTCGATCGGCTCGGAGCCGTCGATCATGCTGACCGGTCCGGAATTCGTCAGCCGCAAGGCGCTGCAGCGGGCCGGCATGTCGGTCGGCGACATCGACCTCTACGAGCTGAACGAGGCCTTCGCCGCGGTGGTGCTGCGCTACATGCAGGCGCTGGACCTCGACCACGCCAAGGTCAACGTCAACGGCGGGGCCATCGCCATGGGCCACCCCCTGGGCGCCACCGGGGCGATGATCCTGGGCACCATGGTCGACGAGCTGGAGCGCTCCGACAAGCAGACCGCCCTGATCAACCTGTGCGTCGGCGCCGGCATGGGCACGGCGACGATCATCGAACGCGTCTGAGACCGATGGCGTAACCCCTCATCCTTCCACGCCGCCGACGCGGCGCGGGCCCTTTCTTCTCCCTCGAGGGAGAAGGCCGGCTCCATCCCCTCTCCCGCCGGGAGAGGGCGGTGCCCGGCCCGCGGGGACGGGAGGGTGAGGGATTACGGCCGCCAAAACTTGAGGAACTGAACCATGGAAAACTTCAAGATCGACGTCGACGCCGACGGCGTCGCCCTCGTCACCTTCGACGTGCCGGGCCGGACGATGAACACCCTGACCGCCTCGGTGATCCGCGAGGTCGGCGAGGTGGTCGAGCGCATCAAGACCGACGCCGCCATCAAGGGCGCGGTGATCACCTCGGGCAAGACCACCGGCTTCTGCGCCGGCGCCGACCTCGGCGAGCTGGGCGCCCAGGCTCCCGGCGGGGCGGGCGGTTCCAAGGAAGACGCCCTGCGCGCCACCTTCGACGCGGCCTTCGCCCTCAACAAGGCGTTCCGCGCCCTGGAGACCTGCGGCAAGCCGGTCGCCGCGGCGATCAACGGCCTCGCCCTCGGCGGCGGCCTGGAGATCACCCTGGCCTGCCACTACCGCGTCGTCGCCGACGCGCCCAAGGTCCAGCTCGGCCTGCCCGAAGCCAAGGTCGGCCTGCTGCCGGGCGCCGGCGGCACCCAGCGCCTGCCGCGCCTGATGGGGGTGATGGCCGCCGCGCCGTACCTGCTGGAAGGCAAGTCGATGAAGCCGGCCGAGGCCCTGGCCGCCAAGGTCGTGCACGAGGTCGTCGCCCCCGATCAGGTGGTCGAGGCCGCCAAGACCTGGGTCAAGACCAAGGGCGACCCGGTCGCGCCCTGGGACAAGAAGGACTTCAAGATCCCCGGCGGCGGTCCCTACACCCCGGGCGGCGCCCAGGTGTTCATCATGGGCAACGCCATGCTGCGCAAGCAGACCTATGGCAACTATCCGGCCCAGATGAACATCCTCAAGGCCGTCTACGAGGGCCTGCAGGTGCCGATCGACGCCGCCCTGCGCATCGAGAGCCGCTACTTCGTCAAGACCATGTCCTCGCCCCAGGCCAAGGGCATGATCCGCACCCTGTTCCTGTCGATGCAGGAACTGGGCAAGGGCTCGGGCCGCCCGGCCGGCGTGCCGCATTACGACGTCAAGAAGGTCGCCGTCATCGGCGCCGGCATGATGGGCGCGGGCATCGCCTATGTTCAGGCCATGGCCGGGGTCGAGACCATCCTGATCGACACCACCCAGGAAGCCGCCGACAAGGGCAAGGGCTACGCTCAAGGGTTGGTCGACAAGGCCGTCAAGCGCGGCAAGATGACCGCCGAAAAGGGCGCCGCCATCCTGGCCCTGATCCATCCGACTGCGGACTATGACCAGGTCAAGGGTTCGGACCTGGTGATCGAGGCGGTGTTCGAGAACCGCGACATCAAGGCCGAAGTGACCAAGAAGGCCGAGGCGCAGCTGGCCGAGACCGCCGTGTTCGGCTCCAACACCTCGACTCTGCCGATCACCGGCCTGGCCAAGGCCAGCGTCCGCCCGGCCAACTTCATCGGCATCCACTTCTTCTCGCCAGTGGACAAGATGGGCCTGGTCGAGATCATTCTCGGCAAGGAGACCAGCCCCGAGACCCTGGCCAAGTCGATCGACTACGTCCTGAAGATCAAGAAGACGCCGATCGTGGTCAACGACAGCCGCGGCTTCTACACCAGCCGCTGCTTCGGCACCTTCGTGCAGGAAGGCCTGGAGATGCTGGCCGAGGGCATCGCCCCCGCCATCATCGACAATGTCGGCCGCGCCACCGGCATGCCCCGCGGGCCGCTGGAGATGAACGACGACGTCGCTCTCGACCTCTCCTACAAGATCACCGAGCAGACCAAGAAGGACCTCGGCGACAAGTACGAGGAGCGGCCGTTCTCGCCGGTGGTCGAGAAGATGGTCGTCGAGCTCGGCCGCCTGGGCCGCAAGAACGGCAAGGGCTTCTACGACTACCCGACCGACGGGGGCGCCAAGCGCCTGTGGCCGGGCCTGTCGGAGCTGGTCCCGGTCAAGACCGCCGACGCCGACCAGGCGCTGATCGAGGAGATCCGCACCCGCCTGCTCTATCGCCAGGCGGTCGAGGCGGCGCGCTGTTTCGAGGAGAACGTGGTCACCGACCCGCGCGAGGCCGATGTCGGCGCCATCCTGGGCTGGGGCTTCGCGCCCTGGACCGGCGGCCCGATCAGCCTGATCGACGGCGTCGGCGCGGCCCGGTTCGTCGAGACCTGCGACCAGCTGGCCCAGAAGTACGGCGCCCGCTTCAGCCCGCCGCAGATCCTGCGCGACATGGCCGCCAAGGGCGAAAGCTTCTACGGCCGCTTCGCCGCCAAGGCCAAGGCGGCCTAGGGCCCGCCCGCAGCCTGCAACCATCGGGGCCCGGTGTTCGCGCACCGGGCCCTTTTTTCTTGTCCTGCGCGAAATCGCGTACGCTTTCACGTCATCTTAGGGGCTTTCGGAGCAAGGCACGGTGGCGAAGACCTAGGCCCGGCGATGAAATCCACCTTTGACGATCGGTATCGCGAACTGCTCGGCGCCGTAGAAGCGCGCCGCAAGCACCTGCCGATCCGTCTGGTCACCACGGCCTTCGGCTCTCTGGTCATCTCGCTGCTGCTCGACAGCGCCTGGATCTGGGGCTGGGCGGCGGTCTACGCCCTGGCCCAGAGCGCTGAGGGCGTGCTGTTCCGCCCGAGCGGCCTGGCCAAGTGGCGGGCGCCGGCCCGCTGGCGGATGGCGGCCATCTGCTACATCCTCTTCATCCAGGCCACCATCGGCGCGGCGGTCGCCCTGCCGCTGTGGATGGCCGACAGCCGCTACGGCCCGGCCATCGCCGTCTATCTTCTGGCCGGGGCCGGGCTGAACCTCATCGTCATCAGCGGCGGCTCGCGCCTGGCCTTCCTGGTCTCGACCACGCCCTATTCGGCCTGCTCGCTGCTGGTGATCTTCGCCGACCCCGGCCTGCCGAACACCCTGCGCCCCCTGGCCCTGGTGGTGGCGGCCGGTCTGGTGTTCAACTGCTACTTCACCTGGCGGATGTCGGCGCGGGCCCTGCAGAAGGAGCAGGCCGCCGCCGCCCAGGCCGAGGCCGCCACCGCCGCCAAGTCGGCCTTCGTGGCCATGGTCAGCCACGAGCTGCGGACGCCGATCACCGCCATGCTGGCCGGCGCCGCCGCCCTGGAGCGCGAGGCGGCCGACCCGCAGGGCCGCGCCAACGCCGCCCTGATCCTCGAAGCAGGCGCGATGATGCGCACCCTGCTCGACGACCTGCTGGACCTGGCCAAGCTCGAAGCCGGCCGCATGACGGCCGAGGCCATCGCCTACGACCAGCGCGCCCTGATCTGCCAGGCGGTGCGGTTCTGGTCGGTCGAGGCTGGCAAGAAAGGCCTCAAGCTGCGGCTGGAGGGCGCGGCCCGCCTGCCGCGCTGGGTCGAGGGCGACCCGACCCGGCTGCGCCAGATCCTCAACAACCTGTTCTCCAACGCCATCAAGTTCACCGAGACCGGTTCGGTCACCCTGACCCTGTCGACCCAGGACGGGCAGGTCCGCTGCCAGGTGCGCGACACCGGCCCGGGCCTTGACGACGACCAGATGGCGCGGCTGTTCACGCCGTTCGACCAGAGCGACGCCAGCATCGCCCGCACCCACGGCGGCACCGGCCTGGGTTTGGCCATCAGCCGCCAGCTCGCCCGGCTGATGGGCGGCGATCTGGTCGCCTCCGGCACGCCGGGCTCTGGGGCCAGCTTCCTGCTGTCGCTGCCGCTGCGGCCGGCCGCCGCCCCGGCGGTCGAGGCCGAGGTGGAGCCCGCCGCCGCGCCGCCGCCCGCCCGGGCCCGGCTGCGCATCCTCGTCGTCGACGACCACGCCATCAACCGCCGGGCCCTCGGCCTGATCCTGTCGCCGCTGGAGGCCGAGCTGGTCGAGGCCGAGACCGGGGCCGACGCCCTGGAGGCGCTGGCCGGCCAGCCGTTCGATCTGGTGCTGATGGACCTCAACATGCCCGGCCTGGACGGACGCGAGGCCACGCGGCGGCTGCGCGCGCGGGGCGGCCTGAACCAGTCCGTTCCGGTGGTCGCGGTCACCGCCTCGGCGGCCGAACGGGAGCTCAGCGATTGCCTGGCGGCCGGCATGAACGGCCATGTGGTCAAGCCGATCGACGCCCAGCAGCTCTACGCCGTCATGGAGGCGGTGCTGGCGCCGGCGGCGGCCGACGGCCAGGGCGCCGCGGCCGCCTGATCCTTAGGGGGTCGGGGCCAGCAGGGCGCGCAGGCGGGTCTCCAGCGCCGCGGCGTCCTTCAGTTCGCATTCCCACAGCACCGCCGCCCGCCAGCCGGCCTCGCCCAGGGCGGCCAGGGCCGCCGCGTCGCGGGCGCGGTTGCGGCCGATCTTGGCCAGCCAGTAGTCCTGATTGGCCTTAGGCACGCGGGCGCCGCGCGGGCAGTCGTGGCCATGCCAGAAACAGCCGTGCACGAAGATGGCCAGCCGCCGTCCCGGCAACACCACGTCCGGCGACCCGGGCAGGTCGCGCCGGTGCAGGCGAAAGCGCGCGCCGAGCCGCCACAGGGCCCGCCGCACCACCAGCTCGGGCGAGGTGTCGCGTCCCTTGACCCGGCGCATCACCGCCGAACGCTTTTCCGGCGTGAAGACGTCGCTCACGCCGGCCGGACCTCAAAGCCCTTCGAACAGCGCCGTCGACAGGTAGCGTTCGGCGAAGCTGGGGATCACCGCCACCACCAGCTTGCCGGCGTAGGAGTCGCGCCCGGCCAGCTCGAAGGCGGCGGTCAGGGCCGCGCCGGACGAGATGCCGACAGGCAGCCCCTCGATGCGGGCCGCCTTGCGGGCCATGGCGAAGCTGTCGTCGTTGCTGACCTGGATCACCTCGTCGATGACGCCGCGGTCGAGGATGGCCGGCACGAAGCCGGCGCCGATGCCCTGGATCTTGTGCGGGCCGGGCGCGCCGCCGGACAGCACGGCCGAGTCCGTCGGCTCGACGGCGACCATCTGCACCGACGGCTTGCGCGCCTTCAGCACCTGGCCGACGCCGGTGATGGTGCCGCCGGTGCCGACGCCCGAGACCACGGCGTCGACGCGGCCCTCGGTGTCGTTCCAGATCTCCTCGGCGGTGGAGACGCGGTGGATCAGCGGGTTGGCGCCGTTCTCGAACTGCTGGGGCATCACCGAGCCGGGAATCTCCTCCAGCAGCTCCTGGGCGCGGGCGACGGCGCCGCGCATGCCCTTCTCGGCCGGGGTCAGCTCCAGCGTCGCGCCCAGCAGCACCAGCATCTTGCGGCGCTCGATCGACATGCTCTCGGGCATGACCAGGATCAGCTTGTAGCCCTTGGCGGCGGCGACGAAGGCCAGGGCGATGCCGGTGTTGCCGCTGGTCGGCTCGACGATGGTCGCGCCTTCCGTGAGCAGGCCCTTGGCCTCCAGCGCCTCGATCATCGCCACGCCGATGCGGTCCTTGACGCTGGACAGCGGGTTGAAGAATTCGAGCTTGGCGACCACCTCGCCCTTGGGCTTCAGCTCGGCCGACAGGCGCGGCAGGCGCACCAGCGGCGTGTCGCCGATCAGGTCGAGCACCGAATCGAAGATCTTGCCGCGGCCTTGGCGCTGGTAGCGGGCGGCGTCGTAGTTGGCTGCGGATTTGGCGTCGGCCATGATGCTTCTCTTCAGCGAGGACCCTTCGGCCCCCAGTCTAGGCGAGGCGGCGGGGCTTTGTCTGCCCGCAAGCTAGGGATTGGCGCTATTCGGCCGCCGCCGCCGGGACGGCGTCGCGCAGCAGCGGCTCCAGCACCTGTTCGGCCAGGAAGCGGACGGCGGGAACGGCGACGCCGTCGCCGACCAGTTGCAGCGCCGCCGTCGTCCGCGCCGGCAGGCGGTAGGTCTCCGGCAGGCCCATCATGCGCGCGCCCTCGCGGCCGCTGAGCAGGCGGGTGCGCACCCGGTCGCCCTCGACCACCACCACGGTCTGGCGCGAGGAGCCGCCGCGCGGCGTGCGCAGGCAGCCGGCCAGGCCGTCGAAACGAACCTCCGCCCGCTGAACGCCGTCCCGGGTGCGGCGGAAGAGGGCGCCGGCGACGCGTTCGCCGCGCGCGGCGGCGGCGGCCAGCTTGCCCCGGTGCGCCTCGTTCATCAGCGACAGCAGCCGTTCGGTCTGGTCCGGGGAATGCCAGTCGGCTGCGTCGTCGTCGTCGAGCACGGCGGCCAGGTCGCGGTTGGGGCGGGCAGGGGTCCCGGTGCGCCACCAGACCCAGCCGGCCTTCAAGTCGGCGGGCAGCCGCTCGAACGCCTCGCGCACGGCGCGGGTGTGGAACGGCGAGACCCCGACCCGGTCCGCCGCCGGCGCGCCCAACGCGGCGACGACGAACACCCGCGGCCGCGACTGCGGCAGGAAGGCGGCGGCGTCGATCTCCAGCGCCCCGACCCGATAGCCCCGCCCGGCCAGGGCGGCGACCAGGGCGGTGAAATCGGCGCCGCCGTGCGAGGTGAGCAGGCCGACGACGTTCTCGATGACGATCAGGCGCGGCGCGCGGCCCTGGCCGTCCAGCGCCTCCATCAGCCGCCAGAATCCCCAGAACGCCGAGGACTTGCCGCCGCCCAGGCCGGCGCGGCCGCCGGCCAGGCTGAAGTCCTGGCAGGGGCTGGAGGCCCAGGCCAGGTCCGCCCGGCCGGGCAGGTCGGCGGCGGTCAATGCGCCGACGTCGCCGACCGCCAGATCGTCGCCGCCCCAGTTCTGGCGATAGGCGGCCGCCTTGGCGGCGTCGAAGTCGTTGGCGAACGCGCAGGCCCAGTCCGCTCCCAGCCCGGCGCGGGCCATGCCGCCGCCGGCGAAGAACTCATAGAAGGCGAAGGGCGGCTGGCGACTCATCTTGGCGCGGGATTCTAGAGCGTTTCGCGCCCGAGCGGGGAGGGGCGAACGGCGTCGGCGCCGACCAGGGGCCGCGCCTGGTCCCAGCCCGCCGCCGCCGGACCCAATCCGCTGGCGCGGCGGTCGCCGATGCGGCGAGGCTCGCCGCCATGACCGCGCTCTTCCATCCCATACTGATGTCGCACATCGGCTGCGGCCTGCTGGCGGTCGCCGTCGGGCTCGCGCCGATCCTGACGCGCAAGGGCTCGCGCCCGCACCGGCTGGCCGGCCGCCTGTTCGTCGGGCTGACGGGGGCGCTGCTGGTCGCCGCCTGGCTGATGACGGCGCTGCGTTTCAACGCCTATTTCGCCGCCCTGTTGGCGACGGCGACGATCACGCTGTTCTCGGGCGTGCGGGTCCTGCGGCGCAAGCGGCCGGACCTCGATCCGCGCCAGCGGGCGGCCGCGATCGACTGGGCCGCCGCCCTGGCCGTCGTCGGGGTCGGCGCCTGGGTGCTGGTCCTGCTGCTGACCGGCCGCGCCGCCGGCCCGAGGGCGACGACCATCGCCCTGGTCTACGCCGCGTTCCTCTATGGCGGTTGGGATCTCTGGCGGTTCTGGCGGCCGGCCGCCTGGCCGTTCTCGCCGGACCTCTGGACCTACGAGCATCTTGTGAAGATGCTGAGCGCCTATGGCGCGGTGGTCAGCGCCTTCTCCGGCAATTTCCTCACCGTCCTGCCGACCCCATGGAGCCAGCTCTGGCCGACCCTGTTGTTCCAACCGATGGCCGCGATCTGGGTGGCGATGCTGGCCGCCCGTCGCCGGGCCTCGTCGCCGGCCTGAAGGGCGCGTTGAAGACCGCGCCCACGGCCGCCTGGGTGTGGGCGTTCACCGGCTACAGCTGGCTGGCGACCACCCTGTGCGCCGCCTGGTTCGCCCGGCGGTCGGCGGCCGGCCGCGGCGCGCCCGTCGACGTCGCGGCCTCGCTGCTCTGGCAGGGGGCCATCTACGCCGCCTGGCTGCCGGCGGCGGGGGTCGTCTGGCTGGCGCTGCGCCGGTTCGGGGCCGGCGCGCGGGGCGTGGCGGCGGCGTTGGCGGCGGGCCTCGTCGTCATGCCGGCCGAGGCGGTGGTCGCCAGCCTGATCGACCGGGCCTTCGCCGGCGGCGGCGGCCTCGCCGGCCGAATACTCACCCGCATGCCGGTGTGCGCGCTGCTTTACACCGCGATCCTGGCCGTGGGCCTCGCCGTCGTCCACCACCGCCGGGCGGCCGAGGCGCGGGCCCGCAACGCCCTCCTGGAGACGGCCCTGGCCGAGGCGCGGACCGCCCAGGCCTCGCCCGGGCCGGAGCGCAAGCTCGAGCGTCTGATGGTGACGGCCGGCGCGCGCCGCGTCCCGGTCGAGGTCGCGGCGGTGGAGGCTTTCGAGGCCGCTGGCAACTATGTCGTGGCGCGCTGGGACGGGCGCGAGGGCTTGCTGCGCGCCACCTTGCAGGGACTGGAGGCGGAGCTCGACCCGCGCCGCTTCGCCCGCGTCCACCGCTCGGCCCTGGTCAATCTCGCCCGCGTCCGCGAGGCCCGGCCGCTGTCGGACGGCTCCTGGCGGCTGCTCCTGGAGAGCGGCGCCGAGGTGGTGACCAGCCGCACCTATCGCGACGACGTCCTCAAGCGCCTCGGGCGGTAGAGCGGCGGGGCGTCTTTTTCGTCGAGGCGGGCGCGGGCGGCGGCTAGACTTGCAGCCTTCGCCGTAACGGAGCCCCGCATGCGTCCCGCCGCCGCCCTCGTCGTCCTGATCCTCGCCGGCGCCGTGCTGGCCGGCTGCGGGCGCCGGCCCGCCGATTCCCAGGAAGGGCCGCTGACCCCGCCGGCCGACGCGCCCGCGCCCAAGGCCGGAAACAGCGTCCCGACGGCGGCGGATTTCTCGGGGGATCTCAACGCCCTGGGGGCCGAACCGTTCTGGGCGGTGAAGGTGCGGGCCGGCGGCCTGATCCTGAGCCGGCCGGGCAAGCCCGACCTCGACCTGCCCAATGGCGGTGCGGCGCTGAAGGACGGCGGCGCGGTGTGGACATTGGACAAGCCTGCGGCGACGCTGACCCTTCGCTTGGCGGACTGCTCGGACGGCATGTCCGACCGTCGCTATCCGTTCAAGGCCGAGCTTACCCTGGAAGGCCGCACGCTGTCGGGCTGCGCCACCCACGCCTCCGCCATGACGAACGAAGCCGCACGAGGCGCCCGCCCGTGACGGCGTCGCCAGGTCAGGTGTTCGAGCCGGCCTGAGCGACCTCGCCCAGGTCCATCAAGGTGGAGCGCTTGATCAGGTGCGGCGCGGGCGCCAGCGCGCCGGCCAGCAGGCCGATCGCCAGCGCCAGTCCGATAAGAAATCTCGTAGCCATTGTCGAAGATCCATCAACCGCTACTGATGTAGTTGCAGTTTGGTGTGTTTCAATGACGCGAACGCGGATTGGCGCGCTGTTCAACCCATGGCTGATCTCTGCAACCCATTCGTGATATCGGCTTGTTATGAGCCGTACAGCCGTAGCCACCCTCTGGCGCTTCGCCCGTCAGGACATGTTCTCAGACGACTTCGAAGCGTGGCTCTACGCTCAGGAGGACCTAGAGGAAGATTTGGGAGAGGAACTCTACATCGAGCTCATATCGTTCGACTATCGCAACCAGAGTGAACTGTTCGTCATCCGCGAGAAGCTCGCGATGGCTCTTCGCCCCTCGCTGAAATGTGAATGTGTCACGTTGCCGGATTTGGCGGTGGTGCCGATGGGATTCGACGGGCTTGACGACAGAGTCTTCGCGACCCTCGAAAGGGTCTGCGATCACGGCCCCCCGCAATGGTGGCTCCACCTTTTTAGGTGCGCGACCTGCGGGCAGAACTGGGTGGTCGCCCAAGAAGAGCGCATTTTCGACGATTATTTCTTCAGACGGTTGCAACAGTCGACGGCCGACAAAATAGTAGCTGAATGCAGCTGGCCCTCGGACTTCATCACGTACGAGCGCGTGCTGAAGGTCGGTCAGGCGCTGAGCAAGCCCTTTAGGTTTACCGATCCCCTGTCACTGTCTTTAGTCTGGACGGCGCAGGATTTGCGAAGAGAACGACCGGACATAACAACCGAAGAGATCGCCGACCTGATGGGGATCAGTTCTTCACAGGTCGATCGTCTCCTCTCGGTCGGTTAACCTTGCCCGGTAGAACCCTAACGCCGCTAGGGTTGAGCACCACCGAAACAAAAACGCCGCCCGGCGGACCGGGCGGCGTCGTTAAGCCAACCGGCCGTCGGGCGGCCGGTCCTCAGGATTTGGCTCAGAGAACCTCGAACAGGCCCGCCGCGCCCATGCCGCCGCCGATGCACATGGTCACCACCACATGCTTGGCCTTGCGGCGCTTGCCTTCCAGCAGCACGTGGCCCGTGCAGCGGGCGCCGGTCATGCCGTAGGGGTGGCCGATGGCGATCGAGCCGCCGTTGACGTTGAACTTCTCCGGGTCGATGCCCAGGCGGTCGCGGCTGTAGAGGCATTGCGAGGCGAAGGCCTCGTTCAACTCCCAAAGGTCGATGTCCTCGACCTTGAGGCCATGACGCTCGAGCAGGCGCGGCACGGCGAACACCGGGCCGATGCCCATCTCGTCGGGGGCGCAGCCGGCGACGGCGAAGCCCTTGAACACGCCCAGCGGCTCGAGGCCGCGCTTCTCGGCCTCCTTGCCTTCCATCACCACCACGGCGGCGGCGCCGTCCGACAGCTGCGAGGCGTTGCCGGCGGTGACGAACTTGCCCGGGCCCTTGACCGGCTGCAGGCCGGCCAGGCCTTCCAGGGTGGTGTCGGGGCGGTTGCACTCGTCGCGGTCGACCACGTAGTCGACGATCGATTCCTGGCCGGTCGCCTTGTCGACCTTCTTCATCTGGGTCTGCATCGGGACGATCTCGTCCTTGAACAGGCCGGCGGCCTGGGCGGCGGCGATGCGCTGCTGGCTGCGCAGGGCGTATTCGTCCTGGTATTCGCGGCTGACGCCATAGCGCTCGGCGACGATGTCGGCGGTGTCGATCATCGGCATCCACAGGTCCGGCCGGATCTTCATCAGCTTCTCTTCGGTGAAGCGGAAGGTGTTCATGTGGCCGCCCATCTGCACCAGCGAGATCGACTCGACCCCGCCGCCGACGGCGACGGCCGCGCCTTCGTTCTTCACGTAGTGCGAGGCCGAGGCGATGGCCTGCAGGCCCGACGAGCAGAAGCGGTTGATGGTGGTCCCGGCGGTGGTGATCGGCAGGCCGGCCCAGATGGCGGCGTTGCGGGCGACGTTGTGGCCGGTGGCGCCTTCGGGGCCGCCGCAGCCCAGCACCACGTCCTCGACCTCGGCCGCGTCGATCTTGGCGCGGGCGACGGCGTGCTGGATGGCGTGGCCGGCCATGGCCGCCCCGTGGGTGTTGTTGAACCCGCCGCGGCCGGACTTGGCCAGGCCCGTCCGAGCGTAGGAGACGATGACCGCTTCACGCATAGGCGTTGTTTCCTCAAACGGTAGTTTGAAATTGGACCGGCACCCTAAGCCAGACTTCTCCACCGCGCCAGTTGCCGCGAACGTAAAGGGCTTGACCGTTTTCGGGCGGCGGGCGCACGCTGATTATCAACGATAAGATAGACGGGAGGCGGCCGGTGGAACGGGCCTATGATCTGGTGATCCGGGGCGGCCTGCTGGTGGACGGAAGCGGCGGCCCGGCGCGGGAGGCCGACGTCGCCGTCCGGAACGGGCGCATCGCCGCCGTGGGCCGGATCGCCGGCTTCGGCGTCGAGGAGATCGACGCCCGCGGCCTGGTCGTCACGCCGGGTTTCGTCGACATCCACACCCACTATGACGGCCAGGCGACCTGGGACGCGCGCATGCAGCCTTCGTCCTGGCATGGCGTCACCACCGTGGTCACCGGCAATTGCGGGGTCGGCTTCGCCCCCTGCGCGCCCAAGGACCGCGACCGGCTGGTGCGGCTGATGGAGGGGGTCGAGGACATCCCCTTCCCGGTGCTGACCGAGGGCCTGCCCTGGGGGTGGGAGAGCTTTCCCGACTATCTGGGCGCCCTGGAGGCGCGGGCCTTCGACGTCGACATCGGGACCCAGCTGCCGCACGCGGCCCTGCGGGTGTTCGTCATGGGCGAGCGCGGCGTCGACCGGGAGCCGGCGACCGAAGCCGACATCGCGGCCATGGCCGCAATCGCCCGCGGGGCGGTCGAGGCCGGGGCCCTGGGCTTTTCGACCTCGCGCACCCTCAACCACCGCGCCAGCGACGGCCGGCCGACCCCGACCCTGACCGCCGGGGAGGACGAGCTGACCGGCGTCGCCCTGGGCCTGAAGGCGGCGGGGCGCGGCGTGCTGCAGGCGGTGTCCGACTTCGCCGACCCGGTCGCCGAGTTCGCCATGCTGCGGCGGATCGTCGAGGCCTCGGGCCGGCCGCTGTCCTTCACCCTGGCCCAGAGCGGCCGCGCGCCCGACGGCTGGAAGACGCTGCTGGCCGGGGTCGAGGCCGCCGTCGCCGACGGCCTGCCGATCAAGGCCCAGGTCTGCGGCCGCGCCGTCGGCGTGCTGTTCGGGCTGGAGCTGACCCTCAACCCGTTCAGCGGCCGGCCGACCTATCGCGACATGGCGGGCCTGTCCCTGGCCGAAAAGGCGGCCCGCCTGGGCGACCCGGCCGTCCGCGCCCGGCTGCTGGGCGAGACGGCGGAGCCCGGAACGCCGCTGGCCGGAGCCATGCTCAACGCCTGGGGCGAGATGTACCTGATGGGCGAGCAGCCCGACTACGAGCCGACGCCCGACCTCACCGTGGCGGCCCTGGCGGCGGCCCGGGGCCTGGCGCCCGAGGTCGTCGCCCTCGACCACATGCTCGAACGCGGCGGCCGGGGGATGATCTACCTGCCGTTCCTGAACTACGCCGACGGCTCGCTCGACCCGTCCTTCGCCATGCTCAGCCACGCTCACACCGTTCCCGGTCTCAGCGACGGCGGCGCCCATGTCGGCATGATCTCCGACGGCAGCTTCCCGACCTCGATGCTGACCCATTGGACGCGCGACCGCACGCGCGGGCCCAGGCTGTCCCTGGAGGCGGTGGTCAGGATGCAGGCCGCCGACACCGCCGCCGCCGTCGGCCTGCTCGATCGCGGCCGCGTCGCGGTCGGTCTGCGCGCCGACCTCAACCTGATCGACTACGACAACCTGACCCTGCATGCGCCGCAGGTGGCCTACGACCTGCCGGCCGGCGGGCGACGGCTGATCCAGAAGGCCAGCGGCTACGCCGCCACCATCGTCGCCGGCCAGGTCACCTATCGCGACGGCGAGCCGACCGGGGCCCTGCCCGGACGGCTGGTGCGGGGCGCGCGGGCCGCGCCCAAGACCCTGGCGGCGGAATAGGGGAGCGGCCGCGCGTCAGGCCTTGCCGCCCAGCATGCCGCCGACGCCGGGGATCGAGCGCAGCACCTCGCCCAGCTTGTCCTCGCCGACCTTCTCGACGACGAACTGCTGGGCGATCGGCAGCACCTGTTGCAGGTCGCTCATCTGGACGCCGTCGCGGCCCAGCTTCTGCACCAGGGCCATGGCGTCCGACATCGCCGCCCCGCCCGAGCCGCCGAACCCCTTCATCAGGCCGCCGAGCAGCCCGCCGCCCTGCTGGGCCGGGGCGCCCTCGGCCGCCAAGCCGGCGGCGCCGGGAACGGCGTCGAACAGCTCGGCCACCTTGGCGCCGTCGCCGTGTTTCTGGATCAGCCCGAGCGCCCCCGACAGGGCCGCGCGGACCTGATCCGGGCCCAGGTTCGACCCCGCCGTCACCCGTTCGATCAGTTGCTCGATCATCGTCCGTTCCTTCGCTCCGCGCGTTGCGGCCTCATTCGCCGAAGCCCGCGCCCGGCGTCAACGGCGCCAGGCGGACGAGGCGCGAATCGGCCACCGCCGCCGTGCGGTGCTTGACGTGCTCGCGATAGGCCGGATCGACCACCATGGCCAGGAAGGCGCCGGCGTTGGGATATTCGGCGATGAAGGCCAGGTCCCAGCGCTCGTCCGGCGGCCCGGTGACCACCGTCTCGGGCCGTCCGGCCCAGACCTGCCGCCCGCCCAGCCGGGCGAACAGCGCCGCCGTCTCGCGGCCATAGGCGCGGTAGGCCTCCAGCCCGGTCAGGCCCTGGCCGTGATTGGGATGGTCCAGCGGATAGGCCGCCAGGGGCCGCAGCCGGATCAGGTTGAGCATCTGGATCGGCGTGTCGCGGGGCAGGGCCTTGAAGGCCTCGAACTGCGCGCGTTCGGGATCGACGCATTCGGTCATCGGCGGGCTCCTTCCTGCGGCCGGGGTCAGGCCTCGTCCTGCTCCAGCGCCCGCAGCACCGCCGGATGGCGGCGGGCCAGGCGCACCAGCAGCTCGACCAGCCCGTCCTTGTCCTCGATCTCCAGCCCCTCGCGCAGCCGGGCGAGGCGGTGGCGGGCGGCCTGCACGCGGCCGGCGTCCAGGTCGCGGGCGGTCAGGGCGACGGCGGCCAGGTGCTTGCACAGGCCCCAGTCCTCGAAGGCCGGGCAGGAGCAGCGGCTGTCGGCGACGCCGCCGGCGAACTCGACCGCATAGACCTCCTCGCCCTTGACGTGGGCCACGACCACGTCGCCGTCGACGCCGACGATCTCGACGCGGCCGTCGGCGAAATAGGCCTCGCCGCGGGCGAACAGCCGATCGCCCAGGGCCTCGCGCAGGGCTTCGATGTCGATATGCGGACCGTTCACGCCTGGGCCTCGATGTTGTGGATGTCGTCGTCGGACAGGCCGAAATGGTGGCCGATCTCGTGCACCAGCACGTGGGCGATCAGCTCGTCCAGGGCCACGTCGCCGCGCTCGGCCCATTCGTCGAGGATCGGCCGGCGATAGAGGAACACCATCGAGGCCGACGGCGCGGGGTCGAACACCGAGCGGCGGGAAAGGTCGACGCCGTGATAGAGGCCGGTCAGCTCGAAGGCGTCCTCGATCCCCAGGCTGTCGAGGACGGCCTCCTCGGCGAAGTCGCTGACCCGGAACTGCACCTCGCCGGCCAGCCGGCGGAAGGTCTCGGGCAGGGCGGCGAAGGCAGCCTCGGCCAGTTCGGCGAAGTCGTCCAGGCTGGGCGCGCGGGCGCCGGTCCAGGCGGCGGGGGAGGACTGGGTCATGATCGGGCGATAAGGCCGGATCATTCGTCCGGCATCAAGATGTGCGGCGCCTCGGGCGGGCGAACCTCGAACAGGCCGACGTCCAGCGGCTGCTGCGGGCGCACCGGCAGCAGGGGCTGGTCGGCCAGGGCCTTCACCGTTTCGCGGTCGAGATCGCCGGCCTGGGGCGAGCGCCGCGCCCGCCGCGCCTGGGCCAGCCCGGCGCGCTGGCCGGGGTCGACGACGCGCCAGTAGCTGACCGACAGCCGCCAGGCCGTCGGCGGCGGCGGAGCGGGAGGCGGCCAGCGCCGCCCCTCGGCGAAGGTCGGCCGGGCCTGGCCGCGGACCGGCGTGCGGCCCCGCCGCCGTTCGACCGTCTCGCGCAGCTGGCAGAAGCGGTCCTCGGGCGCGACCGGAGCACGGCCGGGGCGCTCGTCGTCGACCCGCCCGGCGAAGGCGTCCAGCGCCGCCTCGCGGTCGACATAGGCGCTTCCGGCGGCCTCGCTGACGAACTCCACCGCCACGCCGGCGAGGTCGCGGGCCTCGCTTTCCCGGGCGGCGCGGCCCAGGGGCTTGGACAGCGCCTCGTCGGCGTTGCGGGCGACGGGATAGCGGACGGCGGCCATGACCCCGCATTCTGACCCAATCTCGACACGATCCAACCGGTTTGATCGTCGCGCCGCCGCCGCATTCGCCAGCCGTCGCGCCTGGGCCTATGGTGGCGGATGGTGATTCGCCGACGCGGCGGCTCGCCGGTTTGAAGCGCTATCCTTGGGGCCATGGGCTTAAACGACCTTGTTCTGGCCGCCGCCGTGGGCGCGGTGCTGTTGGCCGTCTCCGCGACGCTGGCCGCCCTGGCCCAGCGCCGCCGCTCCGACGCGCGCGTGGCGGCGCTGCAGGCCCGGCTGGACGCGGTGGAAGGCCGCGCCGAGGCGGCCTCGGCCTCGGCCGAAGCCTTCGACAGCGCCCTGCTGACGGTCGAGGACGGCCGCGCCGCCCTGGCCTCGGGCGAGGACGCCCTGGCGGCCTGCGCGCGGATGCTCGGCGTCGAGCCTGAGCCCGCCGTCGTGGTGCACGCCCTGATGCGCGCCGATCCCGAGCATGGCCGCCGGCTGAAGACCCTGTTCGACGCGGGCGAGCCCTGCACCTTCGAGGCGCGCGGGCCGGCCGGCCTGATCAGCGTCGAGGGGCGCGCCGCCGGGGCCTTCGCCTGGCTGCGCCTGACCGCCCTGGCCTCGGCCGACGCCGGCCTGCCCACCGCCGCCCGTTTCGCCGCCTTCATCGACAGCCTGCCGTCGCCGGCCTGGATCAGCGGCGCGGGCGGCGCGTTGCTGTGGGCCAACAGCGCCTGGCTCGACGCCGCCGAGGCCGAGAGCCTGGCGGACGCCGCGGCCCGGGGCCTTGCCTTCGACCGCGGGGCCGACGCGGTGATCGCCGAGGCCGCCAACCTGGGCGAGCGGCGCGAGAGCCTGCGCTGGGCCCCGGTCAAGGGCCAGCGCCGGGCCTTCAACGTCGCCGCCGCGCCGCTGGCCGGCGGCGGGGTGGGCGCCTTCGCCCTCGACGTCACCGACGCCGAGGAGCTGCGCGAGGCCCACAAGCGCCATGTCAGCGCCCACGACGAGACCCTGAACCACATCGCCGACGCGGTGGCGATCTTCAGCCAGGGCCGGCGCCTGGCCTTCCACAACACCGCCTTCGCCGACCTCTGGGGCCTGGAGCCGGCCTGGCTGGCCGAGCAGCCGACCCACGGCGAGGTGCTCGACCGCCTGCGCCAGCGGCGCCGCCTGCCCGAGACCGCCGACTACGCCCGCTGGAAGGCGGGCGAGCTGGCCCATTACGAGGCCCTGGGCCCGGCCCCAGACGACCTGTGGACCACGCCGGACGGCCGCACCCTGCGGGTGGTGCGCCAGCCGCACCCCCTGGGCGGCCTGCTGCTGCTGTTCTCGGACATCACCGGCGAGGTGCGGCTCAAGGCCCAGTACAACGCCCTGATCCAGGTGCAGCAGGCGACGCTGGACAAGCTGAACGACGCCGTCGCCGTGTTCGGATCGGACGGGCGGCTTCGCCTGCACAACGAGGCGTTCGAGCGGTTCTGGAACGTCTCGGCGGCGGCGCTGGACGACGCGGGCGACTTCGACGGCGTGGCCGAGCTGTGCGTGCCGCGCCTGCACGACATGGCGTTCTGGCGCGACCTCAAGGCGCGGGTGGGCGACCCCGACCCGCAGGCGCGGGTGGCCATCGGCGGCGAGGCCCGCACCAGCGACGACCGCATCATCGCCTACCAGTCGCGGCCGCTGCCGGACGGCGCCACCCTGATCGCCTTCGCCGACGTCACCGACACCCGCCGCCTGGAGAAAGCCCTGGCCGACCGTTCGGCGGCGCTGGACGAGGCCGAGCGGCTGAAGCGCGACTTCGTCGGCAACGTCTCCTACGAACTGCGCACGCCGCTGACCACGATCATCGGCTATTCCGAGCTGCTCGACCATGCCGGCGCCGCCCTGCCCGAGCGGGCGCGCGGGCACGTGGCCTCGGTGCGCGCCGCCGCGACCCAGCTGGCCCGGTCGATCGACAACGTGCTCGACATGGCCCAGATCGACGCCGGCGAGATGGCGCTGGACCTTGGCGACGTGCCGGTCGACGCCCTGCTGACCGAGACGGCCGAGCGGTTCGCGCGCCGGGCGGCCGAGGTCGAGGTGGCGGTCGAGGTCGAGGTGGACGAGGCCGCGGGGGTCATCCGGGCCGACCGGCGCCGGCTGGGCCAGACCCTCGACCATCTGATGGAGAACGCCCTGTTCCAGACCCCGGCCGGCGGAACGGTGCGCATCAGCGCCCGCCGGGCGATGAGCGAGGTGCAGATCCAGGTCAGCGACACCGGGCGCGGCATCCCCTTCCACGTCCAGGCCCACATCTTCGACCGCTTCGTCGGCCGCGAGCGGGGCGGCCCCGGCCTCGGCCTCGCCCTGGTCAAGGCCCTGGTCGAGCTGCACGGCGGCTGGGTGGCGCTGGAGAGCGAGCCGGGGCAGGGCGCCACCTTCACCTGCCACCTGCCGGAGACCGCCTACGCCGGCGCCGGCCAGCCCGAGCTGCAGTTCTAGGCGTCGGAGGCGCGGGCGAAGCGGATGACGCTTTCGGCCCAGTCGGGGTCCTCGTGCAGGTTGCGCACCACGGTCTGGACCACCTCGCACAGCCGCAGCACGTCGTCGTCGGCGACGCCGCGAAGGGCCTGGTCGTTGAAGCGCCGCAGCCGCGCGACGGCGGCCTGGTAGGCCTCCGCGCCGAGATCGGTCAGCACCAGATGCACCTGCCGGCGGTCGTTCGGCGTGGCGACGCGCTGGACCAGCCCTTCAGCCACCAACTGGTCGACGGTCCGCGTCAGGGTGGTGCGGTCGACGGTGGTGTAGGCCGACAGCTCGCCCATCGAGCAGCAGGGAATGCGCTGGATGGTCAGGATAGCCCGCCACTTGGGCAGGCTGAGATCGATCTCCTCCAGCACCTCGCCGAAGGCCAGATCGCGACGGCGCACCGCCTGGAACAGCAAATAGAAGAAATACTCCTGCCGGCTGTCCTCCGGGACGGCCGGCGCGGCCTGGACGACGGCCATCTCCACTTCCGCCTGCGCAGGCATGCATCCCCCCGAACGCGGTTAACGTTTCGCTAAGAGCCATGTTTCTTGCAGATGCACAAGGTGCAGGTGCAGCTTGCGCAAATGCAATTTGTGCATTTGCACATTAATTCTTGACACCCGTGCTGGTTTCCCTTATCCGCGCGCCAGTTCTTCATCGCTTGGCTTTGCTTTCGACACGCGCCGATGACGCCGGCCGCGTGCTCGCCGATCTTCGAGCGTCGTCGGACGGTGTCTTTCTTGAACAGCAATCCTTCGCGGCAGGGCGACGAACTGCGCGCCCGGCTCGACATGATCGATATCGACGTGCGGTGCGCGCTCGGCTTCGGCCGCGCCACCCTGGCCGCGCTGGCGGCGATGTCGCAGGAGACCCGCGCGGCGATCGACACCGCCCTGGCCGAGGAGGCCGCGCTGGTGGCCATCGACGACCTGCGGGGCAGCGCGGCGGTGGCCGCGATCCTTGAGGAGACCCGGGTCCGGCTCGGCGAGACCGCGCGGCTGCAGGAATTCAGGGCGCAGGCGCTGGAGCGGCTGCTGGTCGCGGTCGCCGACGAAGGGCCCGGCGAGGCGGCCTAGCCGGGTGACGCCAGCCGCTGGTTCATCACCTCCAGCGATTTGAGCACGTCGGTGTCGACGACGGCGCCGTCCGAGCGGTCGCCGAGGGCGCGCAGCGTCCGCACGTAGATCTTCACCGCGTCGGCTCGCCAGCGCCCGTCGCCGCGCATCGAATCCAGGGCGTCGCAGAACAGTCCCGCGCAGCGCGACAGCGGCTCCAGGCCGTAGGCGCCGGCCAGGCCCAGCACGCCGTTCGACAGCTGGAAGATGCGGTCCAGCGGCGCGGGGTCGGCCTTGCACAGCGCCTCGATCTCGTCGATCGAGGCGTCGATGGCCTTCATGATGCCGGGTTTGGCCGCCTCCATCGCCGCGCCGGCGCGGCCGAGGGCGGAGGAGACCTCCAGGCCGAAGCGGACGTCGACCGCGTCCGCCAGCGGATTGGAGACGGCGAAGATGCGGGCGTCGCTCATAGATTGACCTTCATGGGTTTGATCAGCATGTCGATCTGGCCTTGCGACATGTTGGGTTCGGAGGCGGCGCCGATCTCGGGCGCGAGGTCGTCCTTACGGCGCCCCTTGGTGCCGACGGGCGGTCCGAAGTGCTGGAAGCGCCGGTCGGGGCCGGCGTAGCTGTTGGTCTCGACGAAGTGGCGCTGGTCCTTGCCGACCCAGACGATGCGCTCCATCAGCACGCCCGGCGTCACCGGCTTGGCCACCACGAAGTTGGCGCCGGCGTCGCGGGCCTCGGCCACGCGGTCGCGCTGGGTGGCCGAGGTGACCATCAGCACCGGGCAGTAGCGGTTGGGCTCCGGGGCGAAACGGCGGAGCCAGCGCACGAACTCGAAGCCGTCGGCGCCGTTGATCGCGGCCTCGACCAGCATCAGGTCGAATTCCTGCAGGTAGATCGCCTCCTTGGCCGAGGCGAGGCTGTCGCGCTTTTCCTGGCGGTTGAGGCCGAAGCTGGAGAGGATGCGTGAAATCAGTCCGCGGTGATCGGGGCTGTCGTCGACGATCAGCGCGCGGCTGCGCGACAGGTCGACCTTCAGGCTCGGCCGGACAGACGAGTTCGACGCGCTCATGGGGCTCCCCTAGAACAACTCGAAATCAGAACAATTCGAAGTCGCCGGCGTCGCCCAGGGCGCCGGCGTGAGGTTCGGCCTTCTCCAGGCTGCGAGCCAGGGCGGCCAGCGGCACCGCGCGCAGCGCCGCCGTCAGGTCGACCTCATGGGCGGCGGCCGGCTCGTCCGACAGCACGCCGACATAGCGGGCCAGCGCCGCCAGGTGCTGGGTGACGCGGTCGAGGGCCTGGAGCTCCTCCATCGCCCGTTCGTCCAGTCCGGCCAGCCCGGCCAGGCGGGCGCAGGTCGATTCCAGGCGCGCGCCTTCGCCCGCCAGTCTTTGCAGTTCGTCGGCCACGCCGACCAGCGCCCCGGCCAGGGTGTGGGCCGCCGGTTGCGCCATGGGCGCGGTCTTCACGGCGGCTTCGCCCATCAGAACAACTCCAGATCGCCTTGGTCCACGGGAGCTTTGACCGCTGAACGTTGCTCCCGAATGAAGATTTGGTCTTCCGACGGATCGAGCAGCCGCTGGAAGGCCTGGCCGGTGGCCGGCCAGTAGCGGATGCGGCGGGCGCGCTCGCCGCCGAGGTCGCCGCCGCGCACGGGAATGCCTTCGGCGCCGAGGAAGCGGGTGGCGAAGGCGGCATTGTCCGCGCCGATGTTCTTGAGCCGCTGGAACAGGCAGGCCCCGCCGAACAGCTTGGCCTCCAGGCGGTCGCGCCGCGCGCCGGCCTGGAGCAGCCTGTTGATCAGCATCTCCATGGCGTGCACGCCGTAGCGGCGGGCCTCTTCGCCCTCGAACCCGCCCTCGCGGTCGGGCAGCAGGAAGTGGTTGATCCCGCCCAGCCCGGCGGCCGGGTCGCGGATGCAGGCGGCCACGCACGAGCCCAGCACCGTGGTCATCACCACGTTGGGGTCGTCCGAGACCTCGAACTCGCCCTGCCCGACGTGGACGGTGCGCTCGCGTCCGGCGGCGAAGGACTGGGACGGGCCCAGGTTCATGTCAGCTGCCCGAAGACCGCTTCGATCTTCTCTTTCAGGGTGGCCACGGTGAACGGCTTCACCAGGTAGTTGTTGACCCCGTACTGCACCGCCCGCTGCACCAGTTCGGCGTCGGCGCGGCCGGTGAGCATGATCACCGCCGTCGTCCGCAGCGGCGGGTGCGAGCGGATGGCGCGCAGCAGGCCCAGCCCGTCGAGCTTGGGCATGTTGAAGTCGGTGACCACCAGGTGCGCCGGCTTTTCGAGCAGCACCCGCAGCCCGGCTTCGCCGTCGGCCGCCTCGCGGATGTCGGTCATGCCGATCTGCTGCAGGCCGGCGCGGACCAGGGCGCGCATGGTCAGCTGGTCGTCGACGACGAGGGCGCGGATGGATGAGGCGGCGGGCATCTTATGTCGTCCCTAATGAGCTGCGCAGGCGTCCAGGATCAGTCCGCCCAGTCGTGAAAGTGAGGCTTGGCGCTCGACGGCGCCGAGTTCGAAAGCCGCGCGCGGCATGCCGTAGACCACGCTGCTGGCCTCGTCCTGGCCGAGCGATCGCGCGCCGGCCTCGCGCATGGCCAGAAGTCCCCTGGCCCCGTCGCGGCCCATGCCGGTCAGGATGACGCCCAGGGCCTTGGCCCCCATGGTCGTCGCCACCGAGCCGAACAGCACGTCGACCGAAGGGGAATGGCCGTTGACCGGCGGGCCCTCGAGCAGGCGGCAGCGCAGGCCGCCGGCCCGCTCCACCGCCAGGTGGCGGTCGCCCCCGGGGGCCAGATAGATGCGGCCGACCTCCAGGGGGGCGCCGTCGCTGGCTTCTTCCACGTGGGCGGCGCAGGCGCTGTCCAGCCGCCGGGCGAAGCTCTTGGTGAAGGTCGCCGGCATGTGCTGGGTGATGACCGTGGGCGGACAGTTGTCCGGGAAGATCGACAGCACCTGCAGCAGGGCCTCGACCCCGCCGGTGGACGAGCCGATGGCCACCAGGGCGCCGTTGGGGCGGAAACCCTCGCGCGCCGCCGGCCGGGCGGCGGTCCGCGGGCCTTCCAGCGGGCGCAGGCGCGAGCGGGCGGCGACCTTCACCTTTTCCGGCAGGTCGGCGAAGGCCTCGGCGGCGCTGACGCCCGGGCCGGGCTTGGCCACGCATTCGACCGCGCCCAGCTCCAGGGCCTCGATGGTGGTCTCGGCGCCGGCCTGGGTCAGGGTCGAGATCATGATCACCGGCGTCGGGCGCAGGCGCATGATCTTTTCCAGGAACTCGATGCCGCTCATGTTCGGCATCTCGACGTCGAGGGTGACGACGTCGGGATTGAGCCGTTTGATCGCCTCGCGCGCCTCCAGCGGATCGCCCGCCCCGCCCAGGACCTCGATGTCGGGGTCGCGGCGCAGGGCGGCGCTGATCACGCCGCGCATGGTGGCCGAATCGTCGACGACGAGGACGCCGATCCGGCTCATCGGGCCGCTCCCTTCAGCCGGTAGACGGTCAGGCCGTCGCTGACCAGCCGGCCGTCGTCGCCGGTGACGCGCTCGGAATGGCCGATATAGAGCCGGGCCTGCGGGGTCATGATGTCGATGAACCGCCGCCAGACCGTCTCCTGGGTCGGTTCGTCGAAATAGATCACCACGTTGCGGCAGAAGATCACGTCGAAGCGGCCGTTCATCGGCCAGGGCCGCACCAGGTTCAGCTCGCGGAAGGCGATGAGGTCGCGCACCTCGTCCGAGAAGCGCCAGACGTCGTCGCCCAGCTCCGGCGCGCGCTTGAGGCGCGAGCGGTCCGAGGACGGCACCGCCTCCAGCAGGTCGCGGCGATAGGCCCCCTCGCGCGCCACGGCGACGACGTTGGGGTCGATGTCGGTGGCCAGGATCTTGACGTCGTGCTGGGCCGCGTCGGGCATGGCCGCCAGCAGGGTCAGGGCCATGGAATAGGGCTCCTGGCCGCTGGAGCAGGCCGACGACCACAGCCGCACCCGCCCGCCGGCCCGGGCGCGGGCCACGAGGTCGGGCAGCACCCGCTCGCGCAGGTGGTCGAAATGGTGCGGTTCGCGGAAGAAGCGGGTGACGTTGGTGGTCAGCGCCGCCAGCATGGCCTGGCGCTCGTCGACGCCGGCCTCGTCCTGGATCAGGGCGCAATAGTCGTTGAAGCTCGACAGGCCCAGCAGGCGCAGGCGTTTGGCCAGCCGCGAATAGACCAGGGTCGCCTTGGTCTCGGGCAGATAGATGCCGGCGTCGCCGTGCAGCACGGCGGCGATCACGCGGAAGTCGTCGGGGGTGAAGACGAACTCCCGCTCGGCGCTGGCGGGCTGCGCCGAATTGCCCCGACCGACCGACGTCATGCGGCTTCGGCCTCCCGCTCGTCGAGGACGCAGGCGAGATCGATCAGGCTGATCATGCGGCCCTCCATCGCGATCAGACCACGGACGAATTGCGTGGTGGAGTCGCTGGCCACGTCCGGCGTCTTCTGCACGGCGTGGTCGGCGGTCGACAGGATGTCGCAGACGGCGTCGACCAGCAGGCCCATCTGCCGGCGGCCGATCTGCACCACGATGATGACGTGGCGGGCGGTGGCCTCGGCGACGCCGAGGCCGAGGCGGGCGGCCAGGTCGATGACCGGCAGCACCGCGCCGCGCAGGTTGATGACTCCGCGCACATAGGTCGGCGAATGCGGCACCGGCGTCGCCGGCGTCCAGCCGCGGATCTCGCGCACGGCCATGATGTCGACGCAGAACTCCTGCTCGCCGATGCGGAAGGAGATCAGCTCGCTCTTGTCGGACCCGAAGGCGATTTCGCTCATGTCTAGGTTCCAGTCCGGGCCAGGGGTTCGCGGGCGGGCGGGTCGCGGCGGTTGGCGACGCGGCGGTTGGCGGTCACCACCCCGTCGATGTCGAGGATCAGGGCCACGCGGCCGTCGCCCAGGATGGTGGCGGCGGCGACGCCCTCGGTGGGGCGGTAGTTGGCCTCCAGGCTCTTGATGACCACCTGGCGCTGGCCCTGGATGTTGTCGACCATCAGGGCGACGCGGCCGGCGCCTTCGCTCTCGACCAGCAGGGCGACGCCCTCGGTGGGATCGACCCGCGTGCGCGAGAAGCCCATGGCCTGGCCGATGTCGATCAGCGGCACGTAGACGTCGCGGATCTGCAGGACGAAGTTGTCGGGCCCCAGCGGCCGCACCTCCTCGGGGCGCGGCTTCAGGCTCTCGACGATGGCCGTCAGCGGCGCGACCAGGGTCTGGTCGCCGACCGAGACCACCATGCCGTCGAGCACGGCCAGGGTCAGGGGCAGGCTCATGGTGAAGCGCGAGCCCTGGCCCGGCTGCGACGAGATCGAGATGCGCCCGCCCAGGGCCTGGACCGACTTCTTGACCACGTCCATGCCGACGCCGCGGCCGGAGATGTCCGAGATCGCCGCGGCGGTGGAGAAGCCGGGCAGGAAGATCAGGTTGTCGATCTCCTCGTCGGTCAGCACGGCGTCGGCCGCGATCAGGCCCTTCTCGATGGCCTTGGCCTTGACCCGCGCGCGGTCGACGCCCTTGCCGTCGTCGCTGACCTCGATGACGATCCGCCCCGAGCGGTGGCCGGCGGTCAGCCGCACCGAACCCTCGGCCGGCTTGCCGGCGGCCTCGCGGTCGGCGGGGCTCTCCAGGCCGTGGTCGATGGCGTTGCGGATCATGTGGGTGATCGGCTCGGACAGCCGCTCGACCACGGTCTTGTCGACCTCGGTGTTCTCGCCTTCGGTGACCAGGCGCACGCGCTTGCCGACGGCCTCGCCGACCTCGCGCACCAGGCGCGGCATGCGCTGGAACACCGATTTCACCGGCTGGGCGCGGATGGCCATGACGCTGTCCTGGATGCCCCGGGTCAGGTGCTCCAGATCGGCCAGGGCCAGGTTGACGTCCGAGGCCTGGCCGGCGCCGCTGCTCTCCATCACCCGCTGGGCCAGCATGGCCTGGTTGATGACCAGTTCGCCGACCAGGTTGATCAGGCGGTCGACGCGTTCGAGGTCGACGCGGATGGTCTGGGGCGCGGGCAGGGCGGCGCTTTCGGCGGCCTTGGCGGGCGCGGTCTCGGCCTTGCCGGGCGCGCCGGCGGGCGCGGCGGCGATGATGTCCTCGATGGCCGGGGCCAGCAGCGGCGGCGCCTCGGCGCCCGCCGTCCCGATGGCCAGCAGCGAGCTGAGCAGGTCGATGGCGGCGTCAGGGGCGGCGTCCGCGGCGGCGATGTCGAGGTCGCAGTCCTCGTCGACGAAGCTGAACACCTCGCGCACGGCGGCCTCGTCCGTCTCGCCGGTCAGGCGCACGGTCCAGTCGAGATAGGCGCCCTCGGGGTCCATGGCGTCGAGCAGCGGCACGGCCTCGGCGTCGACCTCGACCTCGATCCGGCCGAGCGAGCCCAGCTCGCGCAACACCAGCACGGCGTCGTTGGCCTTGTTGTAGAGCGAGGCGTGCGGCTTGAAGCGGATGATCCAGGCGGCCTGCGCCGCCCCGGCCGGCTCTTCGTCCAGGGCGACGGTCATCGGCGTGAAGCTCAGGCCCTCGAACTCGGCGGGGGCCGCTTCGTCGCCGCCGTGGGCCTCGCCCTCGGTCAGGGCGACCAGGGCCGCGGCGATGGCGTCCGAGCGGGCCTCATCCGCCGTCCCGCCGTCGCGGGCTGCCGAGACGTGGTCGGCCAGCATGTCGGAGGCCCGCAGGAGGGCGGCGATGACCTCGTGGCCGGCCTCGGTGACGCCGCCGCGGATCTGGTCGAGCAGGTTCTCGAAGACGTGGGCGAAGCGCACCAGCGGGTCGAGCCCGAAGGCGCCGCCGCCGCCCTTGATCGAGTGGACGGCGCGGAACACCGAATTGATCGTCTCGGCGTCGTGCTCGCCCTGCTCCATCGCGAGCAGGCCTTCCTCCAGCTGGGCGAGAAGCTCCTCGCATTCCTGGAAGAAGGTGACGCGAATCGCCTCCATCGGATCCATGGTCGGTCCCCGGTCGGTCAGGTTCAGGCGGCGACGCGGCGAACGGCGTCGACCAGCTTGGTCGGGTTGAACGGCTTGACGATCCAGCCGGTGGCGCCGGCCTCGCGGGCGCGGGCCTTCTTCTCCGGCTCGCTCTCGGTGGTCAGCACCAGGATCGGCGTGGCGCGGTGGGCGGCGTCGCCCCGCACGGCCTCGATGAAGCCGAAGCCGTCCAGGCGCGGCATGTTGATGTCGGTGATGATGACGTCGGGCCGCTCGGTCTGCAGCACGTCGAGGCCGTGGACGCCGTCCTCGGCCGTCACCACCCGGAAGCCGGCGGCGCTCAGGGTGTGGTTCAGCATCTCGCGGATCGTGCGGGAGTCGTCGACGGTCAGTACGGTCTGTGTCACGCCACAACATCCTTTTCGTGAGTGGGTTCGAGCCCGGGCGCGCCAAGCAGGGCCAGGGCGTTCTCGAAGGCGGGGGAGCTGACGGCGATGTGCAGGGGCTGGCCGTCGGCGGTCCAGGTCTTGCGGGCGCTGACCAGCACCTGGAAGCAGGGGCCGCTGAGGCGCTCGACCTCGCCGGCGTCGATCTCCAGCGGCCGGCCGCGACGCTGCAGCAGGCTTTCGCGAAGGGGGGCGGCCTGGTCCAGGCCCAGGTTGGCGGGCAGGCGCAGGGCGTCGGCCGGATGGTCGTTCATGGGGTTCCCCGTCCAAATCCAACCCGCAGGCCGCCAAGCCCTACCGCATGGGCGGGCCGAAGGTTCGATCCAGGGACCATTCTGACGGCGGACACCATCCAATTGGTTAACGTTGCGGACCGCGCATGGTCATTTCCATCGCCTTGCGAGCCGCCGCGACCGGCCGACCAGCCTTTCCCCCGCATCGCCCCCCCGCAGTCAGAAACCGTCCTTTCTGATCCCTTCCATTCGACCGTCTAAGGATTGGTTAAATGCGGGAATCGGCCCGCCCCGGCGCCTCGCCGGTCGCCGGCCCCCGGAGGCGGCGGCGCCTTCGCCGTCCATGGCCCCGCCGAAACCCGTGGCGACGATCGATTGCGCCCAGGCGCGCACGCTGGAAGCGTTCTGGCGGGCCTATGTCGACGCCGCCCGGCCGACCGGGGCGGACCTGTTCGGCCGCAACCTCGACGCCTTCTGGGACGCGGTCGAGCACCAGGGCACCGGATGGCCCGGCGAGGTCCAGCTCGTCTTCACCAACACCGCCGCGCTCGCCGGGTTGCGGACGGCGGGCGGGGGCTCGCTGCTGGACGGGCTGCGGCGGATCGCGGCGGAGGCGACGCGGATCGCCGTGCGCCTGGCCTGAGGCCCCGGCGCCGGCCTATTGCCTATGGTCGCCGCTGAGCACGATGAGGGCGCGGCAGGGCTCGGCGCCGTCGGCCAGGAAGGCGTGGGCCATGCCGGCGTCGAAATAGACGGCGTCGCCCCGCACCAGGCGCAGCGGCGCGTAGAGCTCGGAATGCATGACCATCGCGCCGTCCAGCACCAGGGCGTAGGCCTCGCCCTCGCGACGGACATAGCCGCCGCAGTCCTCGATCGAGCGGGCCCTGACCTCGGCGATCACCGGCGTGAACGGCTTGCCCAGCAGGTCGTGCGCGGCCGCGCGCAGGCGGCCGATCGGGGCGTCGAGCAGCGCTCCGTCCTGGGCCCGGATCACCGAGCGGCGGCCGGAGGCCGACGAGGCGTCGCCCGCCTGGGCCTTGGACACCGCCTCGGCCTCGGCGTCGACCAGCCGCTCCAGGTCGATCTCCAGCGCCTTGCAGATGCGCATCAGCTTGTCGTAGCCGAGCGAGGTCTGGCCCAGCTCGACCTTGGACAGGGTGGACAGCGGAATGGTCGACCGCTCGGCCAGTTGCGCGAGGGTCCAGCCCTTGGCGAGGCGCAGTTTGCGCACGGCGGCGCCGGCTTTTTGCGATAGACGCGATTTCACGTGCGAAAACCCTTCGCCAGTCACCCCGCGTACTCTTCACCTGCGCACCGTGCGCTCCGTCGAGGACGCCCTAGGCGAGCTTCAAGACCCGAGGGCCTCTTGCGGTCGAGGCGCGGCCCGATTCGCCTGATAGGCGAGAAATATGGTTTACACGACCTTTCGCGCGTCGCCAAACCCGTGCGAGCGTCAATTCATTCAAGATGTTAGGCGAACGGCGTTCGAAGCAGGGCGATCTCGCCCGCAACGTCTAGCTGCGCCAGCGCAGGACGCCGCCCTCGACCGGGTTCTCGAACGGCCGGCCGCCGGCGCGGGCGGCGGTCCATTCGCGCTTGAGCGCCTGGTACCACTTGGCCTGTTTGTCGGCGTCGTCGATCCACAGCAGCGAGGGATCGTAGCGCAGGCCCTCGTTCTGCAGGTTCACCATGTCGCCGTCCTGGCGCAGGAAGGCCTTGGCCCCCAGCCGCAGAAAGGGTTTGAGCAGGCCGACCAGCCAGTGGTCGGACCAGGTGATCTGGGTGATGCGGGTCTGCTTGTCGTTGACCGGCGTCAGGCAGGTCAGGGTCAGCACCTGGCGCGGGCCGACGACGATGTGCTCCCAGCGCAGGCCGGGCAGGCGGAAGGTGATCTCGGTGGCCGGCGCCCCGCCCAGCAGCTTGTAGGCGTAGCTGTTCGACGACGGCGCGTGGCGCACCATCGAGAATCCCGCCTCGCGCGGCTCGAACCTCTTGGCCTTGTCGTGCTGCGAATGCGAGGTCCGCCACCACCACTGCTGGTGGACGTAAGGCCCGTGCGCCGGGTCCATCAGGCCGATGACGGCATGGTCGATATGGGCGTCGAACACCATGCGGTCGATCATCTTCGGCCCGCCGCCCACCACGCCGGGGAAGGTCGGCGGCGGCTGGTCGGGTTCGCCCTCGCCGCGCGGGTCCGAGGTCATCCACACGAACACCAGGCCCTGGCTCTCGGCCGCGGGATAGCGGCGCACGCGGATGCGGGCGACGTCGACCTGCTGGTCGGCGACCAGGGACGGGATGGCCGAACAGGCGCCGTCGGTGCGGAAGCGCCAGCCGTGATAGGGGCATTCCACCGTCTCGGCGCCGTCGGCCTCGCGCGTCAGCTTGCCGGCCGACAGCGGCGCGGCGCGGTGCGGGCAGATGTCGCGCAGGGCGTAGACCTCGCCGTCCCGCGTGCGGCCGAGCAGCACCGGCTCGCCGAGGATCTCATAGCGCTGCAGCTTGCCGGGCTTGAGGTCGCCGGACAGGGCGGCGAAATACCAGATGTCGTGCAGGAAGCCCTGGCCGAAACGTTGCGGTTTCGGGGCTGCGCTGCGGGTCTTGATGTCGCCTTCGGCCATGGCCGGGTTTTAGCGATGTCTTGCGGACGCCGTAACCCCTCACCCTCCCATGGCCGCGCCATGGGGCCCTCCCTCTCCCTCGGTGAGAGGGCGATGGCGGGAGCATGAGGGCGTACGCCGCCGTCACCCCGCCGCCGTGGCGATCAGCCGGGCGTAGAAGTCGGTCATCAGCGCCAGGTTCTTCAGCGTCATGTGCTCGTTGGTGCCGTGGATCATCTTCAGGTCGTCCAGCGTGGCGACCAGGGGCTGGAAGCGATAGACGTCCTTGGCCACCGGCTGCAGGTAGCGGCTGTCGGTGCCGGCCACGACCAGGCCGGGCGCCACCGGGACCTTGGACTGGTCGGCGGCCAGGGCGGCGAGGATCTTCCAGCCGTCCGAGCGGGTCGACGACACCGGCGAGGGCTCGTTGGGGGTCTTGATCCAGCCCAGGGTCACCGGCAGGCCGGAAACCGCCGATTGCGCCCGCTCCATCACGTCCCTGGAGGTGTCGCCCGGCGCGATGCGGTAGTTGATCCAGCCCGAGGCGTCCTGCGGCAGCACGTTCTCCTTGGGGCTGCCCTTCAGCATGGTCGGGGCGATGGTGGTGTGCAGCATCGCCGCCCCGGCCGGGGTCTTGCCGAACTGCGAGGTCAGCAGCGGGGCGAACAGCCAGCTGTTGGCGGTCACCACCTTCATGGCCAGGCCGCCCTCGGGGGCCAGGGCCTTGACCATGTCGGCGCCCGGACCGGAGAACTTCAGCGGGAAGGGATGGTCGGCGATGGCCACCAGCGCCTTGGACAGGGTGACGACGCCGGTGTCCTTGGGCGGGGTCGACGAATGGCCGCCGGGGGCCTTGGCCGTGACCTTCAAGGTGGCGTAGCCCTTTTCGGCGACGCCGATGATCGCCGCCGGCTTGTGGGTCAGCGGGTGGTCGTCGATCACCGCCATGCCCTCGTCGAGCACCCAGTCGGCCGTGACGCCGGCCTTCTTGAGGAAGGCGGTCGCCGCCTGGGCGCCGGAGCCGCCGGCCTCCTCGTCCTCGCCCGAGACGATGTAGACGGTGCGCCGGGGCTTGAAGCCGCGCGCGGCCAGGGCGTCGGCGGCTTCGAACAGGGTGACCAGCGAGCCCTTGTCGTCGATCGAGCCGCGACCCCAGACGGCGTCGTCGGCGACGTCGCCCGAGAACGGCCCGTGCTTCCAGTCGCCCTCGGTGCCCGCCGTCACCGGCACCACGTCCTGGTGGGCCATCAGGATGATCGGGGCCAGGGACGGGTCCGATCCCCGCCACGTATAGACCAGCGAGTTCTTGCCGACGATGTCGCGCGTCATCGCCGCGTGGGCGGCGGGATAGGTGGCCTGGAGCCACTGGTGCAGCTTCTCCCACTCGCCGGCCTGGTTCTCGGCCGGGTCCTGGTGCGAGACGGTCTGGATGCGCACGGCCTCGCCCAGATGCTGGGCGGCGCGGGCGTTGTCGATCGGGATCGAGGCGGCCAGCTTGACCGCGCCGGCCTCGACCTGGGCCGGCGGCTTGTAGGTCGCCGTCCTGACCGCGACCACGGCCCCCAGGACCAGCACCGCGCCGACCGCGGTCAACGCGACGTTACGCACCAAGGCCATCGTATTCCTCCCCAATTTTGATCAACTTGGGGCCAAAGCGGCCGTCTGGACAAGAGCGCGCGCGGCGTTTCCTCTCCCGGCGGGAGAAGGGGCCAAAAGCGCGTCCGGGACGACTGAACGGCTCAACCGTTTCCGGCGGCGATCTCCTGCACCTCGTCGAAGGTGCGCAGGCCGGGGCGCTGGGCGCAGACCAGCACCCCCATGTTTCCGGGCAGGTGCTGGTTGTCGAGCATCTTCTCGTGGGCGGCGGGGATGGCGTCCCAGGCGAACACCTCCGACAGGCACGGGTCGATGCGGCGGTCGATGACCAGCTGGTTGGCGGCCGAGGCCTGCATCAGGTTGGCGAAGTGGCTGCCCTGCACCCGCTTCTGGCGCATCCACAGGAAGCGGGCGTCCATGGTCAGGTTGTAGCCGGAGGTGCCGGCGCAGATGGCGACCATGCCGCCGCGCTTGACCACGAACACCGACACCGGGAACGTGCTCTCGCCGGGGTGTTCGAACACCATGTCGACGTCGCGGCCGCCGGTGACCTGCCAGATCGCCTTGCCGAACTTGCGGCTCTCTTTCATGTAGTCGTTGAATTCGGGGCCGTTGACCTTGGGCAGCTGGCCCCAGCAGTCGAAGTCCTTGCGGTTCAGCACCGCCTTGGCTCCCATCGACAGCACGTAGTCGCGCTTGTCTTCGGACGAGACCACGCCGATGGCGTTGGCCCCGGTGACGGCGGCCAGCTGAACGGCGAACACGCCCAGGCCCCCGGAGGCGCCCCAGACCAGCACGTTCTGGCCGGGCTTCAGCTCATGCGGCTTGTGGCCGAACAGCATGCGGTAGGCGGTGGCCAGGGTCAGGGTGTAGCAGGCGGCCTCCTCCCAGGTCAGGTGTTTGGGGCGCGGCATCAGCTGGCGCGACTGCACCCGGCAGAACTGGGCGAAGCTGCCGTCCGGCGTCTCGTAGCCCCAGATGCGTTGGGTGGCCGAGAACATCGGGTCGCCGCCGTTGCACTCCTCGTCGTCGCCGTCGTCCTGATTGCAGTGGATGACCACCTCGTCGCCCGGCTTCCAGCGGCGGACCTTCCTGCCCACCGCCCAGACCACGCCCGAGGCGTCCGAGCCGGCGACATGGTAGGGCTGCTTGTGCACGTCGAGCACGCTCATCGGCTCGCCCAGCGCCGCCCAGACGCCGTTGTAGTTCACCCCGGCCGCCATCACGAGCACCAGGACCTCGTCCTCGCCGATGGTCCAGGTCGGCACCACCTCGACCTGCATGGCCGTCGCCGGGCGGCCGTGGCGCTCCTTGCGCACGGTCCAGGCGTACATCTTCTCGGGCACGTGGAAGGCCGGCGGGATCTCGCCGATCTCGTAGAGGTCCTTCACGGGCTGCGGCGACAGGGTGGTGGCGGCGTCCATGGGGCAAGCTTCCGACTTGGCGTTTCGTTGCACTGCAAAAGTTTTCGTCGAACGCTGTCGCGTTCGCGCCCGCCCGCCGCGTCGGCCCGGTGAAAGTCGACCCGTTAGGTGTGGCTATTGGGGTTTTGCGCGCATGATTCGGCCGTATGACCGCCATTCCGCAGCCGCATCGCCCAGGGCGAGCCTGTGACAACTGTTTGACCCTGGCAAGCGGATTCTTTTGCAGCGCAGCACGGATTGGGCTTAACTGCGCCGATCAAGAGGCCAGCAAGGCCCGGGCCCAGGGTTGAAGCCATGTCGGAAACGCCGTTCCAGCACGCGAAGGACCAGCCGTGGATCTTCCGCACCTATGCGGGCCATTCCACCGCCGAGACGTCCAACGCCCTTTATCGGGCCAACCTGGCCAAGGGCCAGACCGGGCTTTCCATCGCCTTCGACCTGCCGACCCAGACCGGCTACGACCCCGACCATGTCCTGGCCCGCGGCGAGGTCGGCAAGGTCGGCGTGCCGGTCAGCCATATCGGCGACATGCGCGCCCTGTTCGACGGCATTCCGCTCGACCGCATGAACACCTCGATGACCATCAACGCCCCGGCGGCGTGGCTGCTGGCGCTCTATGTCGCCCTGGCCGACGAACAGGGCGCCGACCGGGCGGCCCTGCAGGGCACCACCCAGAACGATCTCATCAAGGAGTATCTCTCCCGCGGCACCTACATCTATCCGCCGGGGCCGTCCCTGCGCCTGATCAGCGACATGATCGCCTGGTGCTACAAGGAGACGCCCAAGTGGAACCCGATGAACGTCTGCAGCTACCACCTGCAGGAGGCCGGGGCGACGCCGGAGCAGGAGCTGGCCTTCGCCCTGGCCACGGCGATCTCGGTGCTGGATGCGGTCAGGGCCTCGGGCCAGGTGCCGGAGGAAGACTTCGCCGTCGTCGCCTCGCGCATCAGCTTCTTCGTCAACGCCGGCATCCGGTTCGTCACCGAGATGTGCAAGATGCGCGCCTTCACCCAGCTGTGGGACGAGATCCTGCTGCAGCGCTACGGCGTGCAGGACGCCAAGGCGCGGCGCTTCCGCTACGGGGTGCAGGTCAACAGCCTGGGCCTGACCGAGCCGCAGCCCGAGAACAACGTCTATCGCATCCTGCTCGAGGCCCTGGCCGTCACCCTGTCCAAGGACGCGCGGGCGCGGGCCCTGCAGCTGCCGGCCTGGAACGAGGCGCTGGGCCTGCCGCGCCCGTGGGACCAGCAGTGGTCCCTGCGGCTGCAGCAGGTGCTGGCCTATGAGACCGACCTCCTGGAATACGAGGACCTGTTCGACGGCAGCCACGTGGTCGAGGCCAAGGTCGGCCGCCTGAAGGACGAGGCGCGGGCCGAGCTGGCGCGGCTGGACGCGCTGAACGCCGCCAATCTGGGCGAGGGCGGCGGCGGGCCGGCCGCCTCGATCGACTACATGAAGGCCGCCCTGGTCGCCTCCAACGCCGAGCGGGTGCGTGCGGTCGAGACCGGCGACCAGGTGGTGGTCGGGGTCAACCGCTGGACCGAGACCGAGGTCTCGCCGCTGTCGGCCGGCGAAGGCGCCATCGAGACCGTCGACCCGCGCCTGGAGGCCGAGGTGGTCGCCAGGATCAAGGCCTGGCGTGCGAGCCGTGACGCCGCCGCGGTCGAGGCGGCCCTGGCGAGCTTGCGCGCCGCCGCCCGTGACGGGCGCAACATCATGCCGCCCTCGATCGCCGCCGCGAAGGCCGGCGTGACCACGGGCGAGTGGGCGCAGGCTCTGCGTGAGGTGTTCGGCGAATATCGCGGCCCGACCGGCGTGGCGGTGGTGGTCTCCAACGACGGCTCCGAGGACATCGAGGCGGTCGCGCGCGAGGTCGAGCGGGTGTCCGAGGTGCTGGGCCGCAGCCTGACCTTCCTGGTCGGCAAGCCGGGCCTCGACGGCCACTCCAACGGCGCCGAGCAGATCGCCACGCGGGCGCGGGCGGTGGGCATGTCGGTGGTCTATGACGGCATCCGCTCGACCCCGGCCGAGATCGTCGCCCGCGCCAGGCAGGCGCAGGCCCATGTGGTCGGCCTGTCGATCCTGTCGGGCTCGCACCTCGACCTGGTGCAGGAAGTGGTGCGGCTGATGCGGGCCGAGGGCCTGGACAAGGTGCCGGTGGTGGTCGGCGGCATCGTCCCGCCCGAGGACGCCCTGGTGCTGAAACAGATGGGGGTGGCGCGGGTCTACACCCCCAAGGACTTCCAGCTCACCGGCATCATGGCCGACGTGGTCAAGGTGGCGGAGAAGGCGGCCTTGCAGCCGGCGTGACCTGGGCGTGCAGGCGCGCTAGTCTGCAATCATGACGCATCGGGCCCCGACCATGCAGCCGCCGCGCGCGACGGGAAAGGTTCTCGACCTTCTTGCATTTCTTATATGGGCCGGTTCGCTCGGTCTTTTGTACTGGCTGCACCAAACCTGCCTGCCCGGCGGGCGGATGTTCGGGCCTGAGTGGTCTGGGGTGTTCCTGCTGCCTTGGGCGGCCAAGTGGGTGCTGCAACGTCCGAGAATAGCGCGCTTTCTTGGCGACGGCGTCGCGCGCGGCGACGGGGTCTGGGTGACGTCGTGGGCGGAGAGAGGCGAGGCCCTGCTCACCTTGCTTGCCGTCATCGGCTTGTTCGTTCAAGCCGCAGCCCCGTTGCCGCCGGTGCTCATTCAGAAGAGCGATCACCTGGGCCTTGGATTATGGGTCGCGTCCTGCGCTGGGTTCGGCGTTCTGCTCATGGCTGGTCGGCGCAGGCTGAGATGCGAGGTCGTACTGCGCATCGACCGGTACGGCGTCTATTCCCGCAAATGGAAGGGCGCTCTGCCTTGGTCGGCGATCGACCGCATCATTCTCGTGGGCGCCGAGAACCATCCCAAGCGTTCTGGCGACGCCCAGGCGCTGCTATTGAGCGTCGGCGCCAATCAGCTCCCCGGGGTCAAGGAACGCACCCGCCGGGAGGGCGGGGTGCTGGAGCTCGAACTCGCGCCCGCCGGCCTTCGGCCGCGGGACGCCTTGAAAGCCATCCTCGCGCAACGGCCGCAATTCGCGCCAAGCTGAATATGGGCGGATCGTCAGTCGGGCTTCGCGTAAGCACGGCCGCCCAGCCGCCACGCCGCCGCCCAGCCCAGGAGCGCCAGCGGAATCAGGGCGGCGAACAGCCACGGGCCGCGGGCGGCCGCCAGCGCCGGATCGACGCCCTGGGCGAAGCCGAGGCCATGGGCCAGGGCGCTGGCGGCGGCCGAGCCGGCGGCGCCGCCGATCATCTGGGCGGTGGGCACGGCGGACGACCCCATGGCTCGTTCGTTCGGGGGCAGGGCTTCGATCACCCGCTTGGCGACGAAGGCCCAGGCCAGGCCGAAACCGGCCCCCATCAGCAGCAGTCCGCCGACGATGGCGACCTCGCCGCCGCGCGGGATCGCCCAGGCGCTGAGCGCCAGCCCGGCGACGACGACGCTCGCGCCCAGGCGGATGTTCGGGCCGTGCCATTTCGGCTTGGCCCCGGCGACCAACAGGGCGGTGATCGTCCAGCCGGCGGCGATGGCGCTGATCATATAGCCGGCGACCAGGGGCGAGGCGCCGTGGACGGCCTGGATGAAGGCCGGGCCGTAGACGCTGAGGCCGATGCCCGCCGCCTCCAGGGCGAAGATGATGAAATAGCCGGCGCCGGGGGCCGAGCCGAGGTCGTTGGCTTGGCGCGGCAGCAATCGGACGCTGGCGCGGGCGTTGACGCGCAACAGCGCCAGGAACCCGCCGCCGCCGAGCAGGGCGAGGCCCGCCGCCAGCCACGGCTCGCGGACCAGGCCGGCCGCCGCGATCAGGGCCACCGCCCCGGTCAGCACCGCCAGCTGTGGAACGGGGATGCGGCCGGAGCCCGGTTCGGACGGGACGGCCTTGAGCAAGGCCGGGGCGGCGGCCACGAAGACCAGGGCCTGGGCGGCGAACATCCAGAACGCCCCCCGCCAGAAGCCGGCCTCGGCGAACAGGCCGCCGACCAGCGGGCCGAGCAGGGTGGCCGCGCCCCAGACGCCCGAGATCGCCGCGAACACGCGCGGCCACAGGCGCTCGGGGAACAGTACGGCGATGGCGACGTAGCACAGGGCGACGATGGCCCCCGCGCCCAGCCCCTGGATCAGCCGGCCGGCCACGAAGGTCGCGAAGTCCGGCCCGAGCGCGCTCAGGCCGCAGCCGGCCGCGTAGACCAGGCCCGCCAGCATGGAGGCGCGCCGCAGGCCGAGGCTCATCGACAGCCGGCCGGCGCTGGCCCCGGCGACGATCGAGCCGAGCAGATAGGCCGCCGTCGCCCAGCCGAAATAGGCGTAGCCGCCGACGTCGCGGGCGACGCTGGGCATGATGGTGGCGGTGACCAGGGTGTCGGCGGCGTTCAGCCATACGCCCAGGCAAAGCAGGGCGAAGCGCGGCGCCAGGTCCCTGGCCAGAAGGTCGCGCCAGCCGGCGGAAGATTCCATCTCGTCCTACTCGTTCGGGGCCGCCGGGCGGAGGGGCCGTAGATGGACCCTGGCGCGGCGTTCGCCAAGCGCGCTCCGCCTTGACGGCCCGGCCGGCCGCGGCAGAGTGAACGGCGATAACAACAACACGCCCGTCCTGGGGAGGACCGACCATGCCGCTCGTGCCGTTCATCGATCTCGACGAGGCCTCGCCCGAGACCCGCGAGACCTTCGGAAAGCTGGCCGCGCCGCTGAACATCTTCCGCATGATGGCCAACGCCGAGACCTGCTTCGCCCCGACCCTGCGCCTGGGCGGGGCGATCCTGTCGAAGCAGCTGCTGAGCGCGGACCTGCGCGAGCTGGTCATCCTGCTGGCGGCCGAGCTGGAGGGCGGCGAGTACGAGTGGAACCAGCATGTCCCCATCGCGCTCGCCTGCGGCTGCGTCCAGGCCCAGATCGACGCGGTCGAGGCGCGCCGTTTCGACGACCCGGCGTTCGACGCGCGGACCCGGGCCCTGCTGGTCTTCGCCGCCCAGGTGATCGAGACCGTGCGCGCCGACGAGGACGTGGTGCGCGCCGCCCAGGCCCACTTCACCCCGCGCGAGATCGTCGAGACCATCCTGACCTGCGGCTTCTACATGACCATGGCGCGGCTGACCGAAACCACCCGCACCGACATCGACCCGCCGGCCGGGACGCGGGTGGTCGACGCGCTCAAGCGCCAGGAGGCCCGGGCGTGACCGGGGCGCTGGGGGCGATCCGCCAGACCGCCTACGTCGTCGCCGACATCGAGGCCGAGATGCGGCGCTGGGTCGAGGAGCTGGGCGTCGGCCCGTGGTTCTATGTCGAGCGGGCGGCCTTCCGCGACTATGTCCATCGCGGCGTGCGGTCCGATCCTCATGTCTCCATCGCCCTGGCCAATTCCGGCCCGCACCAGATCGAGCTGATCCAGCAGCGCTGCGCGACGCCGACCATGTACGCCGAGTTCACCGAGGCCGGCCGTTCGGGCCTGCATCACGTCGCCTTCTGGACGGCCGAATTCGATGCGCGCCTCGCCGAGCTGGTCGCCCTGGGCTATGCGGTCGGCCAGAGCGGCGCCGTCGGCGCCGACGGCCGCTTCGCCTATCTGGTCCACCCGGCCCGGCCCGACGACATCGTCGAGCTGTCCGAGACCGGCGGCCGCAAGGGCCGCTTCTTCGAGCACGTCGCCGAGGCGGCCAGGAGCTGGGACGGAACCGACCCGATCCGGCGGCTCTAGCCGCCTCGGCGGACGCCTGCCCGCTTGACCTGCGGGCGCGGGCGTCTCACGGTGCGGACAAATCAAACAACTGTTCGAGGCTCGGGAGCGCCCCATGAATCTGTTCGACCTGAGCGGCAAGGTCGCCGTCATCACCGGCTCGTCGCGCGGCATCGGCCGGGCCGTCGCCGAGCGCTTCGCCGACCATGGGGCCAAGGTGGTCATCTCCTCGCGCAAGGCCGGCCCCTGCGAGGAGGTCGCCGCCGAGATCAACGCCGCCCATCCGGGGGCGGCCATCGCCGTGCCGGCCAACATCTCGTCCAAGGAAGACCTGCAGCGGCTGGTCGACGAGACCCGCAAGGCGTTCGGCAGGATCGACGTCGTCGTCTGCAACGCCGCCTCCAACCCCTATTACGGGCCGATGGCCGGCATCGAGGACGACCAGTTCCGCAAGATCCTCGAGAACAACGTCATCGCCAACCACTGGCTGATCAACATGGTCGTCCCCGAGATGATCGAGCGCAAGGACGGGGCGATCATCATCGTCTCGTCGATCGGCGGCCTGCGCGGCTCGCCGATCATCGGCGCCTACAACATCTCCAAGGCGGCCGACTTCCAGCTGGCCCGCAACCTCGCCCACGAATACGGCCCGCATAACGTGCGGGTGAACTGCATCGCGCCGGGCCTGATCAAGACCGACTTCGCCAAGGCGCTGTGGGACAACCCCGAGACGCTGAAGCGCTCCACCGCCGGCACGCCCCTGCGCCGCATCGGCGAGCCGAACGAGATCGCCGGCGCGGCGGTGTTCCTGGCCTCGGCGGCCGGCAACTTCATGACCGGCCAGAAGATCGTCGTCGACGGCGGCGCGACGATCTAGGCGCCCCGCCCCAGGGCGAGGCCGCGCCTCATCCCGGACGGCCGGCGAAGGCCGATCCGGGACGGCGATGACCGACCGGGCGTCAGGCGGACGCCGCCCGTCGGTCCGGCTCAGGCTCAGCCGGCGTAGAAGAACCGCTCCTCGGCGATCTTGCCGCCCTTGACGGTGTAGACCCCGACCTCGTCCATGTTCATCCGCTGGCCGGTCTCGCGGTTGGTGATGTCCATGGTGAAGCGCACCACGAACTGGTCGCCGTTGACATAGGGGCCGCCGACCTCGGCGCTGTGGACCTCGTGGGTGCGGGCCCACCATTCGCCCTTGCCGCGGACGGCGTCCTTGCCGCGCATCTCGGCCATGTCGCCGCCGCCGGCCTCGACGCTCAGCACGTCGTCGGCCCAATGCTTCTCTCCGGCCTCGTCGTATTTTCCGGCCCGGCACAGGGCGACCAGATCGGCGGCGATATCCTGGGTGCTCATCGCGTCTTCCTCCAAGGCCCCGCCCGCGCCGGATGCTAGCAGGCCGATGTGACAGCCGCGATGCGTAGGGTCACGTGGTCGCCGACGCTTCTGCAACCTGTTCGGGAGTCTGGCCCGAAAAATGTTCCATAACGAGACAAATACAGTTTTTGAAACAACTTTTCGGTGTCGCAACAGATCGGCAAGCTTAAGAATCCGTTGTTTTCCAACAAATCGGGGCCGGCGCCGTCCTTGCTCCTCGCCTCCTGCTCTTCGGGATCACACTCGACGGGGCTGTTCAACGGAAGGGCCGCATCGCCACGAGCGGTCCATCTCAGGAGGTCAAGATGTCCAAGGTGCTTATGGTTGCGTCCGCGTTCGCTATCGCCGCCGCCCTGGGCGCTTCGGGGGCCCAGGCCGGCGGTCGTCATCAGTCGTATGGCGGCGGCGGCCTGTTGGGGCTGAATCTCAACGTCGGAGATCTTATCGGCGTGAAGGCCAATGTCGGCGGTTCGAACGGCGGCCACAACGGCGGCGGCGACAGCCTGCTCGGCCTGGGCCTGCGCATCGACGGTCTGGCCAACGTCAAGGCCAATGTCGGCGGCTCGAACGGCCATGGCGGCGACAGCCTGCTGGGTCTGGGCGCCCGCGTCGACGGCCTGGCCAATGTGAAGGCCAATGTCGGCGGCCCGAACGCTCTGGTCGGCGCTCGCGCCACGGTCGGCTCCAGCCATCCCGGCCAGGGCCTGGTCAACGCCAACGTCAATGTCGGCGGCCGTCAGATCGAGAACTGCAACGTCTGCGGCGGCCACGACGGGGGCGTCGGCGGGGGCTGGTGAGCCCTCGCGGCCAAGCCGCGTGCATCGAGACATGCATCGAGAATAAAAAACAGGCCGGGGCTCGCGCCCCGGCCTGCGGTCTTTGCGGATCGGCCCGGCTGAGGCCCGCCGATCAGTCTTCCTTGACCTTCCGCTTGCGGAAGGAGGGGTTCAGCACCTGCTTGCGCAGGCGGATGTTCTTCGGGGTGACCTCGACCAGCTCGTCGTCCTCGATATAGGCGATGGCCTGTTCCAGGGTCATGCGGCGCGGCGGGGTCAGGCGGATGGCTTCGTCCTTGCCCGAGGCGCGGACGTTGGTCAGCTGCTTGGCCTTCATCGGATTGACGTCGAGGTCGTCCGAACGGGCGTTCTCGCCGATGATCATGCCCTGATAGGTCTTCTCGCCGGCGCCGACGAACATCACGCCGCGCTCCTCCAGGTTCCACAGGGCGTAGGCCGCCGTCTCGCCGTCGGAGTTCGAGATCAGCACGCCCTTGCGCTGCTGGTCGATGGCGCCCTTGTAGGGCTCGTAGTGGCTGAACACCCGGTTCAGCACGCCCGAGCCGCGGGTGTCGGTCAGGAATTCGCCCTGATAGCCGATCAGCGAGCGCGACGGGGCGACCAGGCTGATGCGGGTCTTGCCGGCGCCCGAGGGGCCCATGTCCTTGAGCTCGGCCTTGCGGGCCGACAGCTTCTCGATGACCACGCCGGTGAACTCGTCGTCGACGTCGATCATCACGTCCTCGATCGGCTCCAGGCGCTGGCCGGTCTCGGCGTCGTTCTGGAACACCACCCGCGGGCGGCTGATCGACACTTCGAAGCCTTCGCGGCGCATGCCCTCGATCAGCACGCCCAGCTGCAGTTCGCCGCGGCCGGCGACCTCGTAGGCGTCCTTCTCGGCGGTCTCGGTGACGCGGATGGCGACGTTCGATTCCGCTTCCTTGAGCAGGCGGTCGCGGATGACCCGGCTCTGCACCTTGTCGCCTTCGCGGCCGGCCAGCGGGCTGTCGTTGACCGAGACCGTCATCGAGATGGTCGGCGGGTCGATCGGCTGGGCCGGCAGGGCGTCGGTGACGTCGAGGGCGCACAGGGTGTCGGCGACGGTGGCCTTGGACAGGCCGGCGATGGCGACGATGTCGCCGGCCTCGGCGCCTTCGTCGATCGGCTGGCGCTTCAGGCCGCGGAAGGCCAGCACCTTGGTGATGCGGCCGCGCTCGATTTCCTTGCCGTTACGGTCCAGCGCCTTGATGGCCAGGCCCGGCACGGCCTTGCCGGCTTCGATGCGGCCGGTGAGCAGGCGACCCAGGAACGGGTCGCTTTCGATCAGCACCGACAGGATCTTGAACGGCTCTTCCTTGCGCGCCTCGGCCTTGGGGGCGGGCACGTGGTCGACGATCAGGTCGAACAGCGGGGCCAGATTGTCGTTCGGCTGGGCCAGGTCCAGCGTCGCCCAGCCGTTCTTGCCCGAGGCGTAGATGTGCGGGAAGTCGAGCTGCTCGTCGGTCGCGCCCATGGCGGCGAACAGGTCGAAGGCGGCGTTCAGCACGCGGTCGGGATCGGCGTGCGGCCGGTCGACCTTGTTCAGGCACAGGATCGGGCGCAGGCCCATCTTCAGCGCCTTGCCGAGCACGAATTTGGTCTGCGGCATGACGCCTTCCTCGGCGTCGACCAGCAGCACGCAGCCGTCGACCATGCCCAGGATGCGCTCGACCTCGCCGCCGAAGTCGGCGTGGCCGGGGGTGTCGATGATGTTGATGCGGGTCTCGCCGGCCTTGCCGTTCCAGAGCACCGAGGTGCATTTGGCCAGGATGGTGATGCCGCGCTCGCGCTCCTGGTCGTTGGAGTCCATGGCGCGCTCGACCGTCGCCTCGTTGGCGCGGAAGACGCCCGACTGCGCCAGCAGTTGGTCGACGAGAGTGGTCTTGCCATGGTCGACGTGGGCGATGATGGCGATATTGCGCAGGGACATAGGTTCGCGGGCCGGACGTTTCTGAAAAAGCGGTGAAGGCGCGCGGCTTGTACGCGAACTGGCCCCTTTGCGCCACCCCGCCGTTGCTGCGCCGCGCCGAGGCTGCCGCCCGGAATTCCCAAGTTGCTGAATTTTCCCGGATTTTCACCGCGCGCTGACGGTTCCCGGGAAGCTTCGAAGGCGGTTCGGGCGTCGATGATTGTGCAATGCAGCATATGCCCACTGCATCGATCGGGTTTGGAAAACCGTTGCTATGTCGGGGTTTTTTAAAGGGCTTCCAGAAAATCTGCGTCCGATTTGCAATTGATGCTTGCGTCATTGTGCGCCGCACCGTATAGCTAGGTTCGTGAGGCGGCTCTGTCGCCTCTGCCCTTCCTGGGCGTTTCCTCCCTAATGACTTCCGCCGCGCCCTCGGGCGCGGCTTTTTTTTGGCCCGCGGCGGTCTGGCCGGTCGGCTGTCTGCAATGGCGCGCGGCTGGATATGCTCAACCTCCCAGGCCGGCGGTCCATGGCTGGGCTGGGGCTCAGGACAGCTTGGCCCAGTCCTGGCGGGCCAGGGCGGCGGTCAGCCGGGTCAGGTCCTTCTTCAACCGCTCGAAGCCGTGGTTCGGCCGCATGGCCGCCTCGTCGAGATAGAGGCTGCGGTTGATCTCGATCTGCAGGGCGTGCACGCGTCGGGCCGGCCGGCCGTAGCGTTCGGTGGTGTGGCCGCCGGCGTAGGGCGCGTTGCGCGCCACCAGATAGCCCATCGCCTCCAGCTCGCGCTCGACCAGGCCGGTGACGTGCGCCGAGCAAGCCGATCCGAACCGGTCGCCCAGCACCATGTCGCAGGTGCGCCGCCGCCGCGTTCCTGAAACGCCGAGGCTTTCGGTGGCGGCCGCCGCCGACGGCATAGAGTGCCAGTCGATCAGCAGGGCGCAGCCGAAGGCGGCGCGGGCCTCTTCGAGCAGCCGCTCCAGCCGCTCGTGCCAGGGCCGGTGCACCGTCTCGATCCGCGCCCGCGCCTCGGCGAAGGTCAGCTTGCGGGCGTAGATCTCCTGGCCCTCGGCGACGATGCGGGCGATCGAGCCGAGGCCGGCCGCCACCCGCGCCGTGCGGCCGCGGGCGAACTCGGGCAGTTCGTCCTCGAACATGGCCGGGTCCAGCTCGTAGGGCTCGCGATTGACGTCGACATAGGCGCGGGCGTAGCGGGCGCACATGATCGTCGCCCCGTGCCCCAGGGCCCCGTCGATCAGCAGATCGACGAAGGCGTCCTCCGAGCGGCGGATGGCGTCGGCGTCGAGGGCCGAGGCGTCCATCATCTGCGGCGGGTAGAAGCGGCCCGAATGCGGCGAGGCGAACACCATCGGCCCGGCCGGTCCCTGGCGGCCGTCGTCCCCGGCGGGGCGATGGATCTCGAACGGCGCGTCTTCCGGGGCGACCGGCGCGGCGAGGGGCTCCCAGGCGTTCATGGCGCCAGTTTCGCGGCTGCGGCGCGCATCCGTCCAGAGGTTTATCGGCGGTTTACGTCTGTCGCTGTAGGGTGCCCGGACGACGGCGCTCTCGGGGGCGCGCCCGCCAGCAGTTTTCAAGAGCGCTTAATGACCCGCATCCTCCTGGCCGAAGACGACGAATCCCTGCGCGGCTTCCTGGCGCGCGCCCTGGAGCGGGCGGGCTACGAGGTCCGTTCCTGCCCCGACGGCGAGGAGGCGGTCTCCGCCCTCGACGAGCCGTGGGACCTGCTGCTCACCGACATCGTCATGCCGGGGATCGACGGCATCGAGGTCGCCCGCCAGGCCGCCGCCCGCCAGCCGGCCCTGCGCATCATGTTCATCACCGGCTTCGCCGCCGTGGCCCTGTCGGCCAAGGAGCAGGCGCCCGCCGGGGCCAAGGTGCTGTCCAAGCCCGTCCACCTGCGCGACCTGGTCGCCGAGGTGGAGCGCATGATCGCCGCATAAACGCGACTTGCGCTGGCGGAAGCTCCCGGCTATATCCGCCGCCTTCCCGCTCTTTCGAGCCTTGCTCTATCGAGCCCGGTCGGACGCGTAGCTCAGCGGGAGAGCACTACGTTGACATCGTAGGGGTCACAGGTTCAATCCCTGTCGCGTCCACCATCTCCCTCCCATAGCGACATCGCGCCGCCGCTGCCGTTGGCTCGGGACCTGCGTCCGTCCTCGCTCCGCGCGTACGGACATCGTCGTGGCGGCCCCGGAGGCTCCTCATGCCCCGCCACATCCTCACCGGCGCCCCGGGCGCCGGCAAGTCGACGCTGCTGCGACAGCTGGAGATCGACGGCTTCGCGGTGATCGAGGAGGCCGCCACCGACATCGTCGCCCTGGCCCTGGCCCGCGGCGAGGCGCGGCCGGAGGCCTCGCCCGGCTTCATCGACGCCATCGTCGCCCTGCAGGCCGCGCGCCAGCGCCGCGCCGAGACCTGGCCCGACGAGGTCCAGGTGTTCGACCGTTCGCCCGTCTGCACCCTGGCGCTCTGCCGTTTCCTGGGCCGCCCGCCGACGGCGGCGCTGCTCGCCGAACTGGAGCGCGTCCGGGCCGGACGGATCTACAGCCGGCGCGTGCTGTTCGTGCGCAACATCGGCTTTTGCGCGCCGACGCCGGTGCGGCGGATCACCTTCGAGGACGCCCTGCGCTTCGAGGCCGTGCACGAGGAGACCTATCGCGACCTCGGCTACGAGCTGGCGATGATCGCGCCGGGGCCGCTCGCCGAGCGGGCGACGGCGGCGCGCGCGGCGATGGCGGGGTGAGCCGGAGCGGCGTTCGCGCGCCGGGCCGGCCATCGGGCTGGCCACGGGGCGCCGTGCGGGGTTAGCCTTCGCGTTCGTTCCTAGCTGCGGGGCCAATCCAGCGATGTCACCGACCGTCGATGAGCGGCTGATCGCCGACATCTACGACTGCGCCCTCGACCCCGCCGCCTGGGGCCGGGTGCTGAAGACCGTGGCCGAAAGCACCAATTCGGTGTCGGCGGGGATTTCGTTCCGGCGGTGCGGCTACATGCAGGTGGGGGCCGCCTACAATGTCGATCCCTATTACAACGACCTCTATCGCGAGCATTACGCGAAGATCTGCCCGCTGACGCCGCTGACCCGGCGGCCGGCCCCCGGCGGCGTCCGCCACGGCTGGAGCGTCACCCAGTCGGAAGGCTACCGGGCGTCGGAATATTTCAACGAATGGGCCCGGCCGCAGGACTGGATCGACATCGTCGGCGTCGATCTGGTCTGGGACGCGGTCAATGTCGGCGGCCTGGCGCTGTGGCGGTCCGATTCGGCCGTGGAGCTGGATCTGGCCGGCCTGCGCCTGCTGCGGCGGGCCGCGCCGCACTTCAAGCGCGTCTACGCCATCCAGGGGCTGCTGGGCGAGGCGCGGAGCGCCCGCGACGCCTTGGACCAGGCCATGCAGGCCGCCGGGTTCGCCACGCTTCTGCTGACGGCCGACGGCGGCGTGCTGTTCGCCAACGCCCGCGCCGAAGCCCTGCTGCGCGGCCAGAAGAGCCTGCGCGTGGGCCAGGGGCGGCTGTCGACGCCGACGCCGGCCCTCAACGACCGCCTGCGCGCCGCCGTCCAGGCGGCGGCCGAGACCGGCGGCGGCGCGACGCTGGCCCTGCCGCGCGAGGGTGGCCTGCCGGCCCTGGTCGCCCATATCCTGCCGCTCAAGGCCGAGGACCAGGGCCTGGGCGGGCCGCTGGCCGCGGCGGCGATGTTCATCCTCGACCCGTCGTCGGATTTCAGCCGCCGCGCCGCCGCCTTCGGCAAGTGCTTCGACCTGACCGCCGCCGAGATCCGCCTGCTGGTCGAGATCATCCGCGGCGAGGGCCTGCTGGCGGCGGCCGGCCGGCTGGACATCGCCGAGGCGACGGCGCGCACCCATCTCAACCACATCTTCTTCAAGACCGAGACCACCCGACAGGCCGATCTGGTGCGGCAGTTCTTCCAGATGACCCTGCCGATCTAGGTCTCCACCCGGCCCGCGCCGAAGGCCGTCTCAAAGGTTCCTTTGACGTGGTCCGCGCCCCGAACCGCTAGCCCTGCATGAGAGGAACATGAAACGGGGCTGTAGCTTATGGGAAACATTGGCATCGGAGCGATGGTCGGGCGGGGCGCCCGGCGTCTGCTGGCGGGAGCGGCCTGCGCGGCGCTGGGTCTGGCCGCGAACCCCGCGGCCGCGCAATACGCGCCGGCGGGCAGCGGCGGGGTCGCGACGGGATTGGGGTCGGTCGCGATGGGCTCGGGCGGCAACCCGGCGTCGGCCAGTGGAATGGAAACCACGGCTGTGGGCGATAACGCCCAGGCGACCGGCACAGGAGGGTCCGCGTATGGGGCGAGCGCGGCGGCCGGCGTGCAGGGCAGCGCGTTCGGCTTCCATGCTTCGGCCCAGGGTTTCGACGGCACCGCCGTGGGCATCGATTCGAACGCCTCGGGCGCCGTCGCCATCGCGGTAGGCCACGCCGCCGCCGCATCCGGCGTCAGCTCGGTGGCGGTCGGCAATATGAACCAGGCGAGCGGCGATCAGAGCGTCGCCGTGGGAACCGTCTCGAAAGCGTCGGGGCTCTCGTCCATCTCGGTCGGCGACCACAGCGCCGCGAGCGGAGACTCGAGCACGGCGACCGGCTTCACGGCGACCGCCTCCGGTTTGCAGAGCAGCGCCTATGGCGCGAACGCCGTCGCCTCCGATCAGAACAGCACCGCTGTCGGGTCCAGCGCCAACGCCGCCGGCAGCGGCGCGACCGCCATCGGGACCGCCGCGAGCGCCTCCGGCGGCAGTTCCTTCGCTGGCGGGGCCTATAGCGCGGCCAGCGACAGCGCCGTGGCGGTCGGCGACCACGCCAAGGCCCTGGGCCAGCAGGCCGTCGCGCTGGGCGGGGACACCTCCGCCTCCGGGGTCCAGGCCATCGCGGCCGGCGCCGGCGCCAGCGCGGCCGGGAACGCTTCGATCTCCATCGGCGCGCTGGCCGCCTCGCAGGGCGACAACGCCGTGACCATCGGCACGCAGGCCGTGACGTCGGGCAAGGGCGCGATCGCTCTTGGCCAGGCCGCCAAGGCGACGGGCGCCGACAACCTCGCCATCGGCGACCAGGCCAGCTCGGCGGGGCTGAACGCCATGGCGCTCGGCGCCAAGGCCAGCGCGACTGGCCAGCAGACCACCGCCTTGGGCTCAGGCAGCATCGCCGGCGCCAACTACGCCACGGTGACCGGCAACAACAGTATGGCCATGGGCGTGGGCAGCACCGTCCTCGGGGCGGTGTCCCTCGCGCAGGGAGATCTGAGCGTGGCGCTGGGCGGCTTCAGCCGGGCTGGGGGCAAGGGCGCCGTCAGCGTCGGCGCGGGGGCCCTGGCCGTCGGGCCGAACGACACCGCGATCGGCTTCATGTCGACGGTGGCGGCCGACGGCTCGACCGCTCTCGGCGCCAACAGCCTGGTCGACGCGACGGCGACCAACAGCGTCGCGGTCGGCGAATCGGCGCACGCGGCGGCGGCCAACACCACGGTTCTCGGCCAGAACGCCCAGGCCACGGCGGCCAACAGCGTGGCCCTGGGCCAGGGGTCGGTGGCCAATCAGGCCAACACCGTCTCGGTCGGAGCGGCGGGAGCCGAGCGCAGGATCGTCAACGTGGCGGCGGGGACGGCGCCCACGGACGCGGTCAATGTCAGCCAGCTCAACCAGTCCCAGCTGGCCCAGATGGCTTATACCGACAACCGCACCAACGAAGTGATCGAGCAGGCCAGGGCCGGCACCGCCCTGGCCCTGGCGGCCAGCGGCATCCGCTTCGACGACCGTCCGGGCAAGACCTCGCTCGGCGGGGCGCTGGCCCTCTATCACGGCCAGACCGGGCTGGCGCTGGGCCTCGCCCACACCTCGACCGACGGCAAGTGGCGCTACAACGTCTCGGCCACCTACGCGCCCAGCTACGGCAAGTCCGACGCCGGCTTCGTCGGCGGGGCCACCTACACCTTCGGCGATTGATCCGCTGCGGCGCGGGCGGGCGACGAGGCCGTCCGCGCCGGTTTCTCACTGAGGCAGGGAGTTTTCCATGACCATCCGCTGGCTACCGACCGTCGTCTTCGTCGCCTTCGCCGGGGCCGCCGCCGCCCAGTCCGCGAGCGCGCCGTCGCCCCTTCCCGACCTCGCCGCCCGGATGCAGAGCGGCCTTTGGGCCCAGACCATCCGGCCCAAGGCCAACGGCGTGGCGCGGCCCGAGCGGCGCAGCGAACGCTGTCTTGGCCCGGCCGATTTCGGCCGCGCGGGCAAGCTGTTCAGCAACGACCGGCCCGACAATCCCGAGTGCCGGCCGGACCCCTGGGTCCGCAGCGGCTCGACGGCCCGGCAAAGGACGGTGTGCAACGGCCATGGCGTCAGCGGGGTGGCCGAGGTCAGCTTCACCCTCAGTCCGCCGAACCGCTATTCGGGTACGTTCAAGACCACCTCGACCATCGGCGGCCGCACGATCGAGAACGCGGCCGACATCGACGCCGTCCGCGTCGGCGACTGCCGCAAATAACCGCGCCGGCGGGCGTCAGCGGCGCCCGGCGATCAGCAGCGCCGGGCGGTTCAACACGTCGTCCTGCAGCACCCAGCCGTCGTCGAACCGATGGACGGAATAGCCGCTCGGCGTCGCCCCTGGGGTCGGCGGCTCGTCGCCGTGCAGCAGGCGCCAGCGGCGCGAGCGGAACCGCCAGTCGGCGTTGCGCGCGCCCTCGCCGTCGAAACCCAGGTCGCGCACGTCGATCACCGGCTCGCAGGCCGCCTTGGCCGACCAGAAGGTCTCCCATTCGTCGAGCTGAGGCGCGAGGTCGGCGAAGGACGGCGCCAGGGTGTCGGCCAGCCGGGTCCAGCCGCCGCCTTCGCCGTCCCAGCAGGCCATCACCCCGTCGATCCAGATCCGCACTTCGCTCATGCCGGCCCCTAGCCGCAACAGGATCGCCGTCCGTTCCGGCGCAGGAGAAGGATGGTCGCCCGGCCCGCCGGTCTCCAGCCTCGGGGCGCCCAATATGGGGCAGGCCGCCCGCGCGCCGCCGGCGCGCGCGGCGTCTGGCGGCGAGGTCGCGGTCGGGCGATAACCGGACATGACCCATCGCATCCTCTTCGTCGTCGACGGCGGCCCTCGGATCGGGGGCGGCCACCTGATGCGATGCCGCACCCTGGCCGAGGCGCTGCGCGCGCGCGGCGCGCGGACCGATTTCGTCGTCCCGTCGGGGGCGGCCGCCATCGCCGCCTCGGTGCTGGGCGGGGGCTGGGAGCGCGCCGGGCCGGGCCGCGAGGCCCCCCTGGTCCGCGTCGCCGCCCCGGGCGAGGACCTGGCGACGTCGGCCGCCGCGTTCGCCGACGCCATCCCGGCCGACGCCCTGGTGTTCGACGGCTACGCCCTGGCCGCCGCGGACGAGACCCGCGCGGCCCGCGGGCGGCCCGTCCTGGCGCTCGACGATCTGGCCGACCGCCCGCACGCCTGCGATCTGCTGGTCGACAGCGGTCTGGGGCGGGCGGCGCGGGACTATGCCGGGTTGGTCCCGGACGGCGCGACGGTGCTGGCGGGGCCGGGCTACGCCCCGATCCGCGAGGATTTCGCCCGCGCCCGCCCGGCCGCCCTGGCCCGGCGGGAGGCGGCCGGGCCGGTCTCGACGGTGCTGGTCTCGCTCGGCCTGACCGATCTTGGCGGGGTCAGCGGGCGCGTGGCGCGGACCCTGGCGCCGCTGCTCGGCCCGGCCCGGATGGTGGTGGCGCTGGGCGGCGGCGCGCCCAGCCTGGCGGCGCTGGAGGCCATGGCGGCGGCCGACGCCCGGCTGGATCTGCGCGTCGACGCGCCGGACATGGCCGCCCTGTGCGCCGAGGCCGACATCGCGGTCGGCGCCGGCGGCGGCTCGGCCTGGGAGCGGGCGACGCTCGGCCTGCCGGCCCTGACCCTGGTGCTCGCCGACAACCAGCGGCGCGGGGCCGAGCGGATGGCCGCCGCTGGGGCGACCTTGCCGCTGGCGATCGACGATCCGGACTTCGAGACGGTGCTGGCGCGGTCCTTCCGCCGGCTGACCGGCGAGCCGGCGCTGCGGCGCGGCCTGGCCGCGCGCTCGGCCGCCCTGTGCGACGGCCTGGGCGCCGGCCGCGTCGCCGAGGCCCTGCTGGCGCGGCTCTAGGCCTCTTCGACCATCTCCCAAGCCAGGGCCTCGCCGCGCTTGAGATCGCGGGCGGCGCGGCGGCCGAGCACGTGGTCCAGCGCCTTGGGCGGCAGGCCGTGGCCGGGGCGGATGGAGCGGATGTTGGCCGGGGTCAGCGCCTCGCCGGCCGCGACGTCGGCCACGACGTAAAGCGAGCGGCGGAACTGGGCGTTGGCCGCCTCCGAGCCCTTGAGGTCGTAGTGGGCGCAGCCCAGGGCCGCCCAGGCGTCCTTGCAGTCGCGGACCAGGGCGGCGAACTCGTCCGGCTCCAGGCTGAAGCCGGCGTCCGGGCCGCCGTCGGCGCGGGCCAGGGTGAAGTGCTTCTCGATCACCGCCGCGCCCAGGGCCACGGCGGCGACCGAGGCGGCGGTTCCGGGCGTGTGGTCCGACAGGCCGGCGACGACGCCGAAGCGGGCGGCGAGGTCGGCGACGGTGCGGACATTGGCCTCGGCGATCGGGGCCGGATAGGCGCTGACGCAGTGCAGCAGCGCCAGCTGCGCGCAGCCGTTGGCCCGGGCGGTCGCCGCCGCCTCCTCGATCTCGGCGAGGTTGGCGAGGCCCGTCGAGATGATCATCGGCTTGCCGCGCCGGGCGACGCTGGCGATCAGCGGCAGGTCGACGGCCTCGAACGAGGCGATCTTGTAGGCGGGGGCGTCCAGGCTCTCCAGCAGTTCGATCGCCGTTTCGTCGAAGGGGGTGGAGAACAGGGTCACGCCGCGCTCGCGCGCCCGCCGGAACAGGGCCGCGTGCCATTCGTAGGGGGTGTAGGCCTCGCCGTAGAGGTCGTGCAGGGTGCGCCCGCCCCAGGGGCCGCCCGCGATGCGGAACTCCGGCCGGTCCGAGGCGATGGTGATGGTGTCGGGGGTGTAGGTCTGGATCTTGATGGCGTCGCAGCCGGTGGCCGCGGCGGCGTCGATCATGGCCAGGGCCCGGTCCAGCGAGCCGTTGTGGTTGCCCGACAGCTCGCAGATCACGAAGGGCGGCTGGTCCTCGCCGATGCGGCGGCCGGCGATCTCGACGAAGGGGGCGGCGGTCACAGGCGCAGCGCCTCCTTCAGGGCCTCGACCACGCGGGCGGGATCGTCGTCGGCCATGCCGGGGAACAGCGGCAGGGACAGGCAGCGCCCGTACCAGGCGTCCGCGCCGGGCAGGTGCAGGTCCGGTTCCAGGGCGCGATAATAAGGTTGGCGATGCACCGGGATGTAGTGGACCTGGGTTCCGATCCCCCTGGCCTGCAGGTCGGCCATCACCGCCCGGCGCGAGCGGCCGGCGGCCTCGAAATCGATCAGGGCCACGCACAGGTGCGGCGCGGCGCGGCTCCAGGCCGGCTCGTGCGCGGCCCGCACCATGGGGGCCAGCGGGGCCAGCAGGTCGCGATAGCGCGCCGCCAGCGCCCGGCGGCGGGCGACGAAGGCCGGCAGCTTGCCGAGCTGGCTGAGGCCGAGGGCGCAGAGCAGGTCGGGCAGGCGGTAGTTGAAGCCCACCTCGGCCATCTCGTAGTACCAGGGGTTCGGGTCGTTGCCGCCGTCGAAGGCGAGGTCGGCCTGGGCGAAGCTGTCCGGGTCGCGGGTCAGGCCGTGGCTGCGCGCGGCGCGCAGGCGCCGGGCCAGGCGCGGATCGCCCGTCGTCACCATGCCGCCCTCGCCGGTGGCGATGGTCTTGACCGGATGGAAGCTGAAGCAGGTCGCGGCGCTGTGGCGGCTGTCGCCGACACGCTCCGGGCCGGTCTCGAAGTCCATGGTCGAGCCGACGGCGTGGCAGGCGTCCTCGATCAGGACGGCGCCGTCCTCGCGGGCCAGGGCGGCCAGGGCGGGCAGGTCGACGACCGCGCCGGTCATGTGGACGGGCAGGATGGCGGCGATCTTGCGCCCCGCCCCTACGGCCCGCTGCAGGGCGTCGGCCAGGGTGGCCGGGGTCATCAGGCCGCTGTCGGCGTCGACGTCGGCGAACACCACCTCGGCCCCGACGAAGCGGGCGCAGTTGGCGGTGGCGACGAAGGTGGTCGAGGGGACGATGCAGACCTGGCCCGGCTTGACGTCCAGGGCCAGCATGGCCAGGTGCAGGGCGGCGGTGCCGTTGGCGCAGGCCACGGCGTGCGGCGCGCCGACCGCCTCGGCGAACGCCGCCTCGAACGCCTCGACGCGCGGGCCGGTGGTCAGGAAATCCGAGCGCAGGGCGGCGGCGACGGCGGCGATGTCGTCGTCGTCGATCGCCTGGCGGCCATAGGGCAGGAAGGAGGGGGCGGCTTGGCTCACGGGCGCGAGTTTAACCCTGTTCGGGGCGCCCGAAATGTTAATCCTCGCCGTCGGTCGCGGCGGCGGGCGCGCCATTGCGGCGGAAACCCTTGCCGCGGGCCATGGGTTTCTTCTCGCCCTTGGCCTTGGCGGCGATCTCCTTGAGCTTGACGCCCTGGAGCACCGACAGGATCGTGCCCGGCGCGCCCTTGTCCGGGTCGCCGAAGGCGCGGCCATAGGTCTTGATGCGGTCCTCAACCGAGCCGAGGAATTCGCCCTCCCAGTCGGAGAGCTCGACGCCCTTGCGCGCGGCCGTCCGCCGCGCGCGCTTCAACGCGTTCAGCGCGGCCCGTCTGGCCTGCGCCTTGGCGTCGGGCGGGCCTTTCCTCACAGACCCCCGATGGCGGACAGATAGAGGTCGATCAGCGCCTCTTCCTCCTGGCGCTTGGCCTTGTCCTGCTTGCGCATGCGGATGACCTTGCGCAGCACCTTGACGTCGAAGCCTTCGCCCTTGGCCTCGGCGAACACGTCCTTGATGTGGGCCATGACCTCGGCCTTCTCCTCTTCGAGGCGCTCGACGCGCTCGATGATGGTCTTCAGGCGGGTCTGGGCGGTGGCGTTGAGGATGTCGACGGTGACTTGATCTTCGGACATGGCGAAAGGGTCTTCCGAGTCGCGGGAGAGGAAAAGGCCGCGCTTCCTACCCGCGCGCGGGCCGTCTCACAACAGGCCGCAGCGTTCCAGCGCCGGGCGCAGGGCGGCCGGGTCGTCGAACAGGTGGACGTGGAAGCCGAGGGCGCGGGCCGCTTCGATGTTGGCGAGGTTGTCGTCGACGAACAGCAGTTCGCCCGGCGCGCGGCCGGCCCGGCGGGCGGTCAGGTGGTAGATCTCCGGCTCGGGCTTGATCAGGCCCTCGACGCCCGAGACCACGATGTCGGACAGCCGCCCGAAGGCCGGGCTCATGGCGAACACCTGCTGGGCCGTCTCGGCCGGCATGTTGGTCAGGCCGAACATCGGCACGTCGCGGGCGTGCAGGTCCTCGATGGCCGCGACGGTCTCGTCGATCGGGCCGGAGAACATCTCCCACCAGCGGTCGCGCCAGGCGGCGATGGCCGGGGCGTGCTCGGGGTGCTCGGCGCTCAGCCGGGCGACGTTTTCGGAAAAGGAAAGGCCCCGGTCGGTCTCGGCGTGCCAGGCCATGGTGCAGACGTGGCTCAGGAACCAGTCGCGCTCGGCGGCGTCGGGGAAGATCTTGGAATAGAGGGTGCGCGGATCCCAGCGCACGATCACATTGCCGACGTCCCAGACGACGGCGCTGGGACGTTCGGCGGACACGACGCGGTTCTTAGCCTTGCTTGGCCTTGAAGCGCGGATCGGTCTTGTTGATCACGTAGATCCGGCCCTTGCGGCGCACGAGCTTGCAGTCGCGATGGCGGCTCTTAAGGGACTTCAGCGAGCTTCTGACCTTCATGACTTTCGTCTCGTTAGTTTCGCGTGGCGATCCGCGCGCGAACGGGCGCGCAATCAGACCGGCCGGTTGATCTGGAGGGCGGGTCTATAGTTTCAAGGCGGCCCGGAGTCAATCACGGCCTTGTCAGAACCGGGCCCCGTTGAACCGTCGCCGATGCGCGTTAGCCTATGATGATGCATCGTCGCGCTTTCATGTTGATGGCGGCCGCGGGTCTCGCCGACCCGACCCCGCCGCTGAAGATCCAGACCGCCCAGGCCCCGGCGGCTCCGGCCCCGGCCGCCGCCGCGCCGGCCTCCAGCGGCGACGCGGCCTTCGACGCCTGGCTTTCGGCCTTCCGCGCCCGGGCCGCCGGGGCCGGCGTGCCGCAGGCGGTGATCGACCGCGAGCTGGCCGGGCTGACGCCCAACCCCAAGGTCGTCGCCCTCGACGGCCGCCAGCCTGAATTCTCCAAGCCGGTGGGCGACTACCTGCGCGGGGTGGTCTCGGACGACCGCGTCGCCATCGGCCGCAGCAAGCGCGAGAGCCTGACCTGGCTGCCGGACGTCTCTCGCCGCTTCGGGGTTCCCGGCGACATCCTGCTCGGGGTGTGGGCGATGGAATCGGCCTTCGGAGCGGTGCAGGGCGATTTCGACACCGTCCGCTCGCTGGCCACCCTGGCCTATGACGGCCGCCGCCGCGACTGGGCCGAGCTGCAGCTGATCGCCGCCCTGCGCATCCTGGCTTCCGGCGAGGCGACGCGGGCGCAGTTGAAGGGCTCCTGGGCGGGGGCCATGGGCCAGACCCAGTTCGTGCCCGAGACCTTCCTCAGCACCGCCGTCGACGGCGACGGCGACGGCCGCCGCGACATCTGGGGCTCGCCCGCCGACGCCCTGGCCTCGGCGGCCAACCTGCTGGCCAAGGCGGGCTGGCGGCGCGGCGAGGGCTGGGCGCGCGAAGTGGTCCTGCCCGCCGGGTTCGACTACGGCCTGTCGGAGGGGCCCAGGCAGACCCCGGCGGCCTGGGCGGCGCTGGGGGTCAGGCCGGCGGACGGCTACGGCTGGAGCGAGGCCGATTCCCTGGCCGAGGCCCAGCTGATGCTGCCGGCCGGCGCGGCGGGGCCCGCCTTCCTGCTGTTCCCCAACCATTTCGTCATCCGCAAGTACAACAACTCGCTGGCCTACGCCCTGGCGGCGGGCATGCTGGCCGACCGCTTCACCGGCGGCGGGCCGCTGGTCGCGCCCTGGCCCTACGAGACGCCGCTGTCGCTGGCCGACCGGGTGGCCGCCCAGCAGGCCCTGGCCAGGCTGGGCTTCGATCCCGGCTCGGCCGACGGGGTGGTCGGGGTCAACACCCGCGCGGCCCTGCGCGCCTGGCAGAAGGCGCGGCGCCTGCCGGCCGACGGCTACCTGTCGGCGTCGGTCATCCAGCAACTCAGGGCCGAGGCCGGGATCGCCGCCGCCCCGTCCCCCGTCCCCGCGCCGCAGCCGGCGTCGCCGCCGACCGGACGCTGAGGCGGCTTCACGAGCCCTCCTCGGTGCGCTCCAGGGTGGCGAGGGCGGCGTCGGCGTCGGTGGCCGGGTTCTCGCCGGCGCTGCGCAGCGGCTGGCTCAGGAAGGCGTAGGCCAGCATCGCCGCCAGGATCGCCGCGTTCAGCAGGAACGGCGCGGCGTGGACCATTTCATAGAGCTTCACATAGGCCGGGCCGAGCACGACGTTGACGCCGTTGACGGCGGCTATGGCCCCGGCGACGCGGGCCTGCTCCTCGCCGCTCACCGCCAGCGAGGCCCCGGCGGTGAAGCCCGGCCGCGCGAAGCTGAAGCCCAGCACCGCCAGGGCGTAGCCGACCACCACGCTCCAGTAGTCGGGGGCCAGGGCGATCATCAGGCAGGCGGCCGCCGCCAGGCCCGCGCCCCAGCGCAGCAGGTGCTTGGGGTTCATCCGGAACATGCGGATCAGGCCCCATTGGGCCAGCACGCCGGCGATGGCCCCGGTCATCATCGCCACGGTGATGAAGCCCTGCGCCTTCAGCGGCGGCAGGTGCAGCTTGTCGATGATCATGAAGCCGAGAATCTGGGTGTTGGCGGTCTGGCACGAGGCGATCAGGAAGCCGTAGACCAGGAACGGCGTCAGGCGCGGGTCGCGCCACAGGGGGCGCAGCTTGCCCTCGGCCTTGGCGGCGGCCGGCACGAACCGCTCCTGGCCGGGGGTCAGCCGGCGCGGACCGGCCCAGGCCTCCGGCAGGCCGCGCGCGACGACCACCAGCGTGACCAGGGCGATGAGGGCAAAGGTGTACATCGGCCCGGCCAGGCCGACGATCGGCAGGATGAACAGGGGGGCCACCGCCGGGCCGATGATGGTGCCGAGGCCCGTGGCGCCGGCCAGGGCCGCCATGGTCTCGGTGCGCTGGTCGCGGCCGGTGCGCTCGGCCATGTAGGCCTGGGTGGCCGGGCTGGCGGCCGAGCCGAAGGTGCCGAACAGGGCGCGGGCGAACAGGAACAGCACGAAGATGGCCGCCGGCGCGGCCAGATGCCTCAGGCCGGCGCTGACCACCAGGCCGCAGCACAGCATCGACATCATGAAGCCGGCCAGGCCGAGGATGATCATCGGCTTGCGGCCGCGCAGGTCGGCCTGCCGCGCCCAGATCGGCGAGGTGGCCGCCCACAGCAGGGCCGACAGCGAGAAGATCGCCGCCACCATCGGGTCGGGAATGCCGATCTCGCGGCCGATGGACGGCAGGATCGACTGCATGCCGGTGACGCCCAGCGACGTGACGATGGAGACCGCGAACAGGATGCCGAAGGCGCGACGGCGGTCGCGTTCGCTGACGGCGACGATGTCGATCATGATCAGAGCGTTGGCCGGGGCGGGTTGATCCCGCTCTCCCTCTCCTCCCTGAACGTTGATTAGTCGGAGGCGGCCCAGGGCGCAATGCAAACGCGGAATTAAACATTAACGTTGATTGTGGGTATCCCGCGGCCGTCGAAACGGCGAGCCCGCGCCGCCTCGGGGGTCACGCGCTACATGTTCCAGATCATCGGCATCGTCCTGCTGTTCGGGTTGGTGTTCGGAAGCTTCATCATGTCGGGCGGCAAGATCGGGGTGATCCTCGAGGCCGCCCCGCACGAGCTGATGGCCATCGGCGGCGCCGGCGTGGCGGCGTTCCTGATTTCGAACTCGATGGCGACGATCAAGGCCACCGGCGGCGGCTTCAAGAAGATCTTCAGCGGCCCGAAATGGAAGGCGTCGGACTACACTGACCTCCTGTCGCTGCTGTTCCTGCTGACCAAGACCATGAAGTCCAAGGGCGTCATCGCCCTGGAGAGCCACATCGAACGCCCGGAAGAGAGCACCATCTTCTCGCGCTATCCCAAGGTGATGAAGGACCACTTCGCCGTCGCCTTCATCTGCGACACCCTGCGGATGATGACCATGAACCTGGAGGACCCCCACCAGGTCGAGGACGCGATGGAGAAGCAGCTCGAAAAGCATCACCACGAGGCCCTGGCCCCGGCCCACGCCCTGACCAACATGGCCGACGCCCTGCCGGCGCTGGGCATCGTCGCCGCCGTGCTGGGGGTCATCAAGACCATGGGCTCGATCACCGAGCCGCCGGCCGTGCTCGGCGCGATGATCGGCGGCGCCCTGGTCGGCACCTTCCTCGGCGTGTTCCTGGCCTATGGCCTGGTCGGGCCGATGGCCCAGCGTCTGAAGGACGTCGTCGACGAGGAGGGCGCGTTCTACCGCATCATCCAGTCGGTGCTGGTCGCCCATCTTCACGGCAACGCCGCCCAGATTTCGGTCGAAATCGGCCGCGGCAACGTTCCCTCCCCCTCGCAGCCCAGCTTCCTGGAGCTCGAAGAGGCGCTCGGCGCCATTCCTAACGACGCGGTCTGACCGCCCGTTCGCCGCCGCCCGTCGCGGCGCGCCCGCCCGAAGCCGTTTCGGCGCGGAACGACCCGCCGTGAGCGGAGGGTCGCAGAACCGTCTTGCCGGGTCCTGGAAATGGGGGCTTACTCGCCGGCGGGGGGCGCGAGACTCAACGACGCGCTCTAACCTCCAAAGGGAGCCAGGACTATGACCTCCGACATTCTGCGCAAGATGATGGTCGCCGGCGCGGCCGTCGCCGCCCTGTCCGTCGCCGCCTGCGGCAAGCCCGCCGAAAAGGCCAACGACGCCTCGGCCGCCGCCACCCAGGCGGCTGAAACCGCCAACACCGCCGCGACCTCGGCCACCGACGCGGCCAACACCGCCGCCGCCGCCGCCGCCGACGCCGGCAAG